>Ga0105240_10000094_pt1 | contig 181637 bp, 174 predicted proteins | sample KBSC54metaG_FD_80426 | JGI IMG/M metagenome (GOLD analysis project Ga0105240, IMG submission 80426) | Corn rhizosphere microbial communities from Kellogg Biological Station, Michigan, USA - KBS C5-4 metaG | ecosystem: Host-associated > Plants > Roots > Rhizosphere > Soil | place: Michigan...
CAAATTCAGCGCAGTAAAATAGGCAAGATTCCGCCACGCCAGTTGTTATATCCTAAGGGCGCGGACGAGCATTTCCCGCAAACCGAAACGGAGATGCAATGGCAGCTGGAATTTTTTGGTGTGGATAAGTGAATGAGTGCTGAGCAAGGAACTTGCGACGAGTTTAGCGGAAATTCATCCCGGCCAAGACACATTATAGAAGGCCGGCAGCCTCTCGGCGAAAGCGGGAATTCATGGCGCGAATTTTTCAAAAAATATTTGATAAAAAATATGTTTCCTGGACTCCCGCTTTCGCGGGAATGACGGTTGTGTGGAACTTAGAATCCCACTTGCCTTAACTTGACCACCGGCGCCGTGGCTGGCACAATCCGGCCATGTCACATCTTACCCAGGCCAGTATGCCGGAAATGGAAGAACGCTGCGCCGCCGCGGGGTTGAAACTCACGGAGCCGCGGCGATTAGTTTTGGAAATTCTAGTGGAATCTGAAGATCACCCATCAGTGGAAATGGTCTATGAACGCGCGCGCGCCAAGGACCCAAAGGTTGCGATGGCGACGGTTTACCGCACGCTGAATCTCTTTCATGAATTCGGGATTGTGACGCGCATTGATTTGAAAGAAAGTTTTGCGCGCTATGAACTCAATTGGGGCCATCATCATCACCTAATTGATGTTGAAACTGGCGAAGTGCATGAGTTTCAAAACGACACCATTGAAAAACTGAAATCCCAAATTGCGGCGGAAATGGGATACGATCTAGTGGAATGCGTGCTGGAACTCTATGGCCGCAAACGCGTCGTGGTCGCCTGACCCACCATGAATTGGATCGCTGAATTAGGAATTCTAATGATGGGTTGGTTTATCGGCTTGCTCATTGCCATGCCGGTAGGGCCGGTGGCGGTGCTGACCTTTAAACGTACGCTGCACAATGGCTGGCTGGTGGGGGTGGCGACGGCGGCGGGTGCGATCATTGCCGATACGGTTTATGCCGCCGTGGCGGCATTTGGCGTTTATGCGGTGCAGGATTATCTGGTCGAACATCAATATACGTTGCGGCTGATCGGCGGTATTGCGTTGTTGATCGTGGGTATCCGCATGCTGTGGCAAAAGGCGGCCGTGGCCGCCGCGCCCGAAGACCAGGAAGACGAAGATGCCTGGCACCAGTTGCTGCATGCCTTTGCGACAGGTCTGATTATTACACTGACCAATCCGCTGACGCTGGTGGCGTTTTTAACGATCCTGACCAACTTTGGTCTGACTGATGAATTGGAAAGCTGGCGGACAGCGCTGGTGTTTGTTGCAGGCGCGTTTGTCGGCGCGGCGACCTGGTGGTTGTCATTGGTGGGCGCATGCACGCTGGTGAAGGCACGGATTTCCGAAGCCCTGGTCGCTAAGATCAATACCGTGCTGGCAATCTTTCTGGTCGCGGCCGGGAGTTACGCCGCTATCACGGGCTGGCTGGAAAAGCCGCTGTTGAAGGTGTTGCATTAGGATAGTGGCAAGAAGCAAGACATAAGAGGCAAGATATTTTTTTGCCTCTCTTGCACATAAGCAGATGCCCGATTACTCTGTTTTACTATGCGGATTCGTCTTTTTGCCCTCACGCTTTGTCTGGTTTTGCCGCTGGCCGCGCGTGCCGCCACAACCGATGTGGAGCAGCAGGGTACTTGGACCCTGCGCACGGCGACTTCGGCGCAGATGACCAAGGATTATTTTTGTGCTTCCGAAGGCCATTTTGCTCGTGGGTTTTCACTGGTCGCGGCGCGGAATTTGCTAGGGCAAAGCAGTTTGGTGCTGACCTGGCCCGGGGCCAATCTGCCGGTAGGTACCACGGTGCCGCTACGCATCAGTGCCGATAAAAAAGCCATTTTGGATATCAAGGCGACAGCGAAAACACCGGAAACCCTGGTCGCCGCGCTGGGCTGGGATGATGAGGCTATGGCGTCATTGGGTGAAGCACATCATATTAATGTTGTGCAAAATACCATGACGGTGCGTTATGATGTGAAGAATGGCGGTGCAGCCTTTGGGCGTTTGAATTCCTGTACGGCGTCGTTGCTCGATCGCTTGCCGGACAGTAGCGGCCTGTCGCCTGAGGTGCGCAAGACTTTGAAATCTGCCAGCATGGCTGACGTGCGCGTGGTGCAAGTCGTGGATGATAAAAAGGGCGCTGAGAATTTTATCATCGGCGGGATTTTTGGTGGCTCCGCGCCGGTGGATGCGGGAAAATCCGACGTCAGCCAGCGCATGCTCGATTATATCGACCAGCTGGAATTACTCTGCGCTTCGCGTTTTTCCAGTGAACTGGGCGCGCCGGTGCCGGGCAAAGACGGTGATATCACGACGGCAGAGGCGAAATGCGACGCGCTCCATACAGGGACGATAACCGCCCTGGCCTTTACCGGCGGTGACAGCCCGCGCGTTTATTATTTTGAAACTGATAAGGCCCATGCCATCCAGGCGACGCAATTACGGGATAAACTGGTTAGTGCGATGAAAGCGGATTAAATTGGACGCCTAATATTATTACGGAACGGGAATATTTAATTTTTTTAGAATAGGTTTCCCCCAAGGCTTACTTGGGTCTGTCATCATTTTCAATGGCGTCACTCCATAGCGATCTTTTTTATTTAAAAGGTCTGTACGTTCTTCCCTTGAAACTCTGTTTAATGCCAAGCCTACGAATTTCTTTGCCTCTTTGCTGGAAACAAGTGTGTGAATGCCTAGAGGTCCCTTCTCCCGCTCAATTACATACCCTCCATTCTCAAGTGTTTTAGTTTTACTAACTCTTGATGTAGTCAACAAAAACTTGATAATTATTTCCTGAGGCGCCTTGCATAGAAATTGGCTGACTGCTTCAGCATCCTGAATACTCAATGAGTCGTCTGACTCTTGATGTACTCTTAGAAGAGGGGCCTTCGTGTACCGAGGTACAAGAGTTAATGGTTTTGGCGGTTCATGATTTTTTAACATAAGTTATTTCTAACTTAATAGCTCCCTTCATAGCAAGAAAAATAATACTTTCACAGTTCAAGCAGTCGAAGAAAAAGCAAAATTTCCTAAAACTTTACACAATTGCAAGGATTTCACATTACACTTATAATTAGTGCTATAGATGGGCAGAAGGTTCATCAAGGCACCCAACCGGGCAGAAACGCTCCAGAACGGTAAAATGGCAACAGATATGAAACCTGCGACCGCCCAGTCCGCGCTGACCGATCCGAACGCGGGTCAGCATTGGGCCCTGTCCGCGCTCGCCGCGACGGGGGACATGGTCTATGAACTGGATTTGGCGCGCGGTGCCATCGCTTGGCACGGCGAGACGGAAAAATTATTCGGTGCAGAGCATAATCCCACCATGCTGCAGGATGAGCGCAAGTTTTACCAGATTATTCACAGCAACGATTTATCCACGCGTGTGCATGCGATTGAACAGCATCTGGCGACGCGCGCGCCCTATGATTGCGAATACCGCATTCGCGGCGCCGGCGGCAATTTTATTTGGGTGCATGACCGCGGAACTTCTGTTCTAGACGAAGTGGGTCAGCCGAAAATGCTGCTGGGCGTCATTCGCTCCGTCAATCACCGCAAACAAAATGAAGCGCAAATCCACCATCATACCAGTTTTGATGAGCTGACAGGCCATTTCAACCGCCAACGCTTGCGCGACCGTTTGGCAGATTCTCTGAAACAGACGCAGCGTTACGGCCATACGGGCGCATTCCTGGCAGTGGGCGTGGATAAATTATCCCTGATTAACGAGGCTTACGGCCATGATGCCGCGGATACCGTGATCATCCGCATCGGCCAGTTGCTGGAATCCTATACGCGTGTTTCCGATTCCATTGGCCGTATTGGCGGCGATATGTATGGCATTGTACTGCCGCGCTGTGCCCCCGAAAATATGGTGACGGTGGCGGAAAAAATTCTGCGTGCCTGCCGCGACGCGGCCATTGAAACGCACGCGGGCCGTTTGCAGGTGTCGTTGTCCATCGGCGGCGTATCTTTCCCCGGGCTGACGCAATCTGCCTTTGATATCATGACCAAGGCTGAAAGCGCGTTGCACGAAGCCAAATCACGCGGCCGCGATTGCTTCATTGAATATCATCAGTCTGACGAACAAATGGAATCCCACCGCAGTTCGATGGAAATCGGCCATATGGTAGTGGAGGCAATTAAGGAAAAGCGCGCCATGTTCGCCTATCAGCCGGTGGTGGATGCGGCGAATGGCGAGACGATGTTTTATGAAGCATTGCTGCGGTTGCATGGAGCCGATGGCCGGATGATTCCGGCGGGTGCATTTATTCCGGCGGTGGAGCAGGTGGGCCTTGCGCGTCTGGTGGACCGGCATGTGCTGGATATGGCGGTGACGGATTTAGTTGCGCATCCGCATTTGTCGATGGCGATTAATATTTCGGGTCTGACGGTGGCGGAACATTCCTGGCTGCGCGCCTTGATGGCAGCGCTGAAAGATCATCCGGAAATCGCGCCGCGTTTGATTGTGGAAATTACGGAAACTGAAGCGCTGCGCGATATCGAGGAAAGCGCGCGTTTCGTGCAGGCTATCCGCGATTTGGGTTGCCGCGTTGCGTTGGATGATTTCGGCGCGGGTTATACATCGTTTAAACACTTGAAAGCGCTGACTGTGGATATTGTGAAAATTGACGGCGGTTATGTGCGCGGCATTCACAATAACAGTGATAATCGCGTCTTTGTGCATTCCTTGATTGAGCTGGCAAAAACTTTTGGTTTGAAAGTTATCGCCGAATGCATCGAAGAACAGGCCGAAGCCGACCACTTCCGCGCCGAGGGCGTGCAGTATATGCAGGGCTATTTCTACGGTCGCCCCGAAATTGGGATTCCTGAAGCGCCGTCTTTCAAATAACTGTCATAAATTATTCATTAAAAATCCCTACAATTTTAGGTATTCTTGATGTTATAGTTAGGAAATTACTTTAGGAAAAGCCAATGGTCGATCCATTTCCTTCTCAGACCCTTTATCCACCACCTCATGGTCAGGGGCCTTCACCAATAGTTACATTTAATAGTGAAGAATTAAACGGTGTGATTAAGCCTGAAGAGGTAATAGATGTATCTTCCTATATTAACCTGCCCTTACAGAACTCAAGCAGTCAAAAGAAGGCGGCTGTTAAAGTTGACGATCTTACTAATAAAAAGAAAAGACGGTCACTTTCGGAAGTTGTATCCAAAGCTTTCAACCGATTGTATGGTGTACCTGAAGAAGCGTCTGTACCGCTAAAGCCAGTCAATACAATTAATCAGCCACCAACTATCCCTATTGGCAATATTTTAATAAAGCCGAAAGCTTATGAGCAAATAAAAAAATGGAGCGATACGCATTCTCAAGGCCCAGATCCGCAAGGTTGGAAAGAAATAGGTGGTGCATTGGTTGGACGGCGACGTCTGGAACCAAATGGAACCTATACGGTTCTAGTTGAAGGCTATATTCCAGTTCCACGTCCTGGAAGTTTGGCCGAATTTTCCATAACACAACAAGACTTTGTAGTTCTTCAACCTAAAATGAGACAACGGCATCCAGGGTGTGTACTGCTAGGAATTTATCATTCTCACCCAGGACACGGTGTTTTTCATTCAGGCATAGATAAGCTTGCCTTAGGGAAATCCGGGGGTGTTCTTACAGAAGATTTCCAAATCAGTATGGTCATGGACCCTAGGCACCGCGAATCTCAGGTTGGAATTTTTGTTGATAACGCGGAAGTAGGTCGTTTTGCCTATCAAACACCTTTGAATGGGTTTCAGTCACAACCTGTCGTGCAAACACCAATTCCGCCGTCACCACTAATTCCTGCTGCGCGGCAAACACAACCAAATCTTGGCAATAAAGCCGGGCTTTTACCTGGCGGTTGGCAAGCTCCACCTGGTTATATGCCTGCTCCTGCTACTCCGCGCGCTGCGCCAACAGCACCGCCTGCTGGGCAATTTAATAATCCAGCAAACAATGTAGGCCGATTACAAGGGGGCTATAGTTCACCGTCTGGAACGATTCCTGATCCTGCATCCTTACCTACCACGATGTCCCCGCAGGTTCCTGATCCAACAACGAATGCTGGGCCGCCAAGTGGCTCCAAGAATAAGATGGGAAAATTGACTGCGACACCCGCCACTACGCCGCCAGTATCAACTGCAGCAGGGGTTCCTCCGGCAGCGGATCCCAACGCCGTTACAGTTGCACCACAAACGATAGTTCCGTCTGCGGGCCCTCAAGTTGCGCCTATTAGTGCGGGTGCCAGTGTCCCTGATCCTAACAACGGAATTAATGAAATTTATGCACGATTAGTGCGGGAAGCAATTGCCAATCGACAAGCCCTGCCGCAAACGCCTGTATTTGCGCTGGAATTTTCCGGGCCTGGACCGCATAATCAGGCTGCCAGGGACATTTTAGCTGAATTGAGATTACAGCATCTTTCCCCAAACGATTATGCTTTAAGAGTTCAGACAAGAGAAGATGGAACGCCTTTTGGAGCAGATTTTTTATTCGATGCCTCTACCGCAAATCCACCCTTGACGGAAGAAAAAGTTTCTGATGCGATTACCAAACTGGGATTAGGTAATGTCTCCCGGTCTTGGCCGGTTCCCTCATCGCTTATTGCTTCTGAATATTTGTATCATTCTTTTCAGCAACTATATCCCGGGACGCAACCTATTTATTGCAATGATGTTGCCCATGCTGACATTGAGCATACCGGAGGTGCCCCCAGAATTGCCTTAGATATGGAAAGCGGTGCCCATGTCATGGTATCGCCACATCGGGCGACGATGACGACGCCAGAAGATGATGCGTTACGTCTCACGATTCAAAATGCTAAACTTGGCGGTTGGAAGAATCTTGTCATTAAGACAGACGATGACGCGCATTTCAAAAAAACGTTTGAAGCCTTTGTTGCAGAAGGATTTTCCATGGATCCAGCAACGCAACAACGTGCCGTGGCATTAGGTATTGCCACGATGACAACCCAGAGACAGCAGCCTCGCCCAGGTGATTGTCAGCGCCTAGACCGTCTTTCTATGCAACCCGCCTAATGCTGCCTCGCGACGATCATTTTTTTAATCTCACCGATCGCCGCTGCTGGGTTCAGGCCTTTGGGGCAAGTTTTGGTGCAGTTCATGATGGTGTGGCAGCGATATAATTTGAACGGGTCTTCAAGGAAATCGAGGCGTTCACCGGTGGCCTCATCGCGGCTGTCGGCCAGCCAGCGGAACGCCTGGAGTAAAATCGCAGGCCCCAGGAATTTTTCGCTGTTCCACCAGTAACTCGGGCAGGCGGTCGAGCAGCAAAAACATAAAATGCAGGCGCTGGGAGAATCGATTTTGTGCTGGTCTTCGGGCGATTGCAAACGCTCACGCGTCGGCGCTGCGCTGTCGGTTTTTAGCCAGGGCTCAATCGATTCCAGTTGCGCGTAAACGTGTTTCAGATCCGGCACCAGATCCTTTACCACCGGCATGTGCGGCAGGGGATAAATTTTCACTTCGCCTTCAACATCGTCAATCGCCTTGATGCAGGCGAGCGTATTGGTGCCGTCAATATTCATTGCGCAGGAACCGCAAATTCCTTCGCGGCAGGAACGGCGGAAGGTCAGGGTTTGATCCTTGTCATTTTTAATGTGGATGAGCGCGTCTAAAACCATCGGGCCGCAGTCGTCCAGATTAATTTCGTAGGTATCGGTATGCGGGTTTTCCGCATCGTCGGGCGACCAGCGGTAAACCTTGAATTTCTTCACGCCTTTTTTGGAGGCGGCGCGCGCACCGTCGGGCAAAACATGCAGTTTGCCCGTTTTGACCTGTGATTTCCGATCCAGAACCAGTTCAGCCATATTTCACCTTATGCTTGCTTCGCGCAATTTTGCCCCTTGGGCGATCAGAAAGCAAGACGCCAAGTTATGCGGATTCCGCGCATAAAACACTTGCCTGGTGGCAGGTGGTTTGATTATATGCGGCGGACGGTGCGTTGGCGGAGCGGTTACGCAGCGGACTGCAAATCCGCGAAGGCCGGTTCAACTCCGGCACGCACCTCCAGCCTTCGCGAGCGCAGCGATGCGAAGCCATGTTGGCGATGCGGTCGCTACGGCTCGGCAAGCCATTCCAGTAACCAGTAGCCAGAAAAAAGACTTGAAAATCCTTCTGACTTCTGGTTTCTGATTTCAGGCTTCAGTACTCCTCGGTAGCTCAGCGGTAGAGCAGTTGACTGTTAATCAATTGGTCGTAGGTTCGATCCCTACCCGGGGAGCCATATTTTTCTATATATTTCATATAGTTATGGCTTGTGCGCTTCTTAACCGCCAGCCTATTTGCGTCTTTGGGTAACAAACGGGGTAACAACTTTAATTAAATAGGCTAAAAACAAATAATGAGCGGCGGAATCTCATTGGCCTTAATAACCGAATGGAGCAGCTATCATTAGCTTACGTCCATGCAGTTGCCTCTTACTGCGGATTTGGCGCAGATCCTCCTAGAGTTGATCACGATAGTATCGATATATTCCCGCGATCAAAATGACCCATGATTGGGATACAGCCATGTTGGTGCTACTGGATGAAAATTTTAGCGCCAGAACAATTTATGAAGCCAGCCGTGCTGTAGTGGAGATTGAAATCGCCAAACCTGGCGATAAAGCACGAGCACGTGGAGCAATTGGGTTGGCGGCGTTTAAGCGCATTGCAACACAAGTTTGGCCTTTGGGAGATAATTCAAAATAACCTATCGCCCAATGCGGGGGAGCCGGCGCGGCGCGCAACGGCCAACCGATTTTTCTTGAAAACTAGCCGCCGGATATGCATTAATCTTGAAGGACGGAGCCGCCTTTGGCATTGATGAAAGCCAATCACCAACCGCTGCCCGGCAGGATTTTTATTTATTCATGATACCATAGGAGCATAGCATGACTGAATTGCAACTCATTGCTGCCCGAGCAAGAAAGTTTAGGAAAGCTGGCAATCATTCGGCCATCGCCGCCATAAGCATGGGTATCATAACATTTTTATCCGATAGAATGGGGAAAAGCCCGTCACAACAGGGTACCGTCCTTGTGGGTGCAATTGTAGGCATTATATTGGTTGGAGTTGCTGAATATTGCTATCTGCAATCACGTAAATTAAATGGTCAAGTTTTAGAAGCAGTCGATGAGGAAAATTCCCGACAACCCAACAGGCTGAATCCCACACCTTAACCACTGTGGTCCCGCATGATTTTTGTTTATTAATTTCTGGTTTAGTACGCCATATATAGGATTACATTATGACTAAGCCATTAGATTTCTTTGAATCTTTTTTAGAAGCAACTGCTGCTGCCAAAAAAATAACTAGAGCAAATAGGTTAGGGCATCGTGCAGGTGTGGCATCAGTCGGAGTGTTCATTGCAACCACTTTATCATCTCACTTCGTTACAAAGCCTCCCCACCAAGTTATCGCAGTCATTGCAGGCTTAGTCACAACCGGAATATTATTCGGTATTTGCAACCGTTCATTTCAACAAGAACGAAAATTCATGCAAGAGGCCGAACGAGCAATGCGGCGCTCACAAAACTTCAAGAAACCTTCTAAACCCGGTCACACGCCTTAATTCCTTTTGGAGGCACGGCTCTCCTCTTGGCTGTGATGGTTCAATTTTCGGGAAAGCATCCTTTACATCCTGAACTACCATGAAGGCGTGCGGTTGTTTAGGGCAGGTTAAAGTTTCAGGCCAGAATCCGCCGCAGGCCCGGATGGTTGCGCATTGGTGATCGGAAAAACCTGCTCAACCAATGAACCCCAATCGGGATTAAAACTATCAATAAAATTATGCCCATTCCTCCTTAAAAGAAATGGATAATGTGGTGTTGTCAATTTGCTTACATAGTTAACGCGCGTGAGATCATATCTATCCGCGGATACCACAAGCAAGTCACCAGCATTTAGATTGAAGGAGCCTCGAACACAATCCTTTATCACTCTTGCGATAAATTTCCCCCAACCCTTCGCGCGATCTGGATGAGATGGATTTTGACTTAATGGCTCTTCTTGCTGTAAATTCACGATCCAATCTATTTCTGCGGTATGATAAATTGCGCGCGGTGCAATTGGAATATCTTCTTCTACTATTAAACCAAAATCAAAACTTGAAAGATCAGGATATACTTCCATAAAAGGCGATCCCTCTTGAGGATATAACAATTGATATGCTTGACGATTTTTATGCACCTCGCTTAAATCCCCGCTAACCAAATCTAATTTACTTGCAAAATCTTTGACATGTTGGATATTGATCCCATTCATCCAGTCACAAATAGCAATCCCATCATTGCACGGAACAACCATCCGCTCCAAAGGAAAAACTCCGATATCGGAAAGCATTATCGTATTGTGGCCAAACTCGATATATTGAGGCAATCTTTCATCCTGGATTAATAGGGGCTCTTGCTGTGGCAGCTCCACTGTTACTCTGCCCCATTCATCCATAATAATTGTGGAGTATGTGAATCGTAAGTTGCTGAGATTAGCTGTCGCTGCAGCAGCTGATAAAACTGATCCCGGAGCGTTAACATCTCTAGAATGAAGTCGGAGAGAACCCAGATCAGATTTTTTAATAGCTCCCGTTGCAGCCAGCGCTGATAATGTATTTGTGAACTTTCGTATATCATCAGGATGATAAGTATCGGGACCCAGAATCTTTTTTGCCCACTGTTCCGCGAAAACATCACACTGCCCTTTGAAATAGGGGCGATCGCGCCAATCAGTATCTCGCCATTTTTGAGGAATTTGCGATAAGCGGAATTGCGGCTCAGGATTCATTTTTAATGCTCTCTATATAACATATAGCCAATATAGATCAAATTGACCTCCTAATGCCAGTTTTTTTATGTTGTGAAGCCTACTTCATCCCAGGCGGCACGACCGTCGCGGTGGGTTTGGCAGGTTTTGTCTCCGAGGAATAATTTGTGATGTCCTATTGCCAAACCGCCCACATTATCGCGCGCGTAATTGTCGGGTTACGGCATATTCCCTGACACCGGACACCAAGCGATAATAACTTAACATATACCCGCGCGCGCATAAGATAAACTTGGCAGGGTAGCAATAATAAAAATGTACAACCCTGGCTGGATGGCGAAGGCAAACCTTATATCGACGGGTTGGCCCACTTGGCACTTGCGCGCATGAATAATAGCCGTTTAATCTTTTATTTATACATCCTCAACACTTATAGTGTTCTCAAGTGACAAACGGGACAACTTGGCCGCCTCTGCGATTTCAGCCTTCACCCCTTCGCGTCGCTGCCGCTCCCTTTATCAGCTCCCCTTCCAGCTGGTTTAACGGATAAAAAGATAAAGCGTTGCACAAGCCCATCATCTCCTAAACGGGAAACAATTTTCCGCATAGGATCGGGCACAGCTCGGGTAATCCCCAATTTCTCTTCCACAATTTTTTGGATGCGATCTGCCTCTTTGCGGCTATCAACATCGATGTCGATAATTACAAACCATCCACATAATGCTCCCCACCCATAGCCGGGGTAAAGCTTACTCCATTTTTGAATTATGGTCTCCGATGGCGGGTTGTCCAGAAATTCAGGCCACGCATGTAAGGGTTCCAAAAGCGGATGAAGTCGCCTATTTGGAGGTGCTTTCGCGCAATGACCTCTGATTTTTTGACCTCACTGATGTCCTTATCACCGAATACGGGGAACAATTTCCGTTGCCCTAAATGTTCGGTTTCTTGCCAGGATCGGGTGTTAGGTTTGGCATAGCGCTCAATAAACTCGGCATGGGCCTCCCTAAAAGGCCTTTTTGGCGCGGTCAGGACCTGGTCAGGCCGCCTAGGGCGCTTCGCGCTGCACTACCCCTGCAGGAGGAGTCTCGCCCGGTCACGGGCCTCTGCAAGCGATAATACCGGATAGCGACCTAGCGTCATTCGCACCAATTTGCCTTGCGGTCGGTAAAATAGCACCCAGGACTTGCTGCCACGTTGGCTGACGCGCAATGCCAAACCCGGCAATAATGTGTCGAAAAATTCCTGTCTGCGTCCTGTGCTAATTTTTAGCTTGTCGATGGCGGCTGAAGTGAGCTTCAGCCTCGGCATTAATGTGCTTTGGGTAACATATGGGTAACAAAACCTTTCGCATTTGCGTGGTATTTAGTGATATTCAATGTAAGACGAACTACAGACCATCTCAATGAAAACAACGGGTTATTAATAAAAAAACTTGCCCATGGTATTTTAGGATATTAGTCCTAGTTATCTGTTAATCAATTGGTCGTAGGTTCGATCCCTACCCGGGCCATTTTTTAAAGCTTCCAATAAAGATTGGAAGTCCGCCATTTTTTTGGTTCGATCTCTTTTATGTTATAAAATTGAAAAAATTAAGTTATTGATTTATACACTTTCTTTTGGTTCGACATCCAGAGTGGGTCAAATGAAAACTGAATCTGAAAAACAATCTTATGAAGCAATTGTTCGATATATAAAGGAGCTTTCTGAAGCGAAGGGTGAAATTGTAACCGATAAGGAGGCGCGGGAAGGAGCGGGTAATCTAATTCAATTCAGCAAAATTATCATGAAAATAAAAGAGCGCCTTCAAAAAGAGATTAATTAAAAAGTTTGCGGTAATTAGCAGTATTTATGCTTTCGTTTAGATTAATAATTTTGATTTTATCGGAAACGGTTTTAAAATCATTGTCCATAGTAACTAGAAAGGCATCTTCTAGATAAGCTATGCATGCAAAAATTAGGTCAGCACCTCGCAATTTATCAAAACCACTAGTGGCGGCTAAATCATAACTTTTCTCAGCCAATTTCTGATCTATGTCATAAATTTTTGATTTATCATTGAAAATATAAAAATCTCTTAGCATTTTTCCCCCTTCTCTATGTTTGCGTGCCACAATTGCGGATAGCTCAAAAATAGCTATAGCGGGAAAAATATTTAAATATGGACCTTCAATCCAGCCATCTGAAAAATCTTTCATAAAACTATTGGCAGGAGAATAACCCTGGCTATTAGGCTCTTTCAAATTGATAAGAGCGGACGTGTCCCAAACAAATTTCTTCATTAGAGTTCCTAGTCTGGATAAGGCAAAATTTGACGATCTGTTCAAGGCATGAGAGAATTGCAAATCTTGGGAGTATCCATATTGGTGTACGTCTCCATTTCTGGTTCAGCTCTAATCCCCGAATCTGCCCACCTGAACAGTCTAGTAAACATATTATACCCCAACCATTTCGCGCAGCCAGTTATTGACCTTGGTTTGGTATCCAGGGCCAAGCGCTTTGATTTTTTCCATTACGTCGCTGTCAACGCGCATGCTTAGGCGGCTTTTGGTAACGTCTTTGCGCGGGCGTCCGATTTTGCGGCGTTCTGCTTCATCTTGCGCCGCCAATTCAGGAAAGACATCCTTAAACGGCCGCATGTTGGACAGCTGCATATCTGTTAGGGGCGGATTATCGAGATCAATTTTTTTACGAAACATGATATTTGCTCCTTTCTTTATGGTTAGCTTTGCGCAAGCTAATCGGACGACGGATATCTCCGCGTACCGTAAAAACCAGCACATGAAGGCGGTGGCCGATATAGCCAAGGGCAGTATAACGGGTTTCGCCATAATCTTTGCGCTCATCGGTCCAGATGCGCGCGGTTAGAAAGTCAAATCTGACAATATCAGCCAAAGAAATGCCATGTTTCTGGCGATTTTGCCGATCCTTTTCCGGATCAAACCTTCATATAATTACTGTACACCCAAAAAATGAGCTGGTCAAGAATTTTTGTTATGACAAAAAAGCGACCTTTTTGAATTCCTTGCGGTCTGTATAATTAACAATCTAGCTCTAGGATCAATTCGCAATATATCCAAGGTTTGGAGCCAGTTTTCAAATTGGCCATTATTTGGTGTTTTCCCATTCGCATTAGCCCTATCCTCTGCATGGGTGACCTGTGCGTTATGTATTAGTTATTATCTGGATGAGAACTTAGGTTTTACTAGATGAAGGGGTCGGCGTGCCTTTAACCCATTTACGAATCATCTCAGCAATTTGTTCTGGCTTAAACGGTTTGTTCAAATAATCATCCATGCCAGCCGCCAGGCATTTTTCTCGGTCGCCAACCAGAGCATCTGCCGTCAATGCCACGATTACCGTATGCTGCTTCAACCTAGCCTCCTCCTTACGAATATAAGCGGTTGCTTCAAACCCATCCATTTCCGGCATATGACAGTCCATAAACACAATATCAAACCGATGTTCATGTACCTGCCAAAGCACTTCTTTGCCGTTGGTAGCCGGAAATACGATACAGCCCATTTTTTCCAGAACCTTGGTGAGAAGCATCAGATTAACTTTCATATCATCCGCTGCCAGTACGCGTAGACCCGGAAATAAATTCGATGATGTGGCCTGAAAATTGGTATCGGGTTGCAATAATGTTGTTAAGGTCTGACGTGTCATCCAGGGCAGAGGCTGGCCCTGATTTTTAGTGCATGAGAGAAATTGCAATGCAGTTTTAAGTTGGTTGGGGAAGAACGGTTTGGTGAACAAACCCGCAAATCCTTTTTGAATGAGCGCGGACATGCTAAAGGAATGTCTAGATGTTGTGAGGATCATCATTGTGGGATTGAGGCTTGCCGGGGCCGCCTGAATTTGATCCGCCAGGTGCAAAACGTTTTTTTCTCCCGTCCGCGCGTCAATCAAGGCAAAGCGATAAGGATCCCCGGCCTGTGCCGCCTCGACAATCATAGCAAAAGCTTGGGACGCAGAACTGCAAATATCACAGCGCATGCGCCAGGTTTGCAGGTAGTCTTGTAAAATGGAACAATTCATGGGCGTATCGTCCATTACCAAAATACGCTGGCTGCTCATATCTTCCGCGAAGACAGGATTGACTGGTTCTGTAAGTGCGTATTCGGGCGCGAGCGAAAGCAAAATGCTGAACTTAAAAACGGAGCCTTCACCTTCCGCATTGTTAACGCAGATGGCACCGTCCATCATTTCCACTAGTTTCCGGCAAATCGTTAGACCCAGGCCGGTGCCGCCGAATTTACGCGTTGTGGATTCTTCTGCTTGTGAAAATTTTTCAAAAATATGATCGCGCTTATCGGCAGGAATGCCAATGCCAGTATCTTCCACATCAAAAAACAAGCGCAGGGACTGGTGCGATTCCGGCTCTCCATGCACGCGAATTAAGATATGGCCTTTGTCGGTAAATTTAATGGCATTACCAATCAGATTCAATAAGATTTGCCGGATACGCAGTGGGTCGCCGATGATATATTGCGGCAATGTGGGCGAGAAATGCACAATCATTTCCAGGCCCTTTTCTTCGGCCTTTAAGGACATCAAATCCGTGATTTCCATCATCGTTTCGCTCAGATCAAAACGAATGGGCTCCAAAGTCAGTTTACCAGCTTCGATTTTTGAGAAATCCAAAATATCATTGATGATGCTTAGCAAATTTTCGCCGGACCTCTGGATGATATCCACCCAGCTGCGCTGTTCGGAATCAAGCTCCGTATCACGCAAGAGATTGGTCATGCCCAAAACACCGTTCATAGGTGTCCGGATTTCATGGGACATATTTGCTAAAAATTCGCTTTTGGCTATGTTGGCGCGTTCGGCTTGTTCCTTTGCTTGCAGCGCATCACTTTGCGCAATTCTGATTTCGGCGAGACTGGTTTGCAATTCTTCATGCAAACGGTCTTTTTCTGCAATTTCCGCTAGAATGGCCTGGCGTTGCCGAACCATCAGGAAAAAATACCCGCTAATCAGCATCGTTGCCAGCAACCCGCCGCCGAGAATCATCCATTCCACCAGGTATTGGGGCGTGAAATAACCCGGTTTTGGCGTTGCGAGAAAGTGCCAATGCTTATCACCCAAAACCACGGGTTCTTCAAAAAACAATGTATCTTTTTTACGCAAATCACTAATTTGACTTTCCGCTGTGGCTTCATTTAAAAAGTCGCTATGAATTCCTTCAACCGGAATTAAACTTTCCTGCTTTTCCAAGAGTTTTAAAAAATCCTCGTCACTTTTGATATTTGCCATCGTAGGATCAAACAGTATTTGCTCATTCACGCGCGCACTCAGGCCGTCAATATAACTGGCTGCTGCGTGCGTAAAATTCTCCCGTGCATTTAGTTTTTGCATGGTATGAATACCGCTGTAACCAAAAAATGAAACACCGCAGCCAAAGGCCGAAACCAGAACAATTGGCAGAAAATTGCGCAACCAGTGCCGTAAAATCGCTACGTTGGTCGCCACTCCGTTCCGAAAATTGGAACCGGCTGCATGATCAGGAACAGCATTTTGCATTTTTGAGTTTATTTCCTTAGATTCAAGCTTAGGTTGAATCGAACCGACTATAACATCTGCATCTTATAGTCACAACCATCTCCTCAGTGATGAATTGGAGATGGATAAGGTCAATATAAATTGTAGGTTAATACGATTGTGCTGACTGATCTATAAGAATCATATAACAACTGATAGTTGCGAATTTAGTAATGGGGGGGATAAATCCATGAATACTAAAACGATAGCCTGTGCGGTTGTTGCCGCCACACTTGGTTTCATTTCTGCCGCGCAAGCGCAAACCGTGGATTACGGCTCTCTGGAAACGCTGTTTGGCGAACCTGTCACCACCAGCGCCACGGGTAAGCCACAAAAAGCATCCGAAGCGCCCGTTGGACTGGACATCATTACGGCAGATCAAATTCGCCGCATGGGCGTGACGTCACTCCCGGAAGTTTTAAACCGTGTGAACGGCATTACCAGCTGGCAAGCCACGCGGTCCTATGCGGACGTGGGGGTGCGCGGACAAAATACATTTTATAATCCGACACTGCTTGTCCTCGTCAATGGGCGGCAGGTTTATATTGATACCTATGGCTTTACTGACTGGTCCTTGATCCCCGTGGAGATGGAAGAAATCCGGCAGATTGAGGTGGTAAAGGGCCCCACCACTGCCCTTTACGGTTTTAACGCGGTGGATGGCGTTGTGAATATCGTGACCTATAATCCCAAGTATGACAAGGTTGGTCAGGCGGGCGTGGTAGCGGGTACAGGTGCATACCGTCGGGAATATGGTCTGAAAACCTTCGATCTGTCGGATAACGCCAGCATCCGTATTTCGGGCGGCCAGGAAGATTTCAATGAGTTCGAGAAAGCATCAAAAACAAATTTTATTCCAGAGAGTACATTTCGGACCCCGAGGACGCGCAAGCTCATGGCAGATAGTATTGTGCAATTGGATGATAAAACCCAGCTGCGGCTAGAGGGCTCGTATGCGGGATCGATAGATAATGATACGCCAACGACGCCCGCCGCGACACCTGCTGATAAATCTTTTATATCCGGGAAGGCCTCTTTGACGTCTGAAACAACGGTGGGCCTTGTTAATGCCAATCTTTATACTAACCTTTATATCAATAAAGATGGCGGGACTGCCGCGACGACGCAAAAGAATCAGATCACCGTCGCGCAATTGGAAGACTTATTCAAGCTTGGCATAGATCATACTGTCCGCCTGCAGGGAGAGTACCGCCACAACGAAGTGACAAGTGATCTACTTACAGGCCCGCATGCGCAAGTTTCTTATGACGTGGCGGCGGTCGGCGGCATGTGGAATTGGGCCATGGACCCGCGATGGGAATGGACGAATGCTTTGCGCGTGGATCATCTGATGCTCAATCGTTCAGGGCCGTTTCAAACTGCTGTGCCATTCACCAGCAACAGCCAGTTTGACCAAAATTTAACGGCCATCAGCGGCAATACCGGTCTTGTTTGGAAGGCAACCGATTTGGATACGCTCCGTGCTTCCTATGGCCGCGGCATTCAAGCACCATCGTTGCATTCTTTTGGATTGGATTTACCCCTTTTTGGTGGATTTGTTGTGCTGGCGGGTGATCCTAACCTTAATCCCGTCGTCGTTCATAATTATGAAGTTGGTTACGATCGCACCATTGGCGCAATTGGCGGTAGGTTACGCAGTTCCCTCTTTTACAAAAAGGCGGAGGACGTTCAAGCCATTGGCGGCGTGACGCAACCTGGCGGCCCACCAATTGTCATACAGACCGCATCCATTGGGGATACGGAAACCACAGGCCTTGAATTGGGTCTGGATGGGAAAATTTCCTCCGAATGGAATTGGGGCCTGGGCTACACTTACCAAAATACCACGGACAATTTTAATCCATCTGCTTCTGCTACGCCTTCTCCGGTTTCGTTGCATTACCAGGACACTATTCCGCATAACGTCGTGAAAGCGCATTTGGGATATACAAACGGTCCATGGGAATCCGATATTTACAGCGAGGCAGCCTCCAATTTTAAGGCTGTTTCTTTTAATGGTGCCAATTATGATATTGTCAAACTCGACCGTTACTTCACGCTGGGCGGCCGCGTTGGCTATAAACTGGATGATACAGTGACTATTGCACTCCAGGGGGTGAATTTGCTGACACCTAGGGTGGCAACGAATTCAGGCCTGGAAAATGATCGGGAAGTTTATCTATCGCTTTCCAAGAAATTCTAATAGAAGGGAATGGCGCATGAAATTTGTTCACCTTCTCATACTGGCTAGCTTGGCAGCCGCCTTAGTCACCGCTTCCGCCCATGCTGCGGTCGCCGCCGTGACGGAAAAAGATATCTTGGTTATTGCCCGCCTGGTCAGCCTGCTTGATGGCGCGCCTAAAGGGCGCGTGGAAATTGCCGTGCTACGCGACGGGCCTGAATCCATCGCGGATGCAGACGGCTTTATCGCGCAAATTGGTTCCGGCAAACAGGTGGGAGATGTGACGCTGTTCGCCGTTCCTGTGAGCGCAAACGAACTAGCCGCTACGAATGCCAAAGTGATTTTGATCCCAGCGGGCGTGGAAGCCAGTTATTTTGATGCGATCTTTACTACAGCGCAAAAAAAACAAATCCTGACGATTTCAAATTCGGATGCCTGCCTTGTGGCCAAGCGCTGTGCGATTGCGATTAAAACTGATCCAGCGGTGAATATTAATATGTCACAGTCTGTTGCGCATGCAACAGGCGTTAGTTTTGGCTCTACTATGCGGATGATGGTAAAGGAAACGCCCTAGCCTTCTGTAAAAATACGACCTCAGCATAGACTGAATTGTCATTATACCTTGATAATGATAAACTCTAAATGTTATTATCAGTGTCGGCCATTCTTGATAAGACCATTTCCCGACTATCAGGTTAAACGGATTTCGTAAGAAAAATCTAACTTTTCACCTTTTAGCCAATATAATTCGCTAAAATTCTAGTGATCCGTCATGAAAGCTTCACGAGTCGCTGTTATCCTATGAGGTGGAGATATAGGTAAAATCATGGCAACACAGCCTTCAGGTCAATCAAAACGCCGTCCCACCCGCGCAACCAATAATGCTGCTGGCGGTAATGGGGGAGCGCTTAACCCTTCCGTTAGTAAAGCAACCCGCCCGGCTAAGCCCTCTACCGTTGCTGGTCGGACTGCAAAATTTATCTTTACGCCTGAAATCGGCCGCAGTTTTGAAAGCGTTAAATTTGCTTGGCACTTGTTAATTAATTTGATCGCCCAAATCTACGTTAGCGTCAAATTAATCCCAGCTGACCATCCTTGCACAGAATTACGTAATGCCCCGAACTATAAGTTATTTGATATTATTCATATCGCCTATAAAAGTTTAAAATGGGAAAAAGATCAAATACCGCAGATTGTTATCTTTTTTGCCGTGCTGGCATTTTTATTCTTTGTGGCTCTTTCGCTGATTACCTTGATGCTGCACCTGGGTGTGAACGCAGCGCACGCGGCAAATGGAACACCAAACGGTGCTGATGACATTTTAAATCAGATTTTTAATATCGGCGGCGCAGGCATGATCCCAACGGCATTGGGGGCAATGCTAAGGGTTTATAGTAATATCATTTTGGTATTGGCCGGTCTGATTTTGATATGGACGATCGTCACTTATGTGATTGAATCGGCGCGCCATGGTCAGGCTGGGGGTAAAAGTTTCAATCATGGCTGGGCACCGATGCGGTTGGTATTTGCACTCGGCTTGCTAATTCCGCTATCTAGCGGTCTTAACTCCGGACAATATATTACCCTTTATCTCGCTAAATGGGGCTCTGATATGGCGAGCCGTGTGTACAAGCAATTTTATACGCAGATTGGTTTAGGACAGGGCATTACTTCGAATGACACAAAAACCGAAACTCAAAAACCGTTGGCAAAGTTATTTGATTTATATTTAGAGGCCGACCGGCAAAATAATTCCATGCCAGGCTCCATTGTTTTTCCGCCGGCACTTGAAAATGTGAAAGATGCCAATGGCAATCCGACGAACTATCAAAAACTTGTGTTCCGTTCCGACAATCCTTCGCTTGGGCAGCAGAAAGGCGCGGGAGAAATCGTATTTTACTATAATCCAAACGCGCAAAGTCAGAGCGAATTATTGATGAATAAACAATATAATTTTCTGATGAACCATCGGGACTCAATCAGCCAATTGGCAAGTGATGTAGCCAGCAGATTAAACCCGCAGGACGATACGAATTATTTTAAAGAAATTAACACAGGGGCATTTAAAGTTGCATTACAGTTAATGGCAAAAAATTATAGCAGCGACATTGACGTTGCTTATCAAGATGCTGTGAATACGGAAAACCAAGAATTGGCCCAAAAACTTCAGCAAAGCGCCCAGGGTCTGGGTTGGGTTTCTGCCCCCATCTGGTTCCAACAGGTTGGTGAAATGAATGCACAAATGCAAAAAGCCAAAGATGCCCTGCCGACCGTTACGACCTATGGACCAGATGTCAGCGACCAATTGCTGGGCAATGCTCTGGAAAATCAAAAAATGCCGGATAAACAAGGAAACTGGTGGCAGTGGTTAGGCGAGCGGCTGGCATCCATTTTTTCAGGCCCTTGGGGCGGATCTTCGGTTGGTGTGGGCGGTAATATAGGCGCGCATTTGTATAAGGCTTTCATTATCGACTCTGCTAATCCCCTTGGAAGTATTATTGCTTTAGGGCACGCGATTTTAGTTTCAGCGCAAGTGATTATTGCTGGTTGGACCATCCTTGCAGGCGTTTTGGGTGCCTCCGCAACCGAAGTGCAAGCGCTTAGCTTTGGCTTTTCAACGCAGGTTGGGATGGCGATGCTGGAAGCTTTGACGCCATTGGTCACGGGATTAATAGGTCTATTGTTTGTAAATGGTTATATGCTGGCGATTTTATTCCCTTTAATTCCTATTATCCGGTTTATTTTCGCGGTGCTGGGCTGGGTTGCGCTGGTGCTGATTGGCGTGATGGGCATGCCGCTTTTCGCGCTGGCACACTTAAAAACTGGTGGAGAAGGCTGGATCGGGCAATTACAGGTTGCCAGTGCCTATAACATGCTGATTGGCATCGTCATCAGGCCCACATTGATCATCCTGGGTTTTGTTTTGGGAATTATCCTGTTTAATCAGGCGGTCAAGTTGGGTGCAACGATTTTAATTGCGGGTATGGATGCCGGTAACAATAGTATCGATAGCATACCGATGGCTAATCCATTTAATTTCACCACCCAAATTCTGACGATGTTTTTATTCTCGGCCTTTGCGGTGGCGATGGCCAATGCCTGTTTCAAAATGGTGGAAGTCATTCCATCGCAGGCTATGACGTGGATGGGAACAGGCCCGATGACCAGTCCAACCGAAGACGGTATGAACGAAATTCAAAGCTCTACGCAATCCTTTGCAGGTCAACTAAGCCAGTTCCAGCAAAGCAAAGTTTCTAATGATGCGAAGCGCACCATGGAATTGGGCAGTACCAGTCGTCACGATCATAAAATTGAGCAGGATGCCGGTGGCGGAGGTGGTAGTGGCGATAAAACAGCAGGCGCGAAAGATGCAGGTAAAGGGGGCGCACCTACACCTATAACGATCACGCCGAGCGCACAGCAGCCTAATCTTCCCAGTGTGGATATGGGTGCGAAAGGAGCCGAAGGTCAAAACGACGGACAGCAATCTATGCAAACTGCATTACCAGCCCCTTCAGGTCAAGGATCTGCATCATCAGGGGGTAACGCTTCAGGTGCTTCATCGCCTGTTGCTACCTCATCCAGCTCGGGTTCTTCTGGCAGTACGACTCCTGCGGCGGGAGCATCCGCTGCTTCATCAGCCCCCAGCAGTGCCGGTGAAACGGCCGAAGGCCCACAATCGGGTGAGGATGCATCCGCACAACCATCCTCTTCAACCGCAAGCAATAGCAGTGCGCCGGCAGGCGAAACCCAAGATCAACAGCCAGAAGAGGCAAAGAACTCTCCTGCCGCTTATGATACGTACAAAAAAATACATCCTGCAGCCCGTATTGCACTTGCGCTGCTTACGGGCGGCCGTAGCGAATTTATTATGCAAACCGCCGACCTGCAGCGTCAAAGGGCTTTAAATGCTGCGGGTATGAAAAAGGGTGGCCGTGGCGGCAGTTCATCAGATCAAAGTTCTCAGCCTAATTTATCTGATCCGATGGACCCACGAAATCCTCTCGGCCAAAATTATCGCGGATTTTAATTAATTTTAGCCAACTTTCATTAAACTGTCACAGTCCCTTGGTACAATGAAATGGTACGAGCCAAAGGGATAAAACAAAATGGCGTTATTAAACCGCAAATCTCAGCAATTAGGGCGCTACGCGATTCAAAAACTGATCCGCCCCAGCAGCACCAAGCGGGCATATATCATTGCTGCGGCTTTGGTTATCCCCCTTTGCGCGACCGGATTTGGCAGCCTTGTGCTTCCTGTCTTTCACTGGCTTTCCAGGCAAAGCGCGCGTCATGGCAAGGACGGCACTATGTCCATGAAGGACGTGAAAAATCTATCGGACAGCAAAGGCTGGGGCGCGGCGCCCGATTTTAATCCTTATGCTTAATGGGCAATTAATCCAACAATTTTAACCAACCTTCATGAAAGTGACACACTTCATACGTAAAATGAAGGGTGAGGAATAATAAATGGCGACACCCCTAACCCTTGACGAAGCAAAAAGCCAAAAACAGGCGGCGCGTGCATTTTTTAATGATAAATCCATGAGCGGCGATTCCATCATGGAGGCTTTCACGCAGCACCGCAAATTCGGCAAGGTACCCAGAAGTTATCATGAACTGTTTGAAATCAATGCTTCCGATCGTGATTTGCTGGGCATTGCCTACCTCAGCCGGTTGTACGGTGAATATGATGATGACGCGCGTTATAAACTAGACCCAAGTGGCGCCACCATCCCTGATAATGAGGGTGCCAGGCAAAAAACCAGATTACAACATTTCCTTGGCAATCCGACTGATGCAACCATTGCTAATGGGCTGACGCCTGGAGAACAAAGAAATTCAGCAGAGTTTAACAAGCGGAATTTCGGCGAGCAGGCCATGCTGGAAAAAAAGGCATCCTTATTGCTTGGCCGGATGTATGCGCGCTATGGGGATCATAATAACCGCAATGGTGACAAAGACAAAAGCCTGGATAAATTTATTGGCAAGCTAGCTGACGCGCTGGAAAATGCCGATATCAGTAATCCTACGGATAGCTTGAATACAGACCCTAAGTTAAGGGTTACGCATCAACCGCAGTTCCAATTACAATTGGATATGATGCAATTGGCATCAGAAAAAGATATCTTTTCCAAAGGCTGGGCAACAGGGTTAAAGTCGACCATTGAGGATTATATTGTATGGACTGATCCAAGATTTCGGCATCTCTCCAATGAAGATTTAAAGAAAGTTACGACCGCCGACAAGAAAGATGCTTTAGAAAAATCTCCGCTTAATAAGCAATTCGCGGATGTTCTAAAACTGATCGAAGAAAACCGCAAAAAACATATGTACGGTCGCAAGGTTGATTCAGAGGCCTTGTTTAAAGAAATCATCGGCGATCCGAATGCGCTGATTTTCAATATGGGTAACGGCTTTTTGATCCGCAGTAATGACGTTTTCACCTGTATTGGTGGTAGCAAGGAAGAATGGGGCCAAATGGCCATGATGGCTATGAAATACCTGCAAGACCGCGGGGATCCATGGGCAGGTTTGGTTAAAATTGAAGGCTCACCGGAATTCAAAAACTATATCAAGGCGGTCTTCCGCCAGAACTCCATCCGGATGAAGGTGACGGGCCACACGGAAACCTTTAAGCAAAACGAAATTAACCTGGATGTGATTCAAAACTACCGATTTAATTTGGGGCGTGGTTACGCGGTGGTTAGAACGATTAAATGTGAAAAACCGAATGAAGATGGTAATGCTAAAGTTATATTTTTAAAGAATGATGCCGGGCAGGATTTAGGTGTTCAAATCCCGGTTTATCTAAAGGATGATGGTATTAGTGTGACGCTTAATGAAAATGATCCCCGAGTTAAAAGAGTAGATGTAATAGATCCTGCAACGGGACAACCAAAAAGAAATGAAAGGGGTGAAAAAATACAGGAACCAGTAGTTGCAAAATATCTTTCTGTGCCTGTTCCAGAAATTACAGAAAAAATGGTGCATGATAGTCGCAGGACATTGGAAACGGATACGCCAAATCCTGTTATGCACACCAAAAATTTCGATGTTCGGAAATACAAAAATATTGAATTTCCAACTGAAGCAACGAAAGCCTTAGTTAAATCTTGGGAGACCGGTCGTAGCAATGGTCCATATTGTTTATGTGGTTCTTATACACCGACAGATCCGAAATCTGGACGCGTTCCTGATGAAACGGTTTATGATTCAAGACTTGTAGAAGCAAAAGGCTTGCAAGATATAGACAATCTTTTAGAGGAAGCCGAACAGCTTGGCATATCCCTGTTTGCTTTGTATTCTGTTGCCGCTGAAAACCATGCAAATGGACAGATGGCACATGCTCTGGGAGTTATTCCCTCTGCCATAACTGATCAACAAAGAGCGGAATATCATCTGCAACAATCCGTGCAGCGCATGGCGGCGCAAGGCAGGGCTTCGACGAGCGATCCTGACGCTGCTGATGAATTGACCGCCGCAGCTAGAGACATGCGCCTGAACCCCGACCAGCGTGACTTCAAAAAAGGCGATAATGTAAACAAGCAGGCTGCTGTAGAAGGGCTCCAAAAGAGCGGCGCAAGCTGGTCTGATGAATACCGCGGCACCCGTGGCGGTGGCGCCAAAAACTACAACGCAAATTTAGAGCTTTAATCCACCAAATATTTTGGTTTTATCGTAAGGTCGACTGTTCGAAGAATGGCAAATATCTGCTTTATTCATAGGATACTTAGGGGGATTTTACGGGCCGCTAGGCGTATTGGTATCGCCTTCGTTGCGCGGCGCTGATTTTTTCGAGGGCTGTTTGGGTGACACCGGATTTTCACCAGCCTGATCGAGCGGCTGTAACAATGGGTCTTCTTTCAGAGCAGGCGCTGGTGTACCATATTGCCATTCTGTGTCAAAGCTATAGGCAACGGCTTCCAAAGCTTCCATGCGCGCATGAATGTCAGGAATATAAGATTCTAATTTAGCATAACCACCCAGTTCCCGAATTCCATCCGCAATGCCCGGATCGCGAACCTTTTCAAAATCCCTCATATCTACATATGCTCTGCCAATCAGCGCGGATCTCGTAACGACGACGATCCCATGCGGCGGTTCATCCATTAAAATACCATCTTCAACAGCTTCCGATTCGAATTTCTCGCGGTCGCCGCCGTAATAGATATTAATATCTCTGTGGAACGTCACTGCAACTTTTTCCCAGAATTCAATTTCTTTTTGAAGTTTGACGATTTTCTCATTTTCTTCGGCTTGCGTAATATAATGCGCCACATTTTCCGGATTCACGATTGCTTTAAATTTATCTGGCACCCGGGCATAATCGCCATCAACCAATTGCACCAATTTTGCCAAAGGAACAAAGCTGCCCGTATGCACAAGCGAGGCCGTCATCCGATTCGGATCTTGCGGGTCGCCTGTAATCAATTCCGGATCCCAGAGCGCCGTGGTAGATTGGATTTGGATCAATTGAACGGTTTTCACGAATTGCGCTTCAATGGCGGCTGAAACTGCCGCGTTCGCTCTTTCCGGCTCAATTCTCAATTCTTCTGCGCCGCCTTGGCGGGCCAGCATTGCCGTTAAAGACGGTATGATAAAATGTTCGCCATCCATTACATTGCCGCCGGATGGATCTAAAGGCCAATCAAACAAAACGCGGTCTTCCCAGCCTTCATCTTGGCGCTCATAATTTCTAACGGCAATTTCCACTCCGCGGCGGTATAGCGGTCTGGTTAGCTCTTTCACTTCTTCCGCGCTCGTTCCAAACGCTTCGTAATTGCCTTTAGCCGCTTCAAGGCAAGAGAAAAACCCTGTACGGCTGACACCATGGCCGCCAAGCCAGCCATCCGTATAGCTAAAAGGGCGAAAAAGCTCGACGGGCGACATATTTGTTGGTTTATAACTCCAGCCCTGTTCACGCAGCAGGGCAACTGCCGGGCTGTTGCGGAGCTGTTCAATGGCTTGAATGCCTTTATCTATGTGATCGTTCACGCGCATGTTTTGTTAGAATAGCAGAATAATATGACAGATATGTGAATAGTAATTAAAAATATTAGTAAAATGCAGACTGGCGCGCGATATTCCATAAAATTTTCCCCGTTTGTCACAGAAGTTTCATAGAACTTTGGTATCCTATATAGAGGAGAAATAGATTATTCATGCAAACCGTTATTTTTATTCCTGTCGAGGATGATAAAGATGATGACGAAGGCATTCCCAAATTCAGGCGAATGGTGGCTATTCCGGTAATGGAATCGATCCCCGCGCCGATTTTGGGATTAATTTCGGGCTGCCCTAATTTTTATCCTTTGGAAGTTCATGAGCTTCATGACTACGTAACAGGACAGCTTCAGAATAAACAATTAGTATCACCCGATCTGGCGCGGCGATTTTTAAATAATCTTCATTATGGCGGCTTTTCGGAAATTGATCCAGCGCTCCAGGCGGCTGGCATCGTCGGGATGCGTTTGGAAGATAAGCTCACCCTTTATGAATCCATCGCGCAAGAACGTAATCCGCAAAATTTGAAATGGCTGTCCGCTTTAAATGCTGGAATGGGATTGGGCGCGGATTTTTATGCAGAGCAAGCAAAAGAAACTGCAAAATTTGCTGAGCGGGAAAATTTGAAACTGCTGTTCGAAAGAAATCCAAATTTAATCGTTGGACTTGCAAGATTGCTTAATAACCCGGCGTCTGTGCGGGATGACATTAAGGAAGCAATTTATCAAGAGCTGACGAATGCTTATTGTGATTTCCGAAAGATTCCCAGGAGCAAGGTGCATTTTTATAACGATAAAGATCCATGCTTGCAGGGATTTTATTCGCCGCGGGATGGCAGCATTTCTATGAACCGGAATACCAAGAATTTTGGCAACAATCCACTTAGAACAATTGAAACTCTGATTGGGCATGAAGCGAAACACGCACAGGAATATGCGATTGCCAAAGACCTGCGCGCAGGTAAAATTCAACCGGGAGATCCAAATTATATCGCTGCGCGCGTTTTTAACGCGAACATTAATATGTTGGGCGGTTATATTGCGGCGGATTGCAATTATGAGGCTTATCAAAATCAGCCCGCAGAAATAGATGCCCGCACGTCTGGCGAAGCGATGTTTGAAATATTAAGTAAAAATGTAGGATATATTGTGCAACTTGCGGATGCGATTACAGACAGAAATAAGATCAGTTCTACTATTCCTGCTTTGCCAATAAGGGCGTGGACGCAAAGATCAGAATTCGCACTCCCGCTATAAACTATATAGTAGAAGCGCATGCATCCGGTGCGGCGGCCCAGGCGTCCTTGGAGAAAAATATTAAATTTTAATGGGGGCCGCAACCGGTGGTCCCAAAAGGGCAATCTTATACCCTAGTATTTTTAGGATTTCCAAAATCTGGGCCATGAAAACCTATATTTTACTATGGTTCACGTTTGGTCCGGGAGTAGGCCTTTTATAAAATTGAAACGTCGAGCGCATTATAAGCTCGGGAAGTATCGGTATAGACGATACTGCTTTAGTTACTTCAGCCCCCAATTTTAACTAAATTGTGTTACCATGTGGCTAAAGTAACTTATTGTATCCTTTTCAATAAATTCTCCGCCGCTGCTTTTTCGGCTGCGCGGCGGGAAGTACCCTGGCCTTGCGCCGCTAGCGATGCTCTCTTATTTGCAGAAGCATCACCTTGCACGGAAACTTCAATCACAAATTCGGGTGCGTGGTCGGGGCCGGTGCGACTGACTTCGGTATATAGCGGTAAAGGCAATCCGCGCGCCTGCGCCCATTCTTGCAGTGCGGTTTTTGGTTCCTGCGGCGGTGCCAAATCGGTATTCAATAATGGCGACCAAAAACGCGCCACGATGGCTTGCGCCACTGCAAAATTGCTGTCGAGATAAATCGCGCCGATCAAGGCTTCACAGGCATCGGAGAGAGTGGCGGGATTGGCAATTTCGCCGCCTATATATTCGCTGCTAGCCGCCTCTAATAATTTATGCAATTCCCATTGCCGCGCAATGAGCGCACAGGTCTCCGCCCGCACCAGCGCCGCATGGCGACGCGCCAGGTCGCCCTCGGCTTCATCCGGAAAAGAGCGTAGCAGAATTTCTGCGATTACCAGGCCCAGTACGCGGTCACCCAAAAATTCTAGCCGTTCATAGGCTGAAGTTTTGCTGCCGCTGGCCCTGCGCGATGGATGCGTCAGGGAGTCGCGCAGCAGAGTTTCATCGCGGAAGTTGTAATTGATAATTTCAGATATTTTTTGCGCGCTCATTTGATTGAATGCAATAGCCGACCATAACGGATCGCAAAGGGCCATTTCCAGATTTCCCAGGCTTGAGTATCGCTATCCAGCGAAAAGAACAGCACCTCAGCTTTGCCCACCAGATTTTCATAGGGCACAAAGCCCACTTTGCCCATCACGCGGCTGTCCTGGGAATTGTCGCGGTTATCGCCCATCATAAAATAATGTCCGGACGGTACGGTATATTCAGGCGTGTTATCGAGCGGCCCATCATCAGATTCCTCGACAATAAAGTGATGAATGCCATTCGGCAAAGTTTCATCGTATTTTTGAAAATCGACATCACGCGTTTCATCGTGGTAATGCATATTACCAATCAAATGGCGTTCAAGCGGTTGGCCATTGATATTCACAATACCATGAATAACCTGAATGCGGTCGCCCGGCATGCCGATCAGTCGTTTGATGTAATCAATACTGGGATCTGTGGGGAGTTTGAAAACGATCACATCGCCGCGCTCCGGCATATGTTTTGCCATCACGCGGCCAGGAAAATCAAATAGGCCATAGCCGATGGATTTCGCGCTGTAACCATAACTGAATTTGGAAACGAAGAGAAAATCACCAATCAACAGGTTCGGCACCATTGAGGTTGACGGAATATTAAAGGGTTCAAACAAAAACACGCGGATGAGCATGGCCAGCGCGACCGCCCAGAAAATGCTGGTGATGGTGTTTTCGCGTTTCGCGGGCTTGGGCGGCGGCATCTGAATGACAGGGCGAAAGGACGGCCCTTCGGCTGGCATGCGGGTTTCTGGCAGGTTTTCCATGGGGATGGTTTAGACGGAAATAATAATTTGCGCCATAGCGTAGGGATATTCATCTGTCATGGCGAGGTGGATGGTGGCAAGGGGCGCAAGCTGGTTTAATAACTCCAAGGCGCGGCCCTGTAATACGACGCTGGGTTTACCGTTTTTGTCGTTCAAAACTTCCATCTGGTGCATGTGCAGACCGCCGCGAAAGCCGGTGCCCAGGGCTTTGGCGATGGCTTCCTTGGCGGCCCAGCGCCGGGCATAGGCGGCGGCGGGCGAGTTTTTACGCGCGATATAGTCGCGTTCGGTGGGCGTAAAGTAACGCTGCATAAAGCGCGCGCCGGTGGGCCGTGCCAGAATGCGTTCAATGCGGCGAATGTCGCAGAGGTCGAGGCCTGTGGAGAGGATCATTTGCCGCGGACTCTTTCCACCCCATAAACATGCTCAGTCGCGCGGACGGCAGCCATGATATTGGAGAGATGGCGCAAGTCTTTGACCTGAATATCCAGCAATAAATCCATCGTATCGGTTGTGCGTCCGACGACCTTAAGATTCACAATGCTCGCATCGTGTTTCGCGATGGTGGTGGTGAGCGCCGATAGCGCACCCGTCGCCTGGCTGATCTGCACCGACAGACGTCCCGTCTGCACTTCCGCCGCCGCAACGCTATCGGCATCCCACGATAAATCCAGCCAGCGTTCCGGCATGTCGGCGAAACTTTCCAGCGTTTCGCAATCAATGGTGTGGGCGGTCACGCCCTTGCCCGTTGTGATAATGCCCACAATGCGGTCGCCCACCACCGGATGGCAACAGCGCGCCAAATGCAATGCCATACCCGGGATGAGACCGCGAATGGGAATACCGGAAATTTTCGCGTGGGTTTTGGTCGGCTTATTAACACTGATAAATTCATTGCTGGGCGGCGGTTTTTTATCCTTCAGGCCCGGGAAGATCGCGTAAAAAACCTCGCGCGCCGGAATCGTGCCTGCACCGATGCGCGCATATAAATCCTCATCCGCGGTGCCCTTGAATTTTTTCAGAACGCCATGCACGGCTTTTTCGGTGAAGGTTGCGCCCTCGGACTCAAAAACCTTTTGCAGCATCGCCTTGCCCAGCGCGGAATATTCATCGCGCTGCTGCTGGCGCAAAAATTTTCGGATGTGCGCGCGCGCTTTGCCGGTAACAACAAAACGCTCCCAGGTCGGTGAGGGCGACTGTTTCTTGGAACGCATAATATCGACTTGATCACCGTTTTTCAAAACGTGATTCAGCGGCACCATGCGGCCGTTGACCTTTGCGCCCACCGTACTGTCGCCGACGCGCGAGTGCACCGCATAGGCAAAATCCACCGGCGTCGCGCCGCGCGGCAGGGCGATCAATTCGCCCTTGGGCGTAAAACAGAAAACCTGATCTTGAAATAATTCTAATTTGGTATGTTCTAGGAATTCTTCGGGCTGCTGCGAATTTTCTAGAATTTCCAAGAGTTGACGGAGCCAGCGGTATTGCTCGCCGTCCGTCGTGCCTTGATTTTGCTTGTACGCCCAATGGGCTGCCACACCCATTTCGTTAATATTATGCATCTCCTCCGTGCGGATCTGAATTTCGATGCGGCGTTTTTCCGGCCCGATGACAGTGGTGTGAAGCGACCGATAACCGTTGGGTTTTGGATTGGAAATATAATCGTCAAACAGTTCCGGTACCGCACGGTAAGCACCGTGAATGATGCCCAGCGCCTGATAACATTCCTCAATATTTTTCACGAGGACGCGAAAGGCGACAATGTCTGCCAGCGCTTCAAAACCGATGTGCAGGCGCTCCATTTTACGCCAGATGGAATAGGGACGCTTTTCGCGGCCATACACATCGGCCTCGGGCAAGCCGCCTTCATGCAATTTGGTTTTAACTTCAGCGATCACGCGGTCGATGATATTGACGCTTTGTGTGTCTTCTTTCAACGCAGCCATGCGCGTGGTGATACTGTCGCGCACATCGGGATAAAGTTCGCCAAAGGCGATATCCTGCAGTTCTTCCTTGATTTTGGAAATTCCAATGCGCTCGGCCAGCGGCGCATAAAGTTCCAGCGTTTCGCGCGCGATGCGCTGGCGTTTTTCAGGGTCCTTAATGAAATGTAGCGTCCGCATATTGTGCAAACGGTCGGCGAGTTTAATCAGCAAGACACGGATGTCTTCGGACATCGCCAAAACGAGTTTGCGAAAATTTTCGCCCTGTTTCGCCGCGGCGCCCTGCATTTCCAATTGCGATAACTTAGTGACGCCGTCCACTAGTTTGGTCACATCTTTGCCGAACTGTTTTTCCAGCTCGTCGTGCGTCGCCAGGGTATCTTCCAGCGTGTCGTGCAGCAGGCCCGCCGCGATGGTTTTCCAGTCTAGCTTCATGCCCGCCAGAATGCCGGCGACCTCGACCGGATGGGAAAAATAGGGATCGCCCGAGGCCCGCGTTTGCGAGCCATGCATTTTCACCGTGTAAACAAATGCCTTGTTCAGCGCGTCTTCGTCTGTTTGCGGATCATAGGCGCGCACCTGTTCAACAAGTTCGTATTGGCGGATCATGGTTCGATTTTAAATATAACCATAGAGAATGAATTGCGCCAGTTCAGTTATTGTGGAGGTGTAGGTAACGCAGAAGACGTATTAGATGTAATGCCTGCGCTCGGCGTTTGGGATGGTAGGAGACTTTTAAGAAATTCTAAGACTGCCGGTCTTGTTGAGTTAAAAATAGATTCCCGGTATCCGGAAGGCCGTCCCAGCCAAGACGTAACGATATGTTCAGAAAGAGACGTCCGGTCAATAAAATGTTGGCGATCTTTGAAAAATTTTCTTTCTATCCCCAACCGAAGCAAAGTTTGCATTTGGGGGCCAATCTCACCTTCCCGAGATTCACAGGTTTGTCGTACTGCATTAACTGCATTTGTCCAGGCGTAATCCAAGGGAAATGCGCGCGGTTGTTGTTTTTGCACTTTTAAAACTCCTATAAATTTACTGCATTCATTCTTATCAGAAAGGCACATTATAATACAATAGAATCTGCAACGATCCCCAATTTAGAGTTGATTTATAGAATAGAAAAAACTTAATCCCCGCTCAACGCTTGACGGATTGGCTCTTGCAGCGCCATGCGCGCAAGGTCGGAGGCGATTTCATCAATCACAGCGGAGGTGGCGGCGGAGGCCACTTCGCCCGCATCGGCGCGCTGGGCCACGCGGCGCTGAATCTCCGGTCGTGCCGTGCCATTGGGGAAACTGGCCGCCAAAACTTGCCGCCCGCGCGCCGCGCCTAATTGGTCATATAACCGGCGGCGCAGCGCGACATCCTCGGCACTGGTGGAATAGGCCCATAATTCAATCGGTCCCATGGTATTCATTAAAAACTGTTCATAGCGTCCCTCGTTGGTACCAAGTACCAGCAGAGCGGGCGCGCCCGAGCGCCGCGGCCCGGTCAGGCGGTGGCGCATGACCCAACGCGCGGTATCGGACAGACCGAACCGTTCCACTGCCACATTCACCGTACGGTCGGAAACCGCCGCGCCCAAAATCCAAACGCCGGTGGCTAGATCCACCATGTCATTATCAAAGTCGTCCAACAATTGCGATGCCAGTGTAATTTGCACGCCCCATTTACGTCCCTCGCGCACATCGCGCACGACCTGTTGGCGCACGGATTTGGATTTGGACGTGCGGTGGAATTCATCATAACATAAACGCTTCGGTGTCTCGCGGATCGCCTTCAGGCGCTTTTCGTGATAGGCTTTGTAACGTTCAGGGAAATGTTTCAGCGCGTCTTCGCCCAGCCACCAATGGCGCACCAAGATATGCCGCGCGAGCAAGTACATCAACGCCGTCTGGCGGTCCGCCGTTTCATCGCCCTGAGGCGAGACATCCTGCAAATCCAGGGCACATATGCGCGTATCGCCAATGTCAAAACGTGAAATACCCGCGAGGATCGGGTATTCGCGGATCGCCGATGACATCATGCGCTCAAAGGCGTGAATGACACCTTCTGGGCTGGCGCCGATATTGGTTTCTTCCAGTAGCGTGCGGATCTGCGGCCGACGCGCCGCGGTTACGGCATCGGACAACACCGGCGAACATTGTCGCTGTGCCATGGTGGCTTCATGAACCAGACCGGCATCAAACAGCGCATCCACTACATCCCACCACAGGGGTTCAGCCGGTAGCTGAATGTTATGGGTTTTGATGGCTTCATCCACTAAATCTACCAAGCGCGGCAGATAGGTACGTGGTTCGGAGTTATTGGCGCGGTCATCGCGCCAACGGAACATTTCATCCACCACGAACCCGGCGAGCTGCGGAATGCCATCATAAGGATTAGTCTGCCCCGGCGGCGTAGAAATCATTGTCAGCAATTCAATCAAAAAGCTGCGCTCGTCGGGCAGGGGATAACGCGCACCCAATTGCGTATCGAATGGATTAACCGCAAATTCCTGCGACATGCGGAGTTTATAATGCGCAACCATGTGGCGCTTGTCGGCAGGTAATGCTTCTTTCAAAACAGAAATTAAACCCGAAGAGGATGGGCCGATATCCACAATCGCAATAAAAGGCAGATCGACGTTGCCAGGCGTCAGCACGGTGCCCATATTCAGCGCATTCATCAAAACGGATTTACCCGCACCAGGCTGTGCGAAAATCAAATCAAACCAAGTTGTCGTTAACGTAGAGCCGGTTTGATAGGGCCACAAACGCCCGTCGACTGTTCGGAACATGACAGAGCCCTTTTGAAAGGGCGAAGACGCACGTTGCCAGGGTATCAATTTTACAACTTCATGGAGCGGCGCAACGGCAGGCGGTGCAGTGGATTGGCATGCCACTGCCAAGGCCGATGACATCACGCCTTCCAGCGGATCACCAATCAATTGCGTGACCTGGGCATAGCCCCAGCTTTCAATCGCCTGGGATAAAACGCCGACACGATCCTCCAATAGTCGCTGATTATCTTTGGGCGCCCAGGTACAAAAAGATAACCGCAGACGGATGACCGGTTCCGACTTTGCCATGCTGTCTAACATTTCAAGCGAACGTTTAATCTGTTTATTGTCGCTATTGGTAAAGCCAAGAATGGAAGACAAACTCTTCTTTAACGTCATTCCCGCAATCCCGCCGCCCTCGATTAAAAAGGACATGCGGAAAGGCACATCCATTTCCGCCAGGCGTGATAGCAATTGCGGGAAAGGTGTCGGATCCATGGGTGCAAGCGTCAAATCCACAGGCGCATAAATAAGATCGCCAATTTGCACAATTTTATCACTGATCTGGCGCGCATCACCCTGTACGATCTGGTGACGCAAAGGCGGCCATAAAACATCCGATGTATCGGACTTGTCACGTGTGCGCTTTTCACGCGGCGAAATTTTATCGCCCGGTAAAATAGCATGCCAGCCATCGTGATTGCGGGCGGGATAGATACTGGCGCGCACGGCGCGCAGGGCGTCATGAACCTCAGTGATCTCGCATTGAATGCCAATTTCTTCCAGTGCAGAGGCCACCGCCAAAACATAACTGCGATGCCGCATTCGCAAAGCTGGAATGGCGGCATGTGGATATTGCGCATTGGGCGCTTTTGCCCATTTTTTTTCCTGCTTTTCTTTCAGGCTGCGTTCCATTTCCGTCTTGGGCAACAGCGATTGCCGCGTCCAGCAGACAAAATAAATATCCTCATGCGCTAAATATTTCGCCAGGTGCTTTTGGCGCTCGTCAAACAGGTCTTCCAAATCCAGACCGATGGCCTCCGCCGCCCTGCGCGGCGGGCGCAGAAATTTTTCCAATTCCGCCCCTGCGCGGTCGGGATTGCGCATAAAATAAACCTGTAGCGCATGGCCCGGGCGGTCGAACCGCGAGCCGAGTTTCAAAGTGGACTGTTCCACGATCCAGTTATATTCGCTGTCGCCGATTAATTGGCGCGCGCCATGGATTTTAATTATCGAAACCAAAGAACCATCGTCCGCCACCAGCGTGACGCGGTCGTCGGCAGTTTCCAGGCGGATAAAGCTCTCCAGCGGCTGCCGCAGCGCCGACATCACATAGGCAAACATATCATCAAAAAAAGATAGCACGCGCGATTCCCTGAACGGGATATCATAGAGATGCTTGCCGCTGCGGGCAATGCTGGCTAATCTCGCGCCATGTCTGAAAAAACAAAAATTATCCGCCCGGCGCCAGTGTCCGGTTTTCCGGAATGGCTGCCCGCCATACGGCGCGCCGAACAGCAATGGCAGGATACCGCGCGGCGCGTGTTTGAACGCTATGGTTTCTGTTCCATTGAAACGCCGTCGGTTGAGGCGCTGGAGGTCATCGCGGCCAAGGGCGTGGTGGATAAGGAAATTTACGTCCTCAATCGTCTGCAGGCTGACGATGAGGATAAAAACGAGGCACGCCTGGCGCTACATTTTGATCAGACCGTGCCACTCGCGCGTTATGTCGCGCAGCATTTCAATGATCTAGTGTTCCCATTCAAACGTTACCAGATGCAGCGTGTCTGGCGCGGCGACCGTCCCCAGGACGGCCGGTTTCGGGAGTTTTACCAGTATGACGTGGATGTCATCGCGGTGGATAACCTGTCGCTGCATTTCGATGCAGAAATGCCGCTGATTATTTATGATCTGCTGCGCGAGTTGGGCATTGAAGGCGTGCGGCTGCATATTTCGAACCGGAAAATTCTACAGGGTTTCATGGCGGGAATTGGCATTGCAGACGCAGCGCCAGTCGTGCGGATTTTGGATAAACTGGACAAAGTCGGTGCAAAGGGCGTGGGTGATTTGTTAAAGCAAAGCGGACTATTGAATACCACACAAATTGAAAAATGTTTAGGTTTGGCGGCAATTCAGGAATCCGATGCGAACGAATTACAAAATAAGATTGCCGCGCTGGATGTATCGAATGAAAAACTGGATGGAGGCGTGCAGGAATTATCTTTTGTCTTAGATTATCTGAAAGATTTACCGCCCGGCGCCATAATCGCGGATTGTTCGATTGCGCGCGGCCTGGATTATTATACGGGGACGGTTTACGAGGGCCGTTTCATTGATGATCCCGGTTTTGGTTCTGTTGTCGCTGGCGGGCGTTATGACGATCTGGCGAGTTCCTACATCAATAAAAAATTGCCAGGCGTGGGAATTTCATTGGGCGCGACACGGCTATTCAGCAAATTTCTCAAAGAAGGCAAATTGCCCGCGCTGGCGCCATCACCGACACAAGTTTTGGTTATTTTGCCATCCGAAGAATTGCGTGGCGAAGCGCAAAGCATCGCACAAAAACTCCGTGCGCGCGATATAAATGCTGAAGTCTATCACGTGCCGCAAAAATACGACCGCCAATTGGCCTATGCGAATAAAAAGCAAATTCCCTATGTCTGGTTTCCTGATAGCGGCACGGTAAAAAACATGGCGACAGGGGAGCAAATGGACGCGAATACAGATAGTTGGACGGCATGACGATTGAAATTATTTCCACGCCCGTCACGCCTGCATGGGCGGATGATATTCTAGGCGGCATCAATGCGGCGGCCTGTGCATTGAATGCGCCGCCGTACGAAGAAGAATTATTCGGACTGCAAGCTGTGCAGGATGGCCGCGCCGTTGGGCACTTAACATCCAAGATCATTTGGGAATGGCTTTATGTGGATTTATTGTGGGTGGAGCCCGCGTTTCAGAAACATGGCATCGGCACAAAATTAATGCGCCGCGCCGAGGCATTCGCGTGCGAACGGAAACTTGTGGGTGCTTATTGCTGGACGCAATCCTGGCAAGCGCCGAAATTTTATAAAAAGCTGGGCTATGAAGAATTTGTGCAGTTCAGTAATTTTCCGCGCGGTCACCAGCGGATTGGATTTCGCAAGTATTTATCGTTCCCCCGCACCTGATTTTACCAAATTCGCTGCGCTCATTAAGTAAAATCTTCCTCTCTCGCAAGGGGAGAGGAAAAGTTTTAAAAATGCATTTCGTATTCCAGTTTAACGCGCGCGGCGGAATTTGAAGCCGCATCACTCAGGCCGACATAATAGGCCGCTTCATATTTCAGATTCGGCAAAAGACGTCCGTAAATGGCAGGACCAATATAATGTTCCTGGTTTTGGAAGCGGTCGTTTACGCTGGCTATGCCGAAATCACTTTGAATTTCAAAGCCGGGCTGGACGTATTCATTCCAGCGGTAACGCGTTGACCAGGCAAAATTACGGTCCGGCGCAGGGCCCGAATGGCGGCCAATTTCTTGTTCAATCCCCGCGTTCAGCATATGCGTAAAATGTCCGGTATCTTTTTGTAGCAACAATTTTAATTCCAGCGCGTCGGGATCATCCTTTTGCACGGCATGGATATAGGTCGCCAGCATACCAACATCCAGCCAAAATTTCCCCTGCGGTAAAAATTGAAACCGGTTTTCCCATTCGACGGCATCCGTCTTCCAGCTTTCGTCCGGATTTTTTTCGTAACTGCCGGTGAGAGATGTTGTCCAAAAATTATTCACGCCCCATTCGATTTCGGTTTGCTGTTCGGCGATGTTATTTTTGTCGCGGTGATGATCAAAAGTGTTATTACCATTATATTCCAGTGAAATCTCACCAGGTTCCGCAATAGGCGAATAGATTTCATCAATAGCCAGCGCGGGACGGACGGCGAATAGGAGCGCAGCAAAGGCCGCTGCGGAAAGGGCAGTGTAACGTGACATGGGTTTTTCCTGTGGGTTGGGGTTGGATTATTTCGCGGTGATCGTGCCGGTGGTGGTACGGTCGAAATCATTCACGTAGCTATAATGACCGGCATCGAGTGGTCCGACGAAAACGGTAATCTCACCATGCTGCGTAACAACTTTTTCGCGGTTTAAAGTTGCGCTTTCAAATTCTGCCGGTTTGTCGTTCAGGTTTTTCACGGTGATTTTAACTTTCTGTCCTGCAGGCACGACCAAATCTACCGGCGACCAAGCCCGGTCTTTTAGGATAATGGTATAACCATCAGCATTTGCGGTCTGGACTGGGGTGTCCGCAGCTTGAACGGCAGCGAAGGTCGCCAGTAGGGCGAAAGTGAATAAAGAGAGTTTTGTCATGGTTCCCCGGGTTGTTAATTGAGAATGATTATCATTCTTATATAATAAAGAAGCGGTCAAGAGAGTTTGTAAAGATTTTTATCCCTAGTTTACGCTTGGCTGGCAGTGCGCGGCACCGTCTCGGCATAGGTGCGCGCCATCAGAACTAGTGCTGCGATGGTGCCTGTAAAGAATAAAATCTGAATGCCCGTCGGCGTCGCGCTGTAGCCCATAAAGGCGGATAGGGCCTTCCCAATCCAGCTATCGTTGCTGATGATGCGGCTAGTATCCCAGATGCGGTTGCCAAACTCCGGCAGCCAACCGGCAGCGACCAGATAATTCGCAGCCTTGCCAGCCATACCAGCAGCGATTAACATCATTAAAACATTGGTCGCGGCAAACAATTTGCCAAGAGGAATGCGTGCCATGCCAAAATACATGACCATGCCAACGCCAACAGCGCACAACAGGCCCAAAATACCCCCAATAAATAATGGCGCACTATGATCCGCGCTGGCCAGCAAGCCTTGCATAAACAGAACAATCTCGGAACCTTCGCGCAGCACAGTGGTTGCGGAAACGATGGCCAGCGCGGATAGCGGTTTGATGCCAAGTGTGATATCATGCCCGAGCTGTTTGGTTTCTCGCGCCATTTCCTTGCCGTGGCTGCCCATCCAGATGACATGCCAGGACAGCAATCCCACCGCGAGCAAAAGCACCGCTGCATTAAAAAGTTCCGCACCCACGCCGCCCAAGGAATGACTCAGTGCGCCTGTGAAGATTGCCAATACACCTGCACCCGCCGCGCCGATGCCGATGCCCGCCATCATATAATGTCCCCGTTTCGTCACGCCCCGCGTCGCCGCGAGGATGACGGTGATGACCAGGGCGGCCTCCAGGGATTCACGGAAGACGAGGAGAAGGGCTGCAAGCATGTTGGGGCTCCAGAATGAGAATGGTTATCATTCCTAATCCTATCCGGCCTGGGGTGTCAACAGGATTTTTATTAATTATGTTTGTGAAAAACGCCGCCATAGGTCGGCGCAGGTACGCCGGTGGTAGTTGGTAGAGACAAAGGTAAATCTAGTTTATGACGTACGGCGAGATAGGCAAAGGCCTGAGCTTCCAGTGCGTCCCCATTGAAATTCATGTCTGCAATATCATGCACAGGCGCGGTGGCCAGGGTTGCAAGGCGTTGCATTAAGTGCTGATTTTTACGCCCGCCGCCGGTGATAATCCACTGCTGTGGCAGCGCGGAAAAAAGTTCCGCAGATTTAATAATACTGCGCGCGGTAAATTCCGTCAGCGTGGCAATGGCTTCATCAGGCATTAAGTTTGAAACATCGCACTGTGTTTTAAAGTGGTTGCGATCGAGTGATTTCGGTGCAGGCAGCGTAAAGAATTCATCTGCCAGCCATGTGCTTAATAGCTCTTCATTGACACTGCCTGTGGCTGCGATGCCGCCGTCCATATCGTGCGGCAGGCCGAAAAATTCCTGCATCGCATCGTCAATGAGCGCGCAGCCTGGGCCGGTATCACAGCCGTATATTATTTCTGGATCCCGGCCTTCGCCGGGATGACGATTCAGGTAAGTCACATTCGCCACGCCGCCGATATTGACGATGGCGCATGGCTTTTCCCAAGCGCTCGCAATGGCCGCGTGATACAAAGGCACCAGTGGTGCGCCTTGCCCGCCTGCCAGAACATCGGCGCTACGGAAATCATTTACAACGCCAATGCCGGTTGCCTCGGCCAGTCGTGCGCCATCGCCGATTTGCAAAGTTTTGCGATTGTGGGGATCATGAAAAATCGTCTGGCCGTGAAAACCGATGATATCAATTTCATTCGTGTCCTTACCCATTTGCGTAAGTAAAATATCCACTGCCTGGGCGTGCAGGTCTGTTAATTCTTTTTCTATTTGGGGTAGGGTTTCATCATCCGGTTTTCCCATCACGGCCAACAACCGCCGCCGGAAATCGGGCATATAGGGCAGAGTAACGGCATCGCCCGTCTGCACAAATCCCAGGCCGTCGGTTTCGATATAGGACGCGTCCACCCCGTCGCCTGACGTGCCGGACATTAAACCAATTGCATGGAAAATGGGGCCGGACATGTAAACTCCTCTTGGTAATGTTAGTCCGAATTGTTATGGTTGCGCAATGACCATGACTTATAAATCCGAATTTCTGCGCGTGCTGAACGAGCGCGGCTTTATCCACCAAATGACGGACGCGGCGGCGCTAGATGCCGCGCTGTGCAAGGGCACGGTGATGGGTTACATCGGCTTTGACGCCACCGCGAACAGCCTGCATGTGGGCAATCTGGTTTCCATTATGCTTTTACGCTGGCTGCAAAAAACCGGGCATCGGCCGATTACGCTACTCGGCGGCGCGACGACGAAGGTCGGCGATCCATCCGGCCGCGATGAAACGCGTAAGCTGTTAACGGATGAAGACATCGCACAAAATCTTGCGGGCGTTTTGAAAAATTATCAGCAATTTATTGATTTTGATGGTGGTCGCGCCATTCTGGCCAATAATAACGACTGGTTGGGCGAATTAAAATATGTCGATTTCCTGCGTGAAGTGGGGTCGCATTATTCCGTCAACCGCATGCTAGCTATGGATAGTGTGAAATTGCGGCTGGAACGCGAGCAAAATCTATCCTTCATCGAATTCAATTATATGCTGATGCAGGGTTATGATTTTGTAGAATTGCACCGCCTTCATGGCTGTACGCTGCAAATGGGCGGCAGCGATCAGTGGGGCAATATTGTCAGCGGTGTGGAACTCGGCCGCCGCATGAAGGGTTTAGAATTTTTCGGTTTGACCACGCCATTGGTGACCAAGGCCGACGGCAGCAAAATGGGCAAATCCGTTTCCGGCGCCGTGTGGTTGAGTGCGGATAAATTATCGCCCTACGATTACTATCAGTTTTGGCGCAACACGGCGGATGCAGATGTCGCGCGCATGCTGGCAACCTTTACCGAATTGCAGATGGACGACGTGCGGCGTTTGGGCACACTGGGCGGTGCAGAAATTAATGAAGCAAAGAAGGTTTTAGCCTTTGAAGCAACCAAGTTATGCCACGGAGAAACCGCCGCCGCCGCCGCCGCCGAAACCGCGCGCGCGACATTTGAAAGCGGCGCGCTGGGTGGGGATCTGCCGACCGTTACGGTAATGGCGGGTACAGCGATTATAGATTTGTTGGTGCAAAGCGGGCTGGCAGACAGCAAAGGCGAGGCCAAACGCCTCATCGCCGGCGGCGGCGTGCGCTTGAATGATGAAAAAGTTTCAAATGAAGGTACGAAATTATTAGCCGAAAATTTATCCAACGGCGAGGCAAAATTATCCGTCGGAAAAAAGAAACACGCAATCATTAAAACTTAACACCTGTTTGATTTACATCGTTAATGCGGGTTGTGGCTTCGGCGAATTATTTTCAGGATTTGCCGGCAGAAAGCGCGTATTGCAAGACTGATCAAAAATAGGTGGTAGATCTGCCGTGCAGCGTTTCGCAAAAAGATTAGAATGAAATTCTTGTGTATCTAACATATATAGTCCTACTGCAAATTGCTGGGAAATCACTTCAGCTATTTCCGGCCTGAATGTAATGAATTCTCTTAGCATTAATTGTGTAATTTCGTGAAATCTTGGCTGCATGAAACCCATACAAGCCATACCAAATTGGTCTTGAGTGATATCTGTTCCTTCAGGAGGAGATAAATAAAATTGTTCCAGGCCATGCCCTAGTTCATGAGTTAAAAGAAATAAACTTTCCCTAAAACTTTCTCTTTTAGGCCCCCGATGATAATGAGGATTGACTTTAATTTCTATTCTATCTCTGGGAGCGATCCTTTTCTCTCCCCTTGTTTTTTCATTTAATAACGGATCATACTCAATTTTAACTGGTAAATTAATTTCAAAAATCCTCTGAAAAATTTCTGCTATATTGCGAAGTGTATCTAATCGTTGCTTTGTCGAAAAGTCGGGCCATCTTTCAGCAGCTAATGCCAATTTAGGGTCCGTTTTTAAATAGTGGGTAAAAGCTTCAATATGTTCTCTCTGGTCCTCTACGGCAGCAACGGCAGTTTCCCTGCGCTCAAGATAAAATAAACCAAGGTCAGTTATATAATCTAAATATGCTTCTGCCTTATTCCCTTCTGGAGTAATTAATAGCTTATAACCTTCGTCTCGAAGCTCAATAAGGCGATCGACAATCTCAGACATATTTCTTCCTTAATATCTTAGATAATTATTTAAGTATAAGGCAGAAATATGAAGATATTATGGCAAGAAGAAAATTATTTATCTTAATTTATAGGCCAGCTTAAGAATTTCCAGCATTGGCGGCGACGTAATTAACCCTGCCTTACCTTAAAGCGCGGGTTTTTCTTATTGATCACATAGGTGCGGCCGCGGCGTTTAATGACGCGGCAGTTTTTGTCGCGGACTTTTAAAGTTTTGATGGAATTAACGATTTTCATGATCTTGCTCGGGGCGATTCTTTGCGATACTGGTTATCAGGAAGCGGCTGTATAGGGCTTTTGGCCATCAGCTGTCAAGCAAATATTGCCGCAAACGGGGGAATTCATGTCAACGATGCCAATGCCAAACGCGACCGCGCCAGCGGGTGGGACTCATGAACAGCCTGCGGCGGACCAAAACGCTAAAACGGTTACGAAACAACTGGCGCGCGGTGATTTACCGCCGCCCGAGACGGTAGATGTCATGCACGACCATATTTATTGCGATGGGGCCGGTTTTGGGGATGGCGAAGTTTATCACACCTGTGCCAATATCCCTGCCGCGCTTGGCCACCCGCGCGTATTTTTAACAATTCCGCCGGGCCAGGCGTTTGTGGACTGCACCTATTGCGACCGGCGGTTTGCTATGGCGGGTTAGGTGTTAGGGGACTGGCATAGGTGGCACGCCGCAGCCAGGCCCAACTCCTGCCGGCACGGATGCTTTAGGAACTGTTTTAATCAGCATGCACTTGGCGGTTTCCCAATCCTTGAGTGCAGCCACGCCTGCAGGCCGCATCGCGCTCATGGCTGCCATAATACGGGTTTGCGTATCTTGATCTAGTTCAAGGCCATTCACCGCAAAAGCCCGCGCGGTTTTTAAGAGCTTTTTGGCGTCTCCTTTGGCATCAATGTGGTAACTATCCCAGCCCTTGGCCCTCGCACCCGCCACTAACAGCCCCAGACCGTCATCGGTACCTTGAACTGCAATAAGGCAATCTTTAGTAAATATAACTCGGTCTTGGTTTCTCAAAACAACGACAAACCCTCTTTGATCCGAGGTATAGCTAGCTTCATAAATTTTTCGGTGTAAATCCAAATTATGACTGGCGCCGCCATGAATCCCAATATTCTCAATATGCAAAGTGTCTTGAAAACCATATTGATCTCTAAAATCTGGATCTTGAAGCATGCCTTTCAATTGCCATAACGGTTGTTTTGCTTCTTCTTCATCTAACGGCATTAGGGCGTCCTGAATAAGTGGGCGGGCATCGCCAGACAATGCTTTAAGTTTGCCGCCATCCTTGCCTTCTGTAATAATTATGCCAAAGGTTTCTGCGTCAATTCCAAAAAATTTTTCAATTTCATCGGCATTTGACGCTGGTGGCGCATTGGGCGATGGGGTTTCATCAGGTGGAGGCTCCAAAACTTCATCATCTAGTGGTACGGAATCGGGAGATAACTTGGCGGCAGCGCTGAGTGCTCCTAGGTCAAGTATTTCTCTTGGTTTGGGGCCCTCCAATGGGCCAACCCATCCTCGTTGCTCCATTTCATCTATAATTGCTGTCGCTGCTGTATATTCAATTCCAAGTCTGTGCTGAAGCATAGCAGTGGAAGCTTGCCCTGTTTCAGCAATTAAACCTGCGGCACCAGCAAATGTGTCGTCATTGTATAGTGGCCCCGGTAGTGGTACGGGTTCTTCTGGCGCTGGTGGCGCGAGGGTAGGTGCAGAGTCTGCTGTACTAAAGTCAAAAGGATATCTGGTTGTAGGTTCAGTTGGCGGTGCATTGGCGGGGCGCGGCGGTGCCGCAGCTTTTGCTTGCGCTCTCATTTTATCAATTCTGTCTTGTAGTTCTTGTTTCCGTCTTGCTAATTCTTGCCTTACTCTTGCTAATTCTTCCACAACTGTTTCCTGTTTAGAATCTTCTCCCTGTGCTGAAGGAGCTTGAGCGCCAGGCGAAGGGCCCTTATTAGAAGGTTGAGTGCCACGTCGGCTCAGTCGTGCTATGAAATCATCAAGGCTAATAGTCCGATTAAAAAGTGCTTCAAAAAGATCCGCCCCCAGTGGGCCGCTATTATTTTTTTCCAACGCCGCTTGTTTGGCGGCTGCCATTCTATACTCGTCATATTTTCGACGCCTATCTTCATCACCAAGAATCTCAAAGGCTGTTTGAACTTCTCTGAATTTTTCTTCAGCGCCAGTATTTTTATTAACATCGGGATGATACTGCCCCGCTAAATCCTTATGTCTCTTTTTAATATCTTCCGGACTTGCTGTGGAGGTTAAACCCAAAGCTTTATAATAATCTTTAGTGAAATCTAATTCTATTCCAGACATAGAAACTCCCAAGATTATTCCGCGCAGACTAACCTATTATTTACTATACTTATAATCCATTACATTTTTGTGACAGATCGCAAAAAATTTAAACAGTTTGCAGGCTGCACAAGATAGATAATATAGATTAAATCATATCGATGGTTGAAAAAGCAAAGAAAAAGCGGGCAGAAATTGCGAAGGGTGGCAAGACGTCCAAAACGGCTCAAGTTATGCGCGTGGCGCGGGTTGGGGCCGCTGCTGCCGGCGTGGCGGGACAAGTCACGGCCAACCGCATTGCTAATATAGGTCAGGATAAACCAATCGCGCAAAGCAAGAACCGCACCGCCAATGCGGCGGCGCTGCGCGCGGCGCTGGGGCAATTGCGCGGACCGATCATGAAGGTCGCGCAATTGCTTGCCACCATTCCCGATGCGCTCCCCGAAGAATATGTGGCGGAGCTGCGGCAGCTTCAGGCGCATGCGCCGCCGATGGGCTGGGCCTTTGTCCGTCGCCGCATGGTGGCCGAATTAGGAGAAAATTGGCAGGATAAGTTTAAAAGTTTTGACCGCGTCGCGGCCCATGCGGCTTCGCTCGGCCAGGTGCATAGAGCAACCGCACTATCCGGCAGCGCACTGGCCTGCAAACTGCAATATCCAGACATGAATAGTGTGGTGGAAGCGGATTTAGGCCAGCTAAAATTCCTAATGGGCATTTACGAAAACTTTGACAAGGCCGTGCGAGTTTCCGCCGCGCATTCCGAAATCGCCGCGCGTTTGCGCGAAGAATTGGATTATACGCACGAAGGCCGCGCGATGAATTTATATGGCGCGATGCTGGCGAGTGAAAAGGGCGTGCAAGTGCCGCAATGGCTGCCGGAGTTGTCTACCGATAAATTACTGACGATGACATGGCTCGACGGTGCGCCATTGATGGATTTCAAGATTGCGCCGCATGAACAGCGCGATCGCATCGCCATGAATCTGTTCCGCGCTTGGTATGTTCCGTTTTATGAATACGGTGTCATTCACGGCGATCCGCATCCGGGGAATTATACGGTAGGCAACGATGATGCGATTAACCTGCTCGATTTTGGCTGCATCCGGATTTTTGATGCTTCCTTTGTGCGGGGCGTGATTGATTTATATCGCGCATTGGAAACGGGGGATAACGCGCTGGCGGTTTCAGCCTATGAAACCTGGGGTTTTAAAAAACTGACCAAGGCGCATATTGAAACGCTAAATATTTGGGCGCGGTTTTTATATGGACCCCTGCTGGAAGATCGCGCCCGCCCGATTGGCGAATTGGACGGTACCGGCATGTATGGCCGTGCGACGGCGCACAAGGTTCACCAGCGTCTGCGCGAAATCGGGGGGGTGGAAATTCCCCAGGCTTTTGTGTTTATGGACCGCGCCGCGCTGGGGCTGGGGTCTGTCTTTATTCACTTGCGCGCCAACCTTAACTGGCATCAACTATTCCACAAACTGATCGCGGGGTTTGATGAGGGGGTCTTGCGTGCGCGGCAGGGGGCGGCATTGGCTGCGCAGGGGCTGGGAGTCAATAAAGAAAAGTAAGGAACAATGTATCGTATTAATACGATGATATATTTTTCTTTCATATTGCCATGTTGTCATCCCTACGGCCCGGCATTCGTCCGCATGACGATGACAATACAGGCTGCAGTAGTGTTTCGCCGCTCATGCGCGCCGGCAAAATGCCAAATTAAGGGAGTCCGATTACTCTAATTTACTTGATTTATGCACTAAACTTTTGGTATAGATCTTTCAAATAATGTTTCAACCTTAACGTGCGATCCTTTGAAATAAAGAGGCTCCTAAATGTCAAGAAAAATGCCCCGTCGCGTTGTTCTAAAAGCACCAAAAGGCAAACCTGATCTGGGCCCAGTCGTTGTGCCAAGCGCTATTGTAGATACAGTGATTAAGTTTCTGGCGGAAAGACCTGCTCAGATTATTTTTGGGCATTATGATGAACAAGAGAAGCTGGTGCCTGATTCTATCGCTTGTGCCTCTTTTGAAAAGCTACAAGAGGTTGGTATTTTAAACCGCTGGTACAGGTTCAGGCCGGGTGTTCATGATATTTTGCTGGCCTGTTATCCGGACTTTGCCGCAGTCTACCCAGAATTTCCAAATACTTTTGCTGATATACCCTATAGCCATCCAGTGGACTATGAGGCCACTCGAAATTTTTTGGCTTCGCTCAAAAACGAACAGGCTGCTGACTGCACAGATGGGGCAAGCTCGGCGCCAACGCCATGAAACATAATTTTACTAGTCTGTTAGTCTGCCCATCTGCTAGTTTCCGGCCATGAAACTTTTCGGCACAGACGGCGTACGCGGCAAGGCTAATCAAGGGGCAATGACACCCCAGGCCGTTTTGAACCTGGCGATTGCCATCGCGATGCAGCTGCCGCGTAAATCCGGTGCGAATGCAGGCGGCTCGGCGCGGCCAAAAATTATTATTGGAAAAGATACGCGCCTGTCAGGCTATATGATTGAATCCGCACTGGAGGCAGGGTTTATCAGTGCGGGCATAGATGTCGTATTAGTGGGGCCAATGCCGACGCCGGCCATCGCTCAGCTGACACGCAGCTTGCGCGCAGATTTAGGCGTGGTAATTTCCGCCTCCCATAATCCATACGAAGATAATGGGATTAAATTGTTTGACGCGGACGGCTATAAAATTTCCGATGAATTGGAAAGCGCGATTGAACGAAAATTCGCTGACCTGTCCGAAAACGATCTGGCCGCGCCGATTGCGCTCGGCCGCGCGACGCGCCTTGAGGATGCCTCAGGCCGCTATATTGAATTTGTAAAATCGTCGCTGCCACGGGGAGCGCGATTGGACGGGCTGCGTATCGCGCTCGATTGTGCGAATGGTGCGGCCTATAAGGTGGCCCCGCGGGTGCTATGGGAGCTCGGCGCGGAATTAATGACCATCGGTGACCAACCAGACGGCCTGAACATTAATGCCGGTTGTGGTGCGACGGATCCGCGCGCGCTGCAACAGGTCGTTATAGATTATAAAATGCATATCGGCGTGGCCCTAGACGGCGATGGCGACCGATTGATTTTGGTGGATGATACAGGTGCGGTGGTGGATGGCGATCAAATTCTGGCGCTATTGGCGACGCAGATGCAGCGTTCGGGGACGCTGTCGCGTGATGTTATCGTCGGTACCGTGATGGCAAATTTGGGGCTGGAACGTTATTTGCAAACACTTAATCTGGATTTACTGCGCGCCAATGTCGGCGACCGTTATGTGACGGAGGCCATGCGTGAAGGCGGTTATAATTTGGGCGGCGAACAATCGGGCCATATCATCATGTCAGATTTCGCGACGACTGGGGATGGTTTGGTTGCGGCATTACAGGTTTTATCTATCCTCGCAGCGGCGCAGCGTCCTGCGCATGACGTTTTAAACCTGTTCGATACCGTGCCCCAGCAATTGCAAAATGTGCATTACGCGCGCGGCGCCAATCCGTTAGCAAATGATAATGTGCAGCGCGCGATTAACGAAGCTACGGTTCGTCTGAACGGCCACGGGCGGATTCTGGTGCGCCCGTCAGGCACCGAACCTGTCATTCGCGTGATGGCGGAGGGCGATGATGCAGTCCAGGTTTTCGCTGCCGTGGAACAAATTTGCACAGCAATTCACGCGGCGGCGTAACTTCCGAAAGGAGAGTTAAATGGATCGGGACAAGCTTATTATTCTGGAAACGGATTTTGAAAATCCAGCTTATCCAGACAAACGGTTCTACTGTTGGCACTGTATTTTGATGGAAGGCGTGCTGGCGGCATTTCCTGCGTTAGCCAATGCTATTGATGTGGAACGCATTCCATGGCCACGACCGCGACAAAAAGTTATTCAACATATTGGTGAGATGAATCAGTCGGTTCCTGTGCTCTTGCTTGCGGATGATGCACCCGATGGTTTGCAAACAGGAATTTATCAAGGACACCGTTTTGTGGAAGGTAAAGATGCGATTTTGAATGTTTTTAGTCTTCGTTACGGTATTCCGTTGCCTCATCCTTGAGTTTTACTCATATTTATAAAATAATTAGCGAGCGAATTGGTTCCCCCACTTGATTTAAAGTTCCAGCGCAGGCTAAGGTGAAACGAAAAAACACCTGAACCCTGCCCTGAATCCTGATATGCTCATTCCTCAACCGACGAAAAAACCCCATAATCCCTGTTTTTCTTCCGGTCCATGTGCCAAGCGGCCTGAATGGTCGATAGATGCACTCCGCGGTGCGTTGGCGGGACGTTCGCACCGCTCAAAACCGGCTATGGCGCGTATCAAGGAAATGCTTGATCTCACGCGCGCGGTTTTGGAAATTCCAGCGGATTATCATATCGGCATTACCGCCGGTTCGGATACCGCTGCGATTGAGCTGGCGATGTGGAATATGCTGGGTGCACGCGGCGTGGATGTCTTTGGCTTTGAAGTTTTTTCCAATGATTGGGTGTTGGATATCACCAAGCAATTAAAAATCCCGAATGCGCGCGTCTTCCAAACACCATTCGGTGAATTGCCAGATCTGCGCCAGGCGGATTTTAATAATGATGTCGTCTTTACCTGGAATGGGACAACATCCGGTGTGATTGTGCCGGATGGCGATTGGATACCCGATAACCGCTCTGGTCTGACGTTTTGCGACGCGATTTCTGGTGTGTTTGGTGTGCCCATGCCGTGGGACAAATTGGATGTGACCAGCTTCAGTTGGCAAAAAGGGTTGGGCGGGGAAGCGCAGCACGGGATTATTGTGTTCTCGCCGCGCGCCCTTGAACGGTTACAAAGTTACACGCCGCCATGGCCGATGCCGAAGATTTTCCGCTTGAAAAAGAGCGGTGAAGTCGCGATGGGTTTTTTCGCGGGCGAGACCATTAATACGCCATCTATGCTTTGTATTGAAGATGCGATTGATGCATTGAAATGGTGCCAGCAGATGGGTGGCCTGCCCGCGCTTTGCGCACGGACACAGAAAAATTTTCAGACCGTGAAAGATTGGGTGGCGCGCACGCCGTGGATTGAATTTTTTGCCAAAGAAGAAATTTATCGTTCGCCATTGGCGGTGACGATCAAGATTAATACGCCTGAATATAACACATTAGATGAAGTATCACAGCGTAAGTTTAATCAGGAACTCACCGCGCGCGTCGATGCGGCGGGCGCGGGGTATGATTTTAATAATCACAAAGCTGCGCCGCCATCACTGCGCATCTGGTGCGGTCCAACCGTTGAGGCCGCAGATGTAAGCGTGTTGCTCGAATGGATCGCATGGTCTTATCAACAGCAAATACAAATGGTGCAGGCAGCATAATGAAAGTTTTGGTTGCAGATAAAATGTCCGACCGCGCGGCGGAAATCCTGGCTGCGCGCGGGTTGCAAGTGGATGTGAAAACCGGCTTGGCGCCAGAAGAACTGATTAAAATCATTGCGGATTATGATGGCTTGGTTGTGCGTTCCACCACCAAGGCCACCGCTGAAATTTTAGCGGCAGCGCCAAAGCTTAAGGTCATTGGGCGCGCAGGTATCGGTGTAGATAATATCGATGTTCCTGCGGCGACCAAGGCTGGCGTCGTTGTGATGAATACGCCGCACGGCAATTCCGTCACCACAGCGGAGCATACCCTTGCGATGATCTTTGCGCTGGCGCGCCACATTCCTGATGCCAATGTCACGACACAGGCAGGAAAATGGGAGAAAAATAAATATACGGGCATTGAATTATACAGCAAAACGCTGGGTGTGATCGGTTGCGGTAATATTGGTGCGCTGGTGGCGGAACGCGCGATTGGTCTGAAAATGAAGCTTATCGCTTATGATCCATTTTTATCGGATGAAAAAGCGCGCCAAATGGGCGTGAACAAAGTGACGCTGGATGAACTTTTTGCCGCATCGGATATTATCACCCTACATGTGCCGTTGAATGAGCAAACACGAAATATTATCGACGCTGCAGCCTTGGCGAAATGCAGAAAGGATGTCCGGATTATCAATTGTGCACGCGGCGGCCTAGTAGATGAAAATGCGTTGAAACAGGCGCTGGATAGCGGGCATGTTGCTGGTGCTGCATTGGATGTTTTTACCGAAGAACCGGCTCTGACGAATGTTTTATTCGGCACGCCGAATGTGGTCTGCACACCGCACTTGGGGGCCAGTACGGCGGAAGCGCAAGAAAACGTGGCCTTGCAAGTTGCTGAACAAGTTGCAGATTTCCTATTGTCCGGCGCGGTGGCGCATGCAGTAAATACGCCCGCACTGTCTGCGGAAGATGCGACCCGCTTGCGGCCCTATTTGCGTCTGGCGGCAGACATGGGATCTTTCATCGGACAAATTATTTCCGGCGATCTGCAGCACGTAACAATTGAATACAGCGGTGAGGTTGCACAATTGCGTCTCGCAGCGGTAACAACGGTCGCCTTGCAAGCCCTGCTGGCGACCCACATGGAAAGTGTGAATGTCGTCAATGCCCAGGTGCGCGCACAGGAGCGCGGGATTAAGGTAGAAGAAATCCGGCTGAACGATGAAACGGATTACCGCAGCCTGATAAAGATTATCGTGAAAACCAGTCAGGGTGTGCGGACGATCTCCGGAACAATTTTTGCGCAAACCGCTGCCCGATTGGTTGAGATTGATGGCATTCCTGTTGAGGCTGCACCCGCGCAACATATGTTGTTTATTTGCAATGAAGATAAACCGGGCCTGGTCGGGGCAGTGGGACAAACGCTGGCTGCGCACAAAATTAATATTGCCTCCTTCCATTTGGGCCGCGCAAGTATAGGCGGTAAAGCATTGGCGTTAGTTGCGGTGGATCAGGCACCCACGAATGATGTGATTCAACAACTTAGTAAACTGCCATCCATGCTTGAGGTTCACGCCTTGGAATTTCCGGGATAACGAAAGAAGCGCTATGACAAAAACCCCTCGTTCCGTTGTTGTGGTGGGTGCCCAGTGGGGCGATGAGGGCAAAGGTAAAATTGTGGACTGGTTATCAGCCCGTGCGGATATTGTCGTGCGTTTTCAGGGCGGACATAACGCCGGGCATACCCTCGTTATTGATGGCAAAGTATATAAATTAAACCTGATCCCATCCGGTATTTTGCGGAAGGGAAAAGTGTCCGTTATCGGCAATGGCGTGGTTGTCGACCCATGGGCGCTATTGTCTGAAATTAAAAAATTGCGCGGCGAGGGCGTTGAAATTACGCCTGACAATTTGAAAATCGCAGAAACGGTTCCACTGGTGCTTCCTGTTCATGGTGCCGTAGACCGCGCACGGGAAGAAGCCTTGGGGGATAAAAAGCTGGGCACGACCGGTCGCGGCATGGGGCCGGCCTATGAAGATAAAGTTGCGCGCCGTGCGGTGCGGTTGATCGATTTGATGCAACCGGAATTCTTGCGGCAAAAAATTGAGGCCTTGCTAACGCACCATAATGCAACCCTGCGCGGGTTCGGCGCGCCGGAAATGTCGGTGGATGAATTAATGAAATCATTGCTAGAAATTGCACCCGAATTATTGTCTTACCGCGCCGTGGTGTGGCAGGAATTGCAGGCCGCACGAAAGAATGGCGCGCAGATTTTATTTGAAGGCGCGCAGGGTACGTTGCTCGATGTGGATCACGGGACTTATCCATTTGTGACCTCGTCCAATACGGTGGCGGCGCAGGCGGCAACCGGTAGTGGTGTGGGGCCGTCCCATTTGGATTATGTTCTGGGCATCACCAAGGCCTATACGACGCGCGTTGGCACAGGGCCTTTCCCGACTGAATTGCAAGATGAAACAGGTGAATTATTAGGTCAGCGCGGGCATGAATTCGGCACAAATACCGGCCGCAAACGCCGCTGCGGCTGGTTTGATGCAGTATTGGTGCGCCAAGCCAATGCAATTTCCGGCATTTCCGGCATGGCGCTGACCAAATTGGACGTGCTGGATACCCTGCCGGAAATTAAAATCTGCACGGCGTATGAATTAAACGGCAAGCGTATCGACCATCTACCTGCCTGTCAGGTTGCGCAAACAAAAGTGCAGCCAGTTTATGAAACGTTACCCGGTTGGCAGAGCGAAACTGCAGGCACCCGTGAATGGGATAAACTACCCGCCGCCGCCCAGGCCTATGTACGGCGCATCAAAGAACTGTGCGATACGCCCATATCATCCGTCTCCACGAGTCCAGAGCGGGAAGACACGATTTTACTGGTGGATCCGTTTATGAGTTAGGAAGTAGGAATTATTAGGAAAAAATATAATCCCGTTCCAAGGGAACTTAGTTTCCCTATAACTCCTAATTTCCTATTCTTTGTCGCCAAATTCAGCGTCGAAATCGACCTCGGGCTGTTCAGTGCCATCACCACTAAGTTCATCCATTTCATCTTCCACTGCTGATTGAGCGATGGCCATGAATTCCGGGTTTTCTTCATGGATTGGCGGCATGTATCCTTCTTCGCCGGTCATAAATTCATCCAGATCCGCATCATCTTCCGGCGTTTCGATCACGCGCTGGTATGATTTAATCAAATCTTCTTTGATGTCGGCCAGATTGATAGTCTGCGCCGCAATTTCGCGCAAGGCGATGACAGGCAATTTGTCATTATCCTTGGGGATCGTAATCGGCGCGCCGCCCGTGACAATACGGCAGCGCTGGGATGCCATCATCACCAGTTCAAAACGGTTCGGGATGACGGTGACGCAATCTTCGACGGTAACGCGGGCCATATGATTTCCTTTAAGATCTGAAAGAGGCCGGAATAAAGCAAATTGACCCTTCAAATGCAAGTAAAAAATGCACCATCACCTTATTCGGAATTTATCATATGCAACTAAAAAATTTCCTTGCATATTCGATAACATCTTGTTTATACTGCTGAAACACTTAGGGTACACGATGTTAACGCATTGATTCGCGAGTGATAACAGCACATCACTGAACAAAAGAAAGAAAGGTATTACCATGATACATTATAACTCTGAACGTACAGCCATTTTTATTGACGGTGCTAATCTGTACGCTGCAGCTCGCGCTTTGGGCTTTGACATCGACTACCGCCAAATGTTGAAATGGGTATCGACCAAGGGTCAATTGATCCGTGCATTTTATTACACCGCACTCCTGGAAGACCAGGAATATTCACCTATCCGCCCACTGGTGGACTGGCTGGACTACAACGGCTTTACCATGGTCACAAAACCGACCAAGGAATTCACCGATGCCTATGGACGTCGCAAAATCAAAGGCAATATGGATATCGAACTGGCGATTGATGTAATGGAGGCAGCAAATTACTGCCAGCACATCATGTTGTTCTCCGGCGATGGCGATTTCCGCCGCCTGATTGAGGCTGTTCAGCGTAAAGGCGTACGCACGACAGTTGTTTCCACAATGAAATCCAATCCGCCGATGGTTGCGGATGAATTGCGCCGCCAGGCTGATAACTTCCTGGAATTGGCAGATATCGCACATAACTTCCAGCGTTCGTACAACCGTGACGAAAATTCGGATGAAGCGCAAGCGGCTTACGCACGCCGTTTGCAAGCATCTGAAAATGCGGCAGCGCGTGCTGCTGGTGCTGCCATGCCTGGTTCGGGTCCGGTAACGCCGCAAGGTGTTCTGGCGCAACAGGTAACCGACAGCGAAGCTGTCGCGTTGGAGCAGGCTGAGGGCGAAGGTATTGAGGATGCTGAAACACCAGCTGTTCGCCGGCGCGGCCGCCCGCCTGCTGCTGAGAAGTCGACAGCTGCATAGCAGCTGTTATCCGGGACCTTAAGAAATTTTAGAGAACCCCGCGAAAGCGGGGTTTTTTATTGACCGCGACTGTGCCAACAATCAAACATGACATTGGTCGCGCTCGCTTCTAAAGACTGTCCGTTATGCCCACGTCTGGTGGCTTTCCGCGAACAGAATAAAATCAAACATCCGGATTATTATAACGGCGCGGTGGCGGCTTTTTCCGCGCCCCAGGTGAAAATGCTGATCGTTGGCTTGGCGCCCGGACTGCACGGCGCGAATGCCACGGGACGGCCCTTTACGGCGGATTATGCGGGCGACCTGTTATATCCAACGCTCATTAAATACGGTTTCGCTCAGGGTGAATATTTGGAACGTGCGGACGATGGATTGGAACTGGTCGATTGCCGGATCACCAATGCCGTGCGTTGTGTGCCGCCAGAAAATAAACCGCTGCCCGATGAAATTAAAATTTGTAATCAGTTTTTGAAAACCGAAATTGCATCCCTGCAAAAAGACCTGCGCGTGATTTTAACTTTGGGTTTGATTGCGCACCAAGCCACCCTGCGCGCGCTGGATATCAAACAATCTACTTTCAAATTCGCGCACGGCAAAGAACATCAGGTGGGCAATTTTATTATCCTCAACAGCTACCATTGCTCGCGCTATAATACTAACACCGGCCGCCTGACAGAGGCGATGTTCCACGCCATCTTTGTCACCGCCCGCGAATTGTGCGATGAATAGATATGGCCCAACCCGCCCAAGATAACCTCCCCGTTCTCACCGTCTCTGAATTATCGGGCGGCATCAAACGCGCGCTGGAGGCTGGATTTTCTCAGGTGCGCGTGCGCGGCGAATTATCGCGTGTCACGCATCACCGCAACGGACATGTATATACCGATCTGAAAGACGATAGTGCGGTCATCAATACCGTTGCCTGGCGCGGCACGGCTATTCCGTTCAAATTGGAAGAAGGGCTGGAAGTCATCATCACCGGTCGTGTGAGCAGTTTTCCCGGTGCATCGCGTTACCAATTGATTATTGAAAGCATTGAAATGGCGGGCGCGGGCGCGATTTTGAAAATGCTGGAAGAGCGCCGCAAAAAACTGGCGGCGGAAGGCTTATTCGATGAAGCGCGCAAAAAACCGCTGCCAAAATTTCCTGCTCGTATTGGGGTGATAACTTCGCCCACGGGCGCGGTGATCCGCGACATCATCCACCGCGTTTCAGACCGGTTTCCGCTCCACATTATTCTGTGGCCGGTTTCCGTCCAGGGCGAAGGCGCGGCGGCGCAAATCTTGGTGGCATTAAATGGTTTTAATGCGCTGGCGGCTGATCATCCACTGCGTTCCGACATCCTGATCCTCGCGCGCGGCGGCGGTTCGATTGAGGATTTAATGCCGTTTAATGACGAAGCCGTCGTGCGCGCTGTTGCTGCCAGCACCATTCCCATTATCAGCGCTGTCGGCCATGAAACCGACACGACGCTGGTAGATTACGCCTCCGATCTGCGCGCGCCGACGCCGACGGGCGCGGCGGAAAAGGCGACGCCAGTGCGCAGTGAGTTATTACAAGCGTTAATTCAGGCCGGGCAGCGCACACACTTGGCGCTGACGCGCCGCGCGGAAAATTTACGTCTGCACTTGCGCCATAGTGAAAGCGCGCTGCGCCATCCGCGCCGCCAGTTGGAACAGTTTATCCAGCGGCTTGATGATCTATCTGCGCGTTTTGAACCTCTATTGGCCCGTTGGCTGGAACGCCGCGCAGGTATGCTCGCACAACTTTCCGCGCGCCTGCGCCCGCCAGTGGACCGTTTGACAGCCGCGCAAGATAATCTATTGCAGCGTTACAGCCGCTTTGCTCCTGCCATGGAAAACCGTTTGGCACGCGCGCGGCAACAACTGGAAGGGCGTGTCGCCCTACTGGAAAGTTATTCTTATAAAAATACGCTCGCGCGCGGTTATGCGCTGGTGATGGATGATAAGGGGGCAGTCATAAAATCTGCTGATACCGTACAGGAAAAACAGAATTTGCAAATCCACTTTTCAGATGGTCTTATTAATGCCCAGGTTCATTAAGCAAATGTCGTTGCCTCGGTCGTGAAATTCCCATGCTGCGTATGAATGTCGCTCCCATTTCTCTAAAATTTAATGGTAAGCAAGAAGTATCGGAGGCAGCAAAAGTCATATTGTATTTAGGAACAAGATCTAAAACTTCCCCATAGAAACGGGGTAGGTGAGATGCGCTTGTGATTCCAAGTACAGTTTTGATTTCTGGGTGCCTCAGCAAATAACCTTTAAATTCTTTTTCGTTCCCTATGGTATCCAATGCGTCATGCCCAAGTTCAATATTATCTGTGTTGAGATGTTTCAAAGTCGTTGCCGGAATGCCTTCATGAAGGCATAGGCTTTTTAAATTAAGGTTTTTAGGCACACCCGTAATAAATAGTTTCTGATCGGGTACTAAATGTGCAAGTGCGCAAGCAATACGTCCCTTTGATCCCGTGGGAACAACAATGAGGTCTGCATTAAAATTTGGTGGTTGCGCCGTGGCATCATGAAATTTTTTCTCGTAGTTTGTTAAGGGTATAAGATAAACGCTCATAAAACTTATTGTGAGGCCACAAACTATATGTCGATGGCGTAAAGTTAGGGTGTTTCTTCGGCCCGAAAGGGAGCGTGCTTGGCGGCGGAAAACTTCCTGAGTAATAGCCATCTTTAATCAATCTCAATTGTATTTTCAGCATGAAAATTATACAAGGTCTAGTCATGAAACTAATTTTGGTCCTCAATGGTCCCAACCTGAACATGCTGGGCAAGCGCGATCCGGCGGTCTATGGGTCGCATAGCCTTGCGGATATTGAGGCCATGTGCCGCGCGCATGCCACAGAACTCGGCGTACAAATTGATTTCCGTCAGACCAACCATGAAGGCACTTTAATCGATTGGGCACATGAAGCGCGCGATATGGCTGGCGCTATTATTATCAACCCTGGCGGGTATAGCCATACGTCGATTGCTTTGATGGATGCACTGGAAATCGCTGCTATTCCAGTGGTGGAAGTGCATTTATCTGACATTCATAAACGCGAGGAATTCCGACATCATTCTTATGTTTCGTTGATTGCAAAGGAAGTCATTTGCGGTCAGGGCGCACAGGGTTATATTTTGGCCTTGGACGTGGCGGTAAAACTTGCCCAATAAACTTGCTTGGGGGATCAAATCCGCGTAAAACGGGCCGTGAAAATAACCTATAGGGTGAATGATGAATAAAATTACGGTTGATGAAGACGTGATCCGCAAGCTCGCCAAGTTAATGGCGGAAACGGGCCTGACGGAAATTGAAGTTTCCGAAGGCGAAGCACAGATCCGTGTGGTGAAACATGCCACGCCGCCTGCCTATGCAGCTGCACCCGTTGCGGGTCCAGCTGCTGCACCTGCGGCGACGAGCGATGAACCCATCGTGGGCGCGGTTACCTCCCCCATGGTTGGTACGGTTTACATGGCACCGTCACCCGGCACGCCGAACTTTATCAGCGTCGGCGACACCGTGAATGCAGGTGATACGCTGTGTATCATTGAGGCGATGAAGGTCATGAATCCGATTAAGGCGCCCAAGGCCGGAACGGTAAAACAAATTCTGGTGGAAAACGCCCAGCCGGTTGAATTCGGCGAAGCGATGGTGGTGATCGCATAATGTTCGATAAAGTTTTAATCGCCAATCGCGGCGAAACGGCGCTGCGAATTCATCGCGCTTGCCGTGAGCTTGGCATCAAAACGGTGGCGGTCCATTCAACGGCCGACAGCGAAGCCATGCATGTCCGTCTGGCGGATGAAAGCGTTTGCATCGGCCCGCCGCTGGCACGTGATTCCTATTTGAATATGTCTGCGCTGATTTCTGCGGCAGAAATTACTGGCGCGGATGCAATTCATCCCGGCATCGGATTTCTGTCCGAAAATGCGCAATTCGCGGAGATGGTGGAAGAACACGGTTTTGTTTTCATCGGTCCAACACCAGAGCATATTCGCATCATGGGTGATAAAGCGACCGCAAAAAAAACCGTCGCGGGTTTGGGCTTGCCTGTTATTCAGGGTTCCGAAGGCGTGTTAGATAATGTTGAGCAGGCGAAAAAACTCGCGGATAAAATGGGTTATCCGGTGCTATTAAAAGCGGTTGCGGGTGGCGGCGGCAAGGGGATGAAGGCCGTGCATGCGCGCGATGAAATGGAAGAAGCCTATCAACTCGCGAGTGGGGAAGCGCAGGCCGCATTTAGTAACGGCGGTTTGTATATGGAGCAATTGCTGGAAAACCCGCGCCATATTGAAGTACAATTGCTGGGCGATCAGCATGGCAATGTCGTGCATTTTGGTGAGCGCGATTGTTCCATTCAGCGCCGTCATCAAAAGGTGGTGGAAGAAGCGCCGTCACCCGCATTGAACGCCAGCGAACGCGCGCATGTGGGAAAACTCGCGGCACGTACGGCGAAATTGCTCGGTTATCGTGGCCTCGGCACCATCGAGTTTTTATATGAAAAGGGCAAATTCTTTTTCATGGAAATGAATACACGCCTGCAAATTGAACATCCGATTACAGAAATGATTACGGGTGTGGATTTGGTGCGCGAACAAATCCGTGTCGCATCCGGCGCACCACTGCCATTCAAACAGGAAGACATTAAATTTCATGGCCATGCCATTGAATGCCGCATTAACGCCGAAGATCCGAATACCTTCGCCCCTCAGCCTGGCAAAATTACGAATTTCCATGCAGCGGGCGGCCTGGGTGTACGCTTCGACAGTGCAATTTATGCGGGTTACAAAGTGCCCCCGCATTATGACAGCATGATTGCAAAACTCATCGTGCATGGTGCGAATAGGAATGATTGTCTACTGCGTCTGCGCCGCGCGCTGGAAGAAACCGTGGTTGACGGTATCAAAACCAATTTGCCGCTGCACCTGCGTATTATCAGTGATCCGGAATTTATTGACGGCAATTATACCATTCACTGGTTGGAGAAAAAACTGGCTGCGGGTTTGTAAGAGTTGGATCAGTTGAATTAAATCGCTTTTTGAATTCTATTTTTTGATTCTTCTGTGCCCAATATCTCTACCAGTTTCCCAATCGCGGGCGCTTGCGGCGTGCCGACGAGCGCCAAGCGCATATTTTGACCTATTAGTTTGAATGGAATGCCAGCGCTGGCCACATAATCTTTGGTTGCGGAATCAATCACATCGGCATCCATGCCTGATTTTAACAATGCAGCAATTGCCGATAAATGCGGTTTGGCTTCATCGGGAATGATGATATTCACAGGTGCTGCTGCAATCGCATCGATCTCTTTTTGCACTTCCACCAAGGTTTTCGCGCGTTCTCGGAATAAATTTATTGCTTTTCCAAAAGCCTCATCGGAAAAACTATCTGGTTTTTGTAGCAATCCCGCGAGGCGTGCAACTTCCGTCATGCGCATATAATGGTTATTCAAACTTCCCAGTTTATCATAATCAAATCGTGCCGGCGAACGGCCGACGTCTTTCAAATCAAATAATGCAATGGCTTCTTCATCAGAAAAAATTTCCTGGTCGCCGTAGCCCCAACCCAGGCGCAATAAATAATTCCGCATCGCTTCGGGCAAGTAACCTTCATCCCGGTATTGCGAGGTACTGACGGCGCCGTGACGTTTCGATAATTTATGTCCGTCCGGCCCATGGATGAGTGGCAGGTGGGCGAACACTGGCACCTCCCATCCCATTGCCTGATAAATTTGCACCTGACGAAATGCATTCGTCAAATGATCATCGCCGCGGATGACGTGCGTGATATTCATATCATGATCGTCCACCACCACCGCATGCATATAGGTCGGCGTGCCGTCCGACCGTAGCAACACCATATCATCCATTTGCGAATTTTGTACCGTCACGGTGCCTTGTACCAAATCATTCACCACCGTTTCGCCCGTAGTCGGCGCGCGCAGGCGGATGACAAAGGGCGCACCTGCGGGCGCATCGGATTCCGGCCGGTCGCGCCAACGGCCATCATAACGTTGCGGTAGACCTTTTTCTTTTTGCTCTTCACGCATGGCCGTGAGTTCTTCGGGCGTCGCAAAACATTTGTATGCCTTATCTACCGCCAGTAATTCACGCGCTACCTCGGCATGGCGCGGTGCGCGGGGAAATTGAAAAATCGGTTCATCATCCCACGCGATGCCCAGCCAGGTGAGGCCGTCCAAAATCGTTTGCACAGATTCAGGTGTTGAACGTTCACGGTCCGTATCTTCGATGCGCAGCAGAAATTTCCCACCATGACGCCGCGTAAAAATCTGGTTAAATAACGCCGTGCGCGCGCTGCCGATATGCAGCATACCAGTGGGCGAGGGGGCAAACCGGGTGACGACGTTTAAGTTTTTTGGCATGCCATTATCTGCAGCGGCGCGGGGCGCAAAGTCAAGCATCCAATGGTTTTTTGAAGAGCTCGCACAGACCTTTGCAGAAGAGTCCACACAGTGGTTTTTATGGCTACCAGTTGGCCTCGGAATTGGTGCGGTGACGTTTTTGTGGCTGCTAACAACCACCGCCCCATTTGGTTGGGTGCGGCATTTCTATTGCGGTGAGGAGTGGCACGAGAAGGTAAAACAATTGCGCTGACAAAAACCGAGGCGGGTTTTATCAGAGCTGTGCAGGTGGCGCGGTGATTTTGATGACAATTAAACCGTTGCCAGATTTCCACGGCCAGTATCCCGGGGCGTAGATTATCCGCTATTGGACGGCATGGATAATGGCACCTATGCCTTTTACGTTTCCGCAATGGCAGGTAGGAGTTTGAAAATGTATAAGATCTGCGCGGTGCCCCCCGTGGGTGCGGTGATTTCTAGTTAGGTTCGAAAAATGTCTTGAATACTCGTGCGACAGGCAAAGGGGCGCCTTTAGAAGAAAGAGTTGGAGTTACGGTAACTTTTAACCCCCGGCCTTCCATTACCTTTGTCGCGCTTACAGCACCATTAGAGTTTGGTATGAAAAATTGACTGATTTCTTCTCTTTTAACACCATCATTTTGTTCTAAGGCCGTATATTCAGCACCCGTAAGCTGAGTCCCACCCATAATAGCTTCTGGCATGTCTTTAAGCATTGGCCCTATGTGTCGCTGAAATAATATCTCTGCAACTGCTTTTTTCTCGCTTCATCCATAGATATAATTCCTTTGTTAAGTTTGTAGAATAACCATACAGAAAACCTTGAAATAAAGTCAAATTATTTCTTCACACAATTTTATCCATAAATTTTAATAGCGTGCAAGGTTGTTGCTATCATCCCTACATACTCCTTACTTTAACATAACTACCGGGGGCGGGCTCGATGGCTTTCAGAGGGCCTTTGGCGGGATCGCGCGCGGGAACTTCGCCGCCCGCATATTTGCTGACCCATTTTTGCCAATGGCTCCACCAGGAACCCTCTGTGCGCTTGGCGCCCGCCAGCCATTTTTCTGGATCTTTCGGCAGTTCCGGATTGGTGAGGTAATAATATTTCTGCGCATCCGGCGGATTAATCACGCCCGCAATATGGCCGGAACCGGAGAGCACAAATTCAACCGGGCCGCCATAAATTTGCGTGGCACTATAGGTCGATTTCCACGGCGCGATGTGGTCTTCAAAGGTGGAAATCAAACAGCTCGGCGTTTTAATGGTGCGCAAATCCATTTTCACGCCGTTCATTTCCAATGCATCAGGCACGATCAACAGGTTTTTCAAATACATGTTCCGCAAATAATAGCTATGCATCGCGGCGGGCAGGCAGGTAGAATCCGCATTCCAATATAACAGATCAAACGGGAAGGGTTCTTTACCCAGCAAATAGTTATTAATCACGAACGACCAGATCAAATCATTCGGGCGCAGATAATTAAAGGTGGTGTGCATGGATTGCGCATCCAGATAACCGCCGTTGGCGGCCATCTTTTCTTCGATTTCCGAAATTTGTGCTTCGTCGATAAAGACGCCCAGATCGCCCGGTTCCGAAAAATCCACTAGCGTGACGAAATAGGTCGCGGATGCAATGCGCTCTGCCTGTTTTTTCGCTTGCAGCCAGGCCAGCGTGCAGGCGAGCAAGGTGCCGCCGATGCAATAACCAATCGCGTTCACGGCTTTTTCACCGGTTTGTTTTTCAATGGCGTCCATCGCGGCCAGGATGCCTTCTTTCATATAGCTGCCGAAATCGCGGTCGGCGAGCGCAGCATCGCCATTGCGCCAGGAGATAATGAAAACCGTATGGCCTTGATCCACGCACCATTTGATGAGCGAGTTTTTCTCGCGCATATCCAGGATGTAGAATTTGTTAATCCAGGGTGGGATAACCAACAGCGGCGTTTTCGCAACTTTTTCGGTGGACGGCGTATACTGAATAAGCTCCATCATCTCATTGCGGAAAACCACTTCGCCTTTACTTGCGCCGACGCTTTTGCCCAGTTCAAACGCCTTGGGGTCTGACATCTTAATCAATAATTGCCCGCGCCCGCGTTCCAGATCGCCAACCAGGTTATCCAACCCCTTGAGCAAATTTTCGCCGCCGGATTCCATCGTGGCGCGCAAGACTTCCGGATTGGTCATAGCGAAATTGGTGGGTGACAGCGCATCCACCAATTGACGCATCACAAAATCTACTTTCAATTTATCGCGGTCGCCCAGCGCCATTTTGCTTTCGGCCATCACGTCATGCACCCAACGCGTGGTGACGATATAAGATTGTTTCAACACATCGAATACCGCGCTGTCATCCCATGAAGGGTCCTTGAAACGGCGGTCGGTTTTTTCCGGCTCGGCCACCGGCGTGGCTTCTTCGCCCGATAATTTTTTCGCCGCATATTGAAAGATGGAAAAATAATCCTGGGCCAGTTTGGCCTGTAATTCCATCCATTTTTGTGGATGCTGCCACCAGTAATGCGTCATTTCCATCATCGCGCCGGACAGGTGCAATGGATCTGGGTTGGGCGTGGTGCCTTGGCTGGCGGCGGACATTTCCTGCATCAGGCGGCCGGAACGTTCCGACAGCTCCGCCAGTTTGCGGCCGAACTCAACCGGGTCGGGCAGTTTGTACTGTATGTCCGGTTTGGATTCGATTTGTTCTTTGGTGTTATCTTTGGCCATGTCTCAGCTTTCTGCTGAGCAAGATATAGACACATTTTTATTAGATAGCCAGATTGCTTTTTTCCGTGGCTCGGCTATTTTCCTCCGGTCAAACAACTTTTAGCACGGAGCGAACCATGCGTTCAAAGACTTCTTTATTTACGGCAACCCTGATGGCGGGCGTTGCTGCCCTGGCCCTGACGGCTTGTGAGACGGTGGACAATACCTGGAATAAAATTACGGGCGACGATACGCCATATGCTGGTGATGTGCCGCCACAATCGGCAATGCAACAGCCTGGTACGATGCAGGATCAAAATCAGCAAATGGCTACTCAGCCCGGCATGATGCAGCCGATGCCAAACGATCAAATGCAAAATAACCAAATGGCCATGCAGCAGCCCGTTCCTTCGCCTGCGGCGATGCAACCCAATATGTACGTACAACAACCCATGGCGCAACCTGGCATGGTGTCGGTGCAACCGCAACCGATGCAGCAGGCTTATCAACAGCCGATGAATTCGCCTTATACGCCGAGCCTGGCCGCAGTGCCGCCACGTCCGATGGCATCACAATTGCCATCACCGCAACAGGTGCAAATGGCGCGCGCCGACCTGGGCAATGATAACCGCAATGCAACAGGTTATCTGCGTGATCCAAATGCACCGATGACGCAGGCCATGCCGATGCAGCAACCGATGCAAATGGCGCAGAATACTATGCCGCCGGTACCGGTTCAGCCTAGTCCTATTCAAAGCAATGCCTCTTCGATGGGCATTCCGGCTGGCGTGCCGCTGCAAACTTCGGCAACGCCAAATCTGAATTCACCCGTAGGTAAAGTGGTGCAAACCGGACAGGTTCAAGTGACGCAAACCCCATCTCCTATGCTGGCGCCAAGCTATACTGCGCCTGCGACAATGATGACGAGTAGTGATCAATTGTTGGGTCTGCAACAAACCGCACCAGGCCGTTACGCGCTTGCGCCTGTGCAGCCGGAATCGCCGATGGGTGGTTTTTCGCTGGCCTCTAGCCTGGTTTATCCACTGGGCAATGAACAGGTAAGCATGTCGCAGTATCAAGAACTCCGCCGCGTTGCCAGCCAATATACCCAGCAGCCCGGCCGTGTCCGCGTGGTTTCTTATGGTGATGCTGCCGGCGGCCAGCAGGCTTTGCAGCGCGCGACGACCGCAGCGGCATATCTGGTTGACCTGGGCGTTCCGGCCAATGCGATCCGCGTGAAAGTGGATACGGCTTCCGCGACGCCTGTCACAGGTATGGCACCCTCTAAAACGGATATCTTTCTGGAAACGCCGACCAATCGTTAATCGCGTCTTTCCCGAAAACCGTTTATAGAGGAGGGAGCCATGCAGGCCGCCCAACAGAGAAGCTTTTTTGAAAATGCCGCCTTGCCGCGCAGCCTGGTAATGGATGCCGTCAGTGTATGTGAAGTGGCAGCCATCGCGGCGGCACAATTGCGTGGCTGTGGTGATGAAAAGGCCGCCGATCAAGTGGCGGTAGATGCCATGCGCCGCGCGCTCAATGAATTGCCCATCCGCGGCACCGTTGTTATTGGCGAAGGTGAGCGCGACGAAGCACCGATGCTTTATATAGGTGAAGCTGTCGGGCAGGGTGGGCCCGCCGTCGATATCGCGCTTGATCCCCTGGAAGGCACGACGATTTGCGCGAAAAACATGCCGGGTTCGATGGCGACCTTGGCCTTTGCGACTGAGGGGGGATTTTTATACGCGCCCGACGTTTACATGCAAAAACTGGCGGTAGGCGATGGCGTTCCCATAGGTGCCATTGATATCAACGCACCTGCCGCACAAAATCTGGCGCGCGTGGCCCAGGCAAAAAAACGTGCCGTATCGGATTTGACGGTTTGTATTCTTGATCGTCCGCGTCATACAGATTTAATTGTTGAGGTTCGTGCAGCCGGTGCGCGCGTAAACCTAATTGGTGACGGCGATGTGGCAGGGGTTATCTCTGTGGCCGATCCCAATAGCGGTATTGATATTTATTTGGGCTCAGGTGGTGCGCCAGAGGGGGTCTTGGCTGCGGCGGCGCTGCGCTGCATCGGCGGGCAGATTCAGGGCAAGCTGCTGTTCCGTAATGATGATGAACGCGGCCGTGCGACGAAAATCGGCATTACCGATTTCAACCGGACTTATAGTACACTGGATCTGGCGCGTGGACATGTGATTTTTTGCGCCAGCGGCGTGACGACAGGTGCGTTACTTCAGGGTGTACGGTTTGATGGGAAAAAAGCCACGACAAGTACAATCGTGATGGATAGCCAGTCCGGCCAGGTGCGCGTGGTAGAGGCCGTGCATCCAGCCTATACCCCGCTGGCGCGGCAGTAGTATCGCATGGAACTTCCTGAAAGCTCAGCGCAGGGTAGGCGCTGGCAGCTTGCCACCTGTGATGAACGGATGGTTATGGCGCTGGCACAGCAATATGATTTGCCCGATGCGATTGCCCGTTTGCTCGCTTCGCGCAACGTCACAATGGAAAATGCGGAAACATTTTTGAATCCTTCGCTGCGGGATCAATTGCCTGATCCTATGCATCTGCTTGATATGGATAAGGCCGCGCACCGCTTGGCCGATGCTGTCATGTCCGGTGACGCTCTGACCATTTTTGGAGATTATGATGTGGATGGAGCGACTTCCACTGCACTCTTAACGCGTTTCTTTAAAAGTGTTGGCGCAAACATCACCTTTTATATCCCCGACCGGATTGAGGAAGGTTACGGCCCGACGCGCGATGCCTTCACCAAATTTGCCGCTGCCGGCTGCAAACTAATCTTGACGGTAGACTGCGGAATTGTCGCGCATGATGCCATCACGCATGCCAACGAATTAGGTATGCAAGTTATTGTGGTCGATCATCATGTGGCCGAAGCCAACCTACCACCTGCCTACGCGGTGGTGAACCCCAATCGCCTCGATGAAAATTCGCCGCACGGCAATCTAGCCGCGGTGGGCGTAGCATTTCTGGTCATCGTGGCCGTGAATAAACAACTGCGCGAGGCTGGCTGGTATAAAAACGGCCGGTTCGAACCGGATGTGCGTGCTTGGCTGGATCTGGTCGCGCTTGGCACGATTTGCGATGTCGTACCGCTCACGGGTCTGAATCGCGTTTATGTCATGCAGGGCCTGCGGATTATGGCGCGCCGCGCCAATGTCGGCCTGGCCGCGCTGGCCGATGCGGCGGGAATTACGGAACCGCCCGGGACTTATCACGCCGGTTTTGTATTCGGCCCGCGTATTAATGCATCCGGTCGCATCGGGCGTGGCATTTTAGGTGCTGAATTATTGGTGACCGATGATGCGGCAGTGGCGCAAAATATCGCCGCGCAACTTTGCCAACTGAACGAGGACCGCAAGGAATTGGAACGGCAAGCTTTTGAAGAAGCCGCCGGTATGCTCGCCGCGATGCAGGATGACAGCAGTAAACCGCTGGTCATGATTACCGGCCATGGCTGGCACCAGGGGGTAATTGGTATTGTGGCCTCGCGCCTCAAGGAAAAATTGCACAAGCCGATTTTGATTTGCACCAAGGATGACACGGGGTTTTTAAAAGGTTCCGGACGGTCGGTGACGGGCATTGATCTGGGCGCTGCGATTTTGGCGGCGCGTCAGGCAGGCTTGCTAACCTCCGGCGGTGGGCATCCGATGGCGGCGGGCATGACCGGCCGCGCGGATAAACTGATGGAAATTGAAAATTTTTTACAGGCTCGCATTTTGCAGCAATTGGCCGAAAAGCCAGCGCCGCTTTCCGTTCTGCGGATTGATACGGTCTTGTCGTTGCGCGGTGTAAATTTAGACTTAACGCGCTGGCTGGAACAGGCCGGGCCGTTTGGCGCAGGCAATCCAGAACCTATGTTATTGCTGCCTGATGTTCTAATTCAGCGCGCCGAAGTTTTCGGCATGGGCCATGTGCGCTGTTATTTGGGTTCCTCCGCGGGAGGATCGCTGCGCGCCACCGCATTTCGCGCGGCTGATGAAGCCCTGGGCAGATTTTTACTGGCCGCGCCCGCCCAGCCCATTCATGTGGTGGGCCGCGTGCGCGTTAACCGCTGGCAAGGCCGTGAGCAGGTGGAATTTACGATTGAGGACGCGGCGAATTAAAAATGATAACTCGTGCCCACAAAGGCGCCCAGGCGATGGTATAGCCAGTCATATGATTTTTCTGTGCCTAACACTACGGGATTGCCGACTTTGGTGGTCGTTTGCGGCGACCAGAAAACCCAATATTGCGCGCCGAAATTAATGCTCCAGCCTGGTGTCAGACGGTAATCAAACATCGTTTCCATTTGCGCGCCAAACGCCGTGCCGTTGTCGCGGAAATTAGGCACCTCGCTGCCCAGATCGGAGCGCAAGTAATGATAATCGTCATTCTTAAAACTTGCATAAGGGATTAAAGCGACTTCATTGCGCCATGTCAGGCGGCGCGTGGGCGTCCAGTTATTTTCCAACCCGATCCGCAACGCGGAAAATCGTGAATCGTTTTGGAGAACTTTGACGCCGCCCGATTCCTTCACTTGTCCCACGCTGTTACAAAATCCAGCAAAAGAACCTGTGCCGGCTTGCTTGCATGTCAAGCCTCGCGCCGTCATGACATCCTGGAAATAACCGCCGCCAATAATGACACTGGTTGCATCCGTATGCGTGCTGAGCGAATTTAGTTTATATCCCAAATCCATATAGTAATGAAGCAACCGCCCCTTGCCGAGCGATGAATTGGTATCGGAAGCCTTTGCACCGCCTTCATAATCGGAATCATCCACGTTGCCGTTTTGTTCGCCGCCCACGCCCAAATAGCCTTTTAATAAATAACGCGCATTGCGGCTGGCCAAGCGAAAATAGGCCTCGCCCGTTTTACTGTTATCCACCTTATAATCCAGGCGCGAGATCTTTGGCTTTTCGACATTATAATGGATATCACTGCTGCTATACCAATAACGGAAACCGAATTCATTGCTGGGATAACGTGCGGCAGTCGTGGTGGCCATTTCGTTATAGGCAACCGAACTTTGTTGCCATGGCGTCCAGCCGACATTGTTGCTGATTGTTTGCGCCTGGGCTGGCCAAGCCAGGGCCAGTAAAAGACCCAAAAAGCAAAGAAAGCGAAAGTGGCGAAAATGAATCACCTTTATACCATAGGATTTATTAGGCTCATTTATAAGCATTTTTTGGACTAAAAACCTATTAACGGCAATAGAGCACGACATATACAAATATGGTGCGGCTGAAAGGACTTGAACCTTCACGAGTTGCCCCACTGGAACCTAAATCCAGCGCGTCTACCATTCCGCCACAGCCGCCTGATCGGATGCATAATGGATTTTTAGGCAAAATGATAGGTATTTATTGTGCTTTGCTTGGGATTGAAGCTGAACTAACTGCCAGTTAATACTATGCTCGATGACAGAGAATCTTACGGTTTCCAATAAACCATCCGACCAGAAGCAGGGATTATCCCGGCATTCGCTGTCTGAAGCCCATGCCACTATTCCTGTGCCAGTGACAGGCCAATGGTGGAAAAGGCTGTTGGCCTTTGCCGGGCCAGGTTACATGATCTCAGTCGGCTATATGGATCCTGGTAACTGGGCGACGGATATCGCTGGCGGATCACAATTTGGCTACACATTATTATGCGTTATTCTGCTGTCCAATTTTATGGCTATTTTGCTGCAGGCCTTGGCGGCACGCCTGGGCTTGGCGACAGACCGCGATTTGGCGCAATCCTGCCGCGATTCCTATCCCAAAGCGCTCAATATCGCTCTATGGCTTGCCTGTGAGGCCGCCATTATCGCCTGTGATCTGGCCGAGGTGATTGGCACGGCCATTGCCTTGAAACTGCTATTCCATATTCCGTTAATTTATGGTGTGTTGATTACGGCACTGGATACGTTTTTGCTATTGCTGTTGATTAATAAAGGTTTCCGTTTTCTCGAAGCTTTCGTTATCGCGTTGCTGATCGTGATTGCTGTTTGTTTCGGCATTCAAATTGCCGCCGCCGCGCCGCCCATTGCGGAAATCCTGCGCGGCTTTTTACCGTCAACAGAAATTATCACGCATCATGATATGCTCTATATCGCCATCGGCATTATCGGCGCGACCGTCATGCCGCATAATCTTTATCTGCATTCCTCTATCGTGCAGACGCGTGATTATGTCCGTGATGATGCAGGCCGGCGCCAGGCGATCCGCTGGGCCACCATCGACAGCACGGTTGCCCTGATGCTGGCGTTATTTGTGAACGCAGCAATTTTGATTATTGCTGCCGTTGCGTTTCATGCGACAGGACATTCGAATGTCGTGGAAATTGAACAGGCATTTACCTTATTATCACCGTCCATAGGCCTCGGCATTGCATCCATTTTGTTCGCAGTGGCTTTATTAGCATCGGGGATAAATTCCACAGTGACGGCGACGCTGGCTGGACAAATTGTGATGGAAGGATTTTTGAATCTGCGCATGCCATCTTGGGCGCGGCGTATGCTTACGCGCGGGTTGGCCATTATTCCGGTGATTTTTGTCACATTGTTTTATGGCGCGGGCGGCACCGCGCATTTGTTGATCCTCAGCCAGGTGGTCTTATCCATGCAGCTACCTTTTGCGGTAATTCCATTGGTGCAATTTGTGTCGGACAAAAAGAAAATGGGAAGCTTTATGATTGGCCGGGTTACGATCGTACTGTCCTGGCTGGCGGCGGCGGTTATCCTTGTGCTGAATATTAAATTAATCATCGATTTTTTTATGACGAAATAATCAGTCTGCGGAATTCAATAGTCTACTTTAACGAAATAAAGCCCCCATGGGGGTGCTGTAAGACCAGCGGTGGAGCGGTCCCGAGCCGCGATAATACGCGGGATGTCATCCGTTGCACGTTGTCCCCGGCCGATTTCAACCAGCGTGCCAACCATGTTACGTACCTGGTGATGCAAAAAAGCGCGCGCAGAAACTTCGAACCAGATTTCTTCATCGTGTTGGGTAACCATAAAAGCATCAATGCTGCGCTGTGGCCGCGTGGATTGACAGGCGGCGGAACGGAAAGAGGTAAAATCATGTGAGCCAACAAAATCCATGGCTGCTGTTTGCATGGCGCTGAGATTCAGGAGATACCGCATGTGCCAAACGCGCTTGGCCAGCAATGCCGTGGGCGGTTTGCGGCAGTAAACAATATAACGGTAATGGCGCATTTTTGCATCCCGGCGCGCGCTGAAATCCGGCGCCGTCATTTCCGCATGTAGCGCAACAATGGGCGTGTGCCGTAAATGCGCATTCAGCGCATCACACAATTTTTCAGGCGTAATTTCCCGCGCGATATCAACACTTATCACTTGGCCAAGTGCATGGACGCCGGTATCCGTCCGGCCCGCCACCGTGGTGGATGGTGACTCGGCGTTAAAGGCTGCCAGGGCTTTTTCAACGTGATCTTGGACACCCTTACCGCTTGGCTGAGTTTGCCAGCCTTCAAAATGCGTCCCGTCATACTCCAGAATAATTTTATAGCGTGTCATTTATTTTAAGTTTTAATGCACGCATAAGGTTCGCGCCTTCCACCGCCGATTTTCCTGGACGCTGCGCCGTTAAAATTCGTAGCGCGCCGCCGCCGCAGGCGATGGTGAATTGATCATCTAAAATTGTGCCTGATTTACCATCTTGTTGAGCTGTTTCAGCCGATAGGATTTTAATTTTCTCACCTTTGTATTCAAACCACGTGCTGGGCCAGGGGTTTAGCGCGCGCACCATGCGGTGAATATCATTCGCTGATTTTTGCCAATCAATGGTGCCTTCATCCTTTTGCAATTTTTCCGCATAGGTTGCGCCATCTTCGGGTTGCGGCAGAGGGGAAATGCGACCTTGGGCCAAATCTTCAATCAATTGATTAATTTCACGCGCCGCGATTTGCGCCAATGTGATTTTTAGATCGTGCGCTTTGGTATCAGGCTGAATCAAGGCCGGATAAGTTTTTAAAATCGCACCCGTATCCAAACCTTCATCCATTTGCATAAAGGTAATGCCGGTCTGGGCGTCGCCCGCCAATATGGCGCGTTGAATGGGTGCAGCGCCGCGCCAGCGCGGCAAAAGCGACGCATGAATATTCACGCAGCCCAGGCGCGGCGCATCCAAAATGGCTTTTGGTAAAATCAAACCATAGGCTGCGACAATGGCAATATCGGCGTTCAAATTTTTAAATTCTTTTTGGACTTCGGGTTTTTTTAAAGTAGTCGGCGTGAAAACCGGCAGATCATATTTCTCTGCCAGCTGTTGCACGGGACTGGCGGTTAGTTTCATGCCGCGCCCACTGCGCCGTGGCGGCTGTGAATAAACCGCAACGACTTGATGCGGCCCATCGATCAACGCGCCGAGCGCCCAGACGGCGAACTCGGGCGTGCCCATGAAGACAATTTTAAGTTTTCCGGATTCCATAAGGATTATTATAGCATATCTTCGGCATCTTTTTTTATTTTCTTAAATCTGCGGATTGCGGTGTCGCGCCGCAGTTTGGAAATATGATCTAAAATCAATATGCCGTTCAGGTGGTCAATTTCATGCTGCAAAACCGTGGCCAGAAAGCCGTCCGCCAGAATTTCATGGTCTTGGTTTTGCGGATCGGTATAACGCACGCGTATGCTGGCCGGGCGTTCGATGTCAGCATAAAAATCGGGTAAAGACAGGCAGCCTTCTTCAAACACATTTGGCTCTTCATTGTGCCAGATAATTTCTGGATTAATAAGTTGCATCGGTTGCGGCGGGCCTTCGCCATCGCGCACTGGGTCAATCACCATGACGCGCTGGGAAATGCCCACCTGCGGGGCGGCCAGCCCGACACCGCGCGCGGCATACATGGTGGCGAGCATATCGTCCAGAAATCCGCGCAGCTTATCGTCAATCGTTGTGATGGGTTGTGTGACCCTTTTCAAAACCGGATCCGGCGCAATAATAATTTTTAAGATATTTTCTTTCGATGCATTAACCATCGGTACCCGTCCGGATCAGTAGTTCAGGCTTGCTTGGTGCGCGCAGCCCAATTTCAAGTGGTATGATTTCCGCAATCGGTTTAGTCATGGCATCCACCACCTGCATGTCTTTTAATTTGCGCGCGGTTGGTAAAAAGGTCATTTCCAATGAACCGACGGATCTATTATAAGCTTCCATCGTTTGCGCCAAACGTTTGCCGATGGTGTCATAATGTTCGCCGAATTTTTGTACAGCTTCATATAATTTTTTTCCGAGTTCCGCAATTTGGCGCGCATTTTCGGACACGTCCTCTTGCCGCCAGCCGAAGGCAACCGTGCGGAGCAGGCCGATAAGGTTCATGGGCGAGGCCAAAACAATCCGCATCCGCGCGGCTAGTTCAAACAACGTGGGATCAACACGCAGCGCTGCGGACAGCATGCCTTCATCCGGGACAAACAGCACGACGAATTCCGGCGACAAATCGCGCAAGCGGTCCCAGTAATTTTTGCTGCCTAGATCGGTAATGTGGGTTTTCAATTGCTGCGCATGGCGCTGCATTGCTGTGCCGCGTTCGCCGTCGCTGCGGGCTTCGTCTTGTGCTTCCAGAAATGCGGACAAGGGAACTTTGGCGTCAATGACGACGGATAGTTTTCCTGGCAAATAAACGATGACATCGGGGCGTAAATGATCCTGTGCCGCGCCCAATGCGGCCTGGACCGCATAGTGTTGATTTTTCACCAGACCGGAAAGTTCCAGCACGCGTTCCAAGATTACTTCGCCCCAGGCGCCGCGTGGTTGCGGCGCGCGCAGGGCGCGGCCTAATTGGGTGGTTTCGTTACGAAGTAAATCAACCACGGTGCGGAATTCCTGCTGTTCTACCGCGCGCTGTTTTTCCAGCGCGCCGATTTTCAGCATTTGATCATGCAACGCCTGTTGCAGTATGGATTGCATCTGCATCAGGGCAGGTGTTTGCATATCGGGCGCTGCGATGAGCGTTTCGGGTTTGCGCGCGCGCGCAAAGGTCCAGCCCAGGCCTGCGCCGATCAGCAGGCCAAGGCCAAGTGCGATGAAATAATAGAGATCCAAATACATAGGGCCGAGGATACGATATCCCCGGCCCTATATGCAATAAGTCTTACGCAGTTACGTTATGCTTGGGCGGAATTTTCTGCTGGAAATTCCACGTTCGGCTGGTCGTCGGTTTGTTCGCCGAATTCGGCTTCAGATTTTTTGCCGCGTCCACGACCGCGCGGCGCGGATGGTTCTTCCATCTGGCGCAGAGCCGGTTTGCCAGTTTTAAATTGCTCGACCGCTTCTTCTTTGCTGCGTGCGATATTAATCGTGACAGTCACAACCACTTCAGGGTGAAGCGCGATTTTGATATCGAATACCCCCAGGTTTTTAATGGCCTGATCCAAACGAACAGCGGAGCGCGCGAGGATGAAGCCGCCTTCAGCGGCAGCATCTACGACATCTCGTGCAGCCACAGAACCAAACAGAATGCCTGTTTCTGACGCTTGGCGTAGCAGGATGAATTTTTGTCCGTCCAGTTTTTTGCCTTGCGTTTCCGCTTCGCCGCGCTTCGCCGCATTGGCCGCCATCAAGGACTCTTTTTGCGCTTCGAAATAGGCGATGTTATCCTGGGTCGCGCGCAACGCCTTGTGCTGCGGCAATAAGAAGTTCCGGGCAAAGCCTGGCTTTACACTTACCACATCGCCGATCTGGCCCAGTTTTTCAACACGTTCTAGAAGTACAACTTGCATGATGATCTCCTATGCCGCGCTTGAGGTTGTGGAGGCTGCTGGCATAGCCGAGGTCTGATTCACCGTGCGGCGTGAATCACCGACGTATGGCATCAAGGCTAGGAAGCGCGCACGTTTAATCGCGGTTGCCAAGGCGCGCTGGTTTTTCGCGGAAACACCAGACAGACGTGCAGGCATGATTTTGCCGCGTTCAGAGACGTAGCGCGCGATGGTGCGGATATCCTTATAGTCAATCTTTGGCGCATTAGGGCCGGAAAACGGGCAACGTTTACGGCCACGCGGACGGCGTGGGCGTTGATCGCCTTCGCCCTCTGCGGATGGAACCGCATTGCGTGGGGTTTCGTCATCTCTGTCACGCCGGCTGGATGCAGGCCGTGATGATGAACCGGAACTTCTTTGGGGCATGCTCATGCTTCATCTCCTGTATTGTCACGGCGTGGCGGACGTGGACGGTACCCACGGTCACCGCCGCCTGCGCGTTCAAAGCCTTCGTCGCCATCATCGCGTTGACGCAAGATCGCCGATTGGCCTTCTTCAAATTCGTCTATCTTGATCGTCAAGTAACGCAGGACATCTTCATTAATGCGCATCGTGCGTTCCAGTTCATGCACGGCCTGCGGCGGTGCTTCGAAATGAAATAGGACGTAATGGCCCTTGCGGTTTTTATTGATTTTGTAAGCCAGGCTGCGCAGGCCCCAGCTCTCGGTTTTGGCGGTCTTGCCGCCCAGTTCAGTGATTTTGGTCTGTACGGTTTGGGTCAGTTCGTCCACTTGTGCCGTGGCCAAATCCTGCCGTCCGATGATGACGGTTTCGTATAATGGCATGTTGTTTCCTCTATGGTTCGTACTGCAGAAGTGCAGCTAGCTATGCTGAGTAGTCTGGCATAGCCCGTTGCCCCAGCCTGCCGGGCCGGAACAGAGAGCAAGCGTGCTTATGGCACGTTTAACGACCGGAATGCAAGGAGAATTTAAGCTTTATTAAGTTTAATTCCGTATAATTATATAAGATGCATACACAGTAATATATTTACAACCATAGATTGAATCTTTGTCAAAACGGATGTATATTTTATACTAATTTGAGGAATGTAACCTTATGACCCTTAGCCTGCCACCCCAGCTTGAAAAACAGGTATTTAACACATCTGATGTCAATACCAAAGCCGCGTCGGCAGATCATCAAAATACGACAATAGATGAAGAAGAAATCCTGCCGCTCGCAAATGTTTTAATCGTCGATGATTTGGAATCCGATATTGAACTCACGCGCATTTTATTGATCGAACGCTCAAAATTGAAATGCAATCTGATTGTCGCGCACGATTCCGATGAAGCGCTGCGCATCCTGCAAGCTGCTGAGGTGTCGGGGGATGGTATTGATTTGCTGCTGCTGGATATCAACATGCCGGGCATGGATGGTTTTGAATTAATTGAAACGCTGCGCCGCCAACGGTCTTTGCGCCATGTCGCCGTCGTTATGTGTACGGGATCGGCCTATGCCAAAGATGAGCAGCGCGCAGCATTATTGGGGGCGATGGGTTATTTGGTGAAACCGCCATCGCTGGATAAATTGAAACCGATCCTAAATCATATTGTTACGTTGCGGCTGGATCAGCGACCGCAAGGCAATCGTCTTTCTCGCATCAGTTAGTGGGCTTTTTGCTTGACACTGCGGTATAATCCCCGCAAAAAAACTGCATGACAACCGCATTAATTTTCCCCGGGCAGGGGGCGCAAAAAATCGGCATGGGCAGGGAATTGTATAATACTTTTGTTGAGGCACGTGAGGTGTTTCAAACCGTGGACGATGCCCTTTCGCAAAATCTATCCAAACTAATTTTTTCCGGTGAACAATCGGAATTGGACCTCACCGCCAATACGCAGCCTGCTATTATGGTGACCTCGCTGGCCGCCTGGACAGTGTTGCGCAAACAGGGCGGCCTGCAATTTTCAGATTTTTCTTTCGCGGCAGGGCATTCGCTTGGTGAGTATTCCGCGCTGGCCGTGGTGGAAACTTTCACGCTGCCAGATGCGGCAAAATTACTCCGCATCCGCGGTGATGCCATGCAATCCGCCGTGCCGGTTGGCATGGGCACCATGGCGGCCTTGCTGGGCGCGGATTTAGAACCCGTGCTGGACATCTGTTTGGAAGCGCAAAAAGATCAAATTGTGACAGTCGCCAATGATAATTCAATCGGGCAAATTGTGATTTCCGGTCACCGCGAAGCAGTTGACCGCGCCATCGCCATCGCAGCAGAACGTGGCATTAAAAAATCCATCATGCTTCCCGTATCCGCACCCTTTCACTGTCCCTTGATGGCGCCAGCGGCGAAGGTCATGGCGGATGCATTGGCCCAAGTGAAAATGTGCGTGCCACAAGTGCCAATTATCGCGAACGTGACAGCGGATGTTGTCGCGGATCCGCAATTGATCCGCACTTATTTGGTGGGGCAAGTCACAGGCATGGTGCGCTGGCGGCCGACGGTGGAACGCATGGCGCAAAAGGGCGTCACACATATGCTGGAATTAGGGCCGGGCAAAACCTTGGCTGGATTGGCGAAACGCATCGCACCGGATATTATCGTGCATAGTTTATGCAGTCCGCATGATATTGATAGTTATCTGATTAGTCGTATTGCGGCATGAGTGGACAGTCTCCCTCTTGTGGGGAGGCGCAAAAATTCAAGCGCATCGCGCGTAGAATTTTTGGTGGGGGTTGTGGAAAGTTATTGACCCCCACCCAAAAATCTCTACGAGATTTTGATCTCCCCCATCCAGCGCCGCTGCGTGACCGTGGGGGTAGGTTATCATTTTTTGGAAAGGCTTCATGATGTTTTCATTAAACGGTAAAACCGCATTGGTCACTGGCGCATCGGGCGGTATCGGCGCAGCGATTGCGAGAACCTTGGCGGTGGCGGGTGCAAGCGTCGCGATTTCTGGCACCAATATAGAAAAACTGAATGCACTGAAAAATGAATTGGGCGAAAACACAGTCATCGTGCCTGCGGATTTATCCAATGCCGAGGCAGTGGGTGCCCTGATCGATACAGCAGAAAAAGAATTGGGACAGTTGGATATCCTGGTGAATAATGCAGGCCTGACGCGTGATACCCTTGCTATCCGTATGAAGGATGAAGATTGGGATGTGGTGTTGAATGTGAATCTGCGCGCGGCCTTTATCCTCGCGCGCGCGGCGCTCAAGGGCATGATGAAGCGCCGCACGGGCCGCATCATTTCCATTTCTTCGATTGTCGGCACGACGGGCAATCCGGGCCAGGCGAACTACGCGGCGTCTAAAGCGGGCCTGGTTGGTATGAGCAAAGCCTTGGCGGCTGAAGTTGCTTCTCGCGGCGTGACAGTGAATTGTGTGGCACCCGGATTTATCGCGACCAATATGACAGATGCGTTGAACGACGAGCAGAAAAATACCATTAATACGAAAATTCCCGCCGGCCGCATGGGCACACCGGATGATATCGCGGCGGCAGTATTATTTCTGGCGTCCGAAGAATCGGCTTATATCACCGGCCAGACCATTCATGTGAATGGCGGCATGGTGATGATCTAAAACGATTAAGCGGCTTTCGCTTTCATTTTTTCTGCAAATTCTTTGCTACCTTTTTCCATTTCTTCAGGAGAAACGTCGCGCACGTGGGTTGCTAATGTCCAGCTATTGCCGAACTTGTCTTTCACTGTACCCATGCGGTCGCCCCAGAACATGTCGGTGACGGGCCAAGCTTCGTCCAGGCCGGCTGCGCGCGCTTGTTTGAACGCGGCATCGACGTCTTCAAAATAAGCATAAAAACTGGATGTCGAAGGCCCGCAACCAGTTTCCGGATGGGCATCGGCTAAAAAGATTTTGGTATTTCCGATCATCAGGCAGGCATGCATAATTTTGCCCGAACCATCCGGTGCAGGCATGCTGTATACTTGCTTGGCACCAAACGCTTTAGTATAAAGCGCGATCGCCTCAGCTGCGCCATTCATAGACAGGCTGGTGATGACTTGGTTTGCATCAGGTGGAATTTTTTGGGTCATGATGATTTCCTATGTTGTTGCGTTAAATTGGTTTACGGCAGATAAAAAAACAATGATTTTATGCTGCGCGTTTTTGTTTGGCGCGGCGTCCCATAAACCAGACCGCCGTTTTGGTTGCCACATTAAATATTGGCGTGTGAGGTTTCAAGCCGCTCGCCTTGAATACCATGGCGATGCCACGTTCAATATGTTTGGGTTGATAATAACTGTAGGCTCTACTGGCATATTCGCGGTTATAGATTTTGCGGTCATACGGTTTTTTACCGCCGTCATTCGCCGCGTAATAGGCGAAAGCCAGTTCGTCATCCTCGGACTCCGCAATTCGGGACAGCGCCACGCCCAAACGCTGCCATTTGTTCAGTTTATCTTTATCTAGATAACGGCGTAGATTGTCATAAAAGGTTTTATAATGCCGGAATTCATCCGCCGCGATTTTTTCGCAGATCACTTTTAATACCGGTTCTTGGGTCGCTTCGCCAAGGGCGGAATAATAGGAACTCGTGCCCGTCTCCACCATGCAGCGCGCCACCATTTCACCCGCACGCGAACCGCGGATGGATTTGTTTGCTTCGGTATTAATCACAATTTTTTCGCGGTACATTTTGAATGCTTTTTCATGATCGAATGTTGGGTCGACGCGTTCGCACCAGACACCCAATACCTTACCATGCTGTACTTCTTCGCTGACCCAATTATGGACGGCCGCCTGAAATTCCGGGTCGTCATGGAAAACGCCGCACAAATATTTACCGTAATCCTGCGCATTATATTCTACCATAGAGGCGGCCTTGGCGACTTTTAACACATCTGCGTCAACCTTGGAGGGGTCGAGCAGGTGCCAGGGAATATCGCGTTCATAATGCCAATGTTCACGTGGGGCACGCGCCGGGGTTGCAGTCGTCGTCATATGATATCGTCCTGATAATTAAAGAGATGACAGGTTTTGCCATAAAAACAGATAAGGCGGCAAGTATAATTTTATCAACAAAATGTAAGGTTATCGGTCTACACGCGTAATCATTTGCGCGCCCATCGTTTGCGTGCCGCGCATTTCCATACATAGGTGGCGCGCGGTAAGAGTAACGGAAAGCTGTTTTGCTTTCAGGCCTGCAGCCAGCGTATCCGCAATGACGGTGGTCAGGTTTTCCTGCATCCATAAGCGTGCGGACAGGGCCTCAACAACACGCGGAAATTTACCTAGGCCGAGGATAAATTCGTCCGCGGTATATGAGATTTCCACTGTGCCGAAAAAGGGCAGCATATGATGTTCGCATAGGCTGTAAAATGGCATGGGCGCAATCGTAATTTGCTGACCTGCTGCGCTACCCGCGGACATTAGGCCATCACGGATGATTTGCGCGGCATTCATGTGATAGCCGCGGCAAAAGTGCGCGTAGGATTCGGATAACAGTTTAATTGATTGTTGATGGCACCCTTTTTTTCGCGAGTCACCTAATGTCCGCAACCACTCGGGAGTGAATACCTCTATCATTGCAACACCACAGTTTGATAAGGGCTATCCAACGAAAAAGCAGGGATTTTGATTTGCAAATCGTTACCGTCTTCATCTTCGAAGTCATAATGGCCGGTCATAAAACCCGATGGCGTTGTCAGTGACGCCGCACTATTATATTCAAAAAAATCACTGGGCGCGATGATGGGCTGTATGCCCACAACGCCCTCACCGTCCACGCGGCGCATCTGGCCGAAAGCATCCGTGATTTCCCAATGGCGTTGGCGTAGCTGGACCGTTAACTCGCTGCCGTTTTCAATCCGCACGTGATAAGCCCAAACGTATATATTTTCTTCCGGATCGCTTTGCGTCTCCAAAAATTCCGGCTGCACCTTTACTGTCAATCCAGCCGTTGCCGCGTAATAAATCATTCCGCCGATGGATCCAGCCAGATTTCAGCGCGGCGGTTCGCAGGCACATTTTTGCTCTTGGTTTTCACCAGCGGCTGCGCATCCCCCAGGCCGCGCGTGTGGATCACCTGTTGCGGCACACCGCGCGCGATTAACGCCTCCGCCACCGCAATGGCGCGGCGCTGTGAAATTTTACGACGTGATTTTTTCCCGCCGGTGCGGTCGGAAAAACCATCTACGCGGATGCTTTTTGGCTGACGCTGCAAAATAATTTGCGCGATTTGATCCAAGGTTGGTGCAACCGTTGGTGACAATTTCGCGCCGCCCGCGCCAAAGAAAATCATAAAGCGGTTGGCATCCGCATTCACCGCCGTGCTGGCGTTTAAATCCACATTGGATAAATCCACCGGCTCACCCTGCATCGCCATCATTTGTTGAAAGGCGCTGTAAAACTCCTTGCGACAGGTTTTATACAATTCCGGCATCCAAGTTTTCTCCGCGTCCTCAACCCAGCAATCAAATTTCGCCTGGGCCAGCGCGGCTTCCTTGGGTGCGCGGTCGCGCGCGCCGGCGCTCAAAGCCTTATCCAAATCAATACGCGCTTTCACGATTTCCGGCTGTTGGTCCGCCGGAATATTGAAATCCGTCAGTGAATAGGGGGAAACGGGCGTGCCGTCGGCCGCGGTCAGGCCTTTATCTGCATTCCGGTAGGCCTCATCATAATTATAGGTAACATTCTGGCTGTAATTCGCACGGTCTTTGTATTGCTGGGTCAGTGCTTGGGTGAATGGCGCGCCCTTGGGCTGGGCCTTGTTCAGTTCGTCGACCTGAAAATAGCTGCCGAAATAGGTGCAGCCAGACAGGCTTACGGCCAGAGTGATAAGGGCAAGTGCGCGGCGGATCATGATTTCGGTCTCCTGAATTTTCTGACGGATTTTACAGATGTTGGCGCATGGGGCAAGGTTTTTTGTGCATCCGCGACGGCAAATAACAAGCCGCCCGATATTGGTGTGACTTCCAGCAATTTGACTTGGATGATCTGACCCAGGCGGTAAACGGCTTTGCCGCTTTTGTTGGCCAAGTATGGTTTGCCTTCTTCCCAGATCAGATACTCACGGCCCAGGTTGCGCATTGGGATAATCCCATCTGCGCCAGTTTCAGGCAGCGTCACAAAGGCGCCAAAGCGCGTCACGCTGCTGATGCGTGCGGTGAAAACCTGACCTTCCTGTCCCGTCATCATGCTGGCGCGGTAACGGTCCATCACCTGGCGTTCGGCCTCCATCGCGCGGCGTTCGGTGACATTAATATGGATTGCGATTTCACCCAGTACGCCAACCGTGGGCGGTTTTTCCGCGTCCAGTTTCAGCGCGGCAATCAGCGCGCGGTGCACGATCAAATCCGCATAGCGCCGGATGGGTGAGGTGAAATGCGTATAGTGCGTGAGCGCAAGGCCGAAATGCCCCAGATGCTGCGGCGAATAAATGGCCTGGCTTTGTGTGCGTAAAATCGTTTGGTTGATCAGTGGCGATTCATCATGGCCGCGCGATTTTTCCAGAATTTGCATGAAATCGCGCGGCTGCGGCGCGCCTTTCACGAGGCGAAAGCCAAGGCTATCCAAAATCTCCCGCGCGGATTCCAATTTGATTGGGTCAGGCGGATCATGCGTACGGTACAGCGCGGGCACATTGCGTTTGTTGAGCTCGCGCGCCGCGCAGACATTCGCCGCAATCATCATTTCCTCGATCAAACGGTGGCTGTCCAGGCGGGTGCGCGGTGCAATGGCATCCGCATGTCCCGCGTCATTGAAAATGACTTTATATTCCGGTAATTCCAGATCCAGCGTACCGCGCGCATGGCGCGCTTTCAGCAGCGCATGGTAGCAATCATAAAGCGGGCGGATGACGCTGTCCAAAATCGGCGTGGTGGTTTCATCCAATGTGCCGTTCGCCGCATCCTGTATTTGGCGGTAGGTCAGACGCGCAGCGGAGCATATTAGCGCACGGTAAAATTTCCAGTTTTGCACATTGCCATGCGCATCGATTTGCATGTCGCACACCAGCGCGGCGCGCGGCACGTTCGGCCGCAGGGAACACATATTATTGGATAGGGCCTCCGGCAGCATCGGAATGACATGGCCGGGAAAATAAACCGAATTGCCGCGCAGGAAAGCTTCTTTATCAAGCGCGCTGCCGGGTGCAACGTAATGCGCGACATCCGCGATGGCGACAATCAGGCGGAATCCGCCCGCGGTTTTTTCCGCGTAAACGGCATCGTCAAAATCTTTTGCATCGATATCATCAATGGTGACGAGCGGGACATCGCGCAAATCGGTGCGGTTGCCAAGCGGCGGGATTTTTCCCGCTTCGGCTTCGGTTAACGCCTCGCGTGGAAATTCATTGGGCAGTTCAAGCGCCAGGGTTGCGATCTGGTGAAACACGCCCGGGTCGTTCTGATGTCCGATCTTTTTTTCAAAGCTGACATCTTGGTGCCGTCCGCGCGCTGCGCCGACAAGGCTGGCGCGAATGATATCGCCCGCCTGAACCTGATGCGTTTTGCCGTCCAGCAAAGTATAGACATTATTATCTTTGCGCGTGATCGGCTGTAGTTGCCAGTTGCGGCCATCTTGCACCGCCAGGCCGTAAACCGGCGCATTGCGGTCGCGCGGTTTGACGGTGAAAGGTTTTTTGCCTGCCGCCGATTTTTTGCCGAATTTATTTTTAGGCGGGGCTCCGCCAGGCCGCTTGGGTTTAAGGGGCTTGGATTTTTTCGGCACTACTTCTTCGCGCGCGTGGGTTTCTTACCCGCAACTTTCGCGGCGGTCTTGGTCGCCGGTTTTTTCGTCGCCGCTTTTTTGCCCCCCTTGGTTTTGCTGCCCAATCGTGCGCGGCCTTTTTCGGCCAGCAATTTAATCGCTTCTTCCAATGTCAGATCATCAATAACGATTACGCGTGTCAAATTTGCCTCCCTGTCTCCGTGCCGCACCACCGGACTGAACCGCCCTGAATAAACGCCAATTTCGCCGCCTTCGGGATGTTCGCCCAAAATGCGCAGCGGCGCCATTTTCGCTTTCTTATCCATCAATAGCGCAATCGCGCGGTTAAGTCCAACTTCCAGAATGTCTTCGCTTTTTGGCACTGAAGCGTAAATTTTTCCAGCCTGCACATAGGGGCCAAAGCGGCCGATGTTCGCCAAAATTTTCTCACCCGTTTCCGGAAAGATGCCCAGGTCCTTGGGCAGTAGCAATAAATCAACCGCTTTTTCCAACGTGACATCGGCAATCTTTTCCCCGCGTGGCAAGGAGGCGCGTTTCGGTTTGCCTTCGGGTCCCGGCATTTCAACATAGGGGCCATAAGGGCCGATTTTGACTTCAATATTCTCGCCGGTGTCGGGATGGGTGCCGAGGATGCGCGGGCCGGCTGCGCCGTTATCGTCGCCGTTCGCGCCGCCTTCGCCCACACTCATCGGGCGTTTGTATTCGCATTCCGGATAATTCGAACAGCCGATGAAGGCGCCAAATCGTCCGAGTTTCAATCCTAGCCGTCCGCCGTCTTGCGGACATTTGCGCGGATCGCTGCCGTCGGCACGTGGCGGGAATAAATGCGCTTCCAGTTCCGCATCCAAGACGTCAATGACCTGGGTGATGGTAAGCGGTTTGGCGCTATCAATCGCACCGGAAAAATCGCCCCAGAAATCGCGCAGCAATTTTTTCCAATTCAGGCGCCCGCCGGAAACATCATCCAGTTGTTCTTCCAAATGCGCGGTGAAATCATATTCCACATATTTGTGGAAAAAGTTTTGCAGGAACGACGTGACGATACGCCCGCGGTCGTTGGGAATAAAACGTTTTTTATCCAGCACGACATAACTGCGTTCTTGCAAGACATTAATGATGGACGCATAAGTGGACGGCCGCCCGATGCCAAGTTCTTCCAGCGCTTTCACCAGCGTCGCCTCGGTATAGCGTGGTGGCGGCTGGGTGAAATGCTGTTCGGGGCGGATCTCCGGCGCCTTGCATACCGTACCGTCTTTCAATGACGGCAGGCGGCGGTTTTCGTCATCGTCCTCAGCGGGCTCGTCGCGGCCCTCAGCGTAAACTTTCAGGAATCCTTCGAATTTAATCACGCTGCCGCTGGCGCGCAGGGTTACATTGTTCGGCCCGGAAAAATCAATCGCGGTTTGATCCAAAATCGCGCTTTCCATTTGTGCGGCCAGGGTGCGTTTCCAAATCAGGTCATATAATTCCAGCATTTCGCCATCTAGATATTTTTTCATTTTCTCTGGCGAGCGGTGCAGGTCGGTAGGGCGAATGGCCTCGTGCGCTTCCTGTGCGTTTTTGGCTTTGCTGGTATAGATGCGCGGCGCGGCGGGCAGATAATCCTGGCCGTAGAGTTGATCAATCATGGAGCGGCAGGAGGCAATGGCTTCCTCCGACAATTGCACGCCGTCGGTCCGCATATAGGTGATCAGGCCAACCGTCTCGCCGCCGATATCGACGCCTTCATATAACTTTTGCGCCAGGCGCATGGCGTGCTGCGCGCCGAAGCCGAGTTTGCGCGCGGCATCTATTTGCAGGGAAGAGGTAATAAACGGCGGCTGCGGATGGCGCCGCAATTCTTTGCGCGTCTGGGAACTGACGGTGAAATTTTGATTGGCGAGTTTCGCCGCGATGGCTTCGGCTTCGGCGCGCTGGGTGATGGAAAACTTTTCCAGCTTTTTGCCTTCCCAGTGCGTCAGGCGTGCGGCAAAGGTCGTGCCATCGGGCGCGGCCAGGGTGGCCTCGATGGTCCAGTATTCTTCGGCGCGGAATTTCTCAATCTCGGTTTCGCGCTCGCAGATCAGGCGCAGGGCGACCGACTGCACCCGTCCGGCCGAGCGCGCCCCCGGCAGTTTGCGCCATAATATAGGTGAAAGGTTAAACCCGACCAAGTAATCCAGGGCGCGGCGGGCCAGGTAAGCCTCCACCAGTTCGGCATCCACCTGGCGCGGCTTTTTAAAGGCGGCCTGGATGGCCGGTTTGGTGATCTCATTAAAGGTGACGCGGTGGATCTCACGGCCTTTGTTCAGTTTCTTTTCGTTCAACAGCTGTTCGATGTGCCAGGAAATGGCCTCGCCCTCGCGGTCCGGATCGGTGGCGAGGTAAATGGCGTCGGCGCCCTTGGCCGCGGCCAGGATCTCCCGTACCGGCTTGGCCGCGCGGTCGCCCAATTCCCAATCCATAGCGAAATCCTCGTCTGGGCGGACGGAACCGTCCTTGGACGGCAGGTCGCGGACATGGCCGAAGGAGGCCAAAACCTCATAGCCGGGGCCGAGGTATTTCCCAATGGTCTTAGCCTTGGACGGGCTTTCGACGATGACGAGGTTGTGGGGCATTCGGGTCCGGGGCGGAAGTGGGGCCAAGAAGGGGTAGGGGCGCCCTATAGGCTAAACCGGACAGCTTTGTCAAACAAAAGAAATAAAAAGGGCCGCGGTGACACGGCCCTTGGTTAGCAAGCTAGAGGAAAGGTTAGTCTCCGGGTGGTGTTGGAGGCGTCCCGCCGCCCTTAGGTTTAGGTGCGTTGGGCTTGCCACCTGTGTGGGGTAGCGGCGGAAATCGCGTACCATCTCTGAGTACCACAGGGTCTATTGCCGGTATTTCATTGTTGACATCAGTGTTACCTGTCGCAATGCCTCTTAACACGAGCTGATTACGTCTATGATGCGCGTCTAAGAATGCCACGATAGGGGATAGGGGCAAGGCTAGAGCATCCTCGATGATCTTCAGAACTGTTGGTAAGGATTTCGCAGCCTTGCGCCAGCTAGCCAGTTGCCCATCCCAAGGTTCATTACTATCGCCAATCTTCTGTCGGTTAATAAACTTTCCTACTTGGCTGCTTGTGGGACCGCCCTCTTTACGATCTTTCTTGATTGCCGCATGTTTCAGGCGTCCTGCAAAATCCAGGGCTGTGTACCACTTTGTCCAGCTAAGCTTATCCAGCGCATGTGCAACCGCTTTGGCAGCCTCGGCTTGAGTGGCATTGTTAACAGGGACATACCATACTTCATTGCTCTCTATGCCATCCCTGACAACTTGTTCCCATGCATTTCGGCCTGCCTTTGGCAAATTTGTTTCAACCGACTGATCCTTGGGATAAAAGACCTCGCCGCATGGCGTTGTCAAAAGAGCTTTCAAAGCTTGCTCATCTGGTCTTCCAGGTGTAAGTTCTGCAAAGGCCGCCTTTACAGGTATTTCCTTTTGGTTAGCAACATCGACCATACACTTGAGGGCTAGTCCTGCTAAGGCTGTACCAATGCCTAGTTCCTGGACTTGCTTGGCAATCGTAAGATATTGTAAAAAAGCCGTCCCAGATTCATGGTTAATCGCGCCGGTAAAAGCACCAACAATTTGCCCCTGCGCATTTCGTACGGCAACCACAACCCGCGTGTTTGGTTCGGCGCTATCGTCCCTCTTATTAGATAAACCATGATTTCTCAGGATCTCTATTTCCCATTTTGGCCATGCTTTGACTAAAACACCGACGGCTAACTTAAAATCTTTTGGGTCTTGCATGTGGATAATGTCATATTTCTGACCGCGTACTGTTACCGTGTCGAGGATAACATTGTTAACTGGAATATCGCTCATGTGGGTTTTTGTCCTTAAGCTAAGAGTTAGATGGTAATTCAGGATATATATCCCAAATAATTGATTATTTAAATTACCACATACGGAATTGAAAAATCAAGAAAAAGCACGGCTTTTACCTGTATCGCCTTTGGTTAAAGCAAGGTGATTTGGCGTGTGGATGCGCGGGTGCCTTCGCCATACATATCCATACATATAATGTATGACAGATTGCGATGAAACCCGTTGGTTTAAGTTTCCGGATTTATTTAATAAATCAATGGTTTGTTTCTTGATTTAGAAGTTGTAGGGGAGGGATTTTGAGGCTTTTCGGTAAGGCTTGGTTCCGGGATTAACTCTTAATGTACGGTCGGAAGGGCTCAGCATGATTAAGGACGCACCATCAAGTCACGTCCCGCCACAGTCAACACCCATCTGTCGTTGGCGGGCACCGCACAGAGACTATGATTATTATCCTATGCGGCGAAAATTGTCAAGGATTATTTTCCTTGATAAACAAAAAATTTCTGATGAAATAATTTGACAAATGCTTCCAATTTATCATAGCTTGAGAGACAGTCGAAATTCAAAATTCAACAGGGGAGATAATACAATGTATAAGCGTAGAGCAATAGGTTACAAAACGCAAAGAGCTATCAAATCGGCTGGACCTGCTCCAAGCGTAAGTGCTTGGGACTTAATACAAAACGATGTTAGAAGGGCCAAAAGTAGAAATGAAAATCAGGTATCTGAAGGTGGGTCCGAACGTTCTCCTAGCCAATTTAATTCACCGCCAGCATCGCAAAAATTGCCTTAAGAAGGACATTCAATAAGAAAGTGTTGGCGATCCCGGCAGGGGTCGAACCTGCAACCTACTGCTTAGAAGGCAGTTGCTCTATCCATTGAGCTACGGGATCATAACGCAAACTTACTGGATTCCCGCTTTCGCGGGAATGACACACCAGTGTAAATTTCATTTATTTCTATTTGGTTAATTCATCCGTATCCACGACAAGGCTACGCATTTTGGGCGAGAACAACGCCGTGGCCGCGACCACGCCTAGGCAGGCCAGGCCGCCTATGACGACCGAGGGTACCAGACCGAACAGGCGTGCCGCCAGGCCGGATTCGAAGGCGCCGATCTCATTGGAGGAAATGATAAACATGCTATTCACAGCAGAAACGCGCCCGCGCATATCATCCGGCGTCAGCAATTGAAAAATCGTCGAGCGTGTGATGACGCTGACACTGTCAAAGGCGCCGCTAAGCGCCAAGAGGCAAATCGACAGAGCAAAGGATTTCGACAGGCCAAAATCAATCATGCATAAGCCAAAGCCGATGATGACGAGTAACAGATTCCGTGTGCGCACCTTTTGCATGGGCTGCATGGCGAGGAGCAGCGCGACGCAAATCGATCCAATCGCGGGCGCGGCGCGCAAGATGCCAAGGCCTTGGGAACCAACATGCAAAATCTGATCCGCATAGGCGGGCAGCATCGCCACCGCGCCGCCGAATAATACCGAAAACATATCCAGCGCCATCACGGACAACATGATGCGGTTATGGAAAATGAATTTCCAGCCATTGCGGATGCTGTGCCAAGCGGGTTCGCGTTTTTCACCATTCTTTGCGGCCTCGGCAGGCGCGCTGATCTGCCAATTGCATAATAACGCGATGATAATAAAACTGGTCGGCAACACCCACGCGACAGTTGCGCCGTAGCCACCGTACAATAATCCCGCCAGTGCAGGCGACGTAATCACGCCGAATTGAAAACCGCTATTGAGCCAGCCCGATGCCGCTGCCATTTGATTTTTCATAACGATTTTTGACAGTAGAGAAAAAGCCGACGGCATCATAAAACTGCGCGCAATACCTGAAATGAAAACGCCTGCGTAAAGGAAAGGCAGAATATGGATACCGGGATGCGTTAAAATTCCGCCGCCAATTAAAAATAGCATCAGTGTATTTAGTGTTAAAACCAATTGACTGGCGAACAGCACGAATTGCGGACGGTTGCGGTCCACCACATGACCAGAAAACAACGCGCAGGTAAGCGCCGGTACGGCCTCGGCCAGACCGGTGAGCCCTAGCATCCAGGGACTATGGGTGATGGAATAAACCTGCCAGGCAACGATGATCGCCTGCGCCTGCAGCGCCATGTTGGTGAACATGCGTGAAGACATCAGGAAGCGAAAATCGGAAATTTTTAAAACGTTAAGAGAAAGGGGCATGCAAAATAGATAGTGTCATCCCGGGCATTAGGCGAGCCAAAAATGCAAAGCATTTTTTGTAGCGAGACTTATAACCCGGGATCTCCGGAAAAATAAGCACTTAACTTTCATGAGATCCCGGATAGTAGCTGCGCTAAGTGGCCTCGCTACGCTTCGGCACATTAGCTCCGCTAGCTTCCGGGACGACATTAGCTTCGGTAATCCGCATTAATCGCGATATAACCATGCGTGAGATCACAGGTCCAGATCGTGAAATCGCCGCGGCCAAGACCGAGGTCCACCGCGATATCAATGTCACGGCCATTGATATGTTGGGTGACGGGCGCTTCATCGTATCCCATCACGGCCATGCCGTTTGTAGCGATCAGCGCGCCGCCGATGGAAATTTTCAGTCGGTCGCGTTCGACATAGGCGCCGGATTTGCCGATTGCCATCACAATGCGCCCCCAGTTGGCATCACCGCCTGCAATGGCGGTTTTAATCAAGGGTGAATTGCCGATCGCCATGGCGACAATTTTGGCTTCAGCCGTAGTGCGCGCGCCAGTAACATGAATGGTAATAAATTTTTGCGCGCCCTCGCCGTCACGCACGACCTGATGCGCAAGGTCGAGCATGAGTTCCGTAAGCGCGCGACGGAAATCTTTTAACAATGGATCATTCACACTTTTCGGCACGTGGTTTTGCGCCGCGCCTGTGGCGGCCAAAATAATGCAATCATTGGTGGATGTATCGCCATCCACTGTAATCGCATTGAAACTGATCTCGTTAATCTCACGCAAAAGTTTTTTCAAAATTGCGGGCGGTATGGCGGCATTGGTGCAAATGAAACCCAACATCGTTGCCATATCGGGCGCGATCATGCCGGAGCCCTTGGCAATGCCGTTTATCGTAATAATTTTATTGCCAATTTTCGCTTGGCGCGTGGACAGTTTGGCAAAGGTATCCGTCGTCATAATCGCGCGCGCGGCATCGGCCCATGAATTTTCATGCAGATTTTTAATGATGTTGGGCAACTGTTTGGTGATCTTATTTGCATCCAGCGACTGACCAATCACACCGGTTGAGGCGATTAAAACTTCGCGTGTGTGAATATCCAACGCTTTTGCCGCGCCGATGACGGTGTCGCGCACGGTCTGGATACCTGCCCCGCCGGTAAAAGCATTGGCATTACCGGAATTCACGATGATCGCGCGTGCCTGGCCACGTGAATGCAGCAGCGCTTCTTCACACCAATCGACCGGCGCCGCGCGGGTGAGGGAGCGCGTGAAAACCCCTGCCGCCGCCGTGCCGGGCGCCAGTTCGATCAGCAGAACATCATCGCGGTTTTGATATTTAATCCCGGCCTGGCCAACCGCCAGACGTACGCCGGAGATAGGCGGCAGGGTTTGCGAATGGGACGGTGCGAGGGGGGAAATGGGGAGGGATTTGGACATGTATATTTATTTACTCAAAATCATTCACTTAGGCCATAGCTATGAGGTTATACAAAACCTTAAAAGCTATGCATGACGATAGGATTTTAAGAAAGTTTTATTGATTTAATTTGACGAAAGTATTTTTATTTGTTACTATTCCATATAAAGCGTAAAGGAGTTTTTATGGAATTTAATTTTGATTATGGAAGCGAGCCGCCTGTTCGCAGTGAATTTGCACCCATCGAGCCAGTATCTAGACCTAAAGGCAGGAATTATTATGCAGCCATTTTATTTCATAATGGTAATTCTGGTGGAGTGTTTGCTGGCGCAATTAAAGAAGTTTCAAGGCCTAACGAAGCATATGATGTATACAAGAAATTTAAAGGCCAAAATTGTATCGGTGTTCGTGTATATTGCACAATGGATATCGTTGAAAATTGGCCTGTGGCAGGGCCAAATAGAAATGGAATGGAACAGTTACGCATAAAGATTAATGATACCTTAAGTTTAGGTTTGTTGGCGTTTGAAACTGAATATGCTCCGGCGAATAGAGGGGCTTTGTGGCCTTGCGCACAGATATTTTTTGGAACTTATAATTCATCTACTGGAGTTATTAAAATTCCCTCTGCTAAGGGAGATAAGGGACTGTATGTAAAATATTTGCTTGATAGCAGAGCTTCAGAGGGCAGAAGCGCTATAATATCAGATGCAAATGCTAAAACTCAGTATCGTTTAGTCTTAGGAGATAATCAAACGAGAGCTAGCCTGGTGCAGAATTTAAAACTTTGGTTCCAGCAACTGAGATATTCAAAGGCGGTAAATGGGAGCCATATACATCAGAGTCTGCAGCTAGTCCTACTCCTGTCACGGGGGCCGAAAAGCCGCCAGCGCCAAACTCTTAAATCACGCCCATACACCACAGTATCACAGCTTTTTGTGCATGCAGGCGGTTTTCGGCTTCGTCCCAGACGATAGATTGCGGCCCGTCGATGACTTCACGCGTCACTTCTTGTCCGCGGTAGGCGGGCAGGCAATGCATGAATACCGCGTCCTTTTTCGCCTGCGCCATCAGCGCGGAATTGACCTGATACGGCACAAAGGTTTCGCGGCGCGCGATGGTGTCGGCTTCCTGGCCCATCGAAACCCAGGTGTCGGTTAAAACGCAATCGGCATCATGCACGGCGGCGTTGGGATCCTCCGTCACTTCAATCTGCGCGCCGTGCGATTGCATGGCGGCCAAGAGTTTTTCATCCGGCTGATGCCCGTGCGGCGCGGCGATGCGCAGCGTGAACGGAATATGCTGCGCAGCATGAATCCATGAAGTACAAACATTATCGCGCCCATCGCCAGACCAGGCAACGATTTTGCCGCCCAGCGGGCCGCGGTGTTCTTCGAACGCCATGATATCGGCGAGCACCTGACATGGGTGCGTATCGTTCGTCAGGCCGTTGATGACGGGAATGGCGGCATGTTCTGCGAGCGAGGTGAGATAGCTGTGCGCAAAAGTGCGAAACATGATGATATCGACGTAACGTGATAGCGCCCGTGCGGCATCGGGCACGGAGGTATCGCTTTTCAACTGAATTTCCCCAGAGGTCAGCATGATGGAATGGCCGCCCAATTGATTCATGCCGACGTCAAAAGATACGCGAGTCCGTAGCGACGGTTTTTCAAAAATCATCGCCAGCGTTTTTCCGGCTAGCGCGTTTTTATGCAGCGAACGGTCGCGTTTAAGCGAATGCGCAACGGATAGGATATGTTCGATAACATCGGTCGGATGTTCATGCAGGTCGAGGAAGTGTTTAACAGTCATTTTAGTCTCTAAAGGTTAAAGATTGAGTTCATAATGCAGGACGGGGAAAGCAATGTCATTTTCTCCTCGTCGTTCTTCTATATGCGAATAAAGAAAACCATTGCTTTCGATAGCCCGTTTGGATGGAAGGTTATCCCGCATTACAGTCACAACAACTTTTTCGCAGGTCGGATGCGCGTGCGCCCAATTCAGCCGGGCGGCATACATAAGTTTTGAAATGCCTTTGCCGCGATAGGCGGGTTCCAGCCAAGAAGCCCAGAGCAGGGCACGCTTTTTCTCCGGATCTTCCCAATGAATGCCGATAGCGGTAATTCCAATCTGATTTGGCCCATCAAAAATAGCGAAAATGCCCGTATCATTATTTAAAAGCGTTTTTTGCCATTCTTGATCTGTTTTTTGAATTTCTGTTTCGTATCTTGCGCTAAAGGCACCATGATCATGCTTCAATCCCTTTAGCCGTATGTCACGAAAAAGCTGCCAGTCATCTTCGGATAATTGCCGGATGGAAATATCCACTACAACTTCTCCATAAACTTCTGACTGGCGTGGTGCATGGCTGTGATGCCTTCGTCAATTTCGCGTTCGGAAATAATCAGTGGCGGCAGGATGCGCACGACGTTGTCTCCGGCGGGAATGGAGATCACGCCCTCGCGGTGCATGACATCGATCAATGCGCGGTTATCCACGCCGGGCTGGCATTGGACGCCTTGCATTAGGCCGAGGCCGCGCTGTTCGCGGTAGAGTTTGGGGAATTGCGCGATCAGGCCGTGCAGCGCTTCGGCCATATAGATGCCGCGCGCGGAAACAGTTGCCATAAAACCATCCGCTAGCATGACATCCAGCACGGCATTGCCCACCGCCATCGCGAGAGGATTGCCGCCGTAGGTCGTGCCGTGACTGCCGGCTGTCATGTATTGCGCGACGCGCTCAGTCGCGAGCAGCGCGCCGAGTGGAAAGCCCGTGCCGATGCCCTTGGCTGTGCATAAAATATCTGGCGTGAAGCCATAATGTTCATAGGCGAATAGGGTGCCGGTGCGGCCCATGCCGCATTGCACTTCATCCAGGAAAATCAGCAGATCGTGTTTTTTCGCGAGCGTGACGAGTTGATTGATATATTCCTGTGAATGCGGGCGGATGCCGCCTTCACCTTGTACGGGTTCGATGCAGATCGCGGCGGTTTCGGGTGTGATGGCTTTTTCTAATGCGGCTGCGTCATTAAAAGGAACAATATCAAAACCCTCGAGCAGCGGGCTAAAACCCTTAATCATATAATCTTTGGGCGCGGCAGAAATTGCGCCCATCGTTCGGCCATGAAAGGCATTTTCAATACAGATCATGCGGTATTTTTCAGGTTTGTCCGTGGAGGAAAAATAGCGCCGCGCCATTTTTAGGCCCAATTCCCATGCCTCGGCACCGGAGTTGGTAAAGAAAACCGTATCGGCGAAGGTAGCAGCGGTCATTCGTTCTGCCAGTTTTTCTTTCAGCGGATGATGAAACATATTGGAAATGTGCCACAGTTTTTCTGCTTGATCTTTCAGCGCGGCGACCGCGCCGGGATGACAATGGCCCAGCGCATTCACGCCGTAGCCGCAGGAAAAATCGACGTATTTTTTGCCGTAATCGTCGAACAAATAGACGCCTTCACCGCGCACAAAAGTCAGGTCGAATGTGTTGTAAACAGGTAGAATGGGTTGCATGATATCACCGCGATGTTGGAATTGGAAAAAGAGGGTACAGGGGGCCAGCGCGCGCGCCGGCAGGGCGGGCTAGCGTCGTGGTCGTCGCGGCAAAAGGGTCGCACAAATGAACATGGCGATAACGTATCAAAACCGACTGCCGAACGCAAGCCGAAAAAAATCACGCCGGAATATTTATCCAATGCAGCATTGTATTATTTGCAGCGGTTTGCGGCATCGCGGGCGCGCTTGCAGGATGTTTTGTTGCGTAAAGTTGCGCGGCGGCTGATGCTGAAAACGCCTGCAGCGGAAGAGGTGCGCGAATGGTTGCCCGAAATTCAGAAACTACTGGATCGCTATGAAGAAAGCGGTTTGATTAATGATATCGCGCTGGCAGAGGCGCGTGTGGCGGGCATGCGACGTTCGGGCGGCAGCGCGCACGGCATTATGCAAAAACTGCGGCAAAAAGGATTGGCGGTGTCGATTGTGGAAAGCGCGCTCGAGAGTTATTCCGAAGCCGAAGGCGTGGATGATGCGGTAGCGTTGCAACAATTTATGAAGAAGAAAAAATTCGGGCCATTTCGTGCGGCCAATGTATTGGCTGATGAAAAACGGATTAAAAAAGAAATCGGTTCATTGTTGCGGGCTGGGTTTAATTATCAATTAGTGAAAGTTGCAATGAAGGCAGAAGAAATTATGCCGCCGGAATAACAATGGCTTCTTTATGTAAATCCTTAATCGGCGTGGCGGTTAGGTCGGTGGCGGAGGGTTTGCCCTTTGGCGCATTGGCGGGCGGTTTTTGGCCTGCTTGAACCACCCGCTCAGCCGGGATCCAAAAACTGGCCCGCGTACCCTTACCAAATTCGCTTTCTAGTTTAAATTCGCCACCGTGTAATTCGACCAGGGAAATTACCAGCGTCAAGCCCAGCCCGGTGCCCGCATAACGCCGTGCCAGCGCGCTATCCACTTGACCGAAGGGCACCAGAACTTTGGCAATGTCCTCTTCTTTGATCCCAATGCCGGTATCGGTTGTGCTGACCTTCAAGCGGCCGTCCGGTTCCACGCGCGCTGAAATCGTGACACTACCATTCTCAGGTGTGAATTTTACCGCGTTAGAAAGCAGGTTTAGAACAGCCTGTTTAATGGATAGTTCCTCGCCGAAAATTTGCGGCAGGTTAGGTGGAATATCGCTGATGAGGCTAATTTTACCTGCATCCGCACGCGGTTTAACCAAGCGTAATGCCGCCGCGCCAACGTTGCCAAAATCAAACAGGCTTTCATTAATTTCTTTTTTACCGGCTTCGATTTTCGATACATCCAGAATATCATTAATAAGCTCAAGCAGGTGTGTGCCCGATGCATGAATATCCTTAGAATATTCTACGTAATCTGCACGTCCTACGGGACCGAACATTTCATCCTTGATGATTTCTGAAAAGCCAATAATCGCATTTAAAGGCGTGCGTAATTCGTGCGACATATTCGCCAAAAATTCCGATTTCGCGCGGTTGGCGAGATCTGCCTGTTCCTTAGCACTGCGCAGGGCCATCTCGGCTTCCTTGCGGCGCGTGATGTTTTCCATGGTGCCTTCAAAATAAAGCGCATTACCTTCTTCATCGCGCACCGCGCGGGCGTTCATTGCCACCCATATGATTACGGTATCCTGGCGCCGCACCTGAATTTCATGTTCTGTAATGGCGCCTTCTTCGCGCAGACGACTGACGAATAAATCCCATTGCTCGGGAAAGTGATATACTTCGTGGCGGATGTCACGCACCTGGGAGACCAGTTCGGATGGACTGGAATAGCCCATGATATGGGCAAAAGCCGGATTGACGCTGATATAGCGGCCATCGGGCGTGCATTGAAAAATCCCCGCGACTGAATTCTCCACCATCGCGCGATATTTCTGTTCTGCTTCGCGCAATTGCGCTTCTTGGCGCCGCCGTTCGGATACGTCGGTCATGGTGCCCACAACGCGCACAGTGGCAAAACCCGTGCGGCGCAGGGAACGTAGGCTGATTTCCACTTGCCGGAAACCGCCAGTTTTACGAAGGACGCGCACTTCATATTTACGTAGAGAATCTTCTCCCGCCATGGCTTGATTAAAATGACCTTGCAAATTTTGTTGATCGGTTTCGTGAATAAAATCAAACAAGCTTTTGGTAAGTGTGTCTCGGATGTCAAAGCCCGTTAAAAACGTCCAGGACGCATTAACGAAGGCCAGTGCGCCCATAGCGTTTGTTTCAAAAATAACGTCTGATACACGGTCAATCACGGCGCGGAATTCGCGTTCATTATTCCGTAATGTTTCGGCAATCTGATCACGTTCCGTGATGCGGTTTTTCAATTCTCGGTTGGTACGTTCTAGGGATGTTGCCAGACTGGCAATTCGTAGTTGACGCCGTTGGTTGCTAACTAAATAATTGGTCAGGGCAAAAGTAAAACCGGCGCCGGCTAGAAAAATAATAATAGGCGTGAGCAGTAAGACGCCATGCGTGCCGATTTCGGAAATACTGAGTTCAATATGCCAGAACTGGCCATTGAAATTTAAGCCTCGGGAAATAGTTTGGAGGGGTAGCCATGTGCTGACAGGCGGATTGGCATTTTCATGGTATAAGGTGACCGAGGGGCCACGGTTTTGAACGGTGACCGTTACTTCATTCACATAGTTGTTATCTCCATGTAGCGCCGGTTGGAATAAATAAGGGGAGAGTGCAACCACATAGCCCGGTTGCCCGTTCGGCGCGATACTCGCTGTTAAAAACATGACAATATTGTTATTCGTAATTCCCACCATTTGTCCTGGAATATTCAAAACTAAACCCAAATGCCCTTGGTCTGCATCGCTTCGGGCCTGTAAAATGGCTGCATTATTGCTCATGAGATTGGTTAAATAACTTGCGTTCCCCGTACTGCCGGTGGAATAAATAACGTCAAAGCCGCCGTTAAGATTGTGGACTAGCCAGAATACACTGTCGACGATTTGTTCGCCCGGCGCGAATTTTTTGATGAGATTATCAAAGTCTTTTTGCTGGATTTGATTATTTAAGCGTAGCATGATCTGCAGCGTGCTCATTAAACTGTCTACTTTGGATAGCCTGTCTTCGTAACTTGCGATCAGCTGGACAGCCTGATTGTCTGCCTGAGAGCGGTTGTTGATCAAAAGGTTAAAGAAAATAAGTCCAGAAACCATAATGGATAACAATATGCCAATAACAGGCACCAACAGTACTGCAATCCGGCTGCTGCTAAAACGCTCCAGCTTGGGCGTGGGAGCATTGGTTTGCAAAGGGGTTGCTGGAGTCTCAACCATTAATTGAATCTACCCGATCTTTGTGGAAAAGTCAGGCGGCTTTGCTTCCGCTGCGGTCGGTTGCGATGTAGGCTTGTTTGTGGCGCGCGCGCGCGTCTGTTGTTTTCGCCGTGCCAGATTGGCGCGTAATTCCTTTTCCAGGGCAGTTTCCTTGCGGAGCAAGTCACGTTCTGTTTTTTGCTTTCCGGTCATATTTTTGTTTATGCTTGTTTGTGTGCCTTCTGGCAAGCCGTTGCTGCGTCCTGGAGGTTGGCAAGAGGAGTCTCAGATAAACAGATTTTACTTGCCACACAGCTTGGTTTTTGTCATGAAGGCGCGCAAGCTGCTGTGGTCCAGTGCCTGCGCACACCATCACTGTGAAGCAGCGGCGATGTTTAGGTGTGCCAAGTAAAAGATTGTAGTTAGGTTTGGTAAGTTTGGGTGGCTGCTGTGGCTCAGTGGTAGAGTACGTCCTTGGTAAGGACGAGGTCGCGGGTTCGATCCCCGCCAGCAGCACCAGTTTAATCCAGTATATTGTAAGGTGTGCATGCAAAATCGTTTCATAACACTGACTAATATCTTTTTCGTACTCGTCATCACGGGCTGTAGCGGCATGCAAACCTCCGACGCGGCGCAGGTGCAAAAAAGTTTTGCGAATTGGCGCACGGATTATTTGGCGCGGGCGGAGCAGGCCGGGATTTCGACGGAAACCATAACGCACGCAAAACCATTTTTGATTTATAATGAAAAGATTGTGCGGTTGGATCAGAAACAGCCCGAAAAGGTACAAACTTTTGTGGAATATCTGGCCGCTACTGTCACACCCGCGCGTATTGCCAAGGCACGCCAAGCTTATGCGGATCATCGCGACTTATTAATACAGCTAACAAATACTTATGGTGTGCCGGGAGATATCATCATCGCGCTATGGGCAAAGGAAAGCGACTTCGGTCGCGTCCAGGGCAATTATAATATTCTCTCCTCGCTTGCTACGCTGGCTTATGACGGACGGCGGCGCGAATTTTTTGAAGGTGAATTAACAAATGCTTTGCGCATGGCGGATCGCGGCATCGATCCACAAAGTTTGACGGGTTCATGGGCGGGTGCAATGGGGCAGTGCCAATTTATGCCGTCCAGTTATTTGAAATATGCAGCTGACGGGGACGGGGACGGCCGTGCTGATATTTGGCATTCAGATGCCGATGCCTTGGCATCGATTGCGAATTACTTGCACCAAAATGGCTGGAAGAATGATCTTCCGGTTGCTGAAGTTGCCAATATCCCCCAAGATTTTGATGCTAAATGGATCGCCGATAAAGTTGAAATGACAGTCCAGCAATGGTATCAAATGAATATTGTCGGGGAAAACGGGACAGACGATCCTGCCGTTTTGTCTGCGAATGTAACGGTGGTACAACCGACTTGTCCTGGCACTCAGGCTTATTTGGCTTACGATAATTACCGGGTGCTGATGCGCTGGAACCGCAGTTCGTATTTTGTTTTATCCGTCGCCACGTTGGCAAGTCAGATTAACCCATAAGGCAAATTTATGAAGTCATTTCGGATTTTTTTGCTAACTACCTTCGGCCTTTGCGCGCTGTCTGGCTGTACGTCGGGCGAATTGGCGACGTCGCTGTTTAAAGAGCAATACAAACCGCAATATAAAGTCGGCAATCCATATGTGGTGGACGGCAAATTATATTATCCCACCGAAGTCGCGAATTATGTGGAGGAGGGGCAAGCATCCTGGTACGGCCCCGGCTTTCACGGCCGCATGACGGCGAATGGCGAACAGTTTGACACAGGCGATATGACCGCCGCGCACCGCACTCTGCCGTTACCGTCCGTGGTGCGCGTCACCAATCTGGATAATGGCAAAACCGTTTTTGTTCGTGTGAATGACCGCGGGCCGTTCAAACGCAACCGGATTATTGATGTCTCCAAATCCGCGGCCAAGGCGCTGGATTTCCATGGCGCGGGCACGACCCGTGTGCGTGTGGAATTCATGCCGAATGAAAGCCATATTGTCGCCGAGGCTGCCAAGCAAGGGGCCGTTATCCCCCTGGCCGATGTTTTAGCGCGGACAGGTGGGGACCGCGCTGTGGCGGCCGCAAATGTGACACCACCGATTGTGGATGCATCGGATAATTCCGCGAGTTACCAAAATGCATCCTATCAAGTGCCCGGTACGGGCGATAATCCGCCAGCTGTCATCAGCGCAGATGCTGTAAATGCCCGAGCAAATGTTTTGCACGAACCCGTGAGTTATAATGCAGTCAGTAAGACATCCTTTGTGCCGGCTGCGGCGCATAGCAAAGTTCAGCATGCGGTTTATATCCAGATTGGTGCCTATGCCGACCGTCAGCATGCCGTAGCGGTGCAGAAAAAACTGGCGAAAATTGGGGCGGCGCAAATTGATACCATTAACCGCGGCGGCGCCAAGCTTTACCGCGTCCGGATGGCCGCTGCCGACCACGCCAGCGCGGAAAAAATATTGAAAAGTATGGATAAATTAGGCCTTAACGGCGCGAAGGTGATAAAGGAGTAAGAAGTAATACTTGACAAAAAAGTATTACGATATTACAGTAATACTTATGGAAATATTTACTTCATCCGTCACTTCCAAAGGCCAAGCGACCATTCCGCGTGCAGTGCGGGACCATCTGGGCATTCGTCCCGGGAGCAAGGTCCGGTTTTCCTGGGATCCGGCTTCGCCCCAAACAGCAAAAATCATGCTGGATGAGCCAGCCGATCTTTCAATGCTTATGATGATGGCGCAGAATTTTGCGCCCGAATGGGCTTCGCCAGAAGACTGCGAGGCTTTTGACCATTTTGAGTCCACCCCGCGTGGTGAATGGTGAACGCCGTTCCAGAAATGCAGCCCGGGCAAATTGTTTTGTCCAAATTCCCTTTTTCGGACATGGCGGTAAGCAAATGGCGGCCAGGTTTGGTGATTTCGAGTGCAGACTATCACGCCGTGACGGGACAGGTCTGGCTGCTGATGATTACTAGGGCTAAGGCCAGCGCATGGCCCAACGATATTATGATAGAGGAATATAAAAGCGCGGGGCTGGAGCAGCCATGCCTGGTGCGGATGAAGCTCTATACGCTGGATTATAAATTATTAGGAAAAACCATCGGCCAGGTGACGCCGCGCAGCCTGGCGCAGGCGCGGCGGCAATGCGCGGAAATTATTGGCGCGGACAATTTTGGTTGATTGGAATTAATTCTTGGTTCATTTATATTCCCGAATGAATTTCTATTGGACCGCCTTCTATAAATATTACCCTACTACAAAATACTCGATTTTCAAGAAATTCCCGCTTTTTACTTTCCTAGGATGACAAGCCAAACCGCGTGAAATATAGTGATTCATTCTTGAAATCCGGAGTGTTTTGTGTCCCGCCGATTGCCGTTTATGCTGCTTGCCCTTGTTATTCTGAGCCCCGGTTTTGCGCGCGCGCAAAATACCAACGTGGGCTTTCAAACCACAGCGCGTCAGGCGATTGTGATCGACGCCAACACGGGTACGGTTTTGTTTGAAAAGGACGCTGACCGCCGCATGCCTACGGCTTCGATGTCCAAGGTCATGACGGCCTATGTCGTAGCGGACGCGCTGAAAAAAGGTGAGATTCAGAAAAATTCGTTATTGCAGGTATCGAAAAACGCTTGGCGGCCCGCGTCCGATAACTCGTTAATGTTCGTCGAACTGGGCAACCGCATTCCGGTGTGGGACCTGGTGCAGGGCATGATCGTGCAATCGGGCAATGACGCCTGTGTCGTGCTGGCAGAGGGCATTGCGGGCAGCGAAGCCGCCTTTGTCGAGCGCATGAACGTGACAGCGCAAAAACTGGGCATGACCGGATCCCATTTCGCGAATGTGACGGGCTTGCCGGACCCCAACCATTACTCCACGCCGCGCGATCTAGCGAAACTGGCCATCGCCTATATGCATGATTTTCCGGATGTTGCCGCGCTGGATAAGCAAATGGATTTCACCTATCACGGCATCAAACAGGGCAACCGTAATCCGTTGCTCTATGTGCCCGGCCTGGGCGCGGACGGTGTCAAGACCGGCCATACGGACGAAGCGGGTTACGGCCTGATCGGCTCTGCCATCCAGAACGGCCGCCGCGTGATTATTGTCCTGTCGGGTATGTCTTCGATGAATGAACGCGCGCATGAATCCGAGCGTGTGATGCGCTGGGCCTTTGATGCCTTTACCGGACCGACGTTATTTAAAGCAGGTGAAAAAGTGGTCGATGTCGATGTCTGGCAAGGTCAGGCGCCCAAGGTGACCTTGACCGTGAAAGAAGATACGTCGTTTTTGATGCCGCGTTCGAGCGCGCCGAAAATGGTGGTGAAGGCGAAATTCAATGCGCCCATCGCCGCGCCAATTAAGGCTAGCCAGGAACTCGGCACGTTGGAAATTTCCGCGCCGGGTGTGACGACCAAAACCGTGCCGCTGGTCGCCGCCAATGATGTTGAAGGCCTGAATCCTTTTGAACGGCTGGGTTATACGTTCAAATACCTTTTGAAAGGTCATGGGGATTAATTTAGCCGATCGGTGGTGCAGGAGGTTGTGCAACAGTACCTTTCGTTTCTGCAAGCCAACGTTGAGTTTTGGTCTGTCATTCCGGTTTAGCATTCAACGCTAATACTTCGGCATTATTTTCCACCTCCAGAACAGATTGTCGTTCTGCCTGATCCATTTGGTTTACTATAATTGCAAGTTTTTTAATACTTTTCATGCGCACGCCTTTCCATCGGGAAAACTGCTATAGCAACCGTGCAAGAGATCCTTTATTCTAGATTCAATGGCCGATACCGAAGATAAAACCGAAGAGCCCACCAGTAAACGCTTGGGCGATGCGCGTGCCAAAGGACAGGTGGTGGTCAGCCAGGAAATCAAACATTTTTTTGTCCTATTGGGTGGGACGATGGTGGTGTCCAATCTGCTGCCAGGAATTTTCGCCGACATTATCGGCTATTTAAAACGATTTTTGGCGCTGTCGTATCAAGTCGCGCCGGACGAAGCCAGCCTGGGTGATTTTGTCGGCAATACCATGAGTCATATGATTTTCATGCTGATCATGCCGTTTATCGTGATGGCGGTTATGGGGATTGCAGGCGGCATGATTCAAACCGGCCCACTATGGGCGCCGGGTTCTTTGACCATTAAATGGGAAAAATTGAATCCCATGACAGGTTTGAAACGATTGTTGTCTATGAATTCGGTGCTGGAGTTAATCAAAAGTTTTTTCAAACTTCTGATTGTTGGTTCAGTTGCTTATACTGTCATTTATCCGATGATAGGGCAAGCGGATCAATATCTGCAAATGCCGGTGCAGGAATTGTTAAAACTGACAAGTAATATGATTGTGCGCTTAATGGGATCTGTGGTGGCGACGGTAGCGCTGATCGGCGGATTGGATTACATCCATAAACGCTATGAATTTTATAAAAACATGCGGATGAGCAAGGATGAAGTAAAAGACGAACATAAGCAGACTGAAGGCGATCCAAAAATTAAAGGCCGCATCCGGCAATTGCGCATGCAAAAGGCGCGCCAGCGCATGATGGCAAATGTGCCGAACGCCGATGTTGTCATCACCAATCCGACCCATTATGCGATCGCACTGGAATATAAACCGGAAACAATGGATGCACCGATCATTGTTGCCATGGGGATGGATTTAATTGCACAAAAGATCCGGGAAATTGCAGAAGAAAATAAGATCATGTTTGTTTCCAATCCGCCGTTGGCCCGCGCGCTATATGAAAATGGGGATATCGACCAACCTATTCCATTTGAACAATATCATGCGGTCGCCGAAGTAATTTCTTATATCTTTAGCTTGCGTCAGCGCCGCGGAGGCCGCCGGTGATCCCTATCACACCAATTGTCTCTATCCTGTTATTTTTTACCGTGCTGGGATTATGCCTATGGGTTTGGCGGCGGTTGTTTATGTTGGAAAGCCCGATTGTGGTTTCTAATATTGAAACCATTAAACTGGACACAAAAAGCGATCATGAAAAAATGTTGGAATCTCAGCTTGCTCAGTCGCAGAAAATGCAGGCGGTGGGATTGTTGGCAGGGGGCATCGCGCATGATTTTAATAACCTGCTGACTGCCATTTCTGGTTTTTGCGACTTACTACTGTTGCGCCATCGCGCGGGCGATCCGTCTTTCGCCGATATCATGCAAATCCGTCAGAACGCCAATCGCGGTGCGAACTTGGTGCGGCAACTGCTGGCCTTTTCACGGCAACAAACCTTGCAGCCGCGCGCCCATGACCTGACCGATGTTTTATCTGACCTGTCCCATTTATTGCGCCGCCTGATTGGCGAAAATATCAAACTGGAACTACAACATGGACGCGACCTGGGCCTCGTGTGGATTGATCTGGGTCAAATGGAACAGGTTTTGGTTAATCTGGTTGTAAATGCACGCGACGCAATGCCGCAGGGCGGTACATTAACCCTCCGCACCTATGCGGAGACAACCCCCACGCCGCAACGCATTGGCGGCGAAGACATGCCCGCAGGCGATTGGATTGTCACCGAGGTGCAGGACACCGGCACCGGCATGCCGCCTGACGTTATGGCACGTATTTTCGATCCATTCTTTTCCACCAAAGAAGTGGGGAAGGGCACGGGCTTGGGCCTTTCCACGGCACTAGGGATTATCAAACAATCGGGTGGCCATTTAGGCGTGATCAGCGAAGTGGGTCGCGGCACCAGCTTTACCATTTATCTGCCGCGTTATATTGGTGAAGTGAAGGTAGAAGAAACGGTTGTCATAAAACCAGTTGATACCACCGGGACCGGCACAATTTTACTGGTTGAAGATGAAGATGCGGTGCGGAATTTTGCTGCCCGCGCGTTAAAGCACAAAGGCTATGAGGTACTGGAAGCAGATAGTGGTACAACCGGTCTTCAAGTTTTCGCGCAACATGAAAAGGATATTGCGCTGTTAATCTCAGATGTGGTTATGCCCGAGATGGATGGTCCAACATTATATGCGCGCCTTAAAGAAACGCGTCCTGAGCTTCCCGTAATTTTTGTTTCTGGTTACACGGAAGAGCGCCTGAAACCCCTGCTGGGTGATACGCCCAGCCCCTATGTGCATTTTTTGACCAAGCCATTTTCACTGGCGCAACTGACGGCCTTGGTGAAAGAAGTTCTAGGATAATTGTTCTATATTTGTTCTTGACTGGTTTTAGAATCAGTTCTATGTTTGTTCTAACGCGGGTGGAGATCCTGAGTCTCTTGCCCGCGGTTCGCAAAACGCTTAACACAGGGGAACGCAATGGCCGCACAAGTTTTAAAATTTTCCAAGGATGACGAGATGAACACTGCGACAAACGCCACGAAAACCAAGGCTTTGGAAGCCGCCCTGTCCCAGATTGATAAGGCCTTCGGTAAGGGTTCGGTGATGAAGCTCGGCTCACGTGAAGGGCTAGAGGTTGATACGATTTCAACCGGATCACTGGGGCTGGATATTGCGCTCGGCATCGGCGGCGTGCCGCGGGGACGGATTATTGAAATTTATGGGCCGGAAAGCTCCGGAAAAACAACGCTGGCCTTGCATATTATTGCTGAGGCGCAACGGAGCGGCGGCACCTGTGCTTTCGTGGATGCAGAGCATGCATTGGATGCCAGTTATGCCAAGAAATTGGGCGTGAATATTGATGAGTTGTTGATTTCACAACCCGACGGTGGGGAACAGGCGCTGGAAATTACCGATACTTTGGTGCGCTCCGGCGCTGTGGATGTATTAGTCGTAGATTCTGTTGCCGCCTTGGTGCCAAAGGCGGAATTAGAAGGTGAAATGGGCGATAGCCATATGGGACTGCAGGCGCGCCTCATGTCTCAAGCGCTGCGTAAATTGACGGGCTCGGTCAGCAAATCCAACTGTATTGTTATTTTCATTAATCAAATCCGTTTGAAAATTGGGGTCATGTTCGGCAATCCAGAAACGACGACGGGTGGGAATGCTCTCAAGTTTTATGCTTCTATGCGTCTCGATATTCGCCGTGTTGGTCAAATTAAGGATAAAGAAAACGTGGTCGGAAACCAGACACGGGTGAAGGTGGTAAAAAACAAACTCGCGCCGCCATTCCGGGTTGTTGATTTTGATATCATGTATGGTGAAGGCATTTCTAAGGTCGGTGAAATCCTGGATCTTGGCGTTGCGGCTGGCGTGGTGGAAAAATCAGGTGCCTGGTTTGCATATGACAGTCAGCGAATCGGCCAGGGACGCGAAAACGCTAAAAGCTTTCTCAGGGAGAATCCACAAATGGCAAAAGCGATCGAACAACGCGTACGCGATAATGCTGGTTTGGTCGCCAATGCCATGATGGTGGCGCCGGATAGTGGTGCCGCGAACGAGGAATAATAATGAGCCTGAACAACGCGAAGTCACACTAGCCAGCGGACAAAAACAACTTGTGCTATATGTTGGGCCGATTGAAATCGGTTTTGCAAACCGCCGCTGTTTTGTTGGCGCGATGGTGCTGGGCGATGAAGCATTGCTCGGCGCGATTCCGAGGGGAGGATATGGATCTGGTCGTTTTGCCTAGTCATCAAGAAGTGCAAGTTAATCCGCAAAGTCCAAAAATTCCTACCTCCGTGGCAAAAGGATTGCGGCGTTAATTTCTTCTGCATTCCCTCCGCCAAAGGGGCTTTTTTTGTGTAGGAAATATGGCATAACAGGGAATGGCTTCCGTATCCGACATCCGCACAAAATTTTTAAATTATTTTGCTAAAAACGGCCATGAAATTGTACCGTCTTCGCCGCTCGTGCCGCGCAATGATCCAACCTTGATGTTTACCAATTCGGGCATGGTGCAATTCAAAGATGTTTTTACTGGCCGTGAAGTGCGTCCCTATACCCGTGCCACTACTGCACAAAAATCCGTCCGCGCGGGCGGCAAACATAACGATCTGGAAAATGTCGGCCATACGGCGCGTCACCATACGTTTTTCGAAATGCTCGGAAATTTTTCTTTTGGTGATTATTTTAAGGAACAGGCAATTGCCTATTCTTGGGAATTATTGACCAAAGGATTTGGCCTGGATGCCAAGCGCTTATGTGTGACTGTTCATACAGACGACGATGAGGCTGCGGAAATTTGGAAAAAAGTTGCTGGTTTTAGCAGTGATAAAATCATTCGTCTGAAGGAAAATTTCTGGATGATGGGCGATACCGGTCCGTGCGGGCCGAATACCGAAATGTTTTATGACCACGGCGATAAAATTTTTGGTGGTCCGCCAGGCAGCCCCGATGAAGATGGCGACCGCTTTGTGGAAATCTGGAATGATGTGTTCATGCAATATGAAATGCATCCGGATGGCACGCGCACGAATTTGCCGAAGCCATCGGTTGATACCGGTATGGGTTTGGAACGGATGGCCGCGATTTTACAGGGCAAACACGATAATTACGATATTGATTTATTGCGTGCTATTATTGAAGCTTCTGCGCGTGAAACACACAGTGATCCGGATGGTGCGCATAAAGTTTCGCACCGCGTGGTTGCGGATCACTTGCGCTCCAGCAGTTTTCTGATTGCCGATGGCGTTTTGCCGAGTAATGAGGGGCGTGGATATGTACTGCGCCGTATCATGCGACGCGCGATGCGGCATGCGCAAATGATTGGCGCAAAAGAGCCATTGATGTATCGCCTATTTCCGACCTTGCAAAACCTGATGGGCGCGGCCTATCCGGAATTACACCGTGCAGAAGCCTTGATCACCGAAACACTGAAAACAGAAGAACAGCGCTTTGGTCAGACTCTCGTGCGTGGCCTGAAAATCCTAGAAGAAGAAACCGTAAATTTGAAATCCGGACAAACTTTGCCTGGCGAAACGGCCTTTACACTTTATGACACATACGGTTTTCCACTTGACCTGACCATTGACGCGCTTAGGCATAAAAATATAAACGTTGATGAAAAAGGTTTTGAAAGCGCTATGCAAAAACAGCGCGAGATGGCGCGCAAAGCTTGGACCGGATCAGGCGAATCTGCCACAGAAACTTTATGGTTTGATCTCAAGGAAAAAATCGGCGGGACAGAATTTTTGGGTTATGATACCGAGCATGCCGAAGGTGTGATTACGGCGCTCGTGCAAAATGGTAGGGAAGTACAAAGTGTAAGCGGTCCGGCGGAATTTTTTGTGCTGACAAACCAAACCCCATTTTATGGTGAAAGCGGCGGCCAAGTCGGTGATACCGGGATGATGGAAAGCCCGAATACAAAAATTGAAATTTTGGATACTCAGAAAAAGTTGGGCAGTGTTTTTGTGCACCAAGGCCGTATAACCGCCGGTACGCTAAAAGTCGGCGATACCGTTATTATGCAGGTGGATTATGCGCGCCGTAGTTCTATTCGCTCACATCACTCAGCAACGCACCTGCTGCATGAAGCCTTGCGCCACGCGCTGGGTGAACATGTCGCACAAAAAGGATCTTTGGTTGCTCCGGACCGGTTGCGGTTTGATATCTCGCATCCCAAAGCGATTGGCGCTGATGAAATCAATGCGGCAGAACAAGCTGTTAATGAACGGATCCGCGCGAATACGCCGGTTGTCACACGTTTGATGACGCCGGATGCTGCGATTGCGGAAGGCGCAATGGCATTATTTGGTGAGAAATACGGTGATGAAGTACGCGTCGTTTCTATGGGTGGACGCGCCTCCGGCGCGCGCAAGGATTATTCCGTGGAACTTTGCGGAGGCACCCACGTGCGCGCCACGGGTGATATCGGTTTGTTCAAAATCATTGGTGAAGGCGCTGTGGCGGCAGGTGTGCGGCGCATCGAAGCGGTTACAGGTCAGGCCGCCATGGAATATTTTGCGGAACAGGAAAAACTTTTAAATGAAACTGCAACAGTATTAAAGACTTCCGCCACAGATGTGCCTGCGCGAGTTCATGGATTGCTGGAAGACAAAAAACGCCTGGAGAAAGAATTAGCTGAATTGCGCACCAAATGGTTATTGTCAACTTTGGATGTTGCCAATGCGGAGAACGTCGGCGGGCTGAAATTTTTAGGGCAAATTTTGCCGGATGTCTCTGCCAGCGAATTGCGCACGATTGCGGAAAAACTGCGCGATCAGCTAAAAGATGGTGTCGTGGCATTAATTAGCGTAGCAGACGGAAAAGGTTCTGCCATTGTCGCCGCACATCAAACGGTGAAGGACCGCGTAGATGCGGTGGCACTGGTGAAAGCAGCAGCGGCTGCTATGGGCGGTCAGGGCGGCGGCGGGCGCGCAGATTTTGCCCAGGCCGGGGGGCCGGACGGCGGGAAGGCGAATGCCGCGATTGAGGCTGTGCGCGCACTTTTGAAATAACGGCTAAGCTTTACTTCAACACTTACCTGTTCCATATTCGGGTCGTAATCGACGGAGTTTTATCATGCCTGCATTAACGACACCCATTTGTGATTTCGGTGCGCGCGCGCCGGGCTTTTCCTTGTCTGGAACAGATGGCAAGATGCACAATCTACAAGATATTCAAGGGCAGAACGGTACTTTGATTATGTTTATCTGCAATCACTGCCCGTTTGTGAAGGCTGTCATAGAGCGCATCGTAACGGATGCACGTGAATTGCAAAACGCAGGAATAGGCATTGCCGCCATCTGCGCGAACGACGCGGCGGAATATCCCGAAGATGCGCCAGAAAAAATGGTGGAATTCGCGAAGAAAAATGGGTTTACATTTCCGTACTTGCATGATGCGACGCAAGAAGTCGCAAAGGCTTACGGTGCGGTCTGCACACCCGATTTTTTCGGCTATAATGCGGCGGGCGAATTGCAATACCGCGGCCGCCTGGATGAAAGCCGCATGGAACCTGTGCCGAATGCACGGCGCGAGTTGCTGGAAGCCATGAAACAAATCGCACAAACTGGCCAGGGTCCGCGTGAGCAAATTCCCAGTATGGGGTGCAACATCAAATGGCGTGAAGATAGGGCGGCGTAATGTTCAGCAAAAATCAACAAGCGGAAAATGCGGCAATGCTGGATATGGATATCCAGCAAGAAGACATCATGGCGTTTTTCCAGGAATACTGGAAATCCATTTTGGGAATTGCTGCATTGTTAATCGTTTTAACCGCCGGGCTGCAGTCTTACCGTGCTTATGATGCGCGGGCGGCTGCAGAACAAACCGCAGCTTTAATCCCATTGTCCCAAGCGTCCGCTACGCCCGAAAATGCAAAGGCATTAGAACAATTCGCACATGAAAAAGCATCAGGCAACCGCCGCATTTTGGCCCTCATGTTTGCCGCTGGAAAATATGAAATTTTAAACCAGCCTGAAGAGGCCAAACGCGTATTGGATGGGGTGGCAAAGTCTTCTACACCCAATGCGGTTAAAGATTATGCCAGGATTTTGATGGCAAACAACGGGGATACGGCGGCATTGGATAAGATTGCAAAAAATTCTGCCTGGCAGCCTGCCGTTCAGGAATTGCAGGCCTTGGCACAAACCGATCCGCAAAAACGCCGCGATATCTACGGTGAAATTGCTAGCGATAATAAAGCGCCGCCTGCATTGCGCCAACGCGCGGCGGAATTTTCTGGCCAGACGGCTATCCAATAAAACCATGACACGCATCAAGCACCTTTTAATTTTAAGTATGCTAGGCATAGCAGGCTGTTCCTGGTTTGATAAAAAAGCAAATCCGCCATTGCAGGGCGAACGCAAAGATGTGCTGCAAAGGGCCGATGAAACTTCTAATACGACTACGGAAAAGCCGCAACTGGATGCGCCGCAAAATATCATGTTCTGGCCGCAGCAAAATGCAACGGCGTCACAGACCGGCGTGCATGCGAATATCACACCAAAATTTGAATCGTTATGGAATGAGAATATCGGCAGCGGATTTTCAGGCCGCATGCGCATGACGGCACGTCCGGTTGGAATGGACGGAAAAATCTATGCGATGGATAGCGATGGTTATGTCACGGCGCTGGATGCGACCACAGGCAAATCCATCTGGCATGTGCGGACACGTAAATGGTTTGAAAAAGCCCTGGCGGGCGGTATGGCCGTAATAGGTAATACCTTATACCTTACCAATGGTTATCCAGAAATTTTAGCGCTTAATGTGCAGAATGGCGCGCTATTATGGAAAACAGATTTGGATGCGCCTGCGCGTGCCGCACCTGTCGCTGCGGACGGCAAGGTATATGTTGTCACGCGCGGCGACCAAAGTTTTGCGCTGGATGCTGCCAGTGGAAAGATTTTATGGCAGCATCATGGCCTACAGGAATTGGCCGGTGTGATCGCAGGCGGTGCGCCCGCGGTGGATGCGGATATGGTCGTGGTGCCTTATGCTTCGGGTGAAGTCACCGCGCTGGCGCCTGGAAATGGTTCAGTTTTGTGGACGGACAATTTGGCGACAGGCCGGGCGGATAATAACCTCGCGACATTGCATGATTTGCGTGCACCGCCTATGATTGTAAATGATGCGGTTATTGCAGCGAATTTTGCCGCTAATACGGCAGCCATTGAACGCCGTTTGGGGGACCGCGTTTGGACAGAAAATTTTGGTGTGCTACAGCCCATGACAGTTTCCGGCGATGCGGTTTTCGCTATTACCATTAATGGCCAGTTGATTGCGGTATCGCGTAAAGATGGCACAAAATTCTGGTCCAAATCGCTTTTGCCGCCGCCGCCCAAAACCGGCGAAAATTCGAGCAGTGATGATATGAAAGCAAGTTATTGGTACGGTCCTTTATTATTAAACGGCCAATTGTTCGTGATATCGTCGGGCGGAACGGCGCAGCTGCGTGATGCCATGACGGGTGAAGTTATAAAGGAAGTTAAAGACTTGCCCGAACCCGCGGAAAATCCGATTACCATGAATGGTATGCTTTACTGGCTGACCGCGGACGGCAATGTGGCGGCATTCCGGTAATGTCCTTACCCACGCTGGCCATTATCGGACGCCCGAATGTGGGCAAATCGACACTTTTTAACCGCATCGCGGGCAAGCAATTGGCGATTGTGAATGATACGCCAGGCGTCACACGCGATTACCGCAGCGCCGAAGCGGACATGGAAGGGCGGCGCGTACAGCTGTACGATACGGCCGGCCTGGAAGATAATAAAAAGGATACCTTATTTGTGCGTATGCGTGAGCAAACATCGCGGGCCCTGGCATTGTCCGATGCCGCGGTTTTTGTGATTGATGGACGCACGGGCATCACGCCGCTCGATCAATCCCTTGCCGCCTGGTTGCGTAAGCAAAATAAAAAAATCATTCTCGTAATTAATAAAATCGAAAACGAATGCCCGCCGCATATCCGGGCTGAAGCAGAACGTTTAGGCTTGGGCGAGGCGCTGGCGATTTCTGCTGCGCACGGTGACGGCGTGCGTGATTTAATTCACGAGGCTTTGCGAATTTTGCCGCAGCGCAGCGAAGCCGATAAAACGGAAGATAACAAACCGCTCCGCCTCGCTATCGTTGGACGGCCCAACGCGGGAAAATCCACGCTGCTGAATTCTTTGCTCGATGAACCGCGCGTCATGGTGGGCGCGGAGCCTGGTCTGACGCGCGATAGCATCGCGGTCGATTGGCATTATGACAATCAGCTTATTCGCTTGGTGGATACAGCGGGCCTGCGCCGTCGTTCGCGCGTGGATACGGCGCTGGAAAAAATGGCGGTTGCGGATACGCAGCGCATCATCCGCCTGGCCGAAGTGGTGATCGTCGTGATGGATGTGCTCACGCTGTTCGATAAACAGGATTTGCAAATTACGCAGTCAATTATTGATGAAGGCCGTGCGCTGGTGCTGGTCGTCAATAAATGGGATTTGGTGAAGGATAAAACCGCCGTCCGAAAATCTATCGAAAAGAAATTAGAAGAGCTGTTTCACAATGCCAAGGCCGTGCCGGTGATTACACTTTCCGCGCTGTACGGCGGACGCGAGTTGGAAGAATTGATGCAGGCCGTTTTTCGTGTTTATCAGGTTTGGAATAAGCGTATTTCAACGGGTAAACTCAATCGTTGGCTGGCGGAAATGACGGCCAATCATCCGCCGCCGCTGGTGGGCGGCCGACCAATTAAGATACGTTACATGACCCAGGTAAAAGCCCGCCCGCCGACCTTCGCGCTATGGATTTCGCGGCCGGAAGAACTGCCGCAAAGTTACGAAAAATATATGCTTAATCACTTGCGCCAAGATTTTGATCTGCCCGGTGTGCCGCTACGGATCATGAGGAAAAAAGGCGAAAATCCTTACGACAAAAAAGACGGCAAACGATAACGTCTAATTCGCTGAACTTTCAATTTGCTTGATGGCTTTTTCATTCACTTCAACGGCATAACGTTTTTGCAGTGCGCCTAGGAATAACTCCACATAATCATTCTTCACCCACTGCGCGGCCATATTGCGCGCATCGCCCAGCACGGCATCTGTAACACTAGCGGGCGCGGGCGGTACAATGGAGCGAATTTTTGCAACATATTCATTATTGCCATCGGCCGCAGTCACAATATCGCCCGCGCTGCCCGCCTGCAAAATCGCACGATTGATGCCTGTCACAGGTTGGCGCGTTTTTTGCGCGCTATCACGGCTGAGATCATTTTGCACCGTCAGGCTGGCACCGATTTTTTGCGCTTCTGCGGTAATATCATTGCCCTTGCGCCAGTCGTTGACCAGTTTGCGTGCGGCATCTTCCGCCATTTGGCGCTGATTAAATTTTTTCCAATCTGCAACTATAATTTCATGGATATCCGCGAGCGGGGGCACCGCCGCAGCGCGGACTTCATTCACGCGCAGCACCGCGTAATCCCCGGCCGCAGTTTCAAACACATTCCCCACTTCACCTTGGTTTTGCTTGAATTCTGCCGCCAGGATTTCTTTCAAACTTTTATCTGTGGCAATCTTCGCATCTGCGCCGCGGCCATTCGCATCCATCATCGGCAATTGCCGCAATTGCAAGTGATAGGTTTTTGCCAGTTCTTCTAATGACGCACCACCTGCTATGCCGTCATCCAATTGGTTCAGCAATTTTGGCAGTTCCAGGCTGGCCTGGTTCTGGCGCCACGCAGCGACTAGTTGATCATGAATGCGCGCCATCGGCACGACTGCACCGGGTTTGATATTTGTAATCTGCATCACATACCAGCCGAGCGGCGTATTCACCGGCTCGCTTGTTTCACCGCGCGGTAGTTTGAAAATTGCCTTATCCAAATCGGCGGGTAGGGTGCCGGCCTTTACATTTTCCATCGTCTTCACGGACACTGATCCGCCTATGACGCTGCTGGCCGCATCGGTTAATTTCATGCCGCCACGTGCAGCCTCAGCTACAGATTTCGCCTTTGGTTCATCGGGCAAATTCACAAATTGTACGCTACGTTCTTCAGGAATCGTGAATTCCGTTTTGCGCGTTTCATACATCGTTTTCAATTCATCATCACTTGGGTTCAGATTCGCCTGCCAGTCTTTCAACGATAAAACTGCCGCCACGCCACGCCGCATTTCGGGACGCATATAATGATCTTTATGCGCGTCATAGTAAGTTTTTAATTCAGCCTCTGACGGTTCATGTGCAACCACCATGCTGTTGTGCGACAGAGTATAAATCTCGGCGTTATATTTCGTTTTTTCCAAAACATAAAGCGCTCGCGGTAAATCGCGCGGCGGCTCGGCGGAGGATTGAATAGCGCTCAGCAATAAACGTATCATCATATCATCACGCAGGCCGGAAACAAACTCAGCCTCGCCAATTCCGGCATTCGCCAGCAAAGTTTTAAATTTTTCCCGGCTGAATTTGCCGCTTTCGTCATAAAATGCTTTTTCTTTTTGAATCTCACCCGCAACCGTTTTGTCGCTAATGGCGATGCCATCGTCATGCGCGGCATCCAGCAGCAAATCGCGTTCAACTAAACCATGCAAAACCTGATTGGCGATGCCTAGATTATGCGCCATCTCCGCGTCCATTTTTATCCCCTGGCGGCGCATGCCGTCCAATTGGCGATGATAAGCCTGGCTGAATTCTTGGGTGGAAATCGTCGTATTGCCAACAGTGGCCGCATAGCGTGTGACTCCAGCGGCCTTGAGCATATCGCTGATGCCCCATAACAAAAAGCTGCCGATAATGGGTACGAACAGCAAAACTCCCAAAACAGTTTTGGTGCGATTGCCTATTTTTTGCAGCATGATTTTCTCTCTGGATTTACGGTGTCTTTTCTATAAAAGATTGCAGTCAAAGAGGCAATCATGCAAGCGCGCAAACGGTACGTTGTCGGGAATTGGAAAATGAATGGCGATTATGCGCTGGTGATGCGCATGCTGGCGGCTTTGCGTGCGGCGGGGCCGTTTCAGCGCGCCGTTCCGGTGATCTGCCCACCTTTTACCTTGTTACATGCCTTTGCGGATTTGCGGGGCGTGGGTGAGTTGGGCGCACAAGATTGCAGCGCGGCGGAGCAGAGCGCACGGACGGGTGATATCAGCGCCATAATGCTGGTCGAGCAGCAATGCAAATTTGTGATTGTCGGACATTCCGAGCAGCGGCAATACTATGGCTGCACAGATGAGGATGTCGCGGCGAAGGCAGCCATGGCAGCTGCCGCTGGCTTAGTCCCGATTATTTGTGTTGGTGAAACCTTGGCGCAACGTCGGGCTGGGGAGGCCGAAACGACGGTAGAGGCGCAGGTCAAGGCGGCTTTGGGGACTGTTAAAACAGAGAATATCATTATCGCTTATGAACCGGTTTGGGCCATTGGCACTGGCTATTCCGCCGAACCTGCTGATATCTCCCGGATGCATGATGTAATTTCTGAAGGCGTCAGGACGAGGGGGCAAGATAATGTGCCTGTTTTATATGGTGGATCGGTCAAACCGGAATATGCGGTCGATATTCTACGCCTGCCTGGGGTGGATGGGGTTTTGGTAGGAGCGTCTTCATTGGACTCAGACCAGTTCATAGCTATTGCAAAGGTGGCCGAAAGTTTGCCATTTTTGAAGTAATAGAAATTTTGGTTATAAGAACTGGATTATAATAATTCCCTTTTCCATTCCGCAATTGTGCGGAGTTAAGGTCAATTTTCACTATTATTCATAGAAACGTCATGATTTTTTGATAAGATCAAAGGATAGCTTTTGGAAGGCTTGTCGAATGAAGCTTATTGATTTATTGGCTGGAACGGCAACCACTGCAGTGGGGTCAGCGACAATACTTGAAATTGCGCGTGCCGCAAAAAGACAATGGCTTCACACGCGTACTGGAGATCAATCAAGCCGAACGCCAGAATGGGAGGCTATTCATCAAAAATATCCAGACTTAGCGGCTCATATTGCAGGATTTATTGAAAAAAGTAGGGGCGGCGCCCTTCATCACCAAGGTAAACTATATGGTGTACATAAGGGGTTTGAACGCGCTGTACACGGTCTTATCCATAGCCATTTTGAAAAACATGGGGATAGATATCTTGCAACAAACCGGTTAGCAGGCTCATCACAGCACGGACTGACACCTATCAGCTATTCTGAAAAACGTGTTACTTTTTTAGGTGATGATAGTAGATCTGAGAAAGTAGAGTCTAGGTTTTCAGGTCTTCGGGCCATTAAAGCGGCAAGTCAATATTTTTCTAAGGGGCGTGCTGTTTATACGCCGCAAGAATTTGCAGGTTCAGTTGACGCAAAACACACGGTTGCTGCAACTCATGCAGCCCATAAACACCATCATACCTCACCCCCTGCTGTTCCCGTATAAAATCGCCTGATATTCATCATTTAGATCTATGAATAGATGTTAGATTCCAATTGTGGATTACCTTGATTTCTGCTAACCAATTGGTCCAGTAAGACCAATCCCCCTATAGAAGGGGCAGAAACTTGATGGGCCCAAATGGAAAACATTGTTTTAGTCATTCACATGTTTATTGCGCTGGCGCTGATCGGCGTGATTTTGCTGCAGCCCTCCACGGATGGCGGCGGCCTGACGGCTTCCAGTTCCTCCATGAGCGGCTTTATGACGCCGCGCGGCAGTGCCAATTTGCTGACGCGCACCACCATAATTCTGGCCTTGGGCTTTATGGGGACCAGTCTGGCGCTGGTAGCGCTTTCGGGTCTGCATAAACAAAACCGGTCTATTTTAGACCAAATAAGTTCAGAACCAACTGCTGCGGATGTGCCTGCCGTACCGGTAAAATCAGACGCGAAACCAGCGCCTGTGAAATCTAACGTACCATCTGTGCCGGTTGAAAAATAAAATAATTCATCCGCGATTTAGGAAATTATTTTTGCGCGATAAGTCGTTATAAAATAACGTGAAATGTTTCACGCGAAACATTTGGTCGCTTGCAAAAATGCGTATGCATGATTACTGTTTCATCCTATGACGCGCTATATTTTCATCACGGGGGGAGTGGTTTCCTCAATAGGCAAGGGCATTGCCGCGGCGGCGCTCGGCGCGTTGCTGCAGGCACGCGGTTATCATATCCGCATTAGGAAACTTGATCCCTATTTGAACGTGGATCCGGGCACGATGTCGCCCTATCAGCATGGCGAAGTTTTCGTCACCGATGACGGCGCAGAAACGGATTTGGACTTGGGCCATTATGAGCGCTTCACGGGCGTGGCGGCGACCCGCAATGACAGCATCACCACCGGAAAAATTTATCAGAATGTCATCACGCGTGAGCGCCAGGGCGGTTATTTGGGCGGTACGGTTCAGGTTATCCCTCACATTACAGATGAGATTAAAGCCTTTGTGCGTGGTGATGCAGCGGGAGCCGATTTTGTAATTTGCGAAATTGGCGGCACGGTAGGTGATATTGAAGGCCTGCCGTTTTTGGAAGCCATTCGTCAACTTGGCAATGAACTTACTGCGCGTCAAACGATGTTTGTGCATTTGACACTGATGCCCTTTATCGCTTCGGCGGGGGAATTAAAAACCAAGCCGACGCAACACAGTGTGAAGGAATTGCAATCGGCCGGAATTCAGCCCGACATGCTAATTTGCCGCGCAGAACAGGAAATCCCGGCAGAGCAGCGCAAAAAACTCGCATTATTTTGCAATGTGCGGCCGGAGCGCGTCATTGCCGCTTATGACGTGAAAACCATTTATGCTGTGCCAGAAGTTTATCATGCCGAAGGTTTGGATGATCAGGTGCTTTTGCACTTTGGATTGAAAACAAAAAAACCGGATTTATCACGCTGGCAAAATATCACCAAACGGATTAACGAACCCAAATACAAAACGCGTGTGGCGATTGTCGGAAAATATACGTCACTGAAAGATAGCTATAAATCCTTGATCGAAGCGCTGAATCACGGCGGGATCGCAAATAATGCCAAGGTTGATTTGGACTGGATTGATGCGGATGAATTATCGCCCAAGGCATTGGGTTCTCGTTTGTCTAAAGTAGATGCGGTGTTGGTTCCTGGTGGATTTGGTGTTCGCGGAACGGATGGAAAAATCGCTGCCATTAAATATGCGCGCGAGAAAAAGATTCCCTATTTTGGAATCTGTTTTGGCATGCAGATGGCGATCTTGGAGGCAGCGCAGCATTTGGTTGGGCTGCATGATGCAAGCTCAACTGAATTCGGTCCTTGTGAAAATCCAGTCGTCTGTTTGATGACAGAATGGGAGCAGGGGGGCGCGAAACAGCGCCGTACGAACAAAAGTGATTTAGGCGGTACGATGCGCTTAGGCGCTTATCCTTGTGCTTTGAAAACCGGCAGTCTGGTGCGTAAAATTTACGGCCGTGCGAATATTTCCGAACGCCACCGCCACCGTTATGAAGTGAATTCTAAATACCGCCCGGAATTGGAAGAGGTAGGCGTGGTGTTTTCGGGCTTGTCACCTGATGGCGAATTACCGGAGATTATCGAACGCAAAGATCATCCCTGGTTTGTCGGCGTACAATTCCATCCGGAATTAAAATCCAAACCGTTCGATCCGCACCCGTTATTTGTCTCATTCGTGAGCGCAGCATTAAAGCATAAAAAACGTTAAACCAGCAAATCCTCAACTATCATACAAAAATAATGAAACCAGCACAGGTGGATTTGTTGTACCATCGGTGTCACGCGCGTGGCGGCAGGCAATAAAATATTCGCAAATTCTGCGCATTTGCCGCCGCCTTCGCCGGTCATGGCGATAGTGATCATGCCTAATTCCTTTGCTGCGCGTAAAGCTGCCACGACATTTTTGGAATTGCCCGAGGTTGAAATGCCGATCAGTACCGCGCCCGCGCTGCCATAGGCCTGCACCTGTTTGGAAAAAATTTCTTCGTAGCTATAATCGTTGGCGATGGCTGTGATGGCAACAGAATTATCGGTTAGCGCGATGACATTATAAGGTTTGCGCTCCTTAAAAAACCGTCCGACTAATTCACCTGCGATGTGCGAAGCGTCCGCTGCTGAGCCGCCATTGCCGCAGGTGAGGATGGGTTTGCCGCCGCGTAATGCAGTGACGGTCACATCAATCGCTTTGTTCATAGCAATGCTGATGTCATCGGACATCGTCGCGTTTATCGCCGCGACAGATTGATGCAAATAATCATTGAGAGATTTAGGGAGTTCATAGGAATTCATGACGGAATTTTATCTGATAGCCGCAAGGGAGACAATCCTTAGTTTGGATCTAAACGGGTATGAAAGTCCAGAAAGTCTTGTTTACATTGGCCAAATTTGTATGGCCAGAAGCTTCCATAAAACTCGACACCGCCATAAAATCTGCTATAACTTTCGCGCCTGGACGTAGTTTGGGGCTGTTTGTCGGCGTAAGCTGGAAAATTTAAGGCCTTCAGCTTGGCAACTGAAGGAAGTTTTTGAGGAGACGTGGCCGAGAGGCTGAAGGCGGCGGTTTGCTAAACCGTTATACGAGCTTAAACTTGTATCGAGAGTTCGAATCTCTCCGTCTCCGCCATTTGCCCAGAGCGTGGCAAATTTATTCAGACTCGATAATGATTACTGCAGACTATTAGAATTTCTGCCGTTGTTTGGCCCCATAAGATGGACAAGGTATAAACGGCTCATAGCCGTACACGCGCAAGGAACTCCACGTTAATATTGCCGCCAAGCTATTTAGTGAGCACAAAGAATTTTGGATTCGCGCAACATCGTAATAGGTTATTGGTATTTGTGTTACTTTGCATTTAATATGTATTCTTTAATATTCTTGGGATAATCTTAATTTCTTCTTTATTCCATTTTTGTAAAGCTGACTTTGTTGGGCACTCAATGTTTCCAACAAACAAGGAGCCAGAGAAAATAATCATTCGGATTAAACCAAATGCGAATTAAATTCTCTGGCTCCGATCTTTTTGAGGTTTTGCGCATGCCCTATCAAATCAACCAAGAACTGCCGGATAGCGTGAAGGATAATCTGCCGGATCATGCACAGGATATTTACCGGGCGGCCTTCAATCATGCATTTCAGGAATATGCCGATCCCAGTAAACGGCGCAAGGGCGGGACGCAAGAAGAAACAGCGCACCGTGTCGCCTGGAGCGCCGTTGAAGAAAAATACGAAAAAAGGGACGGCAAATGGGTTTCCAAGAGAAACAGGGCCGCATAGTTCCAACGGAAACACGGTTTCTTAATAGAACCGATGCAGGCCGGCAATTGGCTGAACAGCTTTTGCCCTATGCCAATCAATCCGATGTCTTGGTGCTGGCACTACCGCGCGGCGGGGTTCCGGTCGGGTTTGAAATCGCGCGGCGCCTGCTTTTGCCGTTAGATGTTTTTGTAGTACGTAAATTGGGCGTACCCGGCCACGAAGAATTTGCTTTTGGCGCCATTGCCACCAGCGGTATCCGCGTTTTGAATGATGAAGTGTTGGCATCCCTTCCGCTTAGTCTTGCCGTTATTAATGTGATTGCCGAGCGCGAACAAAAAGAACTTAAGCGCCGGGAGCAAGCTTACCGGGATAACAAGCCGCCGCTCCAGATTAAAAATCATACGATTATTCTGGTGGATGACGGTATTGCTACGGGTGCCACTATGCGTGCAGCGATCAGCGCTGTGCGCCAGCAGTCTCCCAAGAACATTATTGCTGCCATTCCGGTTGGACCGATTTCCGTTTATCAGGATTTGCATGAAGCGGATAAAGTGATTTGTCTGTTAACGCCGGATCCTTTTTACAGTGTCGGCCTTTGGTATGAGCAGTTTAATCAGACCAGCGATGACGAGGTACGTGACCTTCTGAAAAAAGCTGAGAACTTTATTGAAGCCCCAGCGTGAACTGCCATGATGAAAGAGCTTAAAAATCATATTACGCCATTAATGGGCACAGATGACGACTATGACGGCATCTTGGCCATGGCGCGCACAGCGCGTTTTGTCCTCATCGGAGAAGCGTCTCATGGCACGCACGAATTTTATCAAATCCGTGCCGTCATCACACAGCGGCTGATTGCCGAACAGGATTTTATGGCGGTTGCTGTGGAGGCCGATTGGCCGGATGCTTACCGCGTGAACCGATATGTCAAAGGTGATGCGGTCATTGACAATGCCGAGGATGCTTTATCGGATTTTCAGCGCTTTCCGCAATGGATGTGGCGCAATACTGAGGTGCGGAATTTTGTTGACTGGCTGTATGATTACCATCACGCGGCGGAAAAGCAGGTGCCGGTTGGATTCTACGGCCTGGATTTATACAGTCTCAACACTTCCATCAAATCGGTTATCCATTATCTGGAACAGGTCGATCCTGCCGCCGCCTGGCGGGCACGCCATCGCTATGGATGTTTTGATGCATTTGAAAATAATCCGCAGCGCTATGGTTATATCACCAGTTTGAATTTAGATCCCGGCTGCGAACAGGAAGTCATCGCGCAATTAAAGGAAATGCAGCAACGCAATTTTGCCTCATTTTTAAAAAATGGCATTTCCCAAGACGACTTTTTCTCTGCCACACAGAATGCACGGCTGGTGGCGGATGCCGAACATTATTACCGTGCCATGTTTAAAGGACGTCCGTCATCCTGGAATATTCGCGACAGACATATGGCAGATACGCTGAATGCGCTGGCCGATTACCTAACCGAAAAATACCATAAACCTGCCAAGATAGTTGTGTGGGCGCATAATTCACATTTGGGCGATGCAAGCGCGACAGATATGCGAAAACGCGGTGAGATCAATATCGGCCAATTGGTGCGTGAACGTTATCCGCAGGAAACCTTTCTGATCGGTTTTTCTACGTACCATGGCACCGTTACGGCTGCATCCGATTGGGATCAGCCGGAAGAAAACAAACCTGTGCGGGAGGCTTTGGAAGATAGCATCGAAGCTGTATTTCACGCCATGCCGGTCAAGGATTTCTGGCTAAATTTGCGCGAGCCAAAGGTGCAGGAGTTACTGGCAGAACAACGATTGCAGCGTTTTATTGGCGTCATTTACCGCCCGGATACCGAACGCTGGAGCCATTATTATCACGTGCAGCTCCCGCAGGAATTTGACGTGATCATTCACCTGGATAAAACCCGCGCGCTGACACCATTAAGGCCCGGACACCGCTGGACCCAGACATTTAGGGAATTTGAAGAAACTTATCCCACCGGAATATAATACGCAAAAAGGAAGTATTATAAATCTCTATGCCGCCTGTTTCATTTTGCTCATTTCGCGACAGGAAGTGGCACAGCGGCGGCATATTTCGGCGCAATGCTGAATGGCGGCATGCTCTTTACCCATGCTTTCACAGGAATCGGCGCAGGCCTCACATATTTCCGCGCAAGCTTGACATGTAACGGATGAAAGATGTGAATTGCGCCGCATGAAATCTGCGGCCGTCTGGCATATTTCCATGCAATCGGTCATGATCCGGATATTATCGGCATTGATATGAGAACCACCGCGCGCCAAATTGTGATTGAACAGCGTGTCCTGACAGGTATCTCGGCATTGCCAGCAAAGCAGTATGCATTCGTGTGCACCGGAATTCATTTCTTTTGGCATAGTCTTTCTCTCCTTTAACCGGAACTTGATCCCTTTACTTTCCGCAACAGACTGATCATCCGCTCTTTCTCCGGCGTAGTGATTACAGATTCTCCCTGATGCAGGGTATCCAATAGATCCATAGAATGTATTGGAACAGACGGACCGGAAGGTTTATGTTCAGGCGGCTGTTTCGGCTTACGCATGCTGGCGGCGCGGATCGGCATAGCGCATGCTCAGGCTGCTTTTTCTGACTCTTGGCGGGTGGCGCTACGCTCATTCATGTTGCTACCGCGCGATCCTTCGGTAGCCTTGCTGCCGCCGCTGATCGGAATTTGCCGCCGGGATTGCCGCACCGATTCCGTCCGCGGACAAGTGATGGTCAGGATGCCATTCCGGAAGCGGGCCTTGATATTGTCCGAATCCGCATCATCAGGCAACGAAAGCGTGCGCGTAAATGCACCGTAACTGCATTCAGTGCAATGGATGTCTTTGCGGTTTTCGACATTTTCCTGCCGTTTTTCACCGCTGATGGTCAGAATGCCATCTGCTGAAACATCCAGCTTGATATCTTTTTCCTCCAAACCGGGAACTTCGGCCGTGATCGTATATTCGTTCTCATTCGATGTAATATCCACACTCGGCTGGAACATCGATACGCCCCAGCTTGGCATACCCGCCAGAGTCGTCGGTACACCAAAACTACGGAAAGCCCTGTCGAACATCCGGTCCATATCCCAAAAGAAATTGGAAATCGGTCCGAAATAAGATGCTGGTAATGACGGTAAATTGCTACCGGTTGGCCGCCGCTCAACGGGCACACGCCTACCGCTATCTTCATTTTGGAACCAGTTTTCCGTTTTTCTAACTGCGTTTGCCATAATATTTCTCCTTTCTCTTGTTTTTATGATTGCGGGCGTGCCTGTCCGGCTTTCCAAACATCAAAGACGTCAAGTGATATTCCCGCATTCAGCCCCTTGGCATTAAAGATATAGGCCAGCACATCGCCGGTGATAGCTTTCGCATTGGCATCTGTATTGACGAGCGTCACGCCTGCGGCGGCACCCACTTTCCAATCCGGCCCCTGTTTTAAATTCGTGAGGGCTTGCACAGAGCGGAAAACATACACCTGGCTGGCACTGTCAACGCCGACCTGCAGGCCGGCTGAACCTGCACCGATGTTATAGTAACCGGTTATTTTTCCATTCTCGATCAGCGCGCCTTTACCGCCCGCACCGCCGATGATTAGATCGGCCTTAACTACAGACGGAAATACCAAAATGCCGGCAGCATTTTTCGTTGTGCTGGCGCAGGAAGTGGAAATGCGTTGGCAGTCAGATAAGGTAGACATGACAGAACTATCGAGCGCAGCATCTACCGCCATAGCGTGTCCTGCACCAATAGAAAGAGCGAGCAGTCCAAGTATAATGGCTGTAAAACCTCTAATCACACGACTGTGTTGTATTGATAGGTTACGCATGAAATCCTCCTTGAGTTAAGCAAAAAGAAAAACGCTAGAGCTTTAAACTAGGCAAGGTTTGATAAAATAGCGATTATGGATATTTTCTCTTGCGCTAAAGCCGAAATAAATATTCAGCGTAGCGGGTGCGCAAAACTTCAATTAGAGATATCTTTTGATATACAATTTATAAAAATTTAATGTGCTTGCGCCTATTAAATAATGACTTTTTAATAGGCCAGCTGAAATTATTCTGATGTTATTTCTCCAAACAAAAGGATGATCCTCATGCCTCATGCGCATCCGCAAAAGGCGCGACGGGCGGGGAATGATTTTTACCGCCAGCTGACGCAGAAAGCCAAACCACTTAAGCCGCTCCGGACGGCCGTAGTGATGCCGGTTGACGTGCTTTCGCTAGAAGGCGCGGTAAAGGCTGCGGCGGCAGGTTTAATTATTCCGATCCTGATAGGGCCAGGGCAACACATCAGGCACATAGCACAAAAGCATGGCGTTGATATCACCGACCTTGGCACAGAAGATAGCCCAGATGAAAAGTCCGCCGCCAGACTCGCAGTCGAATTAGCGGCAGAGAGAAAAGTGGATGCCATCATGAAAGGTCATCTGCCTACACACATTCTGCTGCACGAAGTGGTCTCAGAACGCGCGCTTCATACCAACCGCAAAATGAGCCATATATTTGTGGTTCGGGGTAAGGATTATCCCAAACCTCTTTTTATTACGGATGCGGCACTCAATATCGATCCTGATCTTATTATCAAACGGGATATTGTGCAGAATGCGATTGATCTGTTCCATTGCCTGGAAATCGGCAAACCAAAGGTGGCGATTTTATCTGCGACCGAAGAAATGACTAGCGATCTACCGGATAGCATCGAGGCTGCCGCCCTGAGCAAGATGGCTGACCGCGGGGTGATTACCGGCGGTATTGTCGATGGCCCGCTGGCATTTGATAACGCCATTTCCAAGGAGGCTGCTAAAATCAAGAACATCCGGTCCCCCGTGGCTGGTGATGCTGATATTTTGATTATGCCGGACCTTCAGGCCGGGAACCTGCTCTACAAGCAAATGCGCTATCTTTCTGGTTATGAGGATGCCGGGATCGTGGTAGGCGCGCGTATTCCTATCATTGTCACCAGCCGGGCGGCTGATATTCCGGCACGCGTGGCTTCTGCCGCGCTCGCGGTGCTGGCATGCCATCATAAAACAGAAAAAGTGTATGGATTTAAACAGACATTATCCGTCAAAGAGAATGCCGCATGAGCAATTGCATTTTGGTTTGCAATGCCGGTTCCGGCAGCTTTAAGGGGGCGCTTTTTGCTATGGATGGTCTTCGCCCCGCTTGCACATTTTGAATCGGACTATCATGAAGCGCATCCATGTCTTCGTATAAAAAGCACGGATGGCAAGCAGGAAAGCATAGCGCTTACGAAAGCCAGCAGTGACACTGCGATATATGCATTAATGGATTACTTTGAACGCCAAGGAAAAATTGAAGAACTGACGGCAGTAGGACACCGAGTGGTGCATGGAGCGGATCGCATCCATCCCATATGGATCAACCATGAAACGATGGAGGAAATGCAAAGACTGGTGCCACTGGCGCCGCTCCATCAGCCGCATAATCTTTCACCTATCATGCATATCCGGCGGAAATATCCCCACCTGCCGCAGGTTGCCTGTTTCGATACCAGCTTTCATCGCACCCTGCCTTGGTTGGCGGAAACCTATGCTCTGCCACAGGAATTACGCGGGAAAGGCGTGAAGCGTTACGGCTTTCATGGCCTGTCCTATGAATACATCGCCTTGAAACTGCCGGAGTTGTTTCCACCAGAACAACGCGAACGCGTTATTGCCGTGCATCTGGGCAGTGGTTGCAGCGCCTGTGCTTTGAAAGATGGGAAAAGCATCGCCACCACCATGGGTTTTACAGCGCTTGACGGGTTGATGATGCGTACGCGCTGCGGTGCGCTTGATCCGGGTGCGGTGCTTTATCTGATCCGCGAGCAAGGTTATACGCCAGAAAAACTGGAGCGATTACTTTACGAAGAATCGGGCCTGAAAGGCTTGACCGGTGGCAGTGGTGATACACGCGATATTTTGGCAAGCGTGAAAACCGATGAACACGCGTGGCAGGCATTAGAATTGTTTTGCTATATGGCTGCCCGGGAAATTGCCGGATTGATTGCTGTATTGGGCGGGATGCAGGCGCTGATTTTTACCGGTGAAATCGGTGTGCATGAAGTGGAAATCCGAGCTGGCATCGCCAAATATTTCAATTGGTTGAAGATAAATATCCTCGTGCAGCCGACCGATGAGGCACTCATGATCGCCCGTCACACTTTGGATATGTGGAACCGCAGAAAGAGAGCCGGTCATGGCCATGCACCCCGCGCTGCATAAGTCTTTTGTCCCGCCGCCATTGGCGATGCAGGCCTCGTGGCGGATGGGACGCGCGCTCAAGTTTATGTGCGGTCTCATACCGAACCCAGAATTCCCATAAGCGGCAATACCAGACCGCCATTACAAAGAGAGAAAATTGAACTGGAGCTGGTGCCGGTAGAAAATATGCAATGGGAATCGGAATCGCCCCAGGATTATGAGATCGGCAATGATTTGCCGGACAAGGTATTCGAGAGAGAAAATCCTGCACATCATATAGCTGTGCCGCATATCAATATCTGTGAAGAGCTTAAGCTGCGTCTCATGTGCACCATTGCCGACGGTTTTCAAATGGCCTGCGATGAAAAACCTTTCGACCGGCTGGTACTGGTTGCACCGCCTAAACTGCTCGGAGAATTGAAGAAGCGTTTAAATGAAAAAACGCTTGAGCATGTCGTGGCTAAATCACCGAAAGAGTTAACGCACTTAGACGTGGATGAATTGGCAGGACAGCTGAAGGCCATTCTTTGAATGATTTTACTGGGGCGCGCGTGCCGCCAGCATCAGCAATGAGAACCCGTAAAAGATGAAATTAATTGCAATCAACAATCCTAGATAAAGCGGGCTTAAACCAGGGAAGCCTATCCATAGTAATGCTGACAGCGCTAGTGTGGCGATACCGGAGACCAACATCCATCCCCAGTTGTGCATATGAAGGAATTCAAACGCCAGAAGAATTTCAACAGCGCCTTCCACGGTAAAAAATATGGCTACCATCATGACCAGGGCGAGGATACCGGATAAGGGTATCCATAATATCCATCCGCCCACCGCAATTGACAGCAAGGCGGAAAGAAATGACCACCAGTGCATCCGGGATTTAAAACTGGCAATGAGTTGAAGACTGCCGGTAATTAGCAGCAGCGCGCTAATAAGCAGAGTGGCGGAAATCGCTGTGACACCAGGTAGAATTGCCGCCAGGAAACCAAAAAAAAGAAATGCAGCGCCTTGGAAGATATACCATCCACGATAATCGCTTATACCCTGCCCAATGTGAGGTGTAACGGCATCATCGGCTATTCGATCGAACAAGTTTGCGGCACGGAACATGGGTGCATTCAAGCTGCCACCGACGCCGATTGCCCCTTTGCGAACCAGCCTTCCACGCCCTCTTCAAAAGCCTGGACGTTGGTGAAGCCGTTGGCTTCCAAATTCATTGCGGCATTGCGAGAGAGATCGCATTGGGTATTGCGGCAATAAACCACGATACGTTGATTTTTGGATGTGGCGCGCTGTTCGACATCTTTGGCAAAATTATCTGTGCCTTTAAACGGAATGTTAATAGAACCGGGAATGCTTTGCTTTTGAAAGTCTTCCTGCGGCAGCACGTTAATCAGCAAGAGATCCTCTTTGTTATCAATCCATTGCTTGAGTTGTGATTTATCGACATTTTTCATGGCGGTCTCCAAGTTGTGTGGATTTAAGTAAAATAGCCATCATTGAATTACTCTTCGATAAGAATTTTTATTCCAAAAAATAAAATTTGGTAAAGCAGATGGAGACCAACATGAGATCCATTCCAAGATTGATCTTTTGTGCGTTGTATGGGCGGTCGGCGGTACCCCGGCCATAGCGCGTGTTGATTTTGATAGGGATGTTGATGTGGCACCGCCGCCTGCACGGGTTGAGATTATACCCGAATCGCGCCCGGATTACGCTTGGGCCCCCGGTTATTGGGATGGGAAGAGGGGCAGTACGTTTGGGTTACCGGGCGCTGGATCGGCGCGCGACCCGGTTGTTCCTGGGAGCCGGAACATTGGGTACAAAGAGGCAGCAGATGGCATTTTGAATGTGGCTATTGGGCACGCAGGGAACACCATGAGCTAATGGATAAACGGAACCTATCCTCATCTTATTTCTTTTTCCCATAAACGGATTCATTTTTTATTCATCTTACGGTAACTTAAAATTCCCGTGATTAAACACAGGTCTGGAACCAGAGAAATTAGCAATGAACCGTCAAACGTTCTATGAAATTATATTCTCCGATTCCTCGCTTTTGATTCGTTGCGCTTTTGGTTTAACGATTATCACGCTAACGCTGGTGCTATGGATGCAAACAGAATCTTCTTTGGCGCAGGCGCAAGAAATAGGTCTGCCTTTAACCGTCACTCTTAATGATATCGGAAACGGCCAGCCTATTCCAGGAAAATTTGCTTATTGCATTCCAGATGGCAGCGGCGGCGCCAAAGACGGCGGCAATGTCAGTCCGGCGATTACTTGGTCTGCCGGTCCTACCGGTACGAAATCTTATGTATTACTGGTGGTTGATAAGGATGTACCCGCCAGTTTTGAACTGGCCAATCAGGTGGGTAAAATTATCCCTGCCGATTTCCACCGCCAGAATTTTTATCATTGGGTGCTGATTAATATCCCTGTTAATATCACGAGCTTTTCCGAGGGAGAAAGCAGATACGGCATTGTTGGCCAGAATAGTTTTGGTGCTCGAAGCAAAAGCCGCAACGGCTATGACGGCCCTTGTCCGCCCTGGAATGATGTGTTGCTACATCATTATCATTTTCAGATTTATGCGCTAGATATATCCACGCTGAGTTTAGGAAATACCTTCAGCGGCAAACAAGTAGATGACGCCATGAACGGCCATATCCTGGCCCAGGGTCAGACGATTGGTACCTATACGACCAACCCGCAAATGCTGGTTAAATGATTTTGGTTTAGTCTAAGCGCTTTTCCCCGCTTGCCATTCGCCGATTTCTTTCTCGATGACCTGTGTGGATACATTTAATTTTTCAGCCATTGTTTGGATTAAATGTTCCCGGTCTTGCTGCAAATCATCGCCGCTTAGGCTGCTCCAGTAATGTTGCAGTCTTTTTCTCAGCGACGAAGAATCCTTAATGGTGGCTGTCAATTCTTGGATGGTTTTATCAAAATCATGCCACGCTACTGCAGACCAGACTTCCGTATGCGCGCCGCCGTAATAGCGCACCAGAACGGATAATTTCATCGCCGTTTCCAGATCAGGCGCGGTGAAGATGTCCAGATAATCCCACGGACCGATGACGCTGTAATTCGCAATCCATTCCACGGTGGCCAGATGCTCTTTTATTTTTATGCTGATTTCTTTTGCCGTTGCGCGCAACGTAAAAGACGGATGAACTTCTTCTCGGATCAGGCGGGTGAGAAGAATAAAAGTTTGCATCGGCCTGCCGCCGTTTAGGCGACTTTTTTTCCGGTCGCGCAGGCGACAACTTCCACGACCTCGTTTTGATTGTGGTGTTTGCGCAGAATATGGCCAAAGGACAAAATGCCGCATACCTTGCCGATATCGTTGGTCACCACCAATCGGCTGACATCGTTTTCATGCATGGTCTCAGCGGCCTCGGTCAAGCTGTCGTTTTCACTGCAGGCGCAAATTTTTGTGGTCATATAATCACCGACTTTTTCCGTCGCCGGATTTTTACCCGCGCTGATCGCGCGGATAATAATATCCCGGTCTGTGATGATGCCTTGAACATTATTTTCACTGCCAACAGGCAACACGCCGCAATTTGTTTCTTTCATTTTCCGAGCAGCTTCCTGCAAGGTCTCATCCGGACCAACCAAGATAGGTTTTTGATTCATCAGTTCGCGGACTTTGGTTGTATTTTGAGATGTGTTTTTCATGTCAGACTCCTTAAGGTTCACTTGACTGACTTTCTGCCGACCATCATAAAAAATATATAACATTTTTTGTTGTTAAAAATAAATGAGGAGCAAATCGATAAAAAATCATGCAATTCATGATTGGGTTTTTACGCTTTTGGGGCCACGCTTACAAAAACCAATTAGGTCTATCATGCCGAAAAAATACACCGCCAAAGATACTTCGCTTCACGCCGCAATGCGCGAAGATATCCTTGCCTTGCAGGGCAGATTGGATGTGCATACGCTTATGGCGGCGGCTCGCGTGTTGCAAGAACATGATATTAAATACATCGATCTTTCTGAACTGACGGCATTGGATACACCGGGCGCATTGTTTCTTTGCACACTAGATGAAAATATTCATCTTTCACATGTTCGGCCGGAACATCACGCGCTGCTGAATTTAATTCGTCAACTGGAATTAAAACCATTTCCTGAAGCACAAGAAATTCCTGGCTGGCGACAGTTTATTATTAAAATCGGCCGCGGCGCGGCGGATGCCTGGCAGAATATTCTGGAAATTATCACCTTTATTGGCCGCACCACTGTCGTCACCACGCGTGCATTTATTCATCCGCGCAATTTGCGTCTGCCGCCCCTTTCACATTACATTGAGGAAACCGGTATTCATGCATTGCCGATCATCGGCCTCATGGCAATTATGATCAGCGTCGTAGTGGGTTATCAGGGTGTGGCGCAATTGCGGCCGTATGGCAGCGAAGAATTGACAGTTAATCTGGTTGCCGTTTCGGTGCTGCGGGAGATGGGTGTTTTGGTGACCGCGATTATGGTCTCGGGCCGTTCCGGTTCGGCTTTTGCCGCTGAACTCGGTATGATGAAGGCGCGGGAGGAAATTGATGCACTGGAAGTCATGGGCCTAAAACCTATGGAACTGCTGGTGGTGCCGCGCGTGATTGGGCTGGTCATTGCCTTGCCGCTGCTGACATTTTTCGCGGATATCATGGGCTTGCTGGGCGGCGCGGGTATTACCAATGCTTTGCTGGGGCTGTCGCTGCTGCAATATCTCGACCGCGTACGCGATGTGGTGAAGGGCTGGGATTTATTCGTCGGCCTGATTAAGGCACCGTTTTTCGCGTTCCTTATCGCCACCATCGGCTGCATGCACGGCATGAAAGTACGCGGCTCCGCCGAAAGTGTGGGCAAGGAAACCACCTCCGCTGTCGTGCAGGCGATTTTTGTCGTGCTGATGCTGGACGCATTATTTTCTGTTCTGTTTGAGGAGTTGAAAATATGATCGCGCATCAAGCACCCCCGATTTTATCCGCGCGCGGTATCGTTAACCGTTTCGGCGCTCAGGAAGTACATGGCCATATTAATCTGGACGTCATGCCCGGAGAAATTTTCGGCATTGTGGGCGGGTCGGGTGCCGGGAAAACGGTTTTGCTGAAAACCCTGCTAGGCTTGCGCCGTCCTAATGCAGGTAAGGTGACCTTTACAGGCAAAAAAATTGAAACGCTTCGCCCTGCAGAAAAAGCCAGCTTAATCGGCGTTTTGTTTCAACAGGGTGCGCTGTTTTCCTCACTAACCGTCGCACAAAATTTGATGCTGCCATTGCGGGAATATACAGATTTACCCTTGGCGGTACAGGAACGCGTCGCCGCGATGAAGTTAGAGCTCGCGGGGATTGATGCCGATGCGGGGCGGAAATTTCCATCTGAACTGTCAGGCGGCATGACGCGGCGCGTAGCCTTTGCCCGCGCGCTAGTGCTGGACCCGAAAATTTTATTTTTGGATGAACCGACCTCCGATTTGGACCCGCTGATCGCCGACAGCATTGATCATCTGATTTTGCAACTGAACCAAACCCTGGGCATGACAATTGTGATCGTCACACATGACGTGAATACACTCACCGCGATCTGCCGCCGCGTCGCAGTTCTGGTGGATAAAAAGGTCACCATCGGCACACTAGATGAATTGATGAAATCTGATCAGCCCTGGATTCACGAATTTTTTCACGGTGCCCGCGCAGCCGCTGCGATGCGCGCCAGACACAGGAGCCACCATGGAAACGGATAAACATTATTTCACGGTCGGGTTTTTTATCATCGGCTTGATGGTAGGGGCGGCGTTTTTTTCGCTCTGGCTTGTTAATGCCGGACACCATGACGATATTTTGTATCAGGCGCGTTTCAGCGATTCCATCAGCGGTTTGGCGATAGGCGATCCCGTGAAATTCCACGGCGTGGATGTCGGTAAGGTGGAAGCGATGCGCATTGACGGGGCCGATCCACGCCAAGTAGTGGTGGATTTGCGACTGGGTAAAAAAACGCCAGTGAAAACTGATACGCGCGCCGATCTGCGGCTTAAGGGCATCACTGGCGTGGTAATTGTTGATCTCTCCGGTGGTGATCCCGGCGCGCCGAGTCTGCTGTCCGTCACGCCCAAAGGCCAGGTACCGGAAATCCCCACCGAAAATAACGGTCTGGGTGCGGTGATGGACCAATTGCCGAAAATCATCGATAAATTTTCAGAGATCGAAGACCAAATAAAAAAACTGCTCAGCGATAAAAACATCAATATGACCGGCGATACCATCGCAGAATTACGCAAAGCCGCACAGCATATTGATGAACTCACCGCCAGCCTGAAATCCGATCCGTCGCAACTGCTCAACCCAACCAAAAAAGATTCAAAAGAAAGGTAAGCACTTTCCCGTATTTCAATTTGAATGCGAAATGTCGGATTCGAATTGAGGAAATCAGCCATTTTTGCATCCATGATGCGTTCTGAGAATTCGCTGTTATGGTGCTAAAATTCCCTGATACTCTGAAAAAGATCCCTGTTAATTTTTTAGGAAATTCTGGATTTTGCGCTCATAACCATTGTAATTGCAGTGCAAAAATTGACCTGCTGTATTGTGTGCACACCAATTTCACTGAAGTTTTCTGTTCTTATCCCTGATAAACGGAGAATGGCGCCAGAGAACAGTTTGCTCTAGGTGGCATCTGCCGCCATTTATAAAATGAACAAGCTGTGAATTATTTTGAAATTTTGGAAGAGTGCAGCAAAGTAGATGCGGCGGAGACTAAATTAATGCACCAAAGAAAAAAGGTTAATCCCGCATGGCGGAATTAACCTTTATGAATGTGAATTAAGTCGTTTTAAATTAAACAGTCTTCAAATTCGTGGCAGATTCTTTGCCACGTTCATTGGTGACGTCATAGGATATTTTTTGTCCATCTTTCAGGCCTTGCAGACCCGCAGATTCAACGGCGCTAGCATGAACGAAAACATCCGCGCCGCCGCCATCAGGTTGGATAAATCCATAACCTTTTTGAGCATTGAACCATTTAACTGTACCTTGTGCCATGTTGGCCTCCTAGATTGTAGCGCACCTTCGTGCAAAAGCACCGCACATGATTGCGCGGTTTTGATCTTGAACGTAGTGGTATCTTGGGGAAGCCGAATGGAAGCAAGCAAGGTAGACGTAGTATCTCGAACAAGACCTCTTTACAGGAATTTGAGGCCGACTGCAAGGATTTATAGCGATCCCGCCTATACCATACGGGCTGGTTTGGACGCCCGCAGTCCGTTATAGTTCCGCCCATGGCCTATTTGCTGCAGCAATTGATTAATGGGATCACCCTGGGCGCGATTTATGGCCTGATCGCGCTAGGTTATACGATGGTCTATGGCGTGCTGGGCATGATCAATTTCGCCCATGGGGAAGTTTATATGATCGGTGCTTTTTTATCGCTGATGGGCTTTGCAATTTTGGCACCCCTGGGGCTGCCGGTCGCCGCCATGGTGATTATCGTTTTGTTAGTTGCCATGAGTTTAACAGCGGTTTGGGGTTGGCTGGTGGAACGGGGGGCATACCGGCCCTTGCGCGCTTCGCCGCGGTTGGTGCCCTTGATTTCCGCCATTGGCATGTCAATTTTTTTGCAAAACCTGGTGCAGTTATTACAGGGCGCGCGCGTGAAAACCTTGCCGCCGCTGATTAATGGCGGCGTGACTTTGTTCAATCATCCGGCAGATCATTTTGTCGTCAATCTGTCTTATACGCAGATTTTATTATGGGTGGTGACGGTAATTTTGGTGAGTGGGTTCGCCTATCTCATTCAAAAAACGCCGCTGGGCCGCGCGCAACGCGCCGTCGCGCAAGACGCCATCATGGCGGAATACCTGGGCATTAACAGCAATGCGATTATCAGCTGGACGTTTATTATTGCGGCAGTACTGGCGGCGGTAGCGGGAACGATGGTGGTTTTATATTACGGCGTGATTGATTTTTATATTGGTTTCCTGGCGGGGATTAAAGCATTTACGGCAGCGGTCTTGGGCGGCATTGGTTCACTGCCCGGCGCGCTGCTCGGCGGTTTATTAATCGGTTTAATTGAAAGCCTGTGGTCCGCGTATTTTTCGATTGAATATAAGGATGCCGCGACCTTTATTGTGTTGCTGCTGGTTTTGTTAATACGTCCCAGCGGATTATTCGGCCGCCCCGCGGTGGAGAAGGTTTGATGTGCGTCTGGCTGCGTGAAATTGGGTTGACGGCTATTATTGCCGCGGCAGTGATTTTGCCGATGTTTGGTATTCGGTTGGATAGCGATGGCGGGCAATTGTCGTGGCATACCGAATGGTTGACGGCGTTTGAATTTTGGTTGGGTGCGATTGCCTTGCGCGTTGCGGTGATGATTTTGGCAAAACGTAAAATTAGATTCTTCAAAATAAAATCCGCGCGCGGCGATAATAAATGGTCCATATGGGCGGGCAGGGGCTTGATCGCGCTGGCGTTAGTGTTGCCGTTGCTGCCGTTTGTTGATCGGCGCATGCTGGATATCGCGATTTTGCTGCTCACTTATATCGCAATGGGTTGGGGCCTTTCGATTATGGTGGGCATGGTGGGCCTGCTCGATTTGGGTTATGTCGCCTTTTATGCCATTGGGGCTTATACTTTTGCATTGCTGGCGGTCGATCATGCCTGGTCGTTTTGGGAAACCCTGCCAGTCGTTATGATTTTGGCGGCCACGGCAGCGCTATTGGTCGGTGGGCCGATTTTGCGATTGCGCGGCGATTATTTTGCCATCGTCACTTTGGGTTTTGCGGAAATCATTCGCATCGTTTTAATTAATTTTCAAAGCCTCACGCACGGGCCGGATGGCGTGACAGGCGTGCCGCGTCCCAGTTTTTTCGGCCTCGCGAGTTTTAGTGTAGGAGATCAAAATCTTCCTGCCTTTCATGACTGGCTTGGTATTGCGGCCAATCCAATGCATCGCTTGATGTTTGTTTATTATTTACTGCTGGCATTTGCGCTGGGCGTCACGTTATATCTCGGCTGGCTGCGGCGGTCCGCGTTGGGCCTCGCGTTTGAAGCCATTCGCGAAGATGAAACCGCAGCCCAGGCAATGGGCGTGAACCGGCCCTTAATGAAATTAATCGCTTATATTACGGCGGCGGTAATCGCGAGTATCGCGGGCGCGTTTTTTGCGGCACGCCAGGGGTTTGTCAGTCCTGAAAGTTTTAATGCGACCGAAAGCTTTACCGTCCTGGCAATTGTGGTGTTGGGCGGTATGGGCAGCCGGCTGGGTGTCGTGATTGCGACCTTGCTGTTGATTGGTTTGCCGGAATTATTCCGGGAATTCGCGCAATACCGCATGCTGGCCTTTGGCTTGGCGCTGATGATCATTATGGTGTGGCGGCCGCAAGGTTTGCTGGCACAACGGCGTCCCACACAAATTCTGGAAAGCGCCGCGGAATGAGCGATCTGTTAACCGTGCAAAATTTGGGAATGCGTTTTGGTGGTCTGGTCGCGGTGGATGATGTTTCATTTACGGCGCGCGCTGGCAAAATCACGAGCATTATTGGGCCCAACGGTGCGGGCAAAACGACGTTATTTAATTGCTTGACAGGTTTTTACCGACCCGGATCAGGCAAGATCAAATTACAGTCGCATGGCCGCGAATATGAACTTACCGAAATGTCGGGTTATCAAATTGTGCGCACGGCTGGTGTTGCGCGGACGTTTCAAAACATCCGGTTGTTTCCCGCCATGACGGTGTATGAAAATATGCTGGTGGCGGAACATGGGCGTATTAGCACGATCAATACATTAAACCTGCGCCGTTACCGCCATGAAGTGGCGAAATCAAGGCAACTGGCGCGCAGCTGGCTGGAGCGTATGGATCTAATCCCCTTTGCCAATGTGCGCGCGGATATGTTGCCCTACGGCGTGCAGCGGCGTGTGGAGATTGCGCGTGCGTTATGTACTTCGCCGGTGCTGCTATGCCTGGATGAACCAGCGGCGGGATTGAACCCGACGGAATCGGAAAAACTCGCGCACCTGCTGCGCCGCATTTGCGACGAATTTCATATCAGCATTTTATTGATTGAGCATGATATGGCGGTGGTGATGAAAATTTCCGATCACATTATCGTCCTGGATTATGGGCGTAAAATTGCTGAAGGCACGTCGGACGAGGTGCGCCGCAATCCCGATGTGATTAAAGCCTATTTGGGTGACGCCGATGCAGCTTGAGATTAAAAATCTGCATGCGCATTACGGCGCAATTACGGCACTTCGCGGCGTGGATATCATGGTGTCGTCGGGTGCGATTGTCGCGCTGATTGGCGCGAATGGCGCAGGTAAATCGACGTTGCTGGGTTGTATATCCGGCCGCCCGAAACCGACGATGGGAAAAATTACAATTGACGGGTGCGAGACGACGGGTTTACCGCCCTATCAAATCGCACGCATGGGTGTGGCGCATGTGCCAGAAGGACGACGTATTTTCCCGCGCCTGACGGTGTTGGAAAATTTGCAATTGGGCGCGGCACTAGCGCCCAAGGAAAAATTTAAAGCTAATCTGGGAAAGGTGACGGATATCTTTCCGCGCCTAAGCGAACGTTTGGCGCAGCGCGGCGGCACTTTGTCTGGCGGTGAACAGCAAATGCTGGCGATTGCGCGCGCGTTAATGGGTGAGCCGAAATTATTATTGCTGGATGAGCCATCACTCGGTATCGCGCCGATTTTGGTACAGCAAATTTTTGCGGCACTGCGTATGATTAATCAGGACGGCATGACAATTTTTCTGGTGGAGCAAAATGCTGCCCAAGCGTTGCGCCTGTCGCAATACGGTTATGTTTTACTAAACGGCCAGGTGCATTTGCAAGGCAGCGGGGATGCGCTATGTTCCAATCCCGAGGTCCGCGCGGCGTATCTGGGCGGTGGTATAGAAACGAAAGGTTAGCGGCAAGATGAAAAAATTACTCCTTTTGACGGTGTCGGTTTTACTTTTATCCACTGCTGCGCAGGCAAAAGATGTCATCGTCGCGGTTGAGGGGCCTTTCTCTGGCCCGGTCGCGAATTTCGGTGAGCAAATGAAAAATGGCGCCATCCAGGCGGCCAAAGACATTAATGCCACAGGGGGGGTGTTAGGCCAGAAAATCGCCCTGAAATTTTTTGATGACGCCTGCGATCCTAAACAAGCTGTGACCGTTGCCAATCAAGTGATTGCGGAGCAATTGCCGGTTGTGATCGGTCCATTTTGTTCGGGCTCTGCCATCCCGGCTTCACGCATTTATGCGGAGGAAGGCACGCTGATGATCACGCCCGGCGCGACCAATCCGAAATTAACGGAGCAGGGTTTTAAAGATGTTTTCCGCATGGTCGGCAACGATAATTTGCAGGGCAAAGCCATTGCGAAATATGTGATGGCGCATTTTCCAGGAAAAAATATCGCATTGGTGGATGATAAACAGACCTATTCCAAAGGTCTGGTGGATGTGGTGAAAAAATCGCTGGATGTAGACGGTGCCAAGATTGTGATGCAGGAACAGGTTAACCAGGGTGAAAAGGATTACACGACGTTGGTTACACGTTTGAAGCAGGAAAACGCGAATGTGCTGGTATATGGTGGTTATCAGAATGAAGCAGGTCTGATCCGCCGCCAGTTGAGCGACCAGGGATCAAGCATTGTCATGATCGGCGGTGATGCGCTGTCATCGGCTGATTTTTGGGCCATTACCGGTGCGGCGGGCGAGGGGACGTTATATACTTCTGCGCCGGACCTGACCAAAATTCCGGGTAACCAGAAATTGCTGGCGGCATTCAGTGCCGCACATCTTAATGCGGATGGTTATACGCTTTATTCCTATGCGGCGCTGAAGTTATGGGCGGATGTTGTGAATAAAACCGGATCGGCTGAGCCAAGCAAGGTTGGAACTGCACTGCGCGCCAGCCCGCATGAGACGCCGCTCGGCAGCATCAGTTTTGATGATAAAGGGGATATTAAAGATGCCACCTATGCCGTCTATCGGTTTCATAACGGTAAGACCGTGCAGGTTGAGCCATAGGCCGTTCGGGGAAATGGCCGTTCTTTCACGACAAAGTTCCTTGACCTCGCCGCGTACGAAGATTTCGAGGGGGTAGGATTATAGTCCTGCAATTCGCGTGCATATCCTAGCCATTTTCGGCCCCAAGCCTCTCGGGCTTATATAGGAATATTATCAAATTCTTTTTTAAAGGATAAAGACGCTGGCGGCAATAGGAGCGGTGTGCTGTGATGCTATTTTATTGACAAAGCCTAGGTTTAGATCCTAATTATGGGCATAAGGCCAATATGAGTATGGCAACACTTAATCTAATAAGGAGTTAAAAATGGATGGAAATTGTCAGGTTGGCGATGTTATTAAAAGTGCACAACTCGAAAGGGGTTGTCACATAAATCCGGGCACAGAATGGTTAGTCATTAAGGCTGAAAATAGACAAGAAAAATATATTGCGGGCGGCACTTCCCATTCCGTGATGGGGTGGGATGTTACAGTCCATGCCTTGGATAAAAACGGCGAATATAATTCATCGGCACTACAAATGTTTTTTCGTCAGGGTTGTAGGAGTATAATAAATCAAGTTATTCAGCCAGCTGAAATTACCTTGGTAAGAAGAATGTCAAGGCAGGTGGCCTGGACTCTTCAACCATAAGAATTAAGGATAAGCGCACTGGTCCGCAGTGACCTCGGCATAGGAACGCGCGCTGTTGGCGATGGTAAAGCGGTATTCCGTTGCTCCCTGAATGACCGAATAATGGATTGGCAAAACAGATTCTTTATTGGCAGTTTCGCCACCGCGCACGGCGATGGTGACATGAACCGGTTTTTCCGGATCATACCATGCATCCTTGCCGCCTTTTTCATTCACTGCTGAGACGCCATCACCCGTGATTGTAATCATGCCACTACCGAAACTGACTTTGCTGGCGGGGGATTTGCTTAACGGCGTTGCGACAATAAAACGCTTGGTATCCGGTGCACTGCAATTCCGCACGTTGCTGGCTGCCGCGATGACTTGTTGCAGGCGTTCTGTCGTTACTCCTGATGCCAAACGTTCGCGCAGTAAACGGTTCAGGGCGCGCAAATTATCATCACCGATGTCCGCCTGATATTGTTTTCCCAATTCGTCCAATTTGTTTTGCTGGGTTAGGTTATCGGCGCGCAAGGTAACCAGCTGTTTTTCCATATCAGTTTTATTATCGCGCAACTCGGCCAGCTCATTTTGCGCTTCCCGGCCCTTGGCGTCCGCCATGTTTTCGCCCAGGTGGTAAATTAAGGAAAGAACCACAATGCAAATCACGATGACAATCGTCTGGCGCATGGCTTTTTGCATGGCGCTTTGGCGCCGCCGCTCGTGGGGATCATATAAACGGAAAGACATACCGGAGTTCTACTGGGTTTTATTCGTGGATGAAAGAGTGTTGAAGGTTGGCGTGGAATAATTCCCCAGATTTTTGAAACCGAAAGTAACATAAAAACTATCGCCGCTAGGCAGGCCCACGCTTTGCGTATAATCGTGTTGCGCCGAAAAGAGAATGGAAAAACACTCATCCATATATTTTAATGATGCCCCCCGGTAAATCGGTTTGGCCTGGTTATCCAAATCCTCGGTATCGCTGATAGAAAATTGCCAGAATTGATTTAATTTCGTGGATAGCGTGTTTTGAATTTGTTGACGCGGAATGGGCGCGCCCGTGGTATCCGTTTGAAAGATTTGCTCATTCTTTTTCAGGAAAGCGTAATTGGTGCTAAGGCGCAGCCAATCCGGTCCGGCATTAAAAGTAGCCTCATGACGTTCAGCAGCAAGTGAAGATTGAGACACACGGATACGATAATCAATATCCAGATACTTGCTGGGTGCGGCTGTGATTTGCCCAACCAGATCTGATAGAGGTGCATAAAGTCCGGAAGCCAACGGAAAGGTATCATTGCCGTTGATGCGGTCGCTTTGTCCACCAAAGACTGAAAAGTAACCCCCATCGCGGTTCGTGAAACCGCTGCGCAGGCCGTAGGTAATGCGCTCGCCATCTTCGACGCGATCCAGGCCAGGATAACGCGACAAGCTGAATAAATTGGTTGCGTCCAATTCCACATCCTGACTGTCTTCATTGGGAATGGCCGAATTTTTCACGCGCGGTGTGGCCGTGAAGGCAATCAAAGGTTCCAGTTGATATTGCACATACTTCCCTGTTTTGACCAAGGGCAGCGACGTTTGCCAATCCAGCGTTGGCGTGAAACGGTTGACGCCATAATTTTGCCCATTGCGTGTGGTGCCGACTTCTGCGGCATCGGCGTTTTGGACCTGATAAATATCTTCGCGTAGTTGGGCGGTCAAAGTGCTCTTAAAACCCAATGGTAAAAACCAGTTGCGTTGCCAGTTCATATTGCCGCTTAGGCGCTGCATACTTTGTCCGCCGGTCGGACGATTAATACCTAAAAAGCTAGTTTCTAGCCCCCAACGGCCACCCAACATCCCCCCGGGCTTGCCGTAATTGCTATAATTGATATAAGGCAGCAAATTGGGTTGATCGCCCGTGCTGCCAGGACGGATATCCTGAAAGGCATAGGCATTGATGGCGCCGTAACTGCGTCCTTGAAAGCGTTCCGCGTAAAACCGGTTGGTTAGAATTTGATCACCGTAATTATATTTGTATTCCTGTAAAAAATTCTGGTCGCTGGCGTAATCCAAATCAAAGCCCGCACGCCATAAAGAATTCACATCCCATCTGCCTGTACCGCTGATGAAGCCGCGGGATTGATTACCATGGGTGCCTGTGACGGTTTGCAAATCACTTTCTGTAACGGCGCCGTGTAATAAGATTTGTGCATTGTTTAAACGTTCCCGCCATTCAAGGCCGAGCAGTGGCCCTTGCGAAGTGGCGTAACTGAGTTCCGCTGTGACATCATCTGTCGATGAGAAAGGGTAATAGTAATAATTGCGGATTAGGCTGCCCAGATAAGGCGAGGTCAAATAAACTGGCGGCAGGAACCCAGGCGCCTGTTTCACGGAAGGGTCGGGCGTATCAAAATAGGGCGTATAAAAAACCGGCGTGCCATAAAACTGCATGGTCGCATTATAAAATCTCATTTCTTGGTCAGCGGTATCATGCACAAAAGTCGTGGAATGGACCTGCCACAAGGGCGGTTTTTCAGGATTGGTTTTGCATAGATCGCATGGCGAATATAGAACGTCATGCAAGACTTCGATGGAGGCGCCGTCATTGCCCATGTAACGCTTGCCGCCGCGCGAAACCAGGCGGCTATTATCGCTGAAGAGCATTTTCGCGTTGATGAGGCTGCCCTTGCTGGTATCGCTGGTGAGTTCCAGATAGTCGGCGAATAAAATTTCAGTCGGCCCGCCCATATCAGACGGTTTTTCAATGACTGGGTTGGGGACCGTCTGAGTTGTGGAGACACCTCTGGATGTTTGATTGGACGGGGTGCTATTGATTGGTGATGCGGGCATTTGCATCAGGCGCACATGCCCACGCGCGGTCATTAAATCCTGCGTTTTGGAATAGGTAACTTCATCGGCCAAGAGAATATAAGGTTCGCTGATGATCTGCACATTGCCGCGTGCGATTTGTGTATTGGTTTGATCATTATTGCGAACTTCATCCGCAAAAAGCACATAATTATCGGCTTTGTGCTGCTGAACTTTGACCTGGGTCCGGCTGAATTCCGCGCCACGCGCCATAAAAGGCAGCGCTATCACACATAAAACTGCAATAACGTAAGAACGCATCCGCCTTACTTAAGGTCGGTAACGGAAATACAACACGGCATTATTTGCGGCAGCACATGCCGCTGCCTGCTGAGCTGGCGTCAACGTTCCTATGGCTTGTACCGCGTTACCTGCCGGTAAGCCTGAAGGTTGACCGCCATAGATCCAGCCGATCATGCCGCGTTCGTTAATCATGGTTTGGGTGCCGATCAGTTTTGGCATTAATGCCAGGCAAGTCTTTTGCGCGGTAATAACCCCGGTCGTTCCAACAAAACTAATATGAATCTCAAATACATCAAAAATTGTATTTCCATTGATAGTTTCAGGTGTTGTGGAGTTTTGGATGAAAAAATCATAACCGAGCGGAGACGTGAAAACCTGAGTCGTGCCGTTTGGACCTTTATAGCTTAACTCTGACGGCATCAGGCCTTGGGTGTAAAGGTCGTTGGATAGGTAGGTTTGAGGTGATGTGGGTAAAGATTTTGAAGTTAGATAATCACGCGCCACCTGAAGCGTTTTATCAACCACACCTGCGGTTCTGGCAACGCGGTCATTTAAATTTGCGCCGGCATAGGCCATCCATATCCCGCTGATAATCAGTCCAGCGATCATCAGGACGATAATCGTTTCCAAAATGGTCAGGCCGCGTTGGTTTTGGAAACAGGTCATGGGACGACTCCTTTGGACGATTGTAATAAAATTAAATTCAAATCACCAGTGGAACTTGGCATCTAGCGGCGTAAAAAGGCTGGAATATCATCACCAAATCCTTGCGGATTTGTATCGACAGGTTCGTGCTGTGCCGCGCGTGGCGGCAGCGCTGGTTTCAACGGCTGTTGCGGTTTTGGTTGTGCCGGTTCTTTTGCGCGTGATGATGGGACGGTTTTTCCACGTGCTTGTCCACCTCGTGCGACAGTTGGCCGTCCACCGCGGGTTGTACGGGCAGGGGGCGCTTCGCGAGTTTCCAGTGTATCCAGGGTTAAGCCTTCAACCGGCGTGGGCAGAACGATCTGTTTGGTCAGGGCGAAAATATTTTCAAGCAACTGCGCATCATTCGGCGATGCAAAACTAAGCGATAAACCGTTACGGCCCGCACGGCCCGTGCGGCCAATACGATGTATGTAGTCTTCGCTGTTAAAGGGAATATCAAAATTCACCACACAGGCAACATCGGGAATATCCAGCCCGCGCGCGGCGACATCGCTGCAGACCATCATTTCCATTTTGCCAGATTTGAAATCCGCGAGAGCCTCATAGCGTTTGCTCTGCGCCATATCGCCATGCAGTTCACCCACATTAAAACCGTGGCGTTTCAATGAACCCGCTAGCACCGCGACGTCGCGTTTGCGGTTGCAAAAAATATAGGCGTTGTGCACGTCTTTGGATTTCAACAGATGGCGCAGCAATTCACGCTTTTTACGTTCTTCGACGTAATACAATTCCTGCGTAATCGTGCCTGAGTCTGCCGCCCGGGCCACGGAAACCTCGCGTGGGTTGGAGAGGAATTTTTCCGCCAGCTTGCGGATTTCCGGCGCCATGGTGGCAGAGAACATCAGCGTCTGGCGCAGTTGCGGCAGCAGTGCGGAAATTTTTTCGATGTCCGGAATGAAACCCATATCCAGCATGCGGTCGCATTCATCAATCACAAAAACTTTCACGTCGGACAATAAAATCCGTCCGCGTTCGAAGTGATCCATCAGGCGGCCGGGCGTGGCGATTAAAACATCGACGCCGCGGTCGAGGGCGCGGATCTGTTCATCCATGCCGTCACCGCCCGTCAGCAGCGCCCATTGCAATTGATGGTACTTGGTATATTTCGCAAAATTATCCGCGATTTGTGAGGCCAACTCGCGCGTGGGCGCCAGAATCAGGGAACGCGGCATGCGCGCGCGCGAACGGCTGCCGAATAGGATATCAATCATTGGCAAGACAAAGGCCGCAGTTTTTCCTGTGCCGGTTTGTGCGCAGCCGACCAGGTCGCGCCCCATCAAGATAATAGGGATAGATTTTTCCTGGATCGGCGTAGGGGTGACATAGCCCGCATCCGTCAGGGCGCGCAGCGTTTCATCGGACAGCCCGAGGTCGGCAAAGGTGACTTTTTCGGCTGGCGCTTCGGGTTCCATATTTTCAGAATTCATAGCACGTTCATATATCTTTATTGTTCTTATAACAACGAAAATGTCATCTTATAAGCTATTAAAACGTGTCATCCTCGGGTGCGTAGCGCGCAGCCCGAGGATCTACGGTTCCGGAATCCAAATGTTTCAGAATCTAAAATTATGGAAGCGTCGTAGTGGATCCTCGGGTCCTGCCTTCGGCAGTCCCGAGGATGACAAGCGTTAGGGTTATGTTTAATGAATATGAAATGTCCATCCCTGCGCTTTTTCTGCCTGGTCAGCTGACCGATGAACGCCTGTGGACGCCCATGCTGGCGGCGCTGCCAGAAGGCTTGATTGCGCCGCATTTTGTGGAACTAACGCGCGGCGATACCATAGCGGCCCTGGCGCGCCACGCGTTGTCTGGTCCGCCGGAGAAGTTTGTTTTGGTGGGATTGTCGCTAGGCGGGTATGTGGCGTTTGAAATGCTGCGCCAATCGCCGCATCGCGTGGCGGCTTTGGTGTTATTCAATACCTCTGCGCGTTCAGACGATGAAGAAAAACTGGAAGAGCGCGAACGGTTAAAAAAAGCGGTCACAGTGGGTCAATTCACAGGGGTTACCAACCGCTTGATGCCTACGATTGTTCATCCGCGTCAACTCGGCAATCGCATGGTGACGGACATAGTCATGCAAATGGCCAGCCATATCGGCCAGGAAGGGTTTCTTCGGCAGCAGCATGCGATTATGTCTCGCTCCGACAGCCGCGATCTATTACCGCATATTCAGGTGCCGACGCTGATTGTTGGCGGTGATAGCGATCAACGTACGCCGCCAGAATTACAGCATGAAATTGCCGCACAAATTTCAGGCGCTGAATTTCATTTATTGAGAAATGTGGGACATCTAGCGCCCTTGGAAGAGCCAGTCTTATGTGCGGATTTGGTGATGAATTTTTTGCAAAAGAATTTGATCACGCCCCATGCTGTAACACCAGCGCATTCAGGCCATCGGCAATAAATTGAATGGATAACGCCGCTAGGATAACACCTAGTACGCGCGCCAGAATATCTACGCCGCCCTGGCCAATGACGCGCAACATCAAACGTGCGGAGCATAAGGCGGCAAAACTGATCAGGCCCACGAGTAATAAAGCCGCGAGTACCGTCATCTGACCTATCCAGTCTCCGGCGGCTTTATCCATCAACAGAATAGAAACGGTCAGACCGCCTGGCCCGGCCAACAAAGGAATTGCCAGTGGAAAAACCGCTAAATCGCGGTGACCGCGTGCGCTGGCAGCACTGGCCTCCGCCATATCATTTTCATGATATCCCATGACCATGCGGTAAGATAACAGGAATAACAGGAGACCGCCCGCGATGCGGAAAGCTTCCGTGGAAATACCAAGGGATTGTATAAATGCCTTACCCACCAGGGCGAATACAATCATCAACGTAAATCCAATTAACGTGGCACGCAGAGCCAGTCCGCGGGCATCTTTAATATTTTGCTGTCCCACCATGCCCAGAAAAATTGTGGCGACACCAATAGGATCAATGACAACAAAAAAAGTAATAAAACTGGAGATAAATAATTTGTATAGATCAACCATCAGATGAGCGTGCATCATTGGCGGACGATAGATTCAAAGCTGGCAATAAAGAAGAGCTTGCCCATTCAATGAAAGAATAGATAAAGGTACAAAAAATAGAGATTACCATCGCGCTGATCCATGAAATCTTGAGATCAGAGCATAGGTTTACAAAAACCGTATGATCAAAGAGATTGGGATTTGTGATTAATACAGACAGACGGCTGTAACCCAAATAGGAGGTCAGGTAACTGCCAAACAAAAAGATATTTAAAAAAGTTGTTGTGATTAAAGTTTGACGGATGCTGATGTAGGGAAAGTTGCCTCTCACCATTGCAAGGGCCAAAGCACCGCTGCAGCCAGCCAAAATTGTAACGCCCCAGGAAAAATATAAATCTGAATCTGGATTGGTAAAAAAACCGCTGGCCAGTAAAAGGGCAACAGCGACAGAAAAACACATCATGCCGTAACCGTAAACAGATAAAGCCAATCTGACAGGTTTTTTAGTATTTGAATCCATGATCTCTCTCCAGAGCCCAATTGTAGGTGATTTGCAAACCTTCTGCTAGAGGTGTTTGTGCCTGCCAGCCGAGCGCCGCTATGCGCTGATTGTCCAACAGTTTGCGCGGCGTGCCGTCCGGGCGGGTGGTATCAAAAATGAATTCGCCATTATAATTAATAACTTTAGCAATGCAGCCAGGTTACCCACAAACAGAAATTCACGCAATGGTGTGCCGCTGCCCCATAAGGTGACAGCAGGATTGGCCAGTGGTTTTTGCCTCATGGATTTTCCGCATCAGGGCAGGGATCATATGACTGCTTTCCAGGTCAAAATTATCATGCAGGCCGTAGAGGTTACAGGGCATGGCGCTGATAAAATTCGCGCCGTGCTGGCGATATATAGCCTCAGACAGTTTCGGGCCCGCGATTTTTGCGATCGCATACCATGCCTCCCAAGAAATGTGGCTTGTCAAAACTTTTGGGAATTCGGTTAAGTTCAGGTGCTTGGACTTAGAGGGCTCTGAAGGATTTATAGCGCGACCATGGATGAATATTCCGGTGCAGGGCCGGAACCCTTTTCCTGGCGCGCAAAAAAGCAACCGAATTTGGAAACCACCCGGAATTAATCTATAAAAAACAAGAGCCAGCAAAGCTGGCTCCGTTAAAATAATGGCGCACTATAACTTAATTGTCAGACAAGCCTTCAATAATCGCGCGGTTGATGGAGATTAGGAAATCCGTATCCAGGCTGCGGTTGATGTTTTCGGAAATTTCGCGGATCACGGTCTGGCCGATTTCAATGAGCTGTTTCCGCAATTCAGGCGGCAGGTGATTTTGGCCGCTTTGCAGATCGCGCACAAAAACCGACCAAAGCAACTGATTATCCGATGCAGCCTTGGCCAAGGCATCAGGCGAAGCGGTTTTTGCGGCGGCTTCCAACGCATTAGTAACGCGGGTTAAAATTTCCCGCTCAACGGCGCGGCTTTCGCGCTGGTTGGGGCTGGGAGCAGCTGCAGTTGCAGGTGAATTCATGGCTTTATCCTCCGATGGGCCTGACGCGCCGGGTCAGCCCGACTGATTCACACAGATATCATTTCCGTCCGACTCCCGCAAGGCGTGTGAGATTATCTTCGGGGCCGATTGCCTATCTGTTTGTAATTGGCTAACATTCCGCAAATCATCTGTGGCACAGGAGAACCCCAATGAGCCAACAAAGTTATCAGGATATCATTCACCGCGTTGAACGCTTGCACCGCCGGTTTTTGGATGTGCTGTCGATCGAACTCGTAAAAATGGGAATTGAGGATATCAATAACATTCAGGAGCTGATTTTATACAACATCGGGCCGGATACGCTGACGGTGGGGGAATTGACCGCGCGGGGTTATTATCTGGGTTCCAACGTTTCCTATAACCTGAAAAAACTGGTGGATGCGGAATATATCGCCAATGAACGTTCCGCGCATGATAAACGGTCTGTGCGCGTGCGCCTATCGGATAAAGGTACGGCGCTGCGCCGCAAAATGAATGAAATGTTCATGCGTCATGTCGCCAAAATGGGTGAGGTTGGCCTATCCGATGCCGAGCTGACGAGCGTGGAAACCAAACTTGCCAACATGGAGCAGTTTTTAACCGCGCAGCTGGCCTATGCCGGAATTGCTATGCCACGCGAAGAATGACCCTAACGCCGCCAACGGGACAAGAAGTTTTCTTTGAAATGCAGCGCATTGGGCCTTATATGAAAGTGTCGGCGCTAGACCCGATCACGTTGGTTGAAGTATCGGTGCAGGGTCCCGCAAATGCGCGTGAAGTAGATTTGAAAAAACTGGCAGTGAATAAATTGAAGCTTGCAATTGAGAGGCAGAAGAAGCAATGACCGCCCAAAACACGATTGCTTTTGCCGCAGACCATGCGGGCGTCGAATTAAAAGATCATTTGCGCGCTTTGGCGGAGCAGCAGGGTTTCTCCGCATTGGATTTGGGCGCGCATGTGCTGGATAGCGTCGATTACCCGGATTATGCCCAGGCGGCGGCCAAGGAGATTGTGGATGGCCGTGCGGGGATGGGGGTTTTAATCTGCGGTTCCGGCACCGGCATGGCGATTTCCGCCAATAAAATTCCCGGGATCCGGGCGGCCAATTGCTGGAGCGTTGAAATTGCCCGCCTGGCGCGTGAACATAATGATGCCAATGTTTTGTGCATTCCTGCGCGGTTTATTTCCCAGGCTGAAGCCAGCCAGATTATGCAAACCTTTTTACATACAAAATTTGCGGGTGGACGGCACGAAATCCGCGTCAATAAAATTGAGGGGAATTGTTAAAAATCATTTGCCCGGGCGCATGAGCGCGCTTATACCAAAGTCATTCGTAACCCTGGGATTTTAACCATGACGGCTGCTTTGAAAATGACTGCTTCCCAACCTTCCAACCCATTCGTGCCGCCGGGCTTTTTCACGCAAAGCCTCCAAAGCGCCGATCCTACTGTCTGGGACGCCATTCAAAAAGAACTGCACCGCCAGCAGGATTACATTGAACTGATCGCCTCGGAAAATATTGTTTCGACAGCAGTGATGGAAGCACAGGGCTCCATCATGACGAACAAATATGCCGAGGGTTATCCGGGCAAACGTTATTACGCCGGCTGTGAATATGTCGATGTGACCGAACAGTTAGCGATTGACCGCGCATGCCAGTTATTCAAATGCCAATTTGCAAATGTGCAGCCGCATTCGGGCGCACAAGCCAACCAGGCGGTATTTTTCGCACTCATGCAACCGGGCGATACCTTTATGGGTCTATCTTTGCCTGAAGGCGGCCATATCACGCATGGCCTGCCCATCAGTGTATCCGGTAAATGGTTTAATCCTGTTCCTTACGGTCTGAAAGATGACGGCAAGATTGATTATGATCAGGTCGCGCGCCTGGCCACGGAACATAAACCGAAAGTGATTATTGCTGGTGCATCGGCCTATCCACATGCGATTGACTTCAAACGCTTCCGCGAAATTGCGGATAGCGTCGGCGCTTATTTATTTTCTGATGTCGCGCATTATGCGGGCCTGATTGTGGCGGATTGCTATCCAAACCCGTTTCCGCATTCGCATGTCGTGACAACGACGACGCATAAAACCTTACGTGGCCCGCGTGGCGGCATGATCCTTACCAATGATGCGGAACTGGCAAAGAAAATTAATTCCGCCGTTTTTCCTGGTATGCAAGGCGGTCCGTTGGAGCATGTGATTGCGGCCAAGGCCGTTGCGTTTGGCGAAGCTCTGAAACCCGAATTCAAAACCTATTGCCAGCAGGTCGTGAAAAATGCGCGCGCCTTGGCGGATGAATTGATTAGTGGAGGCTTGGCCTGTGTCGGTGGCGGTACCGATAGTCATAAAATGCTGGTGGATTTACGCCCGATGGGTCTGACAGGGAAAGCGGCGGATGTGTCGCTACATAACGCAGGTCTGACCTGCAATAAAAATTCCGTGCCAAACGATCCAGAAAAACCGATGGTGACGTCGGGTATACGCCTGGGCACGCCCGCGGGCACGACACGCGGTTTTAGCGAGGCGGAATTCCGCGAAGTCGGCCAAATGATTTTGGAAGTGTTGCGTGGCTTGAAAGCGAATCCGGTTGATAACAGCGCCGTTGAACAAAGCGTAAAAAAACGCGTTAAGGCATTATGTGATCGCTTTCCCATCTATCTTGAATTAGGCTAAGGTCCGGGCATGAAATGCCCGTTTTGTGGAAATCTGGATTCTCAGGTCAAGGATAGCCGACCATCGGAGGATGGCGGCGCGATCCGCCGCCGCCGCCAATGCGATACCTGTGGGGCGCGCTTCACAACTTTTGAACGCGTGCAGTTGCGTGATTTGATTGTGTTGAAAAGCGATGGCGAGAAGGAAATGTTCGACCGGGAAAAATTGCTGCGCTCCTTACAGATTTCACTCCGTAAACGCCCGGTGGAGCAAGAGCAAATGGACCGCATTGTGAATTCCATCGTGCGACAGCTGGAGGCCATGGGCGATGCCGAGGTTCCCACCAGCACGATTGGCGCATTGACGATGGCCGCATTGGGGAAATTGGATCAGGTCGCCTATGTGCGTTATGCCTCGGTCTACCGCGACTTCCGTGAGGCCTCCGATTTCAATGAGTTTTTGGAGACTCTAAAACCGGAAGAAAAATAATGTCGGTTGATCGCCACATGCTTCATGCGCTGGAATTGGCGAAACGTGGATTGGGAAATGTCTGGCCCAATCCGGCAGTGGGATGTGTGATTGTTAAAGATGGTTTGGTAATCGGGCGCGGTTGGACCCAGCCCGGCGGGCGTCCGCATGCGGAGGCGATGGCACTGGCGCAAGCAGGTGAGAATGCGCGCGACGCAGAAGTATACGTAACGCTGGAACCGTGTTGTCAGCCGGGCCGCGGAGCGGCTTGCACGGGCGCCATCATCGCGGCGAACATTCGAAAAGTTTTTATTGCCATGGGCGATCCGCATCCGCGCGTGAATGGTCAGGGCATTGCGGTGTTACGTGCGGCAGGCATTAAGATCGAAGTAGGCGTATGCGAAGCTGAAGCCGCCGAATTAAATAAAGGGTTCTTATTAACCGTTACTGATCGCCGCCCGATGGTGACGTTGAAAATGGCGGTATCGGCGGATTGGAAGATGACGGCAGGCGATGCCGCGCAGCCGTGGATCACGGGCGCCGAAGCACGTCGTCACGGCCATCTGCTGCGCGCGACGCATGATGCTATTCTGGTCGGTGTCGGCACGGTGATCGCGGATAATCCAATGCTTGATTGCCGGATCGCGGGCCTGGAAAAATTTCCGCCTGTGCGCGTGGTATTAGACCGAAACAACCGCATGCCGATGAACTCAAAACTGATGCAAACAGCGGATCGGATACCGCTTTGGATTTTAAAAGAAAATATGGTTCCCGAAGTTTTGAAAACTCTGACGGAACAAGGCATCACGCGCCTGCTGGTCGAAGGCGGACGGCAAGTCGCGCAAAGTATTCTGGATGCTGATATGATAGATGAAATTATCATTTATCAGTCGCCAAATGTGGTTGGCGATGCGGGCTTATCCGCACCGGAATTGCCGAAAAATATTTCCTTAAAATCTGAAATTAAGCTTGGAAATGATACAGCCAGGCACTACGTAGTAGGTTAATGTTTACCGGCATTATCACCGACCTTGGCACGATTACTGCGATTGACCCCGCCGAGAATTTTCGCGTGCAAATTCAAACGACATATGACACGGCGAAAATTCCGCTGGGTGCATCAATTGCATGTAACGGTATTTGCCTGACAAATATTGAAACCGGCACAGATTGGTTTGCCGCACAAATTTCTGAAGAAACCCGTGCGAAAACGACGGCGGGCACATGGGCGGTCGGCACTAAACTAAACCTGGAACGTGCGCTGGCGCTGGGCGAGGAACTCGGCGGGCATTTGGTGCTCGGCCACGTCGATGGCGTCGCGCAGGTAAAGTCTGTTGAAACCATCCAGGATTCAACTGTCATCACCATCACGCCGCCTGTGGAATTATTGCCCTTTATTGCGCCAAAAGGCTCGGTCTGTCTGGACGGCGTCTCTTTAACCATAAACGCAGCCGTGCTAGATACATTCACCATCACCCTCGTTCCACATACCCTATCATGCACAAACTTTCAAAACTTACGCCCGGGCAGCTTGCTGAACATCGAGGTGGACATGATCGCGCGTTATCTGGCACGCATCATATCAGCGCGCACACCGGCGAACTAGCCGCCATTTCATCAGTCGAAGAAATCCTGGCCGATATCCGCGCCGGCAAGATGGTGATTATCGTCGATGACGAAGACCGTGAGAATGAAGGCGATCTGGTCGTCGCGGCGGAATTCGCGACGCCTGAAGTCATTAATTTCATGGCAAAATTCGGACGTGGATTGATTTGCGTGACGTTGGATAAAGCACAGGTAAATCGCCTTGGCCTCCCGTCGGTGATGAGTGCAAACAGTAACCGTTTCGGCACGGCCTTCACAGTTTCCATCGAAGCACGCCATGGCGTGACAACGGGCATCAGCGCGGCTGATCGTGCAACCACGATTGCGGCGGCGATTAATCCCAATGCAAAACCGGAAGATGTCGTAACTCCTGGACATATTTTTCCATTATTGGCGAGGGATGGCGGTGTTTTAGTCCGAACCGGACAGACGGAAGCATCCGTTGATTTGGCGCGGATGGCGGGATTAATTCCGGCGGGTGTGCTGTGTGAGATTATGAATGATGACGGCACCATGGCGCGTTTGCCGGATTTGGTGAGCTTTGCGCAATTCCATCATATCAAAATCGGCACAATTGCAGATTTGATTGCCTACCGCCGCTCATCCGAAAAAATGGTCGAGCGCGTGCTGGAAACGGATTTCACCAGTCGGTTCGGCGGCGAATTTAAAATGATGGTTTTTGCCAATCGCCTGGACGGGACGGAGCATATCGCCTTGGTCAAGGGGGATATCACCGGGGCCGCGCCGGTACTTGTGCGCATGCATGCGCTATCTATTCTACGTGATGTATTGGGTGATTACGCAGACCCATCCCACGATGAATTGCAACAGGCAATGCAGCAGATCGAACGTGCGGGCAGGGGTGTTGTCGTATTGATCCGTGAATGGGATCCGCAAGGTCTGTCACGAAAATTAAAAACTAAAATTGATAGCGGAAAACCAATCGTGCCAGAACTGCGCGATTACGGTATTGGCGCGCAAATTCTGGCAGACCTGGGCGTGCGTGATATGACATTGCTGTCTAATCACCCGCGCGCCGTTGCCGGATTGGAAGGTTATGGGCTGACAATCGCTGGATGGCAGCCTATAAATTGAATCAAGAAATTGCCGCTTTGGGGAGAATAGCATGTTAGATATGCACATGATGCTGGTGCAAAGCACCTTTAACCGGGATATCACGGATCAATTATTCAGCGGTGCGGTATCGATGTTGGATAAATACAAGGCGACCTATGAACATTATTTGGTCCCGGGTGCCTTTGAAACAACGGCGGCAATCCAATGCGCGATTAAGGGTATGGAGTTTGCCAAGGCACGCCGCCGGTTCAGTGGTTATATTCCACTGGCTTGTGTGATCCGCGGCGAGACCAGTCATTACGATCATGTAGCGCATGCGGTCTTTGACGGTATGAATGAATTGGTACTGCGTTACACGATTGCCTTGGGTAACGGAATTTTGACGACCGAAAATTACGATCAAGCTTTGGAACGTGCCAGCCTGACAGGTCGTAACTGGGGCGGGCAGGCGGCCGAGACTTGTATTGAGATGATTAAGCTCAAAGGCAAATTTGCGCTGTTTCCGCGTAGCTAGTGAGTAAACCGCAAAAACCGTCCAGGAAAGCACGCATGACTGCCGCCAGGTTGGCGGCGGTGCAGGCGCTATATCAACAGGCTTTGTCGGATGCGTCTTTTACTGACGTTAAGGCACAATTCCTAGAGCATTACGCGGGTGGCGATTTGGATGGAGACCAATTGGTGCCGCCGGATGAAGCGCATTGGCTGATGGTGTTGGACGGGGTGGAAAATTATGCTTGGCAATTGGATCAAGCGGTGGATGCGGCCATTCACGCCGCGCAACCAAGCCGTAAGGTAGAGAATATGGAAATTTTGCTGCGATTAATATTACGATGCGGTGCTTTTGAAGTTTTACATAAAATTGCAGAAAAACCCATTATTATCAATGATTATGTTAACGTTGCCAAAGCATTTTATCAGCTTAAAGAGCCTGCTTGGGTAAATGCGGTATTGGATAAGTTGGGCTAGATATCAAGGATTAAAACCATGGGGCGGCCTTGTTGGCGTTCCTTCCGAAGATGTGCCGCCAGTAGGAAGGATAGCAGATGGGACGGCATCACTCGCATTAGCTAGAATAGCCTCCGTGACTTCTTGAGGGATTGTTTTCAGATTAGGATAAGCTGTTGTAATGATAGCCCCAGCAGAAGATAAAGCTATGTTTGCTTCAGCAAGAGTATAAGGATTTTGCTGTGCGAAAGCGCCAACGGCATCCCGAGTAATTTGCCCGCATTCATTAAAAAAATTGATGACAACGCTGGAATTACTCATTTCGCTAGCGAGACTTAAATTTCCCCGGGCTGCGCTAATCCCTATAGCAAAATTATCAAGGGTTAGCTCAGCCAAATTTGAAAGTGTTCCTGGAAAATCATTCCCAACTTTCTTCATTGCTGCTTGCTTTATTTCTTCTTCCTCCCCCCGCTCTCGGATTATTTATGCCAATAATCAGAGGTGGGAAAAGCGGATCTGCCAGCGATTTTAGTCTTTCAACTTCTGTTTTTATATCATCCATAATTCAAAGTGCCCGTCTAAGCTAACTGAACATAAAATACCCTGTTTGGGGCCAATATGTCAAGAAATTCGGTGCTTTGGAAAACACATTGCGGTGAATGACTACGTCAATATTACCAAAACCATCTTCAATTAAGAAGCAGGTTTCCAGGCATGATAATCTCCGGTGGCCTTGGCGCGATGCGCGGTGCCAAGCTGATGCCCGGGTGGCAGGTAAGCACCGGATGAGCCCGTCATATTCGCAACTGGCGGTTTTTGCCAGTGGCGGCGGAATCGGAGGGCTTCGTCATTTGTTGGTAATGTATCGGACTGATGATGCAACCAACCATGCCATTCAGGGGGGACTTCGGAAGCATCGACATAGCCAGCTTTATATATGACCCAGCGACGGGAACGGCGGGCCAAATTCCCCGATGATTGGGCGGGAGAAAGTTTAGTGCGTTCTTCGTAATATTTATTGCCGAACTCATCCGTACCTACTGATACGCCGCCACGCAATAACGTCACGAATTTAATATGCGTCTGTGACAGCGTGCCCAGCACTGGGGAAAGAAAGTTGAAGTTCATTATGTGAAATTATCGCGTTGCAGGACGATTGGCAACGCATAAAAAAATAGCGGGAGATATCCCGCTATTTTTACCTATCGGTTAAGGCTTTTAATTCGCTTGACGTCTCAAGAATGCTGGAATTTCCAGTAAGTCTTCATCCGCTTGAGACAATTTTGCAGGCTGCTGATTGACCAGTTGCGGTTCGCGTCGCTGGGGTTCAGGTGTGCTACCATCTGAAGCATTGGTTCCTGTCAAATTCAAACCCATGAAACCGCCATGGCGGGCACCATCATGCTCTTCTGTTTCAGAGCCCGACTTCTTGCCTGTTGCAATGCCGGTCACACGCTCAAACAACGAAGGACCTTTTTTCTTGGATTCCATAACGGTTTGTGCGGGTATTGGTTGTTGTGACCCATCGGTTTCAGAAAATAAATTAGGTTGTGTTGGCGTCGGCTCACTCATCCGTGTGGTTTGATACGGTTGTGGTGCCATCGCCGAATTTGGCGAAGTTGTTTGCTGGTTTGTTGGTGTGGTGGACGCAATGGAAACCCATGGTGATGCCGGTTCCGCGCTTTGCGGTGCTTCATCATAGAGATGGGCAAAGTCAGGCTCAAAAGTTTGCGTTATTTCACGGGCAATAACTGTCAGGTTTGGTGACGGTGCTGTTTGCGCAGGAGCTGCGGCCACTGATGCAGGGTTCATTTGCAATGCGGCATTGCCATAGCTTTGCGGTGCGGCTTGATATTGTGGTGTGGTCGATGTGTTGGGCTGTGAGGGCGCTATGCTGGTCACACGTAAACCGCTTTGTCCTGTTGCGGCAGAAGCCGGCGCAGAACGTGGTGCTGTCATTGGTGCGGAGGTTTGACCATAGGAACTATTTGTATTTTGGGACATCGGACGCAAATTGATACCTGCGGATGCCGTTGCTGCTGCGGGCGGTGTCGCATTGCTATTGCTGGGCGAGTTGCCGGCAAACGGTGATGTGTTATTCGCTGGCGCAGATGCGGTCTGGTTAGACGCACCGCCCAAACTGCTCACGCGCATCGCAGCAGGCGCGGAAACATTGCCACTATTATTTGCCGCTGTCATTGAAGAGAACGGATTGGGTTGCGCGTTCGGCGCCATTGTGCGCATACGGTCGTTATTGGTACGGCGCGCGATGTCGGCTTCAATGCCGGTTGCAACGACGGAAACACGCATTTTACCATTCATGCTTTGGTCGAATGTGGAACCAAAAATGATATTGGCATCGGGGTCGACTTCATCACGGATGCGATTTGCGGCTTCGTCAACCTCGAACAGGGTCATGTCCGTGCCGCCGGTGATGTTAATTAGCACGCCGCGCGCACCCTTCATCGATACATCATCCAAAAGCGGATTGGAAATCGCAGACTCGGCCGCTTCAACCGCGCGGCGCGCGCCTTCGGCCTCGCCCGTACCCATCATCGCCTTGCCCATTTCGGACATCACGCTGCGGATATCATTGAAGTCGAGGTTAATCAAACCAGGCATAACCATCAAATCCGTCACACCGCGTACACCGGAATGCAAAACCTGATCCGCCATATTAAAGGCATCGGCAAAAGTTGTTTGCTCATTCGCAATACGGAACAAATTCTGGTTTGGAATGATGATGAGGGTATCAACATGATCTTGCAGGGCTTCAATACCGGCTTCAGCTTGCTTCATCCGCAAAGAGCCTTCGAAGTGAAATGGTTTCGTCACAACGCCAACGGTCAGGATGCCATGTTCACGTGCCGCGCGCGCGATTACTGGTGCCGCGCCTGTACCTGTACCACCGCCCATACCGGCAGTGATGAACACCATGTTGCTGCCCTGGATGGATTCCAGGATTTCATTAATTGCTTCTTCCGCGGCGGCGCGGCCCACATCCGCCCGTGCGCCCGCACCCAAACCGCGCGTAATATTTGTGCCCAGCTGAATTTTCCGTGACGCCAAAGATTGCATCATAGCCTGGGCATCCGTATTGGCGATCAAAAACTCCACACCCTCCAAATTCGCGCGGATCATGTTATTGACGGCATTGCCGCCCGCGCCGCCCACACCGATAACGGTAATGCGGGGCTTCATGTGATCGTTGATTTGGGGAATAGAAAGAGAGACCATGGGGTTGCGCTCCTGTGCGGCGACTGGGTGGATTGTGAAATCAGGTATAGGGCGGATCAACTCAAAAAAATAGTACCGCGAAGCGCAGAATCGCACCCCGCGAATCATTTGATACTACCATATCTTGTGGCCGCTGAAAGACATATGAAGTGGATATAGCGTTAATATTTTAAAATAAAGCCGCGCAGACGGGCTGCGCGGCGGATGCTAAATTAATTTAGTGCATCAGGTTAGTTATCATGTTCCACAATCACATGATCAACATGTTCGGTCGGCTGCGGCTGCACCACAACAGTACGGTCGGAACCGCAGGCTGCGAGAGAAACGGCAAGACCAGCCAGACTGGCGAGGGTGAGCATAATTTTCATGGGTTACTCCGGGGTTACTATTGATCGTAAGCATCAGCATCTGAAATTTGCGGCGCACCGGAAACGGGCCCCGAAGTTTCAACATGATGATATTCAGTTTTTGTGTAGGGTTGCACGACACGGCGGTATTCCACGCTGCTACCATCCGGTTCAACCGTTGTATGGTTGTAAACAACGGGTGCGCCGGGTTCAATGGCATAAGTATCGTACTCGGTTGTGCGCGGCGGATCATAAACAGTATGCTCCACGGTGCATGCCGCGGTGGCAATTGCCAAAGGCAATAGGGCAAGGGCAAAGGGTTTAATAATAGCCTCCTTAGGTTAGAGCCTTTTAAGTTTGAACGAGCAGATGCAAACTGGCAATTTTATTTGGCGATGGCTTGCGGTGCGATTTGATAAAAAATTAATAAGGTTACGCTGGTATCTTTATCTATAAATCATTACAAATTTTCGCGTAGCCACGCGCGGACTTGGGCGAAAAGGTTTTGCGGCGCTGCGGTTTCCATCGCCGTGATATCAAGATTAGAAAAATGCTGCAGCGGATAGAGCAGCAAGCCCGCCGCGACGGCAAAGGCCGGACCTGCGGTCGATTCCGCCAGACCGCTCACGCGCATCGGGCGGCCATAGCGTACCTGTTTATCTAGCATCGCTTGCGCCAGATCGCGCAGACCCTGTAGTTGCGAGGCACCGCCGGTTAAAATCACGCGGCGGCCCGCGGACTGGTGATGGCCGCTGGCTTCCAGTCGTTCGCGCACCAGTTCCAAAATTTCTTCGACGCGCGGCTGGATAATGCCGACCAATAAGGAACGCGGTACGTGATTGCCGACATCTTCTTCGCCGACCTGAGGCACGTCAATCAATTCGCGTTCATCGGATGCGGTGGCGATGGCGGAACCGTAAAGCGTTTTCATGCGCTCCGCATGCGCAACAGGAGTCGTTAGGCCGCGCGCGATATCCATGGTGATATGCTGACCGCCCACGGGAATGCAGTCGGCGAAAACAAGATTGCCATTTTGAAAAACGCCAATGCTGGTCGTGCCACCGCCCATGTCCAAAACCGTCGCGCCCAATTCAAGTTCATCATCCACCAGCGCGGAAAGTCCTGCGGCAAAGGGAGCTGCGACCATGCCGTCAATTTCCAGATGCTTGCGCTGTACGCAGGCCGCCAGATTTTTGACAGTGTTTACGCCAGCGGTAATCAGATGGACGGAAACGTTTAGTGCGTCGCCGTAAAGGCCGCGCGGATCTTTAATACCCGCCTGGCCGTCCACCGCAAAGTGCATGGGAATCGCGTGAATGAGTTGCTGTTGTTCATTGCGCGCAATTTCCTGGCGCGACAGCGTCAGCGCCTTATTAATCTGCGCATCCATGACCTCGCCATGCAGGGGCACGGAGGTTTGGTGGATGAGGGACTGCAGGTGATTGCCGGAAATATTGATAATGACTTCGGAAATTGTTTCGCCCGCCATTTGTTCGGCGGCATGGACGGCATGGCCGATGGCGGTGGCGGCGGCATCGATATCCACCACGACGCTATGATGCAGGCCCTGTGATAAATGATGGCCGATGCCGATCACATGCGGGCTGCCGTTTTCATCGACGCGCGCGATCAGGCAGCAGATTTTATGGCTGCCGATATCCAGCGCCGTGATCAAACTGCCGCGCGTGCGTGCCTTGGGTTTCTGGGCGCCGGAAAAGAACATCCCATTGGTATAGCTGATTCATTCAGCAGGAGGAGTTTGTGAATGAAGAAAACCTAAACGTTTTTTTCGCTCAGTCCGATTTCCGTTCACGTCATTGCCATACTAAGATTGCTGGCAGCCAGCAGCCATAGGTGCGTTCCGTTGGGGTGCATCTGGACTGCTGAAAGTATTTAAATCAAATTGCTTTGACTTGCGGCGCCGGGTGTGATAGATTGAATTTTAGATAACGTTCATCAATTGTTAATTTTTTGAGTGTTATGGTATATTTTTTGTTTATTCCACCCAACCAAATTATCTTCAGGAGATAAAATGACTACCGACGTTGTTCAAGTCCATGAACTTACCAATCCAAATATGGTTGAATCTTTGACTCAGCAAGCCAATGCATTGCTGGAAAAGGATTACCCGGCTTATGCTGTAGATGAACCGCCAGAGAAATGGATTAAAAATTACACAGCGCCTGAAGGTCAAACCCGGCAGCTGTTAACCGTATTGACGGATGAGGCAGGCAAGGTAGTTGCCTTTACTTCCGCACAAATTTATCCTTCCGCTGATCCCGCGAAACCTTCGCATCAAGCCTTGATGGGTTATACTTGTGCAGACTCTGAATATGTCGCTAAAAAACATGAGAGGCTTTACAAAACTTGTCAGGAGGCCATGGCTCTGGCAGCAAAAAATATCCATAGGGGCGAAAAAATGGATCCCTATCATAATGCATGCGAAGCAACCGCTGTAGACCTGCTAACACAAGCCAAAGCCGCCGCGATCGAACATATTAAACTCCAGCCAGCCATTGGCGTAATCGTCCAAGAACATATGCCCGAGCATGCGAGAAAAGTAAAAGCGGCGCTGGCAGCCGGGCAAAAGCAATTACCGATTGATTACATAATGCCGCAATGGTCCGCGAATGAGCCTAACACCACAGGCGCAAAACTATTTGTGGTTGAGGTGGGCGCGAACCATAAATCGCTTACCAGCAATTTAATACAGTTCATGGCAGATTATATCAATACAGACGGCTGTCATGCAGGCACGCCAGCGGCAGATCCCGCTTATACAAACATTGTGGAGCAAACCAATAAATTGGGGCCGCGCTTTACCACTAAGCCACGGGTTAATGGCAAAGATGATCCGCATAACAGGAATCGTATCCGGGGGGCCATGCGTAGAACCCCATAAAACAAAAAAGCCGCTAAGTTTTGGCGGTTTCCCCCTCAACGCGGTTCCGGCCGTTTTGCTTCGCGCGGTAGAGGGCAGCATCGGCGCGTTCGATCAGGCCTTCCAGCGATTCATCCGGGCGGTATTGGGCTGCGCCCACTGAAATGGTGATCTGCCCTAATTTTTCCTGATTGGCGCGGTTGACGACTTCTTTGCTTGCCACCGCACGACGTAAAACTTCCGCCACGCGGATGGCATTTTCCAAAGGCGTATTGGGTAGGATGATGGCAAATTCCTCACCGCCGTAACGCGCGGCCGTATCTTGTCCCTTTAAGCCTTTTTGAAAGGTCTGTGCCACCAAACGGATAATTTGATCTCCAGCCTGGTGACCATAAGTATCGTTAAACTTTTTAAAGAAATCGATATCCACCAAGAGTAGGGATAGGGGCAAATCCTCTTCGATCGCCTCAGCCGTGGATTGCAGCAGTTTGATATCAAAAGATTTCCGATTATTAATTCCGGTCAAACCGTCTGTCATGGCTTCTTCGCGTGTATGGGCCAAGTCTTGCTTCAGAGCGTTTAGTTCTTGTGTGCTTTCACTTAAACGGCCTTGTAAAACCTCATTTTGCACTTGCATGGCTTTGGCATCATCTACCAATTGTCCTACAATATCTTTTAATGCCTCGGGCGTAAGAGGTGTATCATCAAGGCGATCCGTCGCATTATCTAAATTCGCACTAAACTGGTTGGTTTGTGCCCCAGCTTCTAAAATAATATGTTCCGCACGCACCAACGTTTCTTGAAGCCGGTTGCCCGCTGCTACGAGGATCTGCTCTTCAGCAACCCTTTCATGCAAATAACTGTCGTAAAGCTGGCCCAGCTGCTCCCCAATCACCTTAACCGTGCTTTTTGATATGATTTCAATCGCATGGTTAAGCTCGGGGTGCAAATGACTGAAATAGGCATACCAAACCGCATAGTTTTTCGGCACGGGCGGGATGTGCTCCGCTGCCATGCGGGCCATAGCGTCCATGCCGATTTTATTGGCGCTGGCAAAGTCCAGGGGAGCGTCAGATTCCATTGTCATTCATTTCTTTATAAGGATTCCCAAAAAAACACCACACTTGCAATCTCTTTACGGTCTGTTAAGTATCTTATAGTATCTTTACCGCAAGAAGCCCGACAACATCAGAGAACTATGATGAACCTTTTCAAGCAGTTATTAATCTCCGCGCTCGTAATCGTGGCCTGTGCCTTGCCCACATACGCGGCAGAGGACAACGGCCCTTCAGATCCGTTTGAACCGCTTAACCGGGTATTCTTTAATTTTAACGAAGGCCTGGACGTGGTTTTTGTGGAACCCCTGGCCAAGCTATACCGGTTTGTTCTGCCTGATTACGCACTGGACCGTATCCACCACATGTTAATGAACATCCGCGAACCTTTATCCACTGTGAACTATGTCCTGCAGGGCGATGTGGATAATGCGGGCGAAAGTTTGCTGCGGTTCCTGGTGAACAGTACGGTAGGTCTGGTTGGCATGTATGATGTCATCGGTGATCAGTCTGAGGATAATTTGACAGGCTTTGGCGACACCCTCGGACGTTGGGGAATTGGGCCCGGGCCATATTTGGTTTTACCATTAATCGGGCCCAGTGATTTACGGGATGCGGTGGGACTGACGGCGGACTATTACGGTGATCCGGTGCGCATTGCGATGCATGGCGGTTCTGCGGATATCGATAATCCTGAAACGCTCTATACCGTCTTGCAGGTGGAGCAGGGCTTTGATGCGCGGTCGCGTTTATTGAAACAGATTGATGACCTGCGCAAAAACTCGCTGGACTTTTATGCGGCGGCACGTAGTATTTATCTACAGCGGCGTGCGGCAAAGATTGACGGTGGCAACACGGATAGTAACTCTGGCGCCGCGCCTGAGATTCCTAACTATAACCATTAAAAGGGTAGCAATGCGTTTCGGTCTGATTTTGCTGATGGCGGTGTTGCTGCCATTACAACTGGTACGGGCGGCGACGCCGCAAGAAGCTTTTATTGATCATATGGGCCAGCAGGCAATTTCCGTTCTGGCGGATAAAAGCATGACGTTGGATGGACGCCATGCGGCCTTTGCGAAACTTTTCAATCAAAATTTTGATTTGAAAACGATTGGCCGTTTTACCTTGGGCCGTCATTGGCGCGAAGCCAGCGACGACCAAAAGGCGCAATATCAGCAGTTGTTTGAAAAAATGGTCATTACCGTTTACACCCAACGTTTTGATAATTACGCAGGTCAGCAATTTTCTGTTCATGGTTCCACGCCGGTAGATGGTGCGGCCAGTGACGTTCTCGTGCATTCGCAAATTGTTCAGACAGAACAAGGCGCGCCGCCGGTTGCGGTGGATTGGCGCGTGCGTAGTGAAGGCGGCCAGTATAAAGTTATTGACGTGATGGTAGAAGGCGTGAGCATGAGCCTGACCCAGCGCAATGACTTCGATGGCGTCGTCGCGCAGGGCGGCATGGATGGTCTGATCAAGGATTTGCAAGCGCGCGTGTCCGGCGAAAAGCCGGTGGCCTTGCCGACAGGCGCAGCAGCAAAATAAAAGCTTACGATCCTTGTTATCAAGTTGATAATCAGGACATTTGCCGATTTAAAGACGTTTATAAAAGCATTCCTTAATCATAAGATTTTGATATGTTTCTGATGATTTAACAATCATAAATACTTGACAAGAAAAGAAGCTGCCTCCAACCATTAGCGGTCATTCAGGAGGACTTTTCATGTTAAAAACCCGTCATTTTCTAGCCAATGGGATTTCCCATTTTGTATTAATGTCTGCTTTGGCGATTACCTTGCCTATCGCAGCGCATGCAGCAAACGTGGATGTTTCCACAGCGGGCGGAACTGCAGCGATGTCCAATGGTGACACCGGTAGTTTTTCTGGTGCTGCTAATACTGCATCAAATCTTACTTATATAGGCGGCGGAACTATTGGCGATGGGACAAGCGTTATTTTGGCTACGACCCTCGATAACGTTGGACGATTGGAACTCGCAGGCGCCACAACACTAAGCGGTGCCATTGGCGCCCCTGGCCACCGCCTGTTTCAACTAGATTTGGGTGGTACAACGACCTCAAGCGGTAATAATTACATTACGAACGTCAACATCGGCGGGAATAGCCTAACATTGAACGGCACGACCAATGTTATCGCTAACTCAGTCTTGGGCACTGGCGGCGCGCTGGCTTTGGGCACAGGTGTAAATCTTACCAGTACTGTTACGACCGGCACAACCAATACAGGCACTTTAACTTTGGGTGCGAACAGTTCCTTAACCGGTACGGCGGGCAGCACGAACTTTTTATTAAACCAGGTAAATTTGGGTGCAAACAGTAGCATTAGCAGTAACGTCTTTGCCACAACAACGAACCTGAATGGTACAGCCAGCAGCATTGGCGGCAATAACACCGGCACCACGCTTAATTTTGCTAGTGCAAGCGGAACGGTCAGCGGTAATGTAACGGATACAACGGTTAATTTTAATGGCGCGAACGGTGCGACTGCAAATATCGGCGGCACCCTTAACGCGACCAATTTGGCCTTTGCCAATAACAGCACCGCCAACATCACGGGTGCTTCCACGATTACCGGTAACGTGACAACGGCGGGCGGGAATGGCACCGGCACTTTGGGCATCAATGGCAATTCAAGCATTGCAGGTAATGTGGGGGCGGCTGGTGCCGCTCTGAATGCCTTAAATTATACCGGTTCAAGTAATACCCTTACCCTAGGCGGGGTTGACCGTTTGACAGCCTTTAATATTAGCGGTTCAGGTAACACTATAACTTATGGGATTGGCGCAGGCAGCGTTTTGGGCACTGCTTTCACCGGCGGCAATAATACCTATTCCTTTGCGGCGAATAACACGGCAGCTTCGGTCGGCGGGATTGTCGGGCCTGGGGTTAATCTTTCCAGCTCCGCGACTGTATTGAATACGGCTGCGGTGACCTCTGCGGTTGCTCAGCGGACACGTTATGTGATGGGGCAAAATAACAATAATACAAATATTGCCGCACCTGCATCCTTCAGCATCAGCGCTCCCGTTACCGGCGTAACTTTTCTGGAACAATTTAACAGCAGCGCCGGTAATGGCATTCTTAATCAACTGGACGCAGTCGCATTGCAAAACGGTTATTATGTGAATGCAAATGCAGCGGCTGGTGGACGCAATGCATCTTTTGCCAATTACCTGGACAATAATGTTGCGGGCCGCGTAACAGATGTTAATGGGAATACCGTTTATACCTATTTGAATAACTTGGATGCACAAATCGCGGCAGGTAATAACACTGCAGCGCAAAACACCTTGCAACAGGGCCAAGCGCAACCGCAAACCCAGCTAGATATTGCAACCCGTACGGCCAATGAAGAGTTTCTGGGTGTCGTTGATGACCGCATGTTTAAAACGCACACAGGTAAAGGCAATGCGACGGGCGCTAACAGCGGTGATGAAATCTCCCCCGGCCGTAGTGTCTGGATTGAGGCCTTTGGCGGCGTGGGCGATCAAAACTCCCGTGATGGTTATTCCGGCTTTAACAGCCGCACCGGTGGGGTCGCGGTTGGCGCGGACCAACAGGTTGGCCGCAATAGTTTGCTTGGCTTGGCAGGCTCTTATGCCTACAGCCGCGTGAAGAGTGACGATGTGGATCAAAAGACCACCATTGATACCTATCAAGGCGCGCTTTACGGGCAAACCTATTTCACGCCGCAATGGTTTTTAATGGGGCAAGCAGGCGGTGCCTTTAATCATTACCAGGGTTCACGTGGCATTCCAGCAGGTGGCGTGGGTGCGAGCAGCGATTATGATGGCTGGGGCTACTTTGCCAATGCGAAAACAGGTTATGATTTACCACTTCAGGATGGCTTTATGTTGACGCCATTCGCGGCCTTGACTCACATCGGCAATCATTTGAATAGCTATACGGAAACGGGTGCGGGCGGATTGGATCTCAGCGTCGCCTCCAGCGATCCGCGCACCACAACTGGACGTATCGGCGCACAATTGGCGAAAAACTTTGTGACTGGGGATCGTACTATTCTTCGTCCGCAAATCCGCCTGGATTATCTGCATGATTTCCAGCGTGATGATCAGGCTACGATTGCCAATTTTAACGGCACAGGCGTGGCGGGAACCTTCTCCACCAATGGCATTATCCAAAACCGTAACGGCATTGATGCCGGTCTGGGTCTGGATATCATGGCGGTGGATAACTTAACCTTCAGCGCTAATTACAATTACCAATGGCGCGATGGGTATAACGGTAACAGCGGTTTGTTGAAAGCGCAGTATAATTTCTAATTTGCCGCATTGGGCAGGGGGTCTTGAATAATCTCTGCCCAATGTGCTTGCCAGCCATCGTGATGTGACGTGCCTGGCAGAATCCGCTGCTGCACTACTGGCGAATGGGTTATTGGTGCCAGCATTTGGGATGACAGCATAGGCGGAATAACATCATCCTCTGCGCCAACCCAATGGCGTTGCGGCAATGTGGTTGAGGCCAACAAAGCTGTTTGTGTCGGCAAGGATTGCGTTAGGGGTGATACATGATGCCAGGCGCTGAATTGATCTGGGTCCAAATTACCCGCCACTGTTATCAGGCCCGTAATATTTGGAACACGGTTCAATAACAATAGCGCTACTGCCGCGCCGCCTGAATAGCCGATCAAGACACGGTGTGATGCTGGATATGTCAGTACGGCATCTTGAATGGCACTGATCATTCTTTCACTGTAGCGTCCATCGGTCCAGTCTGTCACTTGGCATTGCGCCGACCAAACGAACTGACATGGCCGTGCCACGTATAATAAATTTGCATTATGATCTTGCGACATCAAATCTATTACCAGCAAATCTTGCGGCGTCGGATCGGTAGAGGGTTGATCGAAATGGTTCCACGCATGGCCATCGCCCTCCAGATAAATATGCGTGGGCAGGGCGGGATTAAAAATCTTACTCAGGGTTGCAACCTGATAGCCGCTGCGTGCGGTGATAAGCTGGAAGGTTAAATGATGGCTCGCGGCAATCGTTTGAATATTGGGGTGTGACGATTCAGACGACGTGCAGGACACCAGGCCCATGCCAATAATGGCAGCCCAAAAACAGCGGCGCAGAATGTGATGCATAGGTTGCTATAAAGGCATCTAGGCTTAATGCCAACGCATTTGCCCATCACAATTAGTCCCATATGACATATTGGAAACAGAAAAAAGCGATATTAAGCGCTTTTTTGCTCTTCGGAGCTGTCAGCAGATTTCTTGCTGCTCAAACCGCTGTAACGCGATTTAAATTTATCCACCGCGCCGCCTTTGGCAATCGACTGCATGCCTTTATTCCAGGCAGGATGTGTTTCCGGATCAACTTCAAGATGCAGGATTTCGCTGGTCTTATAAGTCGAGCGGGTGGTGAATTTTTCGCCATTGGGGCGCACCACAGTGATTTCGCGGTATTCGGGGTGGATGTCTTTTTTCATGTTCAGCCTCGTTGGAAGGCTTTTAACTTAAATTAGCCTATAAATGCAAGCAAAAAATGTATGTATCGGTTAAACCTGTGGCGCTCAAATACAAATATCTTGACTATCGACCCCCTGTTTTTATAGGCTTTAATTGTTAGATCTTATTTAGGGTCAACTTTTGCTAAAAACATTGGATAATAAATGAACATATCGCCTGTGCCGTCGTCTTTGCCCTCAATTTTAACGCAAGTGTGCGAACGTGTACACGCTGATCCTGAACTTCAACCTATTGTGATTGTTGGGCTGGGAAGCCTTGGTATAAGGCATACAGAGAGGCGTCATAATATTGGTTATAAATTAGTTGAACAATTACGCCTTGACTGGGAAGCGGTAGGAACAAACAGTAAAAAAAGAATATTTTCCGAAATGGAACATAGGCGTGTGATAACAGAAGTCGGTAAACAAAGTGAAAATACGCTTCATTTTTCTAGTCAAAGGGGAACTTACCGATCAGATGACGGAGAGTGTTTCATTTCTAATAAATTTCCGGGAAGATTGGTTATGCTGGTTCGGGCGCATAAATATATAAATTATACTGGTGAGTTTATGGGGCCATTCTTGAAATACATGAATCAAAACCTACCGCATTCTCAAAAAGTAAATGGCAATCATTTGATTGTAATACGGGATGACATGAAAACGGAGCCTGGTTTTTTTTGCGTTACCTCTTCCGAAGTGGAGCCTGGCCGAGATAATCAGGAGTTGCACAACGGGATTTTATCTATTAACGAAGCACTTGGTCCGTTAGCACAGCCCTATTATCAATTGCGCATTGGCATTGGTGTTCGTCGTAGTTGTGGAGGGGGATATAATTCTCATGTTGAGGGCATAATGCCGCCAGAAGAACAGCATGCATTTTTACATGCGCCAGGTTATCCGCAAATAAAATCCGTTTTGGAAACAATAATTACCACATTCACCGATCAGCCTACTGTTCTCAATGCGATCGGAGCGAGGTCAATTAATTTAAGAAGCCAACGCCCTGCTTCATTCCCTTCGCTACAACCCTTTTAATATAAAGCTTCCACAATTATAGTGTTTTAAACTCCGACAAATCCACCGGCATGTCCTGGATGGTATGGCGCAGTTTATCCATGGCGCGGGCTTCCAATTGGCGTACACGTTCCTTGGACACCCCAATTTTTTGGCCTATTTGCTCCAGCGTCATGGGATCATCCACCAGACGGCGGTCGATAATAATCTGCCGTTCACGTGGCGACAGCTTCGCCATCGCCTTATGCACCCAGGACTGATGCTCTTGCCGGTCGTGAGATTCCATGACACGGGCTTCGGGATTAGCTTCTTCATCCACCAGAAAATCGCCGATTTCACTTTCACCTTCAGCGCCAATGGTTATATTCAATGACTGATCGCCGCTGGAAAAGCGTGCGAACATGCCCTGAACTTCATTCACTGAAATATTAAATGCTTTGGCTACCTTTTCATCCAGCGCGGCGGGCCTGAGATTCTGGTTATGATGTTCCAGTTGGGCCCGCATGCGGCGCATATTAAAAAACAATGACTTGCGCTGCGATGTTGATCCAGAACGTACGATGGACCAGTTGCGCAGCACATAATCCTGCATAAAGGATTTCACCCACCAGGAAGCATAGGTGGAAAAACGCAGTTCCCGTTCCGGTTCAAACCGGTTGGCGGCCTGCATTAGGCCCAAAACACCTTCCTGGACCAGATCGCTATTGGCCAGGCCGTAATGTTTAAATTTGGCGGCGATTTTGACCACCAGCCGGATATAGGCGCCAATGAGTTTGTCGAGCGCTCGCCGGTCCTGATGGTCGCGCCATCGGCGGGCGAGGTCCCATTCCTCTTCCTTTTCCAGCATTGGATTCTGCATGGATTGGCGGATAAAATTTTGTTGGACACGTGATGTGTTGCTATCGTCGAAATAGGCCATTTTGCCTCCTTTTTGATCAGAGATTGGACGAACCATGACTCGTTTATAGCTGGTCAAATTTAAGTTGTACAGACGTTCTAATATATTTTTTATAACGTTTGTTATAAAAAATTGATAAATTGTCATAACGTCGCCATATTTGCCAGGTAAACTCGCGTGCACCTTCCTTGTTATCCTTGAAAGTGTAGCCAGGCATTTACCCAGGAAAGGCAGCTTAGCAGCATAAAAACGTATCATCGTATTAATACGCCATGATACATTGCTCCCCACTTTTTCTTATTGGCTCCCTGTCCTCTAAAGCCTGCAGAGCGTAGGACGGCCCGGGTAGGTGCTACCCAAAATGAATCACAAAGCCCGGGCAATCGCTGCGGCCACGGCGGCCAGGCCCAACATGACGCTTACCGCTGCGGCCAGGCGTTGCCCCACCGCTATGCCGACAGTATTTTTGTTTTCCAGCATGATATCTACTTCCTGAATCCGCTGTTGCAGCGCCATGAATTGTTGCGTGGCATTGCGGAAACCCTGCAGGTCGCCTTCCACCACTTCGGGGCTATCAATCGCACGCCGAAGGTGGGCGAGGTCGCCTTGCGCCGCGATTTTGGAGAGGTTTTTTTGCAAGGAAGATTTCAATTGGCTGCTATGGAAACGGTCTAGCGCAGGTTTCAGGCCATCCACCAACCAGGCTGCCAGGCGCGGTAAGGAATCCGGCCCGTAACGTGTTTGCACGGTGGAAAGTAAATTTAAAATCGCGACACAACGCAGTGCGGATTCTTTGGTTGGGTTCAAAGACTTGACCAGCATTTCATGCCCGCGTCCTAGGCGCGCTGCCAGAAACGCCGCGCTATGTCGGTCGAGCGGTTCGGATGGGCGCCGGCCGTCGGCAGCCAGTTCATCTAACGCGGGTAGCAACTGCCGCAAGTTCAGTACATATAAACGTTCGAACGATTCCGAATAACAGGGTGCGGTATGCTGCAATTCGTATAACACCCGCTCCAAGCCGAAACCCAAACCGGATGCTTGGAGATACCCGCTCGTCTGTTCGATATCTTTAACCATATTTGCTAAATAAACCGAACCGCTGATATTTGATTTTCCCCAATAAGAAATCAGATCGGATGCGATGACTTCGGCAATTTTTTGTTGGGTTTCCATATCCTTGGTCATGCAGGCAAAGGCCAGTGCATTGCCCAGGCCCGGCACCATCACATTTAACCCTTTATAGCGAATGGGTCCTTGTGGATCTAGGGCGATGGCAAGTTTGGCCGCCAGCATGTCATCCTGCGAATGAGGCGGCAGTTTTTCCAGCATGGTTTTGGTTTCTTCGTGCAAAGTCAGGTCGCCCAGGCCGCGCTGCAGCCAACGGGTGATTTCTTTGTTTTCAACTAGTTTACGTGTTTCTGTAGGGTTTGTGCATAATACCGCCGCCAGATTGCGCGCGCGGAAATATTCCTTGCCGCTGAAAATGATACTGCGCGATGCTTTAACGGATTGGACTGTGGTACGCAGCTGAACACGCTGTCCCACCGCCCAGTTTTCTAGCTCCGCCAAAGTCCAGCGCTGTTTGGGATGATCGCCACAGACGCCGCGCACCAGTTCCACAATACTGCTTGGTAATTTTGCATGATTGAGCATTAGCGTAGCGGTGCCAGTTTCCAGGCGTGCACGGATTAAATCGTCATCGTTGAGGGGGGCAAATGGATTCTGTCCCAACGCCAATAAATAGGTTGTCATGCCCATGGCGAAAATATCATCTTCGATGCCATAGCTGCCCTTGGCCCAGGCTCGGGATTGCGCGCGTTCAATGGATTCAAACAGGGCAGGTTGGCGCATGCCCGGCGGCAGGGAAACGCATTCACCCAACATCAATTGGTTCAGGCCATTTTTGGAAAATAAATTCAGCGGTGAAATGCCGCCATGTGATAACATCCGCGCTTGAAAAATATTCAGGATATTAATCAGCGGCCGTACCAGACGTTCGCGTAAATCGTCTTCGCGGAAACTCATAAAAGGCCGTGTGAGGTCTGCAACTAGCGGTGGGCCGGGGGGGCGCGCCAGGATAAATCCCATTTTCTGCACATTGCCGATGGTGACGGCGTCATAGGCCATGACACCCTGCAAAATATCGGTGCGGCTGGCGTCGCGTGTTTCTAGCAAATCCAGGATATCCAGGCGTGGCGGCAATTTATGATTCTGCACCAGCGCATACAGCTTGCTGGGATAGTCCGGCGTGGATTCTGCCACATAAGCCTCCGCCCATGGGTTGGAAAGCTCTGGCACGCCTTGCGTCAGGTCAAAAGTGAAACGGCCAAGCCGAATTTTGGACATGGCGGTAGCTTAGCCGATTCAAATGTATCAGGCGATGCAGGGAAAGGGCGAAGCGGTTAAGACCGGGAGATTGAAAATTTGAATTTATTGAGGCGGCATTGGATCAGCGTGGTCGGTATTTTTAGATGTAACATAAGATGATTTTATCGTTTCAGTTACTAATGGGATGAAGCAATCCCAACAATAAGGAGAGTAAATTGAAGTCTGCCAAATTTTTCACCTGTAAGCTCATCAGCAATGACAAGTCCTAGAAATAGCCCTCCTACTTTGTGTGATTGATCTAATATTTTTTTCATTGTTAGTGGCTTTTCTTTGTGTTGATAAGGTTAAGTGCTCGCATGCATCTCGATTTTCAGATTTTAACCACCCAATGCCTAAAAATTAACAAAACCGCTTTTTTACTTTCATGATGTTAGTTCGGGCTTGTGATAGCCTACGCCAGCCCCCATATTATGCTGACGGAACAAAGGGTTCACTTATGAATTTCGAACGTTACACCGAGGCTTTGCGTGGCGTGCTGACGGCGGCCCAGACGCTGGCCATGCGCGAAAAACATCAAATGCTGGCGCCCGCGCATATCCTGCGCGTGCTGCTGGATGCTGAAGACGGTTTTGCCAATAATCTGATCCGCGATGCGGGTGGCGATCCGACGTTACTGATGCGGGCTACGGATGAAGCACTGAAAAAAATTCCGGCTGTGGAAGGTTCTGGCGCAGGTCAATTGCGCTTGTCGCCTGAAACCGGCCGAATTTTTGATGCAGCCGAGCAATTGGCAGATAAAAATCGCGATAACTTTGTAACGCTGGACCATTTGCTATTGGCCTTCGCCATGACGACAGAAGATAATTGGCCCGAAGCTATGCGCCTGGCCGCGATCACGCCACAAAAACTGAACAAAGCCATCCAGGCTGCACGCAAGGGCCGAAAGGCCGACAGTGCTAATGCCGAACAGCAATATGACGCACTGAAAAAATATGCGCGTGATCTGACGGCTGCGGCATTCGAAGGCAAACTGGATCCCGTCATCGGGCGTGACGAAGAAATCCGCCGCACAATACAGGTGCTGGCGCGGCGGACTAAAAATAACCCTGTGTTGATCGGCGAACCAGGCGTGGGGAAAACGGCAATTGTCGAAGGCCTAGCGCAGCGCATTATTTCCGGCGATGTGCCCGAGAGTTTGAAGAATAAACGGTTGTTATCATTGGATTTGGGTGCGCTGATTGCCGGCGCAAAATACCGGGGCGAATTTGAAGAGCGTTTGAAAGCGGTTCTGGAAGAAATTAAAAACGCGGCAGGCGAGGTGGTTCTATTCATCGACGAATTGCATACGCTGGTCGGTGCGGGCAAGGCGGAAGGTGCGATGGATGCATCCAATATGCTCAAACCCATGCTAGCGCGCGGCGAGCTGCGCTGTGTCGGTGCGACGACGCTGGATGAATACCGCAAATATATTGAAAAAGATGCGGCGCTGGCACGGCGGTTTCAATCCGTCTTTGTGGGTGAACCCACCGTGGAAGACACCATTTCCATCCTGCGCGGATTAAAAGAAAAATATGAGGTTCATCACGGCGTTCGCATTACCGATGCCGCGATTGTCGCGGCAGCGACCTTGTCTAATCGTTATATTACTGACCGTTTTTTGCCAGATAAGGCGATTGATTTAGTAGATGAAGCAGCGAGCCGATTGCGGATGGAAGTGGATTCTAAGCCTGAAGAAATTGATGAACTGGACCGCCGCATCATCCAATTAAAAATCGAACGTGAAGCATTGAAAAAAGAAACGGATACGGCCAGCGCGGCGCGTTTGGAACGGTTGGCAAGTGAACTGGGGGAACTCGAAGATGAAAGTGCCAAACTCACCAGCGTGTGGCAGGCGGAAAAAGACAAACTTAACGCTGCGCAAAAACTAAAAGAGCAATTGGAACAGGCACGTACGGAGTTAGATCAGGTCCAGCGTGGCGGCAATTTCACGCGCGCGGGGGAATTGACCTATGGTGTCATCCCGCAATTAGAAAAACAGTTGCGCGAGGCTGAAGCAAATAACAAAGACCGCACTTTGAATGAAGAAGTGCGTGCAGCAGATATTGCGGCGGTCGTCAGCCGCTGGACCGGTGTGCCGGTCGATAAAATGCTGGAGGGTGAGCGTGATAAGTTGTTGCGTATGGAATTGGAATTGGAAAAACGCGTTGTCGGGCAGCATGAAGCCATCACCGCCATTTCCAACGCCGTACGTCGTGCCCGCGCGGGATTGCAGGATCCCAACCGTCCCATCGGCTCGTTCTTGTTCCTTGGGCCGACGGGCGTTGGTAAAACCGAACTTACCAAAGCGCTGGCGGCGTTTCTGTTTGACGATGACACTGCGATGATCCGCATGGACATGTCCGAATATATGGAAAAGCATTCGGTCGCGCGGCTCATTGGCGCGCCGCCGGGATACGTTGGCTATGACGAAGGGGGAGCGCTCACCGAAGCCGTGCGCCGTCGCCCGTATCAAGTTATTTTATTTGACGAAATAGAAAAAGCGCATCCGGATGTATTCAATGTGCTGCTGCAGGTGTTGGATGATGGCCGCTTGACGGATGGCCAGGGCCGCACGGTGGATTTTAAAAATACCATGATCATCATGACATCGAATTTGGGGGCAGAATATCTGGCGGATGAGAGTTTGTACCGCCGTGGAGAAAATGGCACGGATGAAATCAGCGCGGACGCCAAGGAAAAAGTGATGGCGACCGTACGCGCTGCATTCCGCCCTGAATTCCTAAATCGCCTGGATGAGATTTTATTGTTCCGCCGTCTGTCGCGTGCGGATATGGCACATATTGTTGATATCCAATTGCAACGTCTTGCAAAATTATTGGAAGATCGGAAAATTGCCTTGGATTTAACGCCTGCTGCGAAAGACTGGCTTGGTGATCAAGGTTACGATCCAACCTATGGGGCGCGGCCATTGAAACGCGTGATTCAACGCGAATTGCAAAACCCGTTGGCGCAAAAAATCCTGGCCGGAGAAATTGAAGATGGCGCGCGTGTGAAAATTGATGCTGACAGTGACCACCTGAAAATTAGCTAACTATAGACGAAACCCTTTCGGCGAGACGCGGCCCGTCTGGGCGCGATCTCCGATGAAGTCTTTCAGTTCCGCTGCCGACAGGGTTTTGATTTTGCTGCCGCTTTCATACGTCAGGCCTTCTTTTAAATTGAAGGCACGCGCGCCGCTAATGCCGTCTTTGGTTTTAATTAACTGTACGCCTTTGCCGCGCCCCATTTCCGGCAGTTGGTCTAGCGGGAAGACTAATAGTTTCTGACCTTGCACTGCAATATAATCTGCATTCGCAGGCACAGCCGTGCAAATCTTTGCCTCAGCACCGGTGGGCGGATTTAAAACCTGTTTGCCGGATTTGGTTTGCGCCAAAATTTCAGATTGCAGTACGATGAATCCGTGGCTGCTGTCAGACGCCACCAATAATCTTCCTGTCGGATCATGCACGAATAACGTCACGATATCATGTCCCGCGCCGACATCGATTAACAATTTCAATGCTTCACCGTTGCCGCGCGCGGAGGGCAGAGTATCTGCGCCGATCGCATAAAATTTTCCGCTGGTGGCGAAGACAAGAATTTTATCGCTCGACCAGGCTGGGAAAATGAATTTTTCGCGATCGCCTTCTTTATATTTAATGGTGTCGGGGGCGATATCGTGTCCTTTAAATGCGCGGACCCAACCCTTATCGCTACATACCACCGTGATGGCTTCGCGTTCCACCGGAATTGCCTCTTCGAAATTGATTTCAGCAGGTGCAGCAGTAATTTCCGTTCTTCGCCGGCCCAACGCGGTATCAGGGCCGAAATGTTTCTGCATGGCTTTGATCTGATCCGCAATCGCGGCCCAGCGTTTTTTATCAGATGATAATAAATCGAGTAGCGCCGCCTGTTCTTCGCGCAATGCCTTATCTTCCGTGCGGATTTCCATTTCCTCGAGCTTGCGCAAATTCCGCAAGCGCATATTCAAAATCGCTTCGGCCTGCGTTTCCGACAGTTTAAACGTTTTAATTAAAACTTGTTTTGGTTCATCTTCGGTGCGGATGATGCGAATAACTTCATCCAGATTCAAATAGGCAATTAATAACCCACCCAAAATTTCCAGGCGATCCGCAATCTTCGCCAGGCGCCATTCGCTGCGCCGCACCAATACTTCATGGCGGTGATCCAAAAACGCTTGTAGCAATTCTTTCAAATTCATCACGCGCGGCACGCGGCCCTTATCCAGCGCGTTTAGATTCACACCGATACGCGACTCCAAATCCGTCATGCGGAACAACTGTGCCATCAACACATCCGCGTCTACATTGCGAGATTTCGGGATTAATACCAATCGGATATCTTCGGCGCTTTCGTCGCGCACATCGTCCAGCAGCGGCAGTTTTTTATCCTGCAATAGCTGGTCAATGCGTTCTTCCAATTTGCCTTTTTGTACCATCCACGGAATTTCCGTGACAATAATCTGGTAACCGCCACCATGCAGTTTTTCGATTTCCCATTTGGCGCGTAGGCGCAGAGAACCGCGCCCCGTCGTGTAAACCTGTTCAATCGCATCGCGGTCTTCCACCAGAATGCCGCCAGTTGGAAAATCTGGCCCGGGCATAAAATTCAATAATTCTGTAATTGTGGCTTTGGGTGTTTTAATCAATTGCAACAGTCCTGCACAAATTTCCGCGACGTTATGGGGTGGAATGCTGGTCGCCATGCCGACAGCAATCCCACTGGCACCATTTGCCAACAGGTTTGGAAAAGCGGCTGGCAGGACGACGGGTTCGCGCCCGCTGTCATCATAGGTTGGGCGAAAATCAACGGCGTTTTCTTCAATGCCCTGGAGCAATAATTCGGCGGCCACGGTTAGGCGTGATTCCGTGTAACGCATCGCGGCGGGGTTATCGCCGTCGATGTTGCCGAAATTTCCCTGGCCGTCGATAAGTGGATAACGCGCGGCGAAATCCTGCGCCAGGCGCACGAGCGCATCATAAATGGAGCTATCGCCATGCGGGTGATAATTACCCATCACTTCCCCGACAATTTTTGCGGATTTTTTTGGTGGGTTTGAAGGGCGCAGGCTGAGCTGCTGCATCGCATATAATAGGCGGCGGTGAACGGGCTTCAAACCGTCGCGCGCGTCGGGCAGTGAACGTGATGTGATTGTGGACAGCGCATAGGCCAGATAACGCTCCGCCAGCAGATCCGTCAGCGGGGCATCGCGGATGATTTCCTGAATAGCGGTGGGGGTATTTTTACGAGTCATGCTGCAGTTATAGATAGACTCGCGGCACGCGCAAATTGGTTGCGGTTAAAATCTCATGCGGTGTGGTTTCCAAAATTTCCGCCAGTTCCGCCACGGTGATTTCCTCGCTACCCTGGCGGCCGATCAACACGACTTCATCACCGTTAAAGGCTTCATTTGGTTTATTTTGCGGGCGTTCGCCCGCGGGTCCGATTTCCACCATCATCTGATCCATACAAATCGTACCGACAATGGAATAACGGTGGCCGCGGATTAACACTTCACCGCGTCCAGACAGGCGGCGGGAATAACCATCGCCGTAACCAATTGGCACGGTAACAATCCGCGTGTCACGATCCGTCCGCCATTTCTGACCGTAACTGATTCCCTGGCCTGCATGGATCACCTTGAAATAAACGACCTGGGATTTCAAAGTCATCGCGGGGCGCAGCGGCAGAATATTTTCCAAATGCGGCGCTGGCGCTGCGCCGTATAATGCCAGGCCCGGGCGCACCATATCAAAATGGCTGTTGGGGAAACCCAGCAATCCCGCGGAATTAGCAAGATGGGCAAGATCCCACGGAATATTGCGTACCTTCAGGTAATAAAGTGCGTTTTCAAACCGCGCAATCTGAATTTGCGTGAAATGTTGATCGGGATCCTCCGCCACCGCAAGATGCGAATAAACCCCTGCGATATGAATATTTTTGCATTCCAAAACCGCATCCGCAAAAGATGCCAGGCGGTCATGCTGAACGCCGACGCGGTTCATGCCGGTGTCGATTTTCAAATGGACGCGCGTGGTGATGCCGCGCATCATGGCGGCCGCTTCAATCGCCAGCAGTTTATCCGTCGAAGACGCGGTGACATCCAGATCATAATCCAGATAGGTATTCAATTGTTCCTGGTACAGTCCGCCGAAAACCAGAATGGGCTGAGTGATGCCTGCACGGCGGAGCTCGATGCCTTCCTCCACCAGCGCGACACCAAGATAATCCGCGCCATCTGCTTCCAATTGCCGCGCGGACTCAATTAATCCGTGGCCATAGGCATTCGCTTTGACCACCGCCATGATTTTCGTTTTCCCCACGTGCGCGCGGATAGCCTGCAGATTATGCGTGAGCGCGGATAAATCCACTTCCATCACGGTGGGGCGCGAAGTAGCGTTTTGAATCATGCGGCGGCGGCTTGCCCGAATTGTGCGATCAGACGTGCGCGCGTTTGCCATAGCGGTGTAGAGTGCCGGTCATCCATATGCTTTTCCAAGAAATATCCGGTTAATTGCAGGCCCGCGCGGATATCATTCATGGTCGCCAACGTCGTATCAACCATGAATTTCGGTAGCGGTAATAAACTGCGTTCATATCCTGTAGAGGCTGCAGCCGTCGCTGCGCGGCCGGTTTTTGGCGATACATAGGCGAGTTGTGCTATGTCCCGCGAACCTGTCATCGCGCATTGCGTGAAATCCAATCCGTAACCCAGCTCGGCCAGCAAATGCAGTTCGAGCATGACATATCGCGTAGCCCAATCCGGCGCGGAAAGATTCTGGAAAAATTCCACTGCAGCCGAAAATAAACTTGGGTAGGCGTGATATTCCGGCAAAACGCGCGCGAGCAGGGGGCATAAAAACTGTAACGTTGCCAGGCGAGCCGGATCATACATCATGGCTGCGCTGGGGTTATGCACGAGTTCCAGTTGAATGGTGCCGAGCTGTGATAAGATTTTGTGCGTGAGCGTAAAATTCACGTGGTTGCCAGGCTGCACATTCGGTTGCTGCCGCCGACCCTGGCCGCCGAAAACAAATCCCGCCATGCGTCCGTGCGCGGCTGACAGTACATTCACGACGGCATGATTTTCGCCGTGCGGGCGCAAGTCCAATACAATGCCCTGGTCGATGATTTCATTCATTAAGTTATCCTAATGGATTCCCGCTTACGCGGGAATAACGGAAAGAAATTATGCCTTAAACTCCAGGCCCCAATTTTCGTAATGCTCGGGGTCGTCCTGCCATTTTTCGGCGACTTTGACGTATAAAAACAGGTGCACGGGTTTGCCGGCCAGTTCGGTGATTTCCTTTTGCGCGGCTTCGCGGATGTCGCGGATTTTCGCGCCGCCTTTGCCGACCACAATGGCCTTTTGCGTTTCGCGTTCTACCAAAATCGTCTGGCTAATTTTCACGCTGCCATTTTTAAAATTTTCCCACTTGTCGGTAACGACCGTGGAAACGTATGGCAGTTCCGCGCCCAAAAAATGATACAACTGTTCGCGTGTCAATTCCGCGGCGATCAGGCGTTCAGATAAATCTGTCAATTGATCTTCGGCATAATGCCACGGACCTTCCGGGATAACGTCCAGCAATTTTTCTTTGAGCGTATCCAGACCGTCATCATGTTTGGCGGCAATCATCATAATGTGTTCAAAGATTCCCAGCGCTTCACATTCGGCGGCGAGGGGTAATAATTTCAATCGGTCAACTTTATCAATTTTATTCAACAGCAACCAAACACGCGCCGTTTTATGTTCCTTGATCTGTTCGATAATCGGCAGGGTATGGGGATCAATCTTGCCGCGCGAGGCATCCATGATCAGCAGGCAAATATCCGCATCTTGTTCTTCGTGCCAGGCAGCGCGGACCATGGCGCGGTCCAGGCGTTTTTGCGGCTGAAAAATACCGGGCGTATCGATGAAAATAATCTGCCCTATGCCTTCAGTTAAGACGCCGCGGATGCGGGAGCGCGTCGTTTGCGCCTTGGGCGATACAGCGGCCAGTTTGATGCCCAGCAAATGGTTCATCAGCGTGGATTTGCCCGCATTGGGCGCACCCAGAATAGCGATAAAGCCGCAGCGGGTTTGTTCGGAATTTTCAACCATTAGGATAGTTAGCACATTTACATTGATAGAATGAATACAAATTAAAGCTTAATGAGCCGCCGACTGAGTGGGAGCGGCTGGCGCAGCAGTAGGTGGCAGCGCGGATACCTTACCTCCCGGAAACTCCCGCAGTAGGATAATGCTAATCCGGCGGTTTTGCGAATTCTTGGGATCTTTGGGCAATAATGGTTCCTTGTCCGCGCGACCGACAACGTTCGCGATGCGCTCGGGATCAATGCCACTGTCGATCACGCCGCGGCGACTGGCATTGGCCCGTTCCGCCGACAGGTCCCAGTTATCGCGCCCGCCGCTTTTAAATGGCGTCGCATCAGTATGGCCGCGGATGGACAGCTTGTTGGGCAGGGGCCGGATTGCCGTCGTCACCAGATGCAAAATCCGACGCATGCTGTCGCTCATGGTGTTGCTGCCGCTTTCAAACATCGGGCGACCGTCGGTATCAATGATCTGAATCCGCAGCCCCTCCGGCGTTTCATCGACGATGAGGTTTTTATCCAAGCCCTGCAAATTTGGATCGTTTTTAATGGTGGTAATGATTTGCTTTTTGGTTTCTTCAAATTTCGCCTGCTCTTCGGCGGCTTTTTTTGCCGCATCCTCTGCCACCTTTTTTGCGGCGGCCTGTTGCTCCGGTGTTGGCTGGGCTTGCGCTTCTTGTCCAGCCTGTTCACCGCTCGCGCCCTGCTGGCCAGCGCCGGGATCGTCCGGCGTTTTATCGTTTACGTTTTCGGCCTCTTCGTCCTTGGCCTTGGGCACGGTGGGCGCATTGCCCTGTTTGCCAGGCGTATCCACCGCAACGGCGCTGGGCTGTTGGTTGGAAACCTGGGCGCCGGGTTCGGTGGGGGATTTCCCGCCCATGACCTCGCCCGAACCGTTGGAAGAACTAGAAACGGAAATGGGGTCAAAGTAATCCGCGATGCCTTTACGCTGATCGTCTGTCGTTGCGCCGAGCAGCCACAACAGCAAGAAAAATGCCATCATCGCGGTGACGAAATCGGCATAGGCGACTTTCCACGCGCCGCCGTGGTGACCGCCACCGCCCTTGATAATCTTCTTGATGATAATCGGACGTTTGTCCTTATCGACGGCCATGATTCTGATTGTGCCCGATGGCGGATGGGTTGGCGAGGGGAAAGCCAGAGAGTTTTTATTGCATTTAGGTTGGTTAATTTATATAGTTCTTCAACAATGTTGAAAGAAAATCTTTTGGAAACAAGCCCTATCAATAAGTTGCGCAGAAACCTATCAGTTCTACGTTACACTTCGGGGAGCTGCTCGGTCATAGGCAGTGCGGGATTGGCGGCTGAAATTGTACATCGTATGTTGATGCATCCAGCGGCTCAACATGACCCTAAATCATACTCACAACTTGGCGCATATTCCCTTTGGGGAACCTTTTCTTCTTCAATTATATACAATGCTGCGCGCGGCAACAGCCAAGGCTTTAAAAAAGCAGCTGTTGGCAATATAATTGCATCTTTTGCTTTATTGGCTGGCGATCCTACGAAGCTGCAAGATTTATCTCGAGCTTTCACAGCTGGAAGCCTACTGGTTGCGAATATCCTTCAGTATCGGGCAAAAGTTTTAGAACCGACAAAAGAAAAAATTTCACCTCAAGTGCAAAAGCAAAAGAAAGAATTTAATGGACTAATGGCTTCAGGCCTAATTAAAGCTGTGTTAAGTGGGCCAAGTTTTATCCTGGCAGGTGTTGCATCACATAATCCATGGATCATGGCCTATACGGGATTGGTTTACAGTCATTGGTTAACACAAATAGGTGTTGGAGTGATGGAAGGTAAAATAAAAAGACGCATGCTTTCACTCTAAATATTGTGGTACCATTTTACCACAACAAAAATATCCATATTTTACTTGACTGGGCAGGGCTTTGCGTGTCACAAAGCGTATCGGTTTAACCTTAAGAGAGTGAAATGAAAACCTATTCAGCCAAGGCGTCTGAGATCCAGAAAAAATGGGTCATCGTGGATGCGGAGGGCGTGGTGCTAGGCCGCCTCGCCAGTGAAGTCGCG
>Ga0105240_10000096_pt1 | contig 179543 bp, 160 predicted proteins | sample KBSC54metaG_FD_80426 | JGI IMG/M metagenome (GOLD analysis project Ga0105240, IMG submission 80426) | Corn rhizosphere microbial communities from Kellogg Biological Station, Michigan, USA - KBS C5-4 metaG | ecosystem: Host-associated > Plants > Roots > Rhizosphere > Soil | place: Michigan...
AAAAACGCCTTTAAGTGAAGATGTATATAAAATATACAATATTAACAATGAGCGCCTTCAGATAGCCAACTATCAAGATGATTTGGCTATAAGAAAATTGAAAGGATCTCTATGAATCACACACATGATCTACGCGGCATTTTATCCGGCTTCAAAATATATGAAGATATTAATGAACCGATATTACCTAAATTTGATAATGATAATCCTGAATATCTATGCGATCATTGAGTTTGTAATCAACTTACTGCAACCCCATCAACCTCAATCCGCCTTCCACTCTCATACAGGCAGCAGTGAGTTCTTTATTATAGCGATAGGTTGCATCCTTAAGAACTTTTTGAATTAGCGCGATGCGTTTAAAAATATTTTTTTCATTTTTAAAAACTCGATAGAATTCCTCATCTTGTTTTTGTGCTTGCAATCGTCTCGCAGCCTCATTGCTATCTGCTACCTGAGATTTACTTTCAGAAGGAAGAATAAAATTTTTCACACTGCTCTCTAATTCCGTCATCAATTTATTATATTGCGTCATATTCCTAAAAACTTTAAGACTATTATTAAACTGCAGGCGAAGGACCTCAGCATTGCTAGAACCATAGATCTTGCTCAAGACATTTAAGATACTCTCTTTTAGCTTAGCCAACTTAGGATCTTGCTGTTTAGCCCGAATCAAATGACCAATTTTTTCCAAATTTAATAAATGCACAGGCAATTTCTTCTCGCCCAAGGCAGGATCATCAATAACACTGAGTAAAAAACTCAGGGTTTCGCGCAGTTTAGGTCTTTCTCCCACTGGGAGTTTGGTCAAACTGGGCTTGGCAGAGTCAGCGCTCGGAGCAGTAATCTCAATTTGAGTTCGGACTGCTGAAGCAGGTGTCTCTATTATACGCTTTACTTGATTAATGCCCCTCTCAAGAATTTTATTTATTGTTAAAAGACGTGCAACCAAATACACATCACCCTGATATTGACCCTCTCCCCCAGCCTCCTTATTAATTTCCTCAGCGAAATTCTCTTCCATGGCTGCAATAATTTCATTGACGCGCTTGAGATGTTTGACATTTTTTTTATCATCTACATATAAGATAGAAGTCATATACAGCAGATTTTCAAGATGATGTTGTGCCTGCTCCGACGTAATATTAGCCGGCATCGTTCTCAGAAAACGGATAGTCTCTATTAATGAAGGCTGACTTTGAGTGTGCTGCATTGAACACCCCACCATAATTTGGCCCTTATCAATATTATTATAAAACAAATACTCTTACATATCATGCCTATATACCCCTCGCTAATGAAAATGCGAAATTTGCTGCAATAAATTGAAAAATATAGTAAAAAATTTTTTATGGATAGAATATTAACCCCGAAAGAAAGAATCGACCTATGGCTGGATCCCAAAAGGCGCACGCAAAGAAGTTGCAACAATTGGCCAGCAAAAAAGATTAAATTTTATAGATCGGCAGAAAGAAAAAAGCTTTACGTGAAAGAATTACTGATAACTTTCAAATCCAGCATTCACCACTGTTCGCATTTTTAGGGCTTTAGTGAGTCCAGAGAAAATGGTGGGAGTTGTTGATATTAAATAACTATGCTGCCCCGTGCTAACGATTTGTGCTAACACTGGCTAGCATTATTCAAAAATGATACCATCTTGTTAGTTTAACCTTTAATCTATTATTGGCGCGGAGGAAAGTATTATGGCAGGTAGTTATTCTGTAGTAGATTCAGAGGAAAACCAGTTAATTTCAGTAAAAGTTTAGGCGATGACCAGAAATTATTTGATCATGTTTTGGAGGAATTAAAGAAGTTAAACTTAAAAGCACAATATTTACAAAAAATGATAAATTTCTTAAATCAAGAAGATGTTAGTAAGGAAAAGCCAAGCCATCTTAGTAAAATGACTACTCTAAGTGTTTTTAGGAGCCAAAGGCCACAAAAAGAAGTGCGACTGCTAGGTGATGAAAAAGCAGATGCTCTGGATGGAGAAAATATAGAAGATATAGAAGATTTCTTGGATCAAGAGGATGGTAATGAGAAAAAATCAAGTCGCCTTAGTGGAATGACTGCTCTAAATATTTTTAGAAGCTTAGAGCTGCTGGAAAAAATACAACTGCTAAATGACGAAAGAGCAATTGCTATGGTTATAGAAGATTTTAGCTCAACCCCACATCTTTCTCGAGCAAGTGCTTTATCATTAATAAAAAAACATTGTAAAGAAAATGTTGCGAAATATGAAAAATTGGCTCAAGAAATATTTAATTTAAGAGAGATTAGTAAAAAATACAAGGCAACCTATTTTGCTCAGCAATTGATTCTTCTGGATCAATATAATTTATTTGAGTATAAAGATCTTGTGTTGCATGTAAGTGCAGGGACTTTATTAGCTTGCCAAACAATCTTAGTAAAAGTAGGGCTTTTAGACAATAAATCATCCCTTCCGCTGACTCAATTTTCTGTGGATCAATTACATATTATTCCTGCAGTAGATTTCTTTGAACAAGCGGGATTAAAATATGATGCTAATAATGTCAAAGTGCTTATCATAGATACTAATATTAAATATTTTAATAATGTTTTTCCTAAATTAAATAAAAAATACCGCAAAGAATACCAAGATAATACAGAGAGAAATCAAAAACAGAAAACAATGGATGGAAGCACGCAGCAGGGCCTGGAACAAAAAGCAATGGAAGAGTTGCATATATTTCATGAAGCCACTCCGCCAGAAATTGAAGCACGAAGGCAAGTACCAGGTGTTTATCGGTTATTTGCTCTTCAAGCTTATCAAATATTAAATAATATCAATCCACAATTACAGCCTAGTGATCCTCTCAAGGATATGCGACTATTAAAAATAAAGAAACTTGCTTTTTTAGATGAATTAGAACTGTTTCTACAGAAACCAGATTTAAAGTGCCAAGATATTTACAGTCTTTTTGAAAAAATTCGTGCTCCCAAAAGGGAATATCAATTTATCCATCAACAAAAGCACTCATGGTGCGATAGCGTTCTCTTACTCTTTAAAAGAAGAGCCAACGGTGAACAATGGTTTTGGCATACAGCAACTTATCAAGAAGCTGTGAAATCCTTGAAAAAAGCTTATCTTGAAAAGAAGAAAAACGAACCTGCTCCAACAAATGAAGCACAAAAACAAATAATTGAAAAACGAGATAAAGACCTGCTTGACTATGTACGTGGTAATGCTTCTTTCCATTGGAGTGAAACAGAGAGCAGAAAGAGTTTACGACTGGGGCGTAGTGGGGCTTAGATGTCCATAGTGATTTTAATTCCTTCGATGATAATGATGCTGGCTAACATGCTGATCAAGACTATCTAATTTTCTATTGATAATACTCTTTGCAGGAGCTCCTAGCCCTAAAAAAGCCTTTGAAACATAGCTTAAAACGGTATTGATGAAGCGGATAAACACCGAGGTTTCTTTTGGCGATCTCAGCTCAATATCGGCTAAGTCAGTTTTTATATCAGCAATCACTTTATTTAGCTTTTCCTGGTGTTTTAAGCTAGCCTCAAGATAGTCATTTCTATTCTGATGACTGGTATAGAATGAAAAATTACTTTCTCCAATAGAATCTTTATGGCCTTTAACGATATCCTTTATTAACTTTAAATCAGTTAAAGCATCCTCACTCCAATGCTTACTTTTATTATGTATAGCATGATCAATTTCCATTAAAATTTGATTTAGACCATCTTCAAGTTCGTGAGTTTGTATTTTAAGTAGATACTGTATCTTTTCATTTTCATTAAAATTAGCCAAAGATAACCGTCTTGAAACAGGAGGAGTGTGCTTCCAATAAAATTCTAATTCATCCTGGTCACTTAATTTATCAATATTATTGGCGCTCTCTTGTAAAATTTGATACTGATTCACATCTTTTCTGATACGAGCAGCCAATTGATCGTTTTCACTTTGACCAGCACGAAAAGCAGGACTTTCAATATATTCCAAAAGTTGATTCAATGAGTCCCCCAACTCCTCAAAATTTGATTTAAAATTTCGGTCTATACCTACCTTGTGAGCAACACTTTTTATTTTTTCTGCTGACTCGAGTGTATTTTTGAGATGGCTATAAAGTCTTTTATTCATGTTAATGCTTTTTTCTTTTAACCGCTCTCGCATAGCTTGCAAGTTTTTCATTAATTTTTTTGTCCACAAATTAGTTTTAAGTATAAACTCTTCTTTGCGTGGACAAGATAACTCAGTTTTTGAAATTTTCTTTAGTAAATGATTTGTGGTGCCTGGTCTTTGAATGAAGAAATTACTGAGTTGTTTTGCATCCATGATACCTATTTCTTTCATGACACCAAGGGCAAAGACTTTGCAATTAGAAAGGATTCTTTGATAGTCAGGACCACCTATAATAGCAGTAACATTTCCTGTTTTGCCGATTTTAACTGGGGATGCTTTGACTCTTCTTTTAGAATTAACAATGTTAAAAAAATGTTCCATTTCTGAATGGGAAATTTCATAAGTTCTATGCGAAACTGTCAGACTGCTGTAAAGCGCTCTGCTAGCAGTATCTTCTAAATGGATGTGTCCCTTATATCTACCAAACAAACCAACTCTATTGGTGGAAATATCCGGTGAATAACCAAATCCCACTTCACAAATGATTTTAGCAGGTTCAATTGGATCTTTTTGCTCAGCCAGCATTAAACCAGCATGCTCCCCGAACTCAACATAACTTAAAAAGTAGGCCATTTTCCCATCCTCGTTTTGTCATGATTATGGTCATGATTTAATATAATGATTATATAATAAACAAATTATATTAACGAAATCTTAAGACTATTAAGATAGATTCAAGATTTCCTAATATCGTTTTAAGTATAGTCACAGAAATGAAAAAATAAGGGATCGATAGATAATTATTTGATTTTCAGTATGTTTTTAATAAAAAAAGAGGTGAGTAGGATGGATGACGAGCCTGGCGACTCTAATCCACCCTACTTATTCTAGCCTACTGGAAAAGAGCTATTTTCTGAATTGCGCTCATCTGGAAAAGAGGCATGCATGTGAGCAATCTTCCATTGACCATCTTCTTTTTCAATAACCAAGGTACCACGCAAATTTTCAACCACATGATCCTGGCCATTGATACGCAGCCTAGCCTTGCACAAAGCCGCAGCCCACAAAGCATTTTGATCAGTGGGCACAAAGGAAAGCACTTCGATCGCGGCCTTTTCAGATTGACTCCAATCACGCTTGAATTGAATTTCAGCTTCTTTCAAACCAGAACGACATTCATCTAAACCACTACCCCACATATTAATATTTTTGGTTAACAGGCTTAGCACCGCCTTAAGATCACGAGCTTTATAGGCCTGACAAAATTGCATGAATAAATTTTCTGCTGGTGACAATTCTTTAAGTTTCATATTGGTCTCCAATTAAAAATCTTGAACACAGGTTATCCTTGACTTCATTCAGGATAACAATACTGTGTTATTAACTAGAGAAAAAATCTGTCCGGGCAAATCACGGACAAGTGGCAAGCAAATCACGTAATCCCGAGCGCGACGTCCAACCTGTGCGCTGGCGAATGCGATTCAAATAAGTTTCCACGGTGCGCAGTGATAAACCCAAAGATTGAGCAATCTCCTTATTTCCCGCACCTTGTATCAGTAATCGCAAATAAGCTAATTCTTGCTGAGTAACATAGCTTTTACCCGCTTTGCCTAAAACCTCTATCCTACCCTGCTTTAAACAAATGTCCTGATAATTAACATCACGATAGGGTGCCGGCAAAATCAGAGCATGCTTATTCATGACCTGAATTAAATCCTTATTGTCCTGGGCAAATGCATCAAAGAATTGTTCAAACGATTTAAGCTTATTCATATAAAATGAGGCTGCATTATTACGCTCTGTCGGCAGGGCAACAGCAATCATGTCATAATAGTCTTTTGATCGGCGCATCAAAGTGATGCCATTATGTAGATTGAGTTTTTCACGCGCCAATCTAACCGGTTCCGGCGGTAATTCTTCATCCCAAAGAAACCAATAAGAATGGGCCTTTTCATGTTCCTCCTTAAAAGAGGAAAAAACCACTGGTTCACGGTTCACATACTGAAAATGCTCAATCAGACCAGTAAAATTGGTTAATAAACCCATGGACCCATTGGCAAAACAACGTAAGTATTGGAAGTAGTTCAAACCATGTTGTTTCAAAAAATTTTGGCTCACTTCTTGAATCTTGGATTTTAAACTGAAGATAGGATGATCCAAATCAATTTTTATCGCCATATTCTTACCTCAACCGTCTCAACACACTGTAACCGATACCAGAAAATAGCAAGATCGGCAAAGCCGCAGCGAACAAGGGTGAAAACTGAAAGATAACACTAGTCTGTCCTAAAAAAGCATTACACAGATAAAATATAAAACCAACCACAATTCCCAGCAACAAACGCAAACCCAACAGGGTAGAACGCGGTCCATTCAAAACAAAGGGCACCGCCAGAAAAAGCATGACTAGAATAGCCAAGGGCTGGAGAACACGCTGCCAAAATGCCAATTGATATTGGCTGGCTTGCAAGCCATTCTGCACCAAATGTCTGGAAAAATTTAAGAGATGGATTAAAGACATTTCTTCGGGCACCAAAAGACCTACATTCAACAAGCTGGGATTTAAGGTAAAATTCCAATAGGTCAGCGATTCATAGGAGGTACGCGTTCCTTCTTGAGGCACAAATTCAGTTTTGACTACCTCTCGTAGCATCCATTGATTATTTTGAAAATCCATTGTCTTGGCATGATAAGAAGCCATGAGTTGATGATGTGTATCAAACTCATAGCGCGTAATACCTTCTAAATGCCGATGAGCCATCACGCGGTCAATATGAAAAAAATCATTGCCTTCATGCAACCACAACCCAGAAGCGGTCAAGACAGCTTGGCCATTATTTTTTGCATTTTGCTTACGTAAAGCCGCCTTATGGTCCAAGGCAGGCGCCAATCCCTCGCCCAAGATCGTCATCAAGGCAATTAATAAGATAGCACTATAACTAACCGCCACTAAAATACGCCGCAAAGAATAGCCGGAGCTACGAATAACCATGAGCTCTTGATGTGTAGTCAACATCCCCAAGCCAATAATTCCTCCAAGCAGAATCAACATCGGCGAGAACAAATATAAATTATGGGGCAAAAGCAGCAGCACATAAATAAAAGCTTGGATGAAAGTGTATTCACCCCGACCAATGTCCTGAAATTCTCCCAGAAGGGTAGTAAAGAAAATCAGAGCAGCCATGACTAAAATAACCAAGAGGGTTGAAGCTAGCACATGTCGAATAATATATAAGTTAAAAATTTTAGTCACTTTAACTGCCTCAACTTGTTTAATGGAAGCCCCCGCCCCCAACCTAAGCGCACACTCAATAAGCCCAAAACAAGAATAAATAAAATCCCATGAACCCACCACATCCCCACATAGGAAGGTATTTTACCCAGTTCCAACCAATGCCTAGCGACAAAAAGCAGATTGACATAAATGGTATAAATCAGTAGTGCTGGAATAGCCATCAGATATCGACCTTGACGAGGTTTAACCTGGCTCAAGGGAAACACTAAAAGAGCCAATAATAAAGGAGCAATAGCCAGTGAACAACGCCATTGCAATTCAGCAGCATAAGCTGGCTTATCATATTGCATCCACAAACGAGAAGTCGGAATGCCTTCTTGCAGCTCGCGGTCCCCTCTAAAGGAGGTATCTGGTATATGCACAGCATATTTTTTAAATTGAATAATCTTATATTCGTTCTGACCGGGCACACCCTCATAACGATAGCCATCCCCAGCAATCACAAAATGCTCCTGAAGCTCCCTATCATAAACAGGAGCACCCTGGGCTGCAGAAATAATAACCTGATTAGTTTGCTCCGACAGACCACTGCCAGATAATTCTCGGCTCGGTTTTTTTTCTTCAGCGATAAATAAATTTTCCGCTAATCTGCGTTGCTTGGAGATATTGCCCACATAAATAACTCGCCGCCCATCTGCGCTGACCCTGAACCGTCCTGGTATCAAGGTTTTTAGAATATTCTCTTCTGTCATTCCTTTAGCAATCAACCGGTCTTTTTGCGAAGCCAGCCAGGGATTAACCCAGAGCGACAGTGCTAAAACCAAAAGAGAGACTAGCATCACTAAAGGAAAAGTAGCCATCATGAGTTGTTTTGAGTCACAACCTGAGGCGTTTAAAACAAACATTTCACTGTCTGCATAGAGGCGGCTATAAACGAGGAACATCCCCAAATATAAACCCAGCGGCAACAGGATAACCAGTAAAGAAGGAATTTCAAAGCCTAATAAGGGCAATAGAACATTGGCGGCATATTTGCCAGAAGCCGCATAACCTAAATAACGAACAGTTAGCTGACTCAGAAATACCAACATGAGAATCAAGGTCACAGCAAATAAGGTGGCCAGGATTTCTCTATTTAAATAACGCTTAATAATCATTAGGTTAACTCATACATTATCTGGGTAGTCAATAATCATTTGAATTGCTAATATTGAGCACTAAATTATACAAGAAATTATGGTTCGATACAGTAATTCTAATCCACCCTACTCAGAATGAACGGAAGGGAATCCGATACAATAAGGAAAATTTTTATGCTACGCAGTGACTTCTACTTTATCCCGCAAGCGGGCCCCCAGGCCCGGCTATATTTCGCCTGCCGCTTGTTGGAAAAAGCCTATCAACAAACCCAGCAAGTTTATGTTCATCTGGAAAACGCAGAAAAAGCCCGCTTTTTTGACCAACTGTTATGGACCTTTCGTGAAAATAGCTTCATACCCCATCATTTACTAGAAGAGCAATCGGCAGCGAATTCTCCCATTCAAATCGGTTACAGCCCTCAACCCCAAACCCAGGCCGAGATTCTTTTAAATTTACAAGATGAGATTCCGGATTTTTATACTCAATTTAAGAGAATCCTCGAAATTGTGCCCCATGAACCCACTTATCTTGCTCGGGGACAAAAAAACCGTGTTTTTTATGAAGAAAAAGGCTATAAAATCAATTCATATCAATGTAAATAAATAAAAAGAGTATTGTTTTCATGGATAAAGTATATAACCCGCATACTATTGAACAAAGCTGGTACGCCGCCTGGGAAGACCAGGGCTATTTTTCACCCTCAGGTAAGGGCAAATCCTATTGCATCATTTTGCCACCGCCGAATGTCACCGGCAGCTTGCATATGGGCCATGGCTTTCAAGGCACCTTAATGGATCTTCTCATCCGTTTTCACCGCATGCAGGGGAATAATGTTCTCTGGCAAGGCGGAACAGACCATGCAGGAATTGCCACTCAAATGGTGGTAGAGCGACTGCTTTTAGCGGAAAACAAAAGCCGACACGATATTGGTCGTGAAGCTTTTATTGAAAAAATCTGGGAATGGAAGCAAGAATCTGGTTCTCGTATCACCACGCAATTTCGTCGCCTCGGCGCCTCCATTGATTGGCAACGTGAGCGCTTCACCATGGATGACAATCTTTGCAAGTCCGTGCGTGAAGCCTTTATCCGCCTTTACGAGGAAGGTTTAATTTATCGCGGCAAGCGCCTCGTCAATTGGGACCCAGTCCTACTGACTGCCATCTCAGATCTTGAAGTCCTTAGCCAAGAAGAAGAAGGTAAACTTTGGCATATTCGCTATCCCTTGGTTGATGGCAGCGGTCAAGTGATTGTAGCGACTACTCGTCCTGAAACCCTATTTGGTGATGTCGCTGTGGCCGTGCATCCCGAAGATGAACGTTATCGGCATTTAATCGGCAAAGAAGTTAAACTACCTTTAACTGACCGAGTACTACCGATTATCGGTGACCATTATGTTGACCCTCTCTTCGGCACTGGCTGCTTGAAAATCACACCAGCACATGATTTCAATGATTATAATGTGGGCCAGCAACATAAATTAGAACCGATTAACATTTTCACCCCCCAAGCCTATCTCAATGAAAATGTACCCAAGGCTTATCAAGGTCTAGAACGTTTTGAAGCTCGTAAGCGAGCAGTCCAGGATTTGGAAACTCAGAGCTTAATTGAAAAAACAGAAAAACATACCCTGAAAGTACCACGCGGTGATCGTTCTGGTGCTGTAATAGAACCCTATCTCACCCAACAATGGTATTTGAAAATGGAACCCCTGGCTAAGCCCGCCATTGAAGCAGTGACCCAAGGTAAGATACGTTTCATTCCTGAAAATTGGGACAAGACCTATTTCCAATGGATGAATAATATTGAAGATTGGTGTATCAGCCGCCAATTATGGTGGGGTCATCGCCTCCCCGTTTGGTATGATGAAACCGGCCATGCTTATGCTGGACACAGCGAAGAAGATGTCCGTAATCGTCATCAACTCAAACCCCAGGTAGAGCTGACCCAAGATGAGGATGTGTTGGATACCTGGTTCTCCTCTGCTTTATGGCCTTTCTCCAGTTTGGGCTGGCCAGAGCGGACCAAGGATCTCAGCCATTTTTTCCCCAGCCAAGTCCTGGTCACTGGCTTTGATATCATTTTTTTCTGGGTAGCACGGATGATCATGATGAGCCTCAAATTCATGGGCCAGGTTCCCTTCCAAGATATTTACATCACCGGCTTGATCCGTGATTCAGAAGGCCAGAAAATGTCGAAATCTAAAGGCAATATTTTAGATCCTATCGATCTGATTGATGGCATCAGCCTAGATGAACTCATCAAAAAGCGCACCTATGGTTTAATGCAACCCGCCATGGCAGAGAAAATTGAGAAAAACACGCGTCAGCAATTTCCCCAGGGCATTCCTTCTTATGGAACCGATGCCTTGCGCATGACTTTTACTTCCTTGGCTTCTTACACCCGAGAAATTCGCTTTGATTTGGGCAGATTGGAAGGCTACCGCAATTTCTGCAACAAACTCTGGAATGCTTCGCGCTTTGTCTTAATGAATACTGAAGACAAAGAAATTAAGGCTCCAACAACAAACACGATTCTGCCTTTGGCTGATCGTTGGATTCGCTCCCGTTTGCAAAAAACCGTTGAACAAGTTTATCAAGACTTAGCTGCATACCGTTTTGATTTGCTGACTCAAACCTTATATGACTTTACCTGGAATGAATTCTGCGATTGGTATTTGGAATTAGCCAAAGTTAACTTGAACTCAGAAAGCACTTCCGCCGCAGAACAAGCTCATCTTCGTTACAATCTAATCGAGACTCTAGAAAATCTGCTGCGTTTGCTGCACCCCATGATTCCTTTTATTACTGAGGAAATTTGGCAAAAGGTTGCCCCGCTGGCAGGCAAAAAAGGAAAATCTCTAACACTAGAGCCCTATCCTCAAGCCAATAAAACTTATGTAGACAAAGAAGCAGAAGCGGAATTAAATTGGGCCCAGAGTATAGTCATGGCCATTCGCACCATGCGCAGCCAAATGAATATTCCGCCTGGCAAGAGCGTGAGCCTACTACTCAGCAAAGGCACTGCCCAAGATAAAACACGCTGCCAGGAACATCAGCAAACTTTGACGAGACTAGCCAAATTAAGCCACCTCACCTGGCTCGCCCCTACTGATAAACCTGGCCAAGCCGCCTCGGCCTTTGTGGGTAACTTGGAATTATTTATTCCTCTGGAAGGTTTGATTAACATCGAGGAAGAATCTAGCAAAATTAGCAAGGAAATCGCCAAGCTCAAAAAAGATCTTGAGCGTGCAGAGACCAAACTCAAAAATCCGAGCTTCGTGGATAGAGCTCCCGTCGAGGTCGTCGAACAAGAACGTTCTCGCTTAGCCGAATTGCAAACCACCATTCGCCAGCAGGAAGAACAATTGGAACGTTTGGGACAAGCGGTTAGGGAGTAGGCGAGACTTAATCCGCATAAGAAATATTTCATACATCCTCTTTTAGTAGGGTGGATTAGGTGCTTTTTGCCGTAATCCACCCTACTTACTTCAGATCAGTCATCACTATGAACTTCAATCACCCGCGCCTGAGAAGCTTCTTTCTTAGGAATCACAATCTCAAGCACTCCTTGTTTCATTTTCGCCTCAATACGCGAACCATCCGCTGTATCCGGCAAAGAAAAGCGCCTATAAAAATTACCACGAACGCGCTCGGTACGAAAGGTGTTTTCTTTTTCTTCCTTCTTAACTACGGAACGTTCACCTTTGAGGGTCAAAATATTATTTTCCATTGAGATATGGATGTCTTCTTTATTAACACCTGGTAAATCAGCGTAAATAATAAATTGATTTTTATTTTCTCTAAGATCAACTGCTGGTATCCACTGGCTAGCTTCGATCTCGGAAGTGTTGTTGGTTTCTACAGGATTAAACGCCTTTTCAATAATGTTGTTAACCTCTCTTAACAAAGTACGAGGTTGATAACATGCAATATAACTCATATGTCTTCCTCCGTTGTTATGTTACCTAATTAATAGATGGGGACAAGTTTTCAATTTTTCAAGAGTACAGCCTGATTCTCTTATTTAACCAGTCTGAACATGCTTTCCACGCTTGGCTTTTTCATGACGTACATGGCGCGTTAAAACCTGTCTAGCATAAGGCTGATAGCCTATTCCATCATTCTCAGCTAAGCTCTTGAGATCCTCAATTAAAGATTTCTGTAATCGGATGGAAATAGTTTGCAGACCTAAACTATCATCTACCGCTCTTTCATGTTCCGGCGATGATTTACGTACATGTTTCTTGGAGGCACCTAATTCTTGGTTATCCCAAGCTTCTGGTGAAGAAGCTTTTTTCGATAAGACTATTTTGCGCATATTGTTCATAATCCTTATTATATCTTATGTATATACAAAAGCAACTAACTAAACTAGCTTTATCTAAAACAACAAAAAGAGGGAATAAAATTTAATCGATTAAAATTGCCTGCGACACCCCACAAAATCGTGGGTGCCTTGGTAAAAGAATGAGAATGCTTGCGTAATCGGCTCCGTCATTGCGAGCCTGTGCTTTTGCAGGCGAAGCAAGTATGCATAAAAACTGGATTGCTTCGTCGCAAAAAACACTCCTCGCAATGACAATTTTGTGTGAAAAATGATTTACGCAACAAGCTGAATGAGAAGGGTATTTACTTGATTTCATTAACATCTAGAGGGTAGATTACGGCAAAAAATGCCTAATCCACCCTACAACAACTCAATCTCAAACATCAACTATAATTACTATATAAATACAATTTGAGGGGTGGCTATGGCTAGCAATAAAAATGAAAAATCAATCAACTCCCTATTCTCTAATGCCTTGCATTTCATTATGGAGCATCGAATAAAAACCCAGGATCTAGCAAAGCAAACTAAACTGCAAACCTCCTGGGACAGCCATGATGATCCTGAGCAAGACCTGCGTCACCTGTGGCAGATTTATCTTACGTCTAAGCCTCAGGCTAGCATTGAAGAGAGACGCGATGAATTGGACCATATGCAAAAAACCCTAATGACGCTCAGCAAACAACAATTCAGTGAATTAGATCAGGAAATTAATCAACTCGCTGAGAAAAAGAAAAAAGCGGCCCAATTCATTGATCGAGAAAGATATCAGCTCCGAATCAAAGAGTTTTCCGAATATCATTCTGAAGAACTCGCCAAAAACGAATGGCAGCACTTTCTTCATGATCATCCTCGTTCCTCTGCCAAAGAAAAAATGAGTCACTTGGATCAAATCCTTGAAACCACTCGCTATCTCACCCAGGAGCGCTTAGCCCTCTTAGATCAAAATCATAAACAGTTTAAACCCGAAGACGTGCTTGAACTTAGTCGCGCTTTATCGCTGCGACAAGAAGCAGTAATGAGTTTTATTAAAGAAGAAAAAAATAAACTAGCTCGTGAACCTAAAAAGAGATCAGGCTATGCCCCAAGATAAACAAAATCAGGCTAGACTAATTCCGCGACAAAATGTAGATATTTATACCTATCCTAGCCTCGATCAAATCAGTCAACACCCCAAAGGCAGTTGGGTTACCCTGGGTGATTTACATGGCAATGCCGCTAAATTTATAAATCTTTTAATTCAAGAAGGTATTGCTGAAGTTCCGCCTGAGATTTTTGAAACTCTGATTGAGAATTATCAAATATCAGATACCGCTATGGTCACTAAAGAATATTTTCCTCTGGATCAGGTAACCCTCAAAAAACCTTGTCCTAATTTGCGTCTAATTGGAGATGATTTTGCAGACAGGGGAAAAAATGATTTATTAATAGCTTTTATTTACCAATTCCTCGACAATCAAAAAGATTTTCGCTTTGAGGTTCTAGCCTCAAATCATGGCATAGAGTTTCTCAGGCAATACGCCTACGGACTAAATCCTCCCGATGGAGAACAGCTTAAACTACATTATCGCTCTGATGTCTTAGATGTTAATGGTCAACCACAGGATTATTCATCTTTTGGGCGATCCTACCATAATCTGAGGAAATATTTTCAATGGGAAGCTATCACTGTTGAAGAAGTCAATGAGCTAATCCACAAGCACTATCTACCTCATCTCAAACTATTATCTTGCGAAATTAACAATGACAATGAGGTCACGCTTTACTCACATGCACCGATTAAAAACCTTGATCTTATTCAAGCACTCGCAGAAAAAGTATTTGACACCCCCTTTGCTGCTAATACACCCCAACAACTCAAAGAAACTATCGAAAAACTCAACGAGAAATTTCAAGAAATTGTGTTGGATCGGGAAAAACTCCATCAGTTTTTTGAAGAAAATCAGTCTAACCCCATAAAAAATGAAATCTTCAGTGATTTTTTAAATAATCGTTACTCTGATATTACAAATAGCATAGAACACTCTCAAACTCCTCCGCCTTATAAAATTATTAATGTTCACGGCCATGTAGGAGAAGCGACCTTACAACAGGAATCTAAATATATTAGCCATGTTAATGTCGACAGCCATCTCGGGATAAACGATCAAAAAAACGAACACCATTATCATGCTTATATTTCACCATCATCCCGCCCTAAATTGTCTCTCTTCGTCCTTCCCCCACCACCCCCTATACCACAGCCTCACTCGGCTCTTTCAAAAACTGCTGAGATTATGCGAGGCATGCATCTTCAAGTTCATCCAACAGGATCTATTTCAAGCCCAAAAATATATCGTGCACCTAATCAAACAGGTCACCAAACAGCTACAGCAAAAATTGAAAATTTAAAAAAACTTATTAGGAATGACAATCAAGAAAAACCGGTCGAATCGAATACCCCAGAAAATTCGAATCCCAGTAGAAAAAAAGCTTCTGGGTTTTAGAATGTACCAAAATTTAAACTCTCATCCCCAACCTTTCTCACCTCGTAAAACCGCTCCGGGAGAAGGGAGCATTATGCAACAACAGGTTGCAACTGCTCAATAAATCCCATTCTTTTCACTACGCTGTCTAATTCTTTGAGGCAGCTAAGTAATGCTTTCATCTTGCCTAGGGGCCACATGGTGGGACCATCAGAAAGAGCATTTTCCGGTTTGGGATGAGTTTCCATAAAAATTCCAGCCACACCGGCTGCGATCGCAGCACGCGCTAACACTGGAACAAACTGGCGGTCTCCGCCAGTTTGGCCCGGCAAGGCACCGGGCTGCTGAACAGAATGCGTAGCATCAAAGACCACGGGACAACCCGTCTCACGCATAATTGACAGTGAACGCATGTCAGAAATTAAGTTATTGTAACCAAAGGAAGCACCACGCTCGCACACCATAATATTATGATTGCCCACAGCCTGGGCCTTTTCCACCACATGCTTCATTTCCCAGGGAGAAAGGAATTGTCCTTTTTTAATATTAACGGGCAAGCCCTGTTTGGCTACCCTTTGAATAAAATTGGTTTGGCGGCATAAAAAAGCAGGTGTCTGCAAAACATCCACCACCTTGGCCACTTGCTCCAAAGGTGTATCTTCGTGCACATCGGTAAGGATGGAAACGCCAATCTTATCCTTGACCAATTGCAAGATACGCAGGCCTTCATCAATTCCATGTCCCCTAAAGCTCTTGCTAGAAGTACGATTTGCCTTTTCAAAAGATGATTTATAAATAAACGGAATTTGCAAGGCCGAGGTCATTTCCTTGAGCTCACCCGCTGTATCCAAGGCCATCTGCTCGCTTTCAATTACACAGGGACCTGCTATTAAAAAGAAAGTTTGATGTAAACCTGCATGGATCCCGGGTGCAATTTTAATGGGAAGCTTTGGTGATTGAGATGACATGAGATTTCTCCTGATAAGCACGCACCGCTTGAATAAAAGCACTAAATAAAGGGTGTCCATCGCGCGGCGTAGAAGTAAATTCCGGATGAAATTGACAGCCCACAAACCAGGGATGATCCTTGAGCTCGATCATTTCCACTAAATTATCATGAGCAGATAGCCCTGATACCTTAAGCTCTGCCGTTTCAATGGCTGGCAGCAAATAGTTATTTACTTCATAACGATGACGATGGCGTTCAATAATCACTTCCCTGCCATAAATACGATAAGCTAAGGAACCAGGATTTAAGCGACAAGCTTGGCCACCCAGGCGCATGGTTCCCCCTTTATCAGAATCGGCATTGCGTAACTCTTTTTTCCCTTCCGCATTGGTCCATTCAGGTACCATGGCCACAATAGGATAAGGCGTGGAAGGATCAAACTCTGTGCTATTAGCATTGAGCATGCCAGCACGATGACGCGCAAACTCAATCACTGCAATCTGCATACCTAAACAAATGCCCAAATAGGGAATCATATTTTCACGAGCATATTGGGCCGCCCTAATTTTTCCTTCAATGCCGCGTTTACCAAATCCACCCGGAATCAAGATGCCCGATACCCCTTTGAGGAGATCTACCCCCTGACGTTCAATTTCTTCAGCATCGATGTACTGAATGCGGACCTTGGTGCGAGTCTGCACACCGGCATGGACCAAGGCTTCCGATAGGGATTTATAAGAATCTGTTAACCCCACATATTTTCCTACCATGCCAATAGTCACTTCAGTTTCAGGATTACGATAGGCCTCCACGACTTGCATCCATTCTTTCAAATCAGCACTATGCGGTGGCTTGATATCCAACATTTCTACCACAATGTTATCTAACTGTTGTTGGTGCAATTCCAGCGGAAGCCCATAAATAAAATCTACATCCTGCAAAGGAATGACCGCTCGCTCTTCCACATTGGTGAACAAAGCAATTTTAGAGCGTGCGCCCTCCGGTAGTGGACGATCACAACGGCAAAGCAGAACATCAGGCTGAATACCAATCGAACGTAATTCCTTGACTGAATGCTGGGTTGGCTTAGTTTTAATTTCACCAGCTGTGGGAATAAAGGGAATCAAGGTTAAATGAATAAAAATGGCATGATGTCGCCCAAACTCAATGCGCATTTGACGAATTGCCTCAAGAAAGGGCAAAGATTCAATATCGCCCACAGTACCACCAATTTCTACTAAAGCTACATCTGCCCCATCGGCAGCAGCGACGATACAGCGCTTAATCTCATCAGTAATATGAGGTATTACTTGAACAGTTCCGCCTAAGTAGTCGCCACGACGTTCTTTTTGAATAACGTTGGCATAAATACGGCCGCTGGTAAAATTATTTGATTTGGTGGTTTTGATACGGACAAAGCGTTCATAATGACCCAAATCAAGATCAGTCTCGCCCCCATCTTCGGTAACAAAAACTTCACCGTGTTGCAGAGGGTTCATAGTACCCGGATCGACATTCATGTAGGGATCGAGCTTAAGCAAGGTTACTTTCAACCCACGAGCTTCTAGAATAGCACCCAGAGAAGCTGCAGCTACACCCTTCCCCAGGGAAGAAACCACACCGCCTGTAATAAAAACATATTTAGACATAGGATTAGTTCTGCTTCGATGTGTAAAAATGGACTGTAGCAAAATAGGCTGGGAAGCGCAATTAGCAGTATTAGGAAGATTTTTATACAGCAGAGTTTAGAATGAGGTGATACCCTTTTTGGTCACTTCTTGCTCTATAGCGTTCATCAATAAAATACCCAGGAATCGCCACCAATTCCCGATCTAACCAAAGCAAGGGTAAACGGTCTCGCTCCCAGGGTGGAATGCCTTGTTCTTGGAAAAATTTCTTGAGCTCACGGTGCTGACCGTTGGACGCCTGATAAATCTCACCCCCCTGGCGAAAACCCAGGACCAGGTGCTGAATATTGGCATCCAGACCTTGCCCTAGACTAGAAATAGCCTCAAGTTCTCCGATACCAGGAATTTGCAAAGGCTGGAGTAAATTCCAGGAATAAGTTTGCTGGCTATCATGGGCAGTAAATTCAGGTAGTACATAAAGCTCGTCTTGGTAACGCTGCAGATTAAAGCCTGCCCAACTCATACACGGCCTACCATCCTCACGGGCTTGCAAAATATCCTGCTGGATTTGTCGCAGTTTAACAGCTGAGGGCAAGGACACCCCTTTAGTTTTAAACCAAGTACGCAGGATTAAACGTTGCCTTGGCGGTGAAAATTCAAGTAATTGTTTAACAGATAAGCGATCCGATTGAGTATCCATTACCTGAAGCAAATCTTCACAGGCAAAATCTTCCAGTAAAGCCTGAGCTTCCGCACAATTTTCAGCTGAACGGGATAAAGTTGTGGTCACCGCCGGCCAATATTGCTTTAGCAAGGGAAGGATTTTCTGACGGATAAAATTCCGCGGATAATGGAGATTCTGATTTAACTCATCTTCTACCCAGCTTAAACCTGCGCTTTGTGCATAAGCCTGTAGTCCAGCTCGGGTGTATCCCAATAAGGGACGAGCATGAAAACCTAAGCCTAGAGGTTTGATCAAGGGCATAGCAGCCAAGCCTTTGGGTCCAGCGCCACGCAATAATTGTAGCAATACTGTCTCGGCCTGATCATCTTGATGATGTGCTGTGAATAAAATATCATCCGGTTTTAAATTATGTTCCAAAACAGCATAACGTCCCTGTCTAGCATAGTCTTCCAGGCTTTCCCCTGTTGGGGGTCGAGCATTAATGTACTGACAGACCCATTCCACCTGCAGGGCCTCACAAAGACGGGCACCATGCACTGCCCAGGCATCTGCCTGAGGGCTAAGACCATGATGCACGTGAATGACTTTTAGAGAAAAAGGATAAGCATCACGCACTTTCACGCACAGGTCTAAAAGCACGCGCGAATCCAAGCCTCCACTAAAGGCCAGCCAATAAGTCCTTTTAAAACCATGATCCCTAATGAATTGCGTCAGGTGAGATAGCATAATAAGCTCTAAAATTATAAAATCTTTGGATCGCCATGGCTAAACACTTCGTAGCCTCGCGATGACAGACTCTGAGGAGCTGTCATTGCGAGGAGCGTTTTTTGCGACGAAGCAATCCAGAGAAAAATCCTGGATCGCCACGACTAAACCCGCCACGTCGCACAGAACACTCCTCGCGGCTTCGCAGCCTCGCGATGACGTTCCTGCTAATTATATCGCCAAACAAAGCTGATAAATTTCTTCTGGCACTTTGACCTTGCGCAATTCATAGGCTGCCTCCGCCATACTCAAGCGTTTTTCAGGTGCTTGCTGCAACTCTTTCAGAAGCTTGAGCAAGGTCTCTTCGGTCAAATCTCTTTGTTGAATCAAATAAGCTGCTCCCTGTTGCACCAAATACTGTGCATTAACAGTTTGATGATCGTCAACAGCAAAAGGATAGGGAATTAAAATCGAACCCAAACCTGCCGCGCATAATTCAGCAATTGTCAAAGCCCCAGCTCGACACAGAACAAGATCAGCCCAGTCATAGGCTTGATGCATGTCACTAATAAAAGGCAGTATCTTCGCTTCCACACCTGCCTGGCGATAAGCTTGCACTGTTTCTTCGTAAAGCTTTTCACCGCTTTGATGATAAATTTCGGGACGCTCAGCATCTGGCAGTTTTTTCATGATAGAGGGTAGAATTGCGTTAATCGCTTGGGCACCCAAACTACCACCAAATACCAGAAGGCGCATTTTTCCCTTTCTGGTTTTAAAGCGCTCTCTCGGTGGCACCAAATTTGTAATTTCTGCACGCACAGGATTACCCACGGCCACAGCCTGGATACGAGAAGCAAAAACATTAGGAAATCCAGTGAGTACGATTTTAGATAAATATTTTAGACATTGATTGGTGAAACCTGCCTTCGCATTTTGCTCATGAATAACCAAAGGGCAGCGCAAAAGCCAGGAAGCCACACCACCAGGACCACTAACAAAACCACCCATGCCAATGACCAAATCAGGCTTTAAGCGCGACATCATTCCTAAAGCTTGCAGTGTTGCTTTAATGATTCGAAAAGGAGCTAATAATAGTGTCTTTAAATTTTTGCCACGAATACCGCCAATCGAAATCAAATGCAAAGGGATCTCAGCCTGGGGTACCACCTTGGCTTCTAGGCCTTGTTGCGTACCTAACCAATGTACTTCCACGCCGTTTTCGCGTAAATAACGCGCCACTGCCAGGCCTGGAAAAACATGCCCGCCTGTGCCACCCGCCATAATTAACACCCGCTTTAAGTCTTTCATTCGCGCAATCCCATTTCCAACATGCGATTTTCGTAATCAATCCGTAAAACCAGGGCTATCATAATACAATTAATTAATAAGCTGCTCCCCCCATAACTCATGAAAGGCAGGGTTAAACCCTTGGTAGGCAAAATGCCCGAATTCACCCCGATGCTCACCATAAACTGGATAGCCACCCACATCGCAAAACCATAGGCTAAAAAACCCGCGAAATGCTGGCCTAATTTTTGTGCCTGCCTACCAATTGAAAAAATCCGCAGCACTAACAGCGTAAACAAAATGATGACACATAAGGTTCCCAGCAAACCTAATTCTTCGGCAATCACCGCAAACAAGAAATCAGTATGCGCTTCGGGAAGATAAAATAATTTCTGAATACTTTTGCCCAATCCCATACCCCACCAACCACCACGGCCAAACGCAATCAAGGATTGCGTTAATTGATAGCCACTATCAAAGGGATGTGCCCATGGATTTAAAAATGAAGTGAGCCGCATCAAACGGTAGGGTGCAGAAATCGCTAGCACCGATAAACCCAAGACTGCTCCGCCAAAAAGCACAATAAAATGTCTCACCTGCATGCCTGCTAAAAACATTAAGCCCAGCGTGGTCACCGCAATCACCACCAAGGCACCAAAATCTGGCTCACGTAATAACAATAAGGAAACCACCGCTAAAATACCCATGGGCTTGAGAAAGCCACTTAACTGGGTCCGAATTTCTTCATTATGCCGCCATAAATATCCCGCCATATAAATGATAATAGCGAGCTTAGCAAACTCTGATACTTGAAATCCTAAGGGACCCACGCCAATCCAACGCATACTGCCGTTAACTGAGCGACCCACACCAGGAATAATCACTAAGGTCAGCGCTAGAATGGTCATGATCAGCAGCAACCAACTCCAACGCTCCCAGGTTTCCACTTCAAATTGAACAACGAGAAAACCCATAAATCCACCCAAACTCAAATAGATGAGCTGCCGGAAAAAATAATAAAAGGGTTGATGTAATTCTTGATCGGATACATTGATAAAAGCAGAGGTCACCATCAGCAACCCCATCAATACCAGGGCAAGCACATACAAGATTAAGAACAAATCATAAGGCGTTGCCGGTGGAAGCATTTGCCTGCGCATATCACAGTCCTTGTACGATTTGCATAAATACCTCACCACGATGTTCATAATTTTTGAACATATCATAGCTAGCGCAGGCTGGAGACAAGAGTACGCAATCACCAGGATGCGCTTTTTGATCAGCATGATGAACTGCTTCTTCCAAATCCTTGGCAAAAATAATTTCGCTAGTTCCAGCCATGGTTTCTGCCAAAATGGGGGCTGCTTCACCAATTAAAATCATGGTACGCACATATTGGGCTGTCACAGGAGCCAGGGGAGAAAAATCAGCACTTTTGCCTACTCCACCGGCAATTAAAATCAATTTACCTTGAATCTCACTGCCCAGACCTTCCATGGCTGCCAGTGTTGCTCCCACATTAGTTCCCTTGGAATCATTGTACCAATACACCCCATTCATTTCGCGCACTAACTGGCAACGATGCTTCAAACCTTTAAATTCACGCAAGACCTTTAGCATGGCTACCATCGGTAAACCCAGACCATGCCCAATAGCCAGAGCTGCCAAAGCATTGGCTTGATAATGCCGTCCTCGTACTGGCAACTCTTTCACTGGCATCAGCGTTTCATTTTCAAAGGCTAAATAGATCTCATTATTTTTCTTCAATAAGCCAAACTCATTTTGTACGGGCTCATTTAAAGTGAAGTAAAAGCGGCGCAAAATATAATAATTGCCGCATTCCGTCTGAGGATCATCACGATTGCAAACAGCAATTTGACAATTTTGATAAATGCGCAATTTAGCGTCACGATATGCTTCAAAATGATCATAACGATCCATGTGATCGGGTGTAACATTGAGTACAGTAGCCACTCGTGGCTTGAGTGAAACAGTAGTTTCTAATTGAAAACTCGACAGCTCTAAAACATAAACTGTTTTATCACTGTCAGACGCCGCCAGCAGATCCAGCGCAGGCACACCCAGGTTTCCGCCCATTTTCACGGGAATACCAGCTGCCTCCACCATCTGACCTACCAGGGTAGTCACCGTACTTTTAGCATTAGATCCCGTAATAGCCACTACTGGCCCTTTAACAGCGCGAGCAAATAATTCAATATCGCCAACAACCGGTTTACCGCAAGCTACTTGCTTGGCAATAGCGGGTTCTCTCAGGGCTACACCAGGACTGAGCACGATCACACTGGCTTCAGCTAACAAGCTTTCACTCAATTCACCCAGGACAAGCATCACCTCTGGATATTGTTGCCTGACCATAGTTAAGCCCGGTGGATCTTGGCGAGAATCCGTTATGGCTACAGGAATATTTCGGGCATGCAGATACTGTAAACAGGATAAGCCTGTGGCCCCGAGACCAACGATAACATGAAGATTTTCAATCGGCATGCTGACCTCTTCCTAGCGGAGTTTTAATGTGGCTAAACCACAAAGAACCAACACAAAAGTAATAATCCAAAAGCGGACAATCACTCGCGGCTCCGGCCAGCCTTTTAACTCAAAATGATGATGAATCGGCGCCATGCGGAAGACACGTTTGCCAGTTAATTTATAGGAACCCACCTGAAGGATCACCGATAAGGTTTCCAAAACAAAAATGCCACTCATCAAAAAGAACACAATTTCTTGTCGCACAATGACCGCTATCACCCCCAGGGCAGCACCCAAGGCCAAAGCACCTACATCTCCCATAAACACTTGGGCAGGATAAGTGTTAAACCAGAGAAAACCCAAACCCGCACCGACTAAACTTCCACAAAATACCACCAACTCACCGCTGCCAGGAATATAAGGAATGACTAAATAATTAGCAAAATGACTATTGCCTGCCACATAGGCAAAAATACCCAAAGCACCAGCAATCATTACCGTGGGCATAATGGCCAAACCATCGAGGCCATCGGTCAAATTGACCGCATTACTCGAACCGACGATAACCAAATAAGCTAAGAGGATATAGAAAGGCCCTAAAGGCAGTAACACATTTTTAAAGAAAGGAATAATTAATTGGGTATGACTGGGCAAACTTGCAGAGTAATACAAATAAAAGGCTATCGCTAAACCCAGTAAAGATTGATAGAGAATTTTCTCTTTGGCTGACAAACCCTTGCTACGTTTTAAAACTAGTTTGCGATAATCATCCTGCCAACCAATAGCACCAAAACCCAGCGTACTAATCAAAACCAGCCAAACATATTGATTCGATAAATCTGCCCACAGGAAAGTGCTAATAGCCACGGCCACCAAAACCAAGGCACCGCCCATCGTCGGTGTGCCCGATTTAGATAAATGGCTCTGCGGTCCATTTGTTCTCACCACTTGTCCAATATGATTTTGGGACAAGCGGCGAATTAATATCGGACCAACACACAGGGCCAGCAGTAAAGAAGTTAAGGTTCCTAAAATAGCCCGCAGGGTGAGATATTGGAACACATGAAAAACATGATAATACTGGGACAACCAGCCGCTTAACCATAATAACATTGACTATTTCCTCACATTAATATTTCACTAACATGCTGCGCATCACTAAAAGGTAATTTCTCATCCCCTATTTGCTGATAATTTTCAGCGCCCTTGCCCGCGATCAAGACATAATCCTGCGATCCTGCATATTGTATAATGTCTTGGATCGCTTTAGAACGATTAGGTTGCACCCTGACCTGCTGCGGATCCTTTAAACCACTCAGGATTTGCTTAAGAATATCCTCTGGATCTTCATGGCGGGGATTATCATTGGTCAACATGACCACATCCGCATATTGCTCAGCGATAGCCCCCATCAAAGGCCGCTTACCCTGATCACGGTTACCCCCACAACCAAACAGACAGAGTAATTTGCCCTGGCAATGCTGACGTAAAGCCTTTAGGGCCTTTTCTAAGGCATCAGGTGTATGGGAATAATCCACGACGACATGGGGCTGTTGATTTCCACCCAATAACTGCATACGGCCGGGAACAGGTTTCAGCTGGGCTAAAACAGACAAAATATCCTGCAGTGGAAAACCCAGGCTGCCCAAAGTAGCTAACACAGCCAGAACATTACTTAAATTAAAGGCACCGATCAAAGGCGCGAATAACTCTCCTGCTCCCCAGGGTGTAAAAACCTGGGCACGCATGCCGCTTAAATCAAAATTCACTTGCTCGGTATAAACTGTGGGAACAGTTGCACACTGGGCCTTGGTACTATAGGCAATGATCTTATTAGCATCCAGCAAGCTTATTAAGGTTTGCCCAAAAACATCATCGGCATTAATCACTGCATGCTGCACCGGATAGTCAGTAAACAATCGCTTCTTGGCAGCGCCATAGGCTTGCATATTGCCATGATAATCCAAATGATCCTGAGTCAAATTTGTAAATATTCCCACTGCAAACTGTAAACCCTTAATACGCTCCTGATCCAGGCTATGCGAGGAAACTTCCATAGCCAGATATTGCGCTCCTTGAGCAAGCAATTCAGCAAAACGCTTTTGCAAACTCACGGCATCTGGCGTGGTCATCGTGGATTCTCTTAAATCCTCTGGGAACCCACTGCCCAAGGTTCCAATAATACCGCAGGGATGTTGTAAGGCCTGCAAAGCTTGAGCCACAAAATGCGAGCTAGAGGTTTTTCCATTGGTTCCTGTTACCCCAATGGTTTTCACTTTTTGGGTTGGGAATCCAAAAAAACGCCCAGCTATTTCTGCCACTTGGGTATGCAATTGGGGAAGGGATATTAAAGGTATATTCTGACGCCATCCTAAGCCAGGCTGGTCTGCCTCCACTAAAACCGCTACCGCACCTTTAGCCAGCGCTTCATCAATAAAAAGACACCCATCAACAGTGCGTCCGCGACAAGCTAGAAATAAATTCCCAGGTTCAACCTGACGGCTATTATTCGTGACCCCTGAAATTTCACAATCAAATGAAGGCATTACAGGATAAATTGAATTTAGTAAAACAGCTAAACGCATCAGTTAAGTACCTCTAGGAAACCCCTATAATCATAGCGTTTTTTTGAATTAAATCATATATGTCATACCACGTGGATTGCCGCGTCGCAAAAAACACTCCTCGCAATGATGGTTACACCCCATCCGGCTCCACATTCAACATCCGCAAGGATCCTTCCATAATCTTGGAAAAAACTGGACCAGAAACAGAGCCACCGTGATAATGCTTGCCCTGAGGATCGCGGATAATAATCGCCACCACCAAAATCGGGCGCGTGGCTGGCGCCATACCCACAAAAGTGGAAAAATGATGATGGGCTTGATAACCATCCGAGCCTAACATACGCGCTGTGCCTGTTTTTCCTGCCACACGATAATCTGGAATACGCGCGAGATATCCCGTTCCTCCTTTTTCTACCACAGATTCTAATAGCGAGCGTACTTGTTGAGTCAGCTTAGGATCGATGACAGCTTCTCCTGATGGAACTTGATCGCGCTTTAACAGCGTAACCGGCAGTTTTACGCCATCATTCGCCAAAACAGCATAGGCCCTGGTTAACTGAATGGGCGTCACCGAAAGCCCATAACCGAAGGATAAGGTAGCCAGCATGAAAGGACTCCAGACGGGTCTTTCCACTAATACACCGGTCTGCTCACCCGGAAACTCAATATTAGTTGATTCTCCAAATCCCAACTGATGCAATAAATACCATAATTTATGGGGTGACAAGGCTAAAACCATTTTCGTGGTTCCCACATCGCTAGAGATTTGAATAACCTGCTGCATTGTTAGCACGCCATTGTTATGCTCATCATGAACCACATTATGCCCTAAACGCAGCCAACCCGGTCGGGTATCAATGAGCGTGCTGGGTTTGAATTTCCCACTTTCCAAAGCACAAACAGCAGTAAACGATTTAATCGTCGAGCCTGGCTCAAATACATCGGTCACTGCCAGATTACGATATCGGCTTCCTTTGGAATCTCGGGGATGATTGGGATTAAAAGAAGGATAATTTGCCATGGCCAGGATTTCCCCTGTTTTAGCATTTAAAACAATCGCTGTTCCTGATTGAGCTAAATTTTCCTGGACACCGGTCACTAATTCGCGATAAGCCAGATATTGGATGCTTCGGTCAATGCTTAGCGTGAGATGCTGACCCGGCTTTTGATCATGGAGCAATTTTACATCCGAAATCACATGTCCCAGGCGATCACGAATAACCACTTTTTTTCCGGGAACACCTTGTAGCCAATCATTATAGGCCAGCTCTAAACCTTCCTGACCACGGTCATCAACATTGGTCGTTCCCAGCAATTGCGACATCACTTCCCCTTCGGGATAAAAGCGCTTGAACTCTCTTTGAAAATAAAGCCCGGGAATCCGCTCTTTTTTAAGTCTATCTGCTAATTCTGGATCTAAGCCGCGTTTTAAGTAAAAAAACTCTTTCCCCTTACTCTTTTCTTTTAAAAGATGCACTTTGATCACAGCGGTATTCAGAGAAAGATAACGATGCAATAAATGCCAAATCCCTTGGGTCGGAGAAAATTCTTGGGGGTTCACCCAAAGCGAAAGTACTTCGGCACTAACAGCCAGGGGATGCCCCTGACGATCAAGGATCATACCGCGAAAGGCGGGAATATCAACCACCCGAATGGTACGAGCATTACCCTCTGTTCGTAAAAATGACTGATTAATTAAGGTAAGATAGACCACCCGACTTATCAAAATAGCAATAAGAACAGCAATAGCGAAAATAACGAAGTAAAATCGCCAAGGCCTAAAAGCAACTGTCAGCTTCTTACTAATTAGATTACTCTCACTCGTGAACGACTATTATCGCTCGATGGTCTGGCACCATCATATTTAATGTTTTCTCAGCAATATGCTGCACACGTGCCTGCATCCCCAAGGTGCTTTTTTCCAAAAGCAATTGTCCTTGCTGACTATAAAGACGACTATATTCATAGCGACTCTGATGGAGATTCGCGTGCAAATCACGTGCCATATTCGTCGTATAAATAATGCTAAATGCAGACATAAATATCATCAATAAAAATACAGACAAGGCTAAAGGCATCTTGGTAAAAAATACTGCCAAGGCCCCCTGTCGTGACATCACTCCTTGATTCATTAATTTTGCTGCTGCATTCATGGTAATTTCTCCGCAATTCTTAAGATTGCACTTCGTGCCCTAGGATTGGCAGCAACTTCTTCCTCAGAAGGATGAATGGCTCGTCCAATTCGTTTAAGTTTTTGTTGTAAAGTATGGTGTTTTACCGGGAAATCCGGCGGTAAATTATCCCCTCGTTCATGATATTGAATAAATCGTTTTACAATCCGATCTTCTATAGAATGAAAACTGATCACTGATAAACGGCCATTAGGTAGTAAAGCATCTATTATTTGATTCAAACCCAGCTGTAATTCTTCCAATTCTTCGTTAATCACAATACGGATAGCCAGAAAACTTCGGGTTGCCGGATGTTTGTCAGTCGGCCTGACAGGTATTACCTTGGTGATCAAATCACGCAATTGAGTTGTGGTCTCAATCGGTACTTCTTGTCGGGAGGCCACAATGGCGCGTGCCAAACGGCGAGAAAATTTTTCTTCACCATATTCATACAGTACACGAGCTAATTCGCTTTCGCTAACATTCGCCAGCCAAGTGGCTGCATCCACGCCACGCATTGGATTCATGCGCATATCTAATTTGCCTTCACGCATAAAACTGAAACCACGATGGGCCTCATCCAATTGGGGAGAGGAAACACCCAGATCAAACAGAATACCATTCACTTTTCCTAGCACTTTTTCATGAGATAAGATTTCTTGTAAAGCAGCATAAGAGTGATGATAAATAGAAACACGATGGTCCTGAGCCAAAAATTGGCGTGCATGCAAAATCGCGGTAGGATCTTTGTCGATCACAATTAAACGACCTTGGGGACCTAATTGAGAAAGGATAGCTTGACTATGCCCACCTCGACCAAAGGTAGCATCTACATATACGCCATGCGGTTTAATCAGAAGAGCATCAATCGCTTCGCGCAATAAAACAGGTTGATGGGATCCACTTGCTGTATTCATACGACAAGCCACCATACCGTCATTCCTCTCATAACAAAAAATATTCCTAAAAAATCACAAGGATAATAATTTCACCACTTCGGGCAACTCACCATCTTGGCGAAGTTCTTCTTTCAACCATACACTGCGGCTTTCCTGCCAATGCGTCTCAGCCCAAATTTCTATTTTTTTTCCCTGCCCTACTAATACAGCCTTTTTTTCAATGCCTGCATATTCCCTTAGTAAAGGAGGCACTAACATTCTTCCTTGTGCATCTAATTCGACTTCTGTCGCATGTCCAATCAGCAAACGCTGAATACGACGAGCCTGCGCATTAAAACTCGGTAAAGCCGCTAACTTACTCTCAATCTCTTCCCAAGTCTCTAGGGGATAGAGCAGCAAACAGCGTTCCTCAGTATCGATCGTTAAAATGCTGCCTTCCTGCAAACACGCCCGATAACGCGTTGGCATGACAATACGGCCTTTAGGATCCATGTTTACACTATTCGCACCGCGAAACATATCTACCTCAGCCATTGCAGTTCAAAAATATTAAATAGGAGATGGATGCCAGAGCTTGCTATAAGGGCATGATTACATTCAGCTTCCTTAAGCTCTGTCATCCAACCCCTGTTTTTACTTTCCCTTTAGGAGCAGCCATAACAGTTACTACAACTTAAATATACCACAATCTTCCACTGATAACCACTATTTACCACAAAAATGATTATATATCCTAATTCAAAGCAAGATCTTCCACTTAATAAGGAAAGGCTATGATGATTTCCCTCTCTTCTAAATAGAACAGCTTGACCTAAGGCTTTGCCAGCGCGATGCCCATACCAGGGAAGGGGAAAATGTCGAGTACTAAGAAGGATATATAACAATCAAATAACGTCAGCCAATAAGCCGGGTTCTGTCATGGACAGTCATTCATCTTGGGCATTTGTCACCAAATACCTCATGCGACCTACCCGAACTCAACGCGGGCCGCGTTTTTAAGCCTAATGAAAGACTTAGAGTTCCTATTTGGTCTTGCTCCAGGTGGGGTTTGCCCTGCCACAAGAGTTACCCCTTGCGCGGTGCGCTCTTACCGCACCATTTCACCCTTACCTTAAAAAGGCGGTATATTTTCTGCGGCACTATCCGTAGGCTTGCACCTCCCAGATGTTATCTGGCACCTTGCCCTTGGGAGCCCGGACTTTCCTCCCTATTCGTTTGAATAGAGCGACTGCCTAGGCTAACGTTATCTAATTGCTATAGAGATGAACTTTTTTACGCGAATTTGGTTAGAATTTCAACTGATAAAACAAGCGGTCATTGCAAGAAGCGTTTTTTGCGACGAAGCAATCCATGTGGATGGCTTCGTCGCAATGACAATGTTATCCCTTAATCTCAATCGCCTGCTTATATAACTTGTTTCTTTTTTCACCTGTTAGCTCACCGGCCAACTTCACTGCTTGATTCAAGGACAATTCTTGTAAAAGTATTTTCAATACGTGGTTGGCAGAAAGTCCCAAATTTTTCTCTTGATCAGCGGGAGTACCTTCAATCATCAATACGATTTCGCCGCGTTGTTGATTAGGATCATTTTCCACCCAGGTCATTAATTCACCCAAACTCCCGTCATGAATAGTTTCAAACACCTTGGTTAATTCACGAGCGAGAACTGCTCTTCTATCCAACCCAAAAACTTGAGCGCAATCCTTAATAAGATCCAAAATGCGATGCGGCGCCTCATAAAAAACCAAGCTGCGTTCTTCCTCACCCAGACTTTGTAAATGTTTAAGACGCGCAACTGATTTCGCCGGCAAAAAACCTTCAAATACAAATCGATCTGTAGGCAGGCCACTCACCGATAAAGCAGCAATAGCAGCACAAGGCCCCGGAACAGGCAGCACACAAATACCAGCCTTGCGCGCCTCTCCCACCAAACGATAACCGGGATCACTGATTAAGGGTGTTCCCGCATCACTCACTAAGGCCAACGAAGAACCTTTCATTAAACGCTGCACCAAACCCAGAGCCTGATCCCTTTCATTATGCTCATGCAAAGAAATTAAAGGGGTTTTAATGCCATAATGAGCCAATAACACTTTGCAATGCCGAGTATCTTCTGCAACAATGAAATGTGCGCCTTTTAAAATCTCAATAGCCCTGAAAGTAATATCTTGTAAATTGCCAATAGGGGTTGCGACAATATATAAAATGCCTACAATAGACTTATCCACTAACTATCTCCGAAAGAATGAATTATGAACAAAACGACTCTCTTATTAGCTTTAACTATTTTTAGCCTGGCAGGCTGTGGCTCTCTCGAATCGGCCAATAGCTCTTCTTCCCTGTCACCAAGACTGGGATCAGAAAAACAAAATATTGCCCTTAGCGATACCCAGTTCTATTCCAAAAACAATGAGGTCACCTGGCATCAATTGCAACATACCCCCTTGCCTACTTTACAAGAAGCACAAGCAACTAGCCAGGATCCCACTGCCAAAGGCTGGCTCAACTTAGCAACCATTAGCAAAAAATATAGCACTAACCCTGCTCAACTTATTAAGGAACTGCAAACCTGGCGAAGCAGTAACCCCTCCCATCCTGGCAACAACTTGTTCCCTGATGACAATACACTCAGCAGCATCGCAGCAACACCCCCCCCTAAACACATTGCCATTCTATTACCCTTACATGGATCGATGGCAGCTTCGGGGCAAATCATCCGCAGCGGATTTTTAAGCGCCTATTATGAGAATATGGGCCAATCTACCACTCAGATCAAGGGACAAACTGTCTCCTTTTACGATACCAATGAGAATCCTGATTTAGGCGCTCTCTATCAAAAAGTACAAGCTGAAGGAGCTGACCTGATTGTGGGTCCTCTAACCAAAACCGAGGTAGAAAATCTCTATCATCTCAGGCAATTCAACGCACCCGTCTTGGCACTAAACTATACTAACACCTCACTATTCAATACTCTGCCCAGTAATTTTTATGAATTTGGATTATCACCCGTAGAAGAAACACAGCAAATCCTTGATAAAGCACGTCAAGCAGGTCGTTCACAGGCCTTGGTCATTACCTCTGATGATGCTTGGGGACATCGCATCATGGATGCTTTAAATTCCAGCTGGAAAGCGAATGGCGGCACAATAACGGACACTTTATATTTTAGCAAGCAAACCAATCTAACCCAGGCCATCGCCAGCTTGCTGCACATTAATCCTAAAGAAGACCAAGCGCTGATGCGAGAAAATAACAACCGCGCTACTTTAGCTCAACAGAGACGGCAGGATTTTGATGTCATCTTTGTATTTGCTCAACCCGACTCCGCCAGACAAATCGTGCCCTTATTACGCTATTATTACATAGGGAATGTGCCAATCTATTCCATCTCAACGATTTACTCAGGTTATCCCAACCCATTGAGAGACAAGGACCTAGATGGAGTCACCTTTAGCGAACTCCCCTGGATTATTCAAATGGCCCACTCCAGTTCAAATACCCCTGGCCAATGTGATCACCTCTATGCCATTGGCCGGGATGCCTATTTACTCAGCCAATCCTTGCCGCGCTTAAATGCCCTACCCAACTTCCCTATTTATGGCGCAACCGGTGCCTTGAGCATGAATCAGCAAAAAATATCTCAGCGCCTACCTGTAGTCACTATGCATGACGGTAGAATATAAACCAAAAATCCTGGGACAAGCCGCAGAAGATGCGGCTTGCACTTTCTTACAAACCCAGGGCCTGAGTCTACTGCAAAAAAATTTCCGGTGTTCCTGCGGGGAAATCGATTTAATCATGCAAGATCGGGATGAATTGATTTTTGTGGAAGTACGGCTGCGTCATCACAGTGGTCATGGCAATTCCTTGGAAAGCATTAATCAGCAAAAACAAAGAAAAATTATTAAAGCCGCCTTATTCTACTTACAGAAGAAAAAATTATTTGATAAAGTATTTTGTCGCTTTGATGTGATTGGTCTGGATACTAATCAAAAGTTAAGCTGGGTTAAAAATGCTTTTAGTGCGGATTTTGTCTAACACAATCGTCATTGCGAGGAGTGCTTTTTGCAACGCGGCAATCCACGTGGATTGCCGCGTCGCAAAAAACGCTCCTCGCAATGACAATTAATTATGCTAAACTGACTTTTATTTTTAATGGCTAACCCCTATGAATGAATTACATGAGAGAGTAAAACATCAATTTAGCGAAAGCATTCAAACCAAAATCCTAGCTGCCGACACGCTTTTGCCCACCTTACTTTCTGCTGGAGAAAAACTCACCGCCTGTCTACTGAATGGCCACAAAGTCATGAGCTGCGGCAATGGTCCCTCTGCCTGCGATGCGCTGCGTTTCGCCGGTCAAATGTTGAACCGCTTTAAAGGTGAACGTCCTCCTCTACCTGCTTTGGCCTTAACCTGTGATACATCGATCATTACGGGAATTGCTAATGACCATGCTTATCAAGACATTTTTGCCAAACAAGTGCGTGGCCTGGGACAAGCTGGAGATTTACTCTTGGCCATTTCAACCAGCGGCAATTCTGCCAATATCCTTCAAGCCATCAAAGCGGCTCACGATCGAAATATCGAAGTTATCGCCCTAACCGGAGGCGACGGAGGAAAAGTAAAAGAGGTGCTACGCCAAACAGATGTTGAAATTCGCGTCCCCTCAAGCGATACTGCACGTGCCCAGGAAACCCATATTCTCATTATTCATTGCCTGTGCGATATCATCGATTACCAATTGTTTGGTCATGGAGAACATGAATCATGAAAAAATCAAAATTACTACTCATCACTATTCTAACCCTGGCCTTACAAGGCTGCTTCTTCATCGCTGGAGCTGCGGCCGGCGCTGCCGCCATTGCCATTGTCTATGATCATCGCACTGTCGACACCATTATCCAAGACCAAAAAATTGATCGCGAAGTCTTGCGCAAAATTGCCGCTGATCCTGAGTTACATAACACCACCCATATTAACGTCACCAGTTTTGGTCAAGTGGTACTCTTGACCGGGGAAACTCCTACAGCGGAATTACGCCAACAAGTAGAAAAAACCACCTGGACAGTGAAAGGCATTAAACGCATTTATAATGCCATTACCATTCAAGGCCCCACCTCAACCCTAACACATGCCAGCGACACCTGGATCACCACCAAGATCAAAACAGAAATGCTAGCGACCAAGGGCTTAAAGTCCGCCTCCATTAAAGTTGTCACCGAGAATGGTACCGTTTACCTAATGGGGACTGTCACCCATACCCAGGAACAAATTGTGGTTGATATTGCTAGGCATACCTCAGGCGTACAAAAGGTAGTGAAAATTTTCCAATACGAAACTGAGAATAAAAATGAAACCGAATCAACTGTTCCTGTCAGTAGTGTAACCACACATCCTTTGCAACAGGATGAGGAATTACAGCCTTTGATTGGGGATAGTGTTTAAAAAGCAGTTTTATAGCACATCTCACTGCACATAACGACACAAGATCTCAACCAACTGCTCCTGCACTAAAGGCTTGGCGATGACATCATTCATGCCCACCGAAAAGCAGCGCTCTCTATCACGATCCAGAATATGTGCTGTCATTGCAATAATTGGCACTGTTTTTAAAAAATCATATTCACGAATTTTCTCAACAATATCAAAGCCACTAATATCAGGCAGACCAATATCCATAAAGATCAAAGAAAAGGGATTTTCGGTAGTTAAAATATGTAGAGCCTGAGCACCATCCTTAGCAATACTGACTTGGCAACCCTGATCTTCTAAGAGAATCTTTGCAACCTTTTGATTAACTAAATTATCCTCAACGATTAACACCCGCGTATCTTTTGCTAGAACCGGGGGTTTTACTGCAGCATCTCGGACTCGAAGCTTTTTAGGCTTAAGACTGGGCTGGGCGGCTATCTTCAAGGGTAAAGTAAAATTGAACTCAGACCCTTGGCTGATGGTACTAGTCACACTAATCGATCCACCCATTTTTTCAATCAGTTCTTTGGTAATCGCCAAACCCAGTCCAATCCCTTTTTGTTTACGGTTATAGACTGAATCAATTTGACTGAATTTTTCAAAAATAAAATCCAACTTATCTTTTTCAATGCCCATGCCCGTATCAATCACCGAGATACAAAGCGATATTTCTTCGTCTAGATTCTTTAAACAGGATACCTTGAGCTGCACACTGCCCTGTTCAGTAAATTTAATGGCATTGCTTAGTAAATTTAACAATACTTGACGAATGCGCTTGGCATCACCGATCAGATGTGAGGGTAAATCTTCGGGAATATGCACATTGAAGGCTATTCCCTTCTCTTTGGCCTCATAGGAAAAAGTTCGGGTCACTTGGGCAAACATCTGACGCACATCAAAAGACTCTTTGATTAAGGAAAGTTTACCTACTTCTAATTTTGCAAAATCCAACACATCATTCACCAAGGACAGGAGATCATTGCCCGCTGTGGTAATGGTATCCACATATTCTATTAATTCCTGGGGCAGACCTTTAATACGCAAAATCTGCGCCATGCCAAGAATAGCATTCAAGGGTGTGCGCAGCTCATGACTCATGGTCGCTAAAAATTCGGATTTGGCCCGGTTAGCTATTTCAGCACGTTGCTTGGCCTCCACCAATTCCTTCTCATGCAAAACATCCTCAGTAATATCCTCGGCAATGCCTGCAAAACCAATGAGGCGATCTTGATAATCATGAATGGGAAAGCTGTTATCTTTGATCCAAACCAGAGCACCATCCGGGCGAGCAATTCTATAGCGACTTCCAAAGTGCATTGAAGGACCATGCTGTTCAAGGCTTTCTAAACGCCCTTTGGCAATATGTTCATTTTGACGATCTTCGGGCACCAGAGTTTCAATCCAGCCTTCGGGATGCGTATAAAGACTTTCGCAACTACGGCCCCAGATTTTCTCATAAGCAGGACTAACATATAGCTGCTTGAGATATTTAGGATCGCGCACCCAGAAAACGGCATTAATTTTTGCAGCAAAGAAATGAAAAAAGCGGCTAGCGGTTTCCAGCTCTGAAAGACGCTGCCTGTCCTGGGTCACGTCTTTGACGATACCGGCAAAGCCAATACATTGCTTACTGTCCTCAAAAAGTGGAAAACACATTTCCTGCACCCAACGTATTTCTCCATCAGGTCGTTGAATACGATACTCTAAATAATAAGATTGTTGATTATCTAATAACTTACGAAGGTGCTTAATTTCTTGGTTAACATAGTGTCGATCTTCTTCAATCACCGCGCTCAGCCAGAGTCCAGGATTTTCATAAAGGCTTTGACAACTTTGCCCCCAAATCTTTTCATAGGCCGGGCTAACATAGAGCTGGGTTTTATAATCAGCACTTTTAATCCAAAATATATCCTGACTTCGCCCCGCGAGATTAAATAAATACTTACCCAGATGATCTACTTGCAAATCAGGTGTTTCCATTTTGCCTACCTTAGAGTATAATTCTCAGCGATATTGAAAATAAAAAGTCGTCATTATGTTTACACAACGAGCTCATCTTATTCCCTTGCTTGGAGCTCAAAAGAGCATATATTATTTTGAGGAATTACATTCCACAACTGATTCTTCAACCGCCGCTTATCACTACACCCTTGTCTGTAATTTGAACGGCGAGCTTAATATACCTCTTTTTACCCAGGCAATGCAAAGGCTAATGGAACGCCATGAAGCCCTGCGCGTCCAATTATTTAAAGATGAGGAAGGAGAAGTTTTTCTAGCCCCCCTGATTTCTAATAATTCCTCTCCAGCTTGCCCCTTGCAGATCATTAATGCAGCAATGAATCCTGCCTCCTCCATTGAGGCTCAACTGAAGGAAATCGCTGCTCGACCCTTCTTTAAGCTCTATGAATCTAATACTATTGATAAAAAAGAAACAGGTGAACAAAAAATATCAGATTCCCCCAATGAACAACCCCTATGGCGTTGCGTCCTGGTGCAATATCCAAATCAGCATTATCAACTTTTAATTGCCGCTTCTTCCTTGATTGTGGATGTGCCTTCCGCAAACATTTTGATGCATGATTTATCGGAATTTTATAATGCCTTGGTAGAAGGCCGCGAACCCTCCCTACCTAACCTTCCCGCACTCAGAGAAATCAAACCTGAAGCCAGTGATTTAAGCAAATTGGAAAAATGGAAGGCCACACTCAACGATCTTAGCCCTTTGCAACTGCGCACTGATTTTATGCCTCAAAGCAACCTCAGTTATCGAGGTAATCGAATTCCCTTTAAGCTTGAAAAGAGCTTGATTGATGCACTAACAGCGGTTGATATAGGTACCCAGAATATCTCTCTACATTTAAGACTCTTGGCCAGTCTCTATATTTTACTTTATCGTTATACTGGTCAAACCGACATTTGCCTAGGCACCACGTCTGCCAATCGTCATCATTATTCCGTTGATGTCAGTCGACTTGTTTTCGGCTTAGTAAACAGCATCCCTATACGTGCCAAATTCAATGATCAGTTCAACTATCTTGATATGTTACAATTATTAAAACCCATTGTGGTAGATGCTTATCAAAACCAGCTGCCCTTTGATCTTATCGCTGAACAAGCCCTGAGCAAAAGAGAAAAAGGCCGCTTAAACACGGCCTCACCTTTTGATATCATCTTCAATCTGAATGAACAGCTAACCCCTTTAACTCTTAAAGAGATCGAATCCTCTTATCCGGATAGGCTAAATCTAGAATGCAGTCGATTCAAGCTGGGTATTAATATTGATAAACTGCCTGATGGCAGTTATCGCGGCTATTTTGAATATAATCCCGAGCTATTCAAAGCCAGCACCATTGATAGAATCAAAGATCACTGGCTCAATATTTTAAAGAGCTTAGCCCAGAACCCTCAAGAAAAAATAGCAAATATCTACTACTTAACCGCTGAAGACAGAGCAATCACCACCAAGGCTAATGACACCCAAGTTGATCATTCAGAGGATCCTTTTGTTAAAGATTTGCTCCGTCAAACTGCCCAGCAATATCCTCATCGTAATGCTGTGGTTTTTCACCAAGCCAATGGTGAAACAGAGACACTCACTTATAAAGACTTGCTTAAAAAAATCGATCGCTTGGCTGCACTATTACGAGCCTGGGGTGTTGGGCCTGAAAAAATTGTGGCGATTTGCTTGAACCGCTCACCCAGACTCACTATTGCCAGATATGCTGTACTGGAAGCTGGCGGCGTGGTCTTACATATCGAAAATAATGCCAGAGCCCTTGCGTTTTCTAAGTTATCACAAGTGGAAGACAGACTAGAAATCATTATCGTCGATAATAGCACCCAAGATTTATTTAAAAATGAGCTCTCGGAAAAAAATAAAACCTCAAAATACACTCTCATTAACCTTGATAAAATCCAAGCACTCACTGCTCAACTAAGCACTGGAATTAACTATGGCCCTCCTCTCCCTCTTACCAAGAAAAACTTGGCCTATATTGCCTTCACTTCGGGATCCACCGGAACACCCAATGGCATCATGATCACTCAAGAAGGCTTTGCAAATCTGGCTATGGCTATTGGTGATCGCGTTATTAAAGATACTTCGAGTTCAGCCGCAGCCAATCCCAATCGCTCTTTGCCGCAAGGCTGTCAAGTATTAGCCATCTCTACGCCTGAATTTGATTGCTCTTTCTGGGAAGAAGGCGAAGCCTGGAAAACAGGTGGAACACTTCATATTGTTCATCAGGCCGGACGCTTAGATCCTGAAATCTTGCAAGCAATCATTATTAAATTTCAAATTAATGCTGTCACCCTGCTGCCCCAAATTGCTGATGCTCTTGATTGGACTCTACTCACCAGTATAAAAGACCTCATCATTATGGGAGCCAAGCCGAAAGAAGGAATCACCCAGCGATTAAAGCAATTAATTGCAGAACGCAACAGAAGCGGTAACCCACTAGCCGTCCGCCACGAATTTGGCACCACCGAAGACACCGTTTGCACCACTGAGAACCCGATTCATGCGGAAACTCCTTTCGATAGCATTGGTTTTCCCGCCCGTAACCACCAAATCCATATTCTAGATGGCAATTTACAAACCTGTCCTATTGGTGTCCCTGGCGAACTTTACCTGGCTGGACTAGGTTTAGCTTCTGGTATCCTGGGTAATCCGGTGGCTACGCATGCCAAGTTTCTACCCTTGGAATTCAACCCCGCTACCCTATGTTTTAGACCTTCCAGCGTCTCAAATCTAGCCTGTAGTCCTAGTCATAGGGCTGCAGAACTTAAATATGACCCCCAAGAAGACATGGACATAGAGAAAGAAGAAAAACAAAATAAAAGCAAAAAGCATAAATCCAGTCAGCCTAGGCGGAAAAGCAAAATTCAACGTAAAAATAAAAAAGCACGGCGAGAAGAAAATACTACTGAGACCAATGCTGAGTCTGCTATGCAAGAAGAAAAAGATGATACTTCGACCACAGGCCTAGCTTCTGATATAACCCGCTTTTCTTCCTCAAGTAATCAATTTTTTCCCATCAAAGTCTATAAAACTGGTGATTTAGGGGTTCGGGAAAAAGATGGCTCGATTCGCTATATTGGACGCGTGAACAATGACACCCAAATCAAAATTGATGGTACCCGCTTTGATCTGGCTGAGATTAAGGCTGCTGTAGAACGCCATCCCAATATCCAGGAAGCGCATCTAGCCTATGAGGCTCAAACTGAAGAAACGGGTCTGGTGCAAGTCTATGTGCTGCTCAAAAACCCTGCTGAGCGCTTACATCAATATGAACTTAATAACTTCCTTGAAAGCCAGCCTCTATCAAGTGTCGCCCGTGTTCATGTTTTATTTATTGTTACCGAAGTACCTCTTAATGCGAATGGCAAAGTTGATTTTAATGCCTTAAAAAGAAAGGCGCTTCCAGCCTCACCCTTGGCTATTAATCCTATGAATATGAACAGACCCCCCATAGTCAAACCCACAACAGAGCTGCAAATTCGCCTGGCAGAAATCTGGAAAAAAGTGCTTCTCAGAGAAATTGAATCCATTAACGATAGCTTTACTTCTCTAGGCGGTAACTCCCTGAATTTCGTAATCATGCAAAGTCTGGTTAATGCTCAAATTCCTCTAAAGTGGAAAATTAAGCTGACCAGGAATAACCTAACCATTGATGTCCTGGCAAACACCTTAATACCGATCCTGAGAAACTCACAAAATCCTCTTGATTTTCCAAGATTTTTCCCAGCCCCCACTCAGGCTGTCTCTTTATCACTCAGCGCTAATTTAAACCAGTCTTCTGCTGCATCAAATTCTCCAACCCCATCCCCTCATGCGTAAACTGGTTAAGCACCTCCAGCCTGAGCTTGCAAAACGGCCAAAAATTCTTTAATATCAGCATCTTTCAAAAGGCATTTGGCCTTTAAAGTTCATTGACCCAAAACATGAATAGTCCGCTATAGCAATCGCGAAAAATCGCGATAAAAACAAATAATATTCCTCGACATAGCTGATTTGATTATAAAGAGAGAGGGGAGTCACCAGTGAATACACGAAACAATATATTTCATGAAATCACTCACCGTCCAATTAATAAGCTGGATCTAGCTAATCGTTGTCCTACCTTTATACTATCTGATATTTCAGGCGATGCTAGCAGCGTAGCAAAGCTTGCTCAATGTTTAGAGCAGCTCACCGAGAATCAGATTTATCTTTCGCACAATCCCACTCAGGCAACCAGCTTGGTCGCAGAAGCTAATTTTGTTGTATCTCAAATCCGTGCCATCTTAGATGATATTTTAAAAACACATAAAATTATCATTTCCAGCATCAAGCTGGCAGGCTACTCCAAGGGTGGTAGCCTTGGTTTTTTAGTCGCTCAACAATTAATTACCCAGGGAATTAAAGTAGCTTTCATTAATATTGACTCTCCTGATTTTGAAGCTTCACAGAATTTTTATGTTCCCAACAATAAATCAGCCACCCAAAAGCTGACTAGTATTTTTAGATATCTGGCCAAGCTTGCCGGCCGTCTCTCAAATACAGATGCAAATAATCTACTGAAATTTTCTGACTCTGAAACAGATAATATTATCCAGCTGCCTATTAAAGATCAGTTAGAGTATTTTAAAAAGAAATTGGACGAGAGCATTCTCGATGAAGAGACAAAAAAATCTTGTGCAATGTATTGCGATAGCTCTACACGAGGAATGCTTAACATATTGGAACACCATGAAATTGATCATGACCAAACGATAGAAGAAAAGAGCAGCTCAGCAGCCCATATAGCCTTGCCACAATTACCACGAATGTATGTTCTATACTCAGCGGAAGTCAAGCATGATTATGGAGATATTGTCAAAAATTGGAGTGCCTATTGCGATTCTATAGAGGGTAAAGAAATACCCCATGCCACTCATGGTTCTTTAATGAATGAACATGCGCATCTCGTCGCAACAGAGATGATTAATTACTGGAATAAGAATATTAGCCAGGAAGAGTTAGCCATAATGGGATTGCAAACACTTCGTTTACAATTTCAAGGGATAAATCTTGCACACCTCTTACAATCAATGCCGCAATCCGAATTCCGCACACTCTCACCTACTGCCTCACTAAGCTCTTCACCAACACCCTCAGAATGTAGCAGTGCCTCTAGTGTTTCTAACTCACCCAGCTTCAATCAAAGTAGCGAGAGTTTTGGTTCACAAACAGTTGATAGTTTGAGTTTGCGGATGGATCTTTCAGCTAGCCCGCTAACACTCGATAACTTATCACCTCGTCGTGGTAGCAAGAGGTGTCAATCCACTGATCCTCATGATCCAAAAAAGCCAAAATTCGCTCATCATCAGGCTACAAGGAGCCACAGTAACCCTGGCCCCAGTCCCAGTAGCTATAGCTTAAGCAACATGAGCAGCCAAAGCTCAGCCGCAGCCCGAAATAGTTTTAGTTTTGGCGATAATCAAACGAGCTTATTTTCTGGCTCGTCCTCATCGTCGTCCTCTTCCCTCTTACAACCTAATACAAATGCTGCTATGAGCCATTCCTCTAACCCTCTGACAAGATATCGCACCAGACATTGGGAATTGTCGCAGCAATCTGATACCCCCCTCCATAGTAGGGGGGACACCACCAATAAGAGACCATCTAGCAGCCTGGGAGAGAGACCATCTAGCAGCTTGGGAGAAAGGCCATCTAGTAGCTTGGGAAGAAGCCGTAGGAAATAAAAAATTTAGGGTAGTGGTAGTCTCTCAGATCTGTCCTGAACTTGCCGAAAGGCCCTATTCAAGACGAACGGATGTTACTCCACCAAACGCAGATTCGGTTTGCCATTGCTTTCTTTTTGAGCAATGGAAGAGTCATAAGAACCATCACCTTCGCCCCCATCATCGAAGAAATCTTCATCTTCGTAGTCAAAGTACATGCCTTGCTTGTTTTCCTCGGCATAAACCGCTAAAACGGCTTTAATGGGCACTGAAATGTGCTGTACACTGCCAGAAAAGGAAGCCCGAAATTCAACCTTATCCTGACGAATGGCAAAATCACGAATAGCTTCAGGAGAAATATTAAACAAAATTTCCCCATTTTCGATATGCTGCTCAGGGATAACACAGCCTGGAAAATTGGCATTGATGACTAAAATGGGTGTACAACGACTATCGACGATCCAACTATAAAATGCACGCATTAAATATGGTTTATTGGACAGCATAAATACTCCCTTATTCTGCTTTCACTTTATTGCGGAGTTCTTTTTCAGATTCACTGAGGCTGAGCTGGAATGCATCTCGCTTAAAGATACGCTCAGCATAGCGTACTAAGGATTTAGTGTCATTGCCCAATTCAATCCCCCATAGTGGGAAACGCCACAGAATGGGTGCTAAACAGCAATCCACCAAGGTAAATTCCTCAGAAAGAAAATACGGGGTATTCGAAAAAAGAGGCAGCAACTGAACAAAATAGGCACGCAATTCTTTGATCGCAGCTTTTTGCTCATTAGCCTTGCCCTGTTCAATTTTCTTAATTAAAGGACCCCATTCACTGTCTATACGGTGAATCATTAAACGAAGCCGGGCGCGAGCCACAGGATAGACCGGCAATAAAGGGGGATGAGGAAAACGTTCATCTAAGTACTCAAGAATGATATTGGTATCGTATAAAGCCAAATCACGATCTACCAGGGTGGGGATGGTGCCATAAGGGTTTAGCTCGAGTAAATCTTCGGACTTTTCCGGATGCTGCGCATCCACCAGCACGGTTTCATAAATCACACCTTTTTCAGCCAGCGCAATCCGAACCCGGTGGCTATAAATATCCGAATTGCTGGAATAAAGAAGCATTACTGATCGTTTATTGCTGGCTAGTGCCATTACAGAGACCTCTTTTTGACCTTAGAGCAAAAATAAAAAAATACCCTAACGTAAAATGTCATCCTTGAACTTCCTGGGAGACTAGGATTCGAACCTAGGTTGACGGAGTCAGAGTCCGCTGTCCTACCACTAGACGATCTCCCAACTATTCAAGTGATCATTAACGTTTAGAGTATTGAGTTCCTTTGCGCGCTTTGTGTTTTCCAACCTTTTTGCGCTCAACTTCACGGGGATCGCGCGTCAAATGCCCTTCTTGGCGCAAAATTTTGCGTAAGGACAAACCGCCTTCACCACCACCACTACTACTGCTGCCACTATCAGATTCTTCATCATATTCTACTAAAGCACGGGCGATACCATGACGTATTGCACCTGCTTGGCCGCTCATTCCACCACCAGCGACAGTAACCAATACATCAAAACGATCTTGAAGTCGGGTAGCAACCAGAGGCTGACGCACAATCATGCGCGCCGTTTCACGACCAAAATATTTATCTAGTGAAACCCCATTAACCGTAATATTGCCCTTACCGGGTTTTAAGTAAACTCGCGCCGCAGAGGTTTTGCGTCGACCGGTACCATAATTGATTTGTTTTTCTGTCATAAATTAGCCTTCACCTGTAATTTCATCTAAAGTCTTGGTATCCACTAATTGCGGTTGTTGAGCAGCATGCGGATGTTCCGCCCCAGCATATACCTTCAATTTTTGAAACATGGCTCGCCCCAGTGAGTTTTTGGGCAACATTCCCTTGACAGCGATTTCGATCACGCGTTCTGGATGTTTAGCCAGTAACTGTTCAAATGTCATTTCTGTCAAACCACTTTGGTAGCCAGAATAACGATAATACATTTTGTCCGTACTTTTATTGCCGGTTACTCTGATCTTGTCAGCATTAATAACGACAATAAAATCACCCGTATCCACATGAGGGGTATACTCAGGCTTATGCTTTCCACGTAAACGACGGGCTATTTCGCCAGCCAGCCGGCCTAAAGTCCGGTCTGAAGCATCAATAAGGAACCAGTTACGGGCAATACTTGTATTTGTTGCTTGATATGTTTTCATTCCCTGCTCACTCCGCAGCATCTAATATGTACAAAAAACTACTTTCTAAAAAGCGCCTGCATTTTATAGCAAATCCCAAAGGGAAAGCAAGTATAATTTAGACAGGTACTAGGCGGGGCAAGCTGAAAAATCCTTTAAAAAACACCAACAAAACCCTAAAAAAACTCTCGCAAAAATGTTCAGATATGGTATTTTAAGTATGTTCTCTTAACTTGGATGAGGAATTTAAACATGGCAACAAAAAAAGCAAAACGGAAAGTTGGCAAAAGCAACGCTAAAAAATCAGCGGGGAAAAAATCGCTTCAAGCAGGCGGTTTAAAAAAGCTTCCTTCCATTTCCCAACCCTATACTAAAGGCAATATCCTTAAGACGGTGGCAGATCTTTCCAGTGTTTCCCGAAAAGAAGCCGCTTTAATTATGGAAAATCTAACGATGGTAATCGAAGGCCACGTTAAGACCCGCGGTCCAGGCGTATTTACTTTGCCAGGTTTGCTCAAGATCATGGTCGTCAAAAAACCAGCTCGCCCAGCCCGTGAAGGTATCAATCCATTCACCGGTGAAAAAACAATGTTTAAGGCAAGGCCTGCCCGTAAAGTTGTTAAAATCAGAGCCCTCAAAAAGCTCAAAGAAATGGTTGATCACGCTTAGTTTTAACTTCGATCTGATCGAACAGCCCATTTTTCTAGTACCTTGAAAAATGGGCTTTTTTATTTTTTGTCATTCTATCCCCCCCACCAAAGCCGAAAAATACTTCGGCGGCTCATGCCGGGGATACCAGGCCAAGGCCATGGCATTTTCAAAAATCTTCGCTGAATTTAACAAGATCAATTGCTTATTTTCTATATAAGGCTTGCTGAACTCTGAGGTCAACACCCCATAACCACAACCATTAACTAATAGGGTGGCCAAGGAATTGGTCCGATTAACAAAATGGCGATCGAGATTGGCATGTTCAAACAGGTCAAAATGCTTTAAATAATTAAAGGTCATTTGATCCGCTGGATCATAGTCAATGATCCGTTCGGTTTTCAAAATATCCGGCAATTTACGGTTTCTCCAGGCATAGGTACAAACCAAGACATAGCGTTCAGGCTTGAGGACCTTGGACTCCATTTCGGGGGTTAAATCTTCTTCGCGGAGGATAACGAACTGTGCCCCCCCGGAACGTAGCAATTTTCCCCGTTCTTCCAAATCATTAATGTCAAAATGCATTAGTAAATTAGGAAATTGCTGCATAACCAAGAGACATTGAGGGATCACTCGAGAACTCATAATACTGGTGGGACCCGAAATACAAATGCGGACTGGGGTATCAATAGCAGCCTGACGAATCTTAGCCAGGGCCTCCCCCTCCATTTCCTGGGCTGCCTGACAATAATGCAATAAAGCCTCCCCTTCAGGGGTCAGGGCCATGCCTCGGCGGGTACGGATAAACAGCGTGGTTGAAAGACTGGATTCTAGGGCCCGTATACGCTGAGTAACAGCAGTTTGGGTGAGATGCAACACTTCGGCAGCCCCATGCACTGTCTTTTGCTGGACGATGGCCATAAAAGCCTGTAAAGGGGGGCTTAGTAAACTCATTTTAATTCATCATTAAATTAATTTAATTCATTATATTTATAGCTCAAATCTGGATAAAATGCAATATAACATCACTAATCACGCGTCATTGCGAGGCCGAAGCCACGAGGAGCGCTCTATGCGACGTAGCGGGTTTTGTGCGACGAAGCAATGACGGAGACTGAATTATAGGCCATTGAAAATGTATAAATTACCCAAAAAAGCAGGCTTAACTACTATTCCGCTTACCCTTTTGATTACGGGTGCCATTGATAGTATTCGTAACTTACCCACCACCGCCCTTTTCGGTAGCGCCTTAATTTTCTTCTTTATCTTTTCAGCTCTGGTTTTCTTGATTCCCTCGGCTCTGGTATCAGCTGAGTTATCAGCAGCCTCTAAAGATCATAAAAACGGCATCTATTACTGGCTCAGCTCTGCCCTAGGTAGCCATTTTGGTCTATTGGGTGCTTGGTTACAATGGATCAATACCATGGTCTGGTTTCCTACCATTCTTTCCTTCTTGGTTGCCACAGCAACTTATTTTATCAATCCTGAATTGGCACAAAACAAGGGATTTCTAGCGACCATGATTCTGGCTTTTTACTGGCTCCTCACTTGGATCAATTTAAAAGGTTTTCATACCTCCGCCAAATTCGCTAATACCTGCACCCTGATTGGCATGATCATGCCTTTCATTTTGATTATTGGTTTAGCCATGATCTGGGTAGTTTTAGGTAAACCTATTCAAATCCAATTCAATGCTCAAACCCTGCTCCCCAGTTTCTCTCATTTTGATAATTGGATTTCGTTGACTGCAATTACTGCTTCCTTCTTAGGCATCGAATTAGCCACCGTTCATGTCAAAGAAGTGCATGAACCACAAACCACCTTTCCTAAAGCCTTAGCCCTGTCTGTGCTCTGTATTTTAGTCCCCATGATCTTAGGTTCATTAGCCATCGCCATGGTTTTGCCCAAGGATCAAATTAATCTGGTTTCTGGCGTAATGCAGGCTTTTACTAATTTTCTGTCTGCCTATCATTTAAATTATTTGGTACCTCTTATTACTTTGATGATTCTAGTCGGTAGCATTGGCAACATGACCAGCTGGGTCATCTCACCTGCCAAGAGTTTGCTGCAAGCAGCCCATGACGGTTATCTTCCCCCTGCTCTCACTCAACTCAATGAAAATCAGGTTGCCAGCAAACTCTTAATCACCCAAGCCTTGATTGTCTCCCTGGTTTGCCTGGCCTTTGTACTCATGCCCAGCGTCAATGGTTCTTATTGGCTCTTAACCGCCCTGAGCACTCAATTATATGTACTAATGTACGTCCTGATGTTTATCGCTGCCCTGGTTTTAAAATTTAAAAATCAGACAGCGAATAAAATTATTCCTGGTGGTAAGTTGGGGTTAGTCTTGGTTTGCTTACTGGGGTTTGTGGGCTGCGGCATTACCTTACTCATTGGTTTTATCCCACCTGAAAGCTTAAACATTGGCAGCATGCTACGTTATGAATTGATTTTCTCCCTGGGTTTGATCACTATGATTTCGCCTGTGTCCTTGCTTTATTTGTATAAAAAAAACCAGAATAGCTGTCATCCCAGCCATAAGTGCAGCGAGCATAAGGCGTTGCCCCCGAATGCTTTAGTCGGGGGTGGGATCCAGTTTTCTGGATTCCCACTAGAAGCATGCGGAAATGACAATAGAGACTTCCAACAACAATCCCCCTACTTATGACCCTTAGCAGCGCTATGTGCTACTTGGATTGGAGTAACAGTTGGAGTAGCAAGAGCACCAGTTGCACTTCTACGCAAATAACTATAAGTAAAAAGTCCCCCGATAGCTAAAAAGCTAATACCCAGAATCGCTCGCTCACCAGAGAGCACCCGCTGGCTTAAAGAAGATTTTTTTGCAGATTCTTCTGGTGCGTGTTCTGGAAATATTCCTGAAACAGCAGGGCTAGGATAACGCTCACCTAAAAATTTTAAAGATAGCATCAAATGATTTATTTTCTCTTGCTCTGCTTTGGAAATTTTTACCAAAAGCGCGCCTAGATTTTCATTTAGATGCTCTGCATTAGTTGTCCCTGGGATAACACATAGCTCTTTAGACATCATCCAAGCTAAAACAAGCTGAGACAAGCTACAGCCCTTTTCTTTCGCAATCTGATTCAGGCTTTGACGAGCCTCCATGTTATGAATTAGAGCATCGCCATTATATCTTGGCAGATATTTTCTATAATCTCTTGAAGGCAAGCTTGTGAAATAATGCTCATCTACATTAGTGAAAAAAGCCCTGCCTAATGGACTATAGGCAACAACAGCAATACCCAGGCTCTGACAGGTTTTAATTAAACCATTCGTCTCGTCTTGGCGGGACCAAGGGGCATACTCAATTTGAACAGCAGTGATAGGATGAATTTTATGTGCACGTCGCAACTGTGTTTCGGTCACTTCCGATAAACCAATATATCTTATCTTTCCCGCCTTAACCAAATCAGATAGTGCCTTAACACTTATCTCAATCAGCGTCTTAGGATCAACACGGTGCAAATAATATAAATCAAGATACGGTGTTTGCAGGCGTTTCAATGAGGCTTCACAAGCAGCTTTAATATATTCAGGAGCTCCTGATAATTGCACTCTATTACCGTCGAAACGAACACCGCATTTAGAGGAAATAAAAAGCCTCTCACGCTGGTGAGATCTTAGCTTTTCACCTAAAGCAGATTCACTTAATCCGTCACCATAACAGTCTGCTGTATCAAAAGAAGTAACTCCCCTTTTTAAAGCAAGATCAATAATATCGCTATTTTCAGGGCGCAAATCAACGCAACCTAAGCCCATTAGCGGCATACTAATAGCTTCTTTGGCTTCGAGCTGCCTTAAGAGAGGATATTGAAATTTACTCCAGGCTTGCCGAAGCTGAGATTGATAAATTTTCTCAAGTCCAAATGTTTTCGAGAAACAACAAGCATAAGCACTACCATCTTGAGAATCAATCGCCATAAAACTAGCATGACTGTTTTGCCAACCGCCATGACCATAAATTTTGACGCTTTCCCCATTATCTAAGGCAACATGCACTTCCTCAATGCCCATACCCACTTTGATCGGCCAACGGTAAACATTTTCCGGCGTGATCACTTCAAAAGTATCATCTTGAATAGAGCGGAGTATCTCTTCTCGGCCGATTTTTCCAATAAAATCGTCTCTAAAAAATCCTCTGATTAAGCTCGTTAAAGCAGAAGGAGTGGCACGAAATCCAGTAGCTCCGAAAATAAAATGGCCACTACAATCCTGCAGCGTGCTTGCCCCCTGATCAGCCTGATATCCTCTAGCTGGAGGATCTTCATCCGACTTGCTTTCTTTAATGACCCTTAGACCTTTCAGGTTCAGCGGCTTAATAATGAGCTCTTCAAGGCATTCACTTAAATCCTTACCCATAGTTGCCATAATAATCTTTGCAACGAGGACAAAATTGACGTTGGCATAATAAAAATGTTCTCCGGGCATACCAGCTAGATCAAACTCATCTTCTTTGCGTTTAATTAAACTAGATACTGGTTCTTTTTCCTCAAAGCTGACAAAAGCTCTATCTCTTAAACCAGAACGATGTGCGAGTAAATGCCTGAGAGTCATTTTATCTAAATGAGGAACTCCTGCCTCTGAAATGTAATGGCTAATAGGTTTATCTAGCGAAATTCGACCTGATTGAGACAAACGACAACACATAACCATAAGAACAAACTTTGAGATGGAGGCAATATTATATGGAGTATCAGATGATACTGGTTGATCATTTTGCAAGGGATCGATGCCACCTATTGCAACCATCAAATTTTCAGGCCCTTGTTGATAGGATAAAGAAATACTTAAAATTCCATCATAGCTTTCTTGCGCATAGGTTTTATTATGCAGATTAAGGATTAATGAATCACTTAGGCTCTTTCGAGCCCGTTCTCTTAAATTATCCTCTGTCAGCTTACCGGCTTGCTGATATTTCAAACGAATCAAATCTAAGACAATATCACGGATTTCTTTTGTAAGAATAAGAGGCATCTTATTTATCCTTCTCTATACTGAAAATCCATTAAGAGTAACTTTCAGTAAAGAAAAATTCAATAGAATAAAAATCATTTTAAGGATTTTACGAGGCTGTTGCATAAATCATTTTTTACACAACCGTCATTGCGAGGAGCGGTCCTGAGCTTGTCGAAGGATTGCTTCGTCGCAATCCAGTTTTTAAGCATACTGCTTCGCCTACAAAAAGCGCAGGCTCGACGAAAGCAATTTACGCAACAAACCTATTTTACAGAGTCAGAAGAGCCACCCTACTTGAGCCCTGAACCCTTACCACTAAAAGGACTCAAGGGAGGCAAACCGGATAAAGCGGATCCTCGCCTTGAGCCTGCGGAAACAACACTTGCATTATCAGAAGCAGCTCTTTGGGATGATGATGCTCGGGGAGAAGGTAAATCGAATTTGCCGGACGGTGAATGAACTATAGATCCCCTTTGTGAACCAGCAAGAGAAGGAGAGGCGCTTGAGCCATCAGAAGCGACCCTTCGACGGGATCGAGGGGAAGGCACTGAATCAAAGAAAGAGAATGCTGAAGATGATGAGCGAACGATAGATCTTCGAGGAGAGGGACTTGAGCCACCTGAAATCGACCCACGTTTCGGTGACTCTCTGAATAAACCTGATAATGAACCCAGGATAGAATTGGTAGGAGAAGACGCCTGGTTTACTGTTTCTTCCTGTACACGCTGCTTTAGCATTTTTAACATTTCTTCGATTAAGGAAAGCTCTTTTTTAAAATGAATCAGTGTTCGACGGCAAGCCTCATAAACTGGATTAATTGCTTTCAAATTATTAATATAATTCATCATTGAATGAATATGCTTTCTTAAAGTGGGGATATCCCTTGGAAGCAGATTTTTTTTCGATGCAACATGCACTGCCGCATTTAATAATCCGGCCATGCGCAGATCTTTAATGCTAGAGAAATACTTCATATTTTCCTGCAAAATTTTATTTTTCTCCTGCAACATTTTACTTATTAATTCTAAAATTCGAGATATTTCAATTTCCCCTAAAATGATTTTTGCGTTGAGATCGAGATTAGCCTGAACACTTTCAATTCTTTCAGCTATTTTCCCTAAACAACGATCAACAGAAGATGGGGAGGAAAACAATGAGATACTACGCCTTAAGAAAGAAGGTCTTCTCAAGAGGTTTTCTGAAAAAGAATAATAGCTTTCTTCTTGATCTGCTAAACCCGAAATTTCTGATGAAAGCTGATCAAAAGTTATTTGGCCTTCTTTAAAGCTATGAATCAGATTCAATGCTGAATCTAAAATTGCCTTGCCAATCACCATCTTATCTAAAGCTATCTTTTCTTCCGATTCATCTAATTTTTTATCATCCGAAATTTTATTAACCTGCATGACAACTTCTATCTGAATTTCTTGTTTTGATTTTTCATCATCCAGTTGCATAGACTGAGATATACCTATTGCACTTGAAAGCGCAAAGTCGTCATCGCGAGGCTGCGGCCGGAGCCGCGAGGAGTGTTCTGCGCGACGTGGCGGGCTTAGCCGTGGCAATCCAAGACTTTCCTCTGGATTGCTTCGTCGCAAAGAACGCTCCTCGCAATGACGAGTTCGCATCTTCAAATGCGAATGATATACTACAATCTCTACTTGAATTTCTTTTTCTGATCTTTCATTATTCGGTTGCTTAGATTTAGATGATAAGTTTATTTTTTCTTTAACTTGTTCAAGTTGCTTTTGAATTTCTTTTTCTGATTCAAAAACAGTATTAACCAGATTTTCAAGATAAGTATAACCCTCTGGTTGCATCATTATATTCAGTAACAAACTGCTATTCGTGCCAATATGGGTTATTTGAAATCCATATTTCCCAAACACCCAACTAACTACTTTTAAGCTAGCGTTAAGCGTCCATCTGGGCAACTCTTCATCATGTTCCACGGAAATATCGAGCCTACCCTCATCTTGATTTATTTGTCGATCAGCCTCATTCTCTTCCTCCTCCTTTTTTTCTTCATTGATTTCGTTAATCGTGAATTTGGCCTCCCTGAATACAATGCCTGCTTTAGCATAAATATTTTGAATGATCTTCTTAGGCTGAAGAATGATAATAGGCCGCGGCAGGCCAGTCGGATCGAGTGTATTTGCTGCTAGTGCATTTGATAATAAATAGATAAACTGTTGACTGAAATTTCGAATAATCGTTATCGCATACTCCCCAAAAGTCATATAAAGATATTCCCAAAGATCTTTAAGCGTATAGGCATCTGAAAGAAAACCCTCCTTCTTAAGTCGAATCAAGGATAGATGGTTCATCTTAAGGCTTCTTGGCAAATCTTCATTTAATTGACCTAAATGAGTACCGGGGAAAAAACCCAAAATTGAGATTATTCGTTGTAATTGTGCAAAACTAAGATGTGGGATATCTTTATAAACATGATCCGTTACACGTGGATATACTGCTGCAGTAAAAGTAGAAATACTTTGTCCTGCAGGAAAATTATTGACTGGCGTAGCCCGTGTCTGATCATAAATAGGAGAAATGATAGAATCTCTTCCATTAACAAAATAAAGGGCTGTTGGTGCACTAGGTGAAGCCTGCCCTTTTGTCGCTTGCACAAGAATCAGAGCATGATTCACCCCCACAGAGGAAATATCACGAGGCGCCTCAGACCTCACCAGAAGATCACATCCATCGGTAGGTTCTTTAAATACATACTGACCCGCCGCAATAATAGCATTGAAAAACAAACTACTCTGGCTATCAAGGAGTTGTTTAATAACGTATTCATTTTTTGATCGACAAAAAATTTCTCCTGTTAAAAGATAGGGATAAGTTTCTTTTGGGAATTCAGCAGCAGATATTTGAACCGCTTGATTACATTTTTCCCGATAAAGATGCTCTTCCTTTTTCACCAGCGCAAAGTAAACAGCCTGCATTTTTTCAAGCAGAGTAGTATAATATTCAATATCTAGCGCTGATTGAGCCGCTTCTGAAAATAGATTAACTAAGACTTGATACTCATTTACACGTTCTGCAGCTGCAGAAACAGCAAGCAATAAATCCACTTTATTCTGCAAAGCAGTTCTAATAATTAAAAATATCTCATCACAAATATTCTGACATTCTTCTATCTTAGCATTATTTAATCTAATCACTAGCTCAATTAAGGCTTTAGCATTAATCATCGGCAAATCTTCAATATACCCATGAGGTTCATACAGAATTTTATTCAAGAAATTCCGATCAATCGCTAGCTTATTATAATATGATTCCGGCTGTTGAACTCCCTCAGCTTCTTCTTTCTTTTCTACGGAAGGTTGAGATATGACTTCTGCTATAGGAGATTTGGATCTTAGCTCCGCTGTCTTTGATTCTGAAGCAGCATTTATTCGGCTAACGACACTATCTGACCGCGAACGCCGATGATGAGGATGATGAGTATGAGTCAACATAAGAACCTCTTTTAAAGATTCATTACTATTTAGGTGTATTGCTCCAAAATTTTATTGAGACCAGCAGCGGTTGCAAGAGATAGTAATTGCTTGGGAACTTGAAGCAATCGTAGCTTTCTACCCCGCTGCTTAGCCAGCTTGATCCATTCAAATAGCAAACTCAGGCCCGCGCTATCGCAGGAGCTAACCTGAGCAAAATCACAAACCCATTCCCCTTGTTGGGGAAATAGCATTTTACTTTTTTCCCATAAATCCTGAACCGAGGAAAAAGTAAGCTCACCAGCAACCATTATTTTACCTTGATTCAGGCTAATCTGGGTATTCATCATTCTAATCCGAATCCACAGGACGAGCATTGTGATCCGCCAAACGTTTGGTCAAGGTGGTTAAATCTCCCTGGGCCAGAGAATCAGCAAATTGCGAGCGGAAGCTTTCAATCACACTAATGCCCTCTACGGACATATCGTATAACTTCCAGCCACCCTCATTGATTAAACGATAGCGCACAGTCACGGGCGGAGCACCGCTATTGGTAATTTGGCTATTTACTTCTACAGTACGTCTGCCCTCATAACCACCGCGAATAGGATAAAATTCGATCGTTTGATCCGTATAGGAAGCCAAAGCAGAAGCATAGGTATGAACCAGTAATTCAACAAATTGATGCTCAAAGGCTGAGCGTTGCGCTGGCGTGGCCTTCGCCCAAGTCTGAGGCGGTAGCACACGGCGGGACATTTCATCCACATCCACATGGGGCACCACTAAGCGATAAGCCAGCGAATACACATAGCTACGATTAGTCTTTAAAGTCACTTTGTGGGCCCTGAGATCAGCAATCATTTGGTTGGCAATGCCGCGTAGCATGTCCACCGGCTCTCCAGAATCAGCTATAGCTGCCGTGACATTCAACAAGCAGGCCATCAGTACCATTCCTATTAGGGTAACAAGTTTATGCCTCTTCATTCCTTTTATCTCCTAATTATTCGAGGGACTTTCCGCGGTTTGAGCAGTTTTACTACCTCCCCGATTTCCCCCACCGACTTTAAATAAAAACTGGCCGATGAGCCTTTCTAAGATCATAGCCGGATGTGTATAATCAATCTCACTGCCTTCTTTCAAAACCTCTTTGCTATACATAGGAGTTAATTCAATATAATTATCGCCTAATAAACCCGCAGTCAGAATACTCGCCGAAGAATCACGAGGGATATCATCAAATTTATTTTTGATTTGCATCGTCACAATAGCCTTAAAAGTTGTAGGGTCCAAGCCAATATGGGTTACTTCACCAATCACCACCCCACCCACTTTGACTGGCGCTCTCACTTTTAATCCACCAATATCATCAAAATTAGCTGTGACGGTATAACCTTTTTCCCGAAAAAAAGAAGTCAGGCCACTGACTTTAAAAGCCAGGATGGTTAAAGCAACAAAAGCGGCAACAATAAAAAGACCGACAAAACTTTCGATCAGGCGTTGAGAATATCCCGCATATGAAGCCATGTTACCATCCCCCTATCATCATCGTTGTCAGCACAAAATCTAAACCTAAAACCGCCAGAGCAGAATGCACCACCGTGCGCGTGGTCGCCGAAGCAATGCCTGCTGAAGTGGGAGCGGCTTGATATCCTTGATGAACAGCTACCCACGTCACCATAGCACCAAACACTCCACTTTTAATAATACCATTAACCACATCCGCTCTAAATTCCACGGAAGATTGCATATTAGACCAAAAAACACCCGCATCCAAACTCAGCCACTCCACCCCCACTAAAAAAGCCCCATAAACAGCCACCACATTAAAGATGATGGTCAAGAGTGGATTTGAAATCAAACCACCCCAAAAACGGGGAGCAATAACGCGATGCAAGGGATCTACCGCCATCATTTCCATACTGGACAATTGCTCGGTTGCTTTCATTAAAGCAATTTCCGCAGTGACCGCAGAACCCGCGCGACCCGCAAAGAGAATAGCCGTAACCACTGGACCTAATTCACGAGTAACACTCAGCGCCACCAGAGGACCCAGCTGCTGAGCTGCACCAAATTTTGCCAGCGTATGATAGCCCTGCAAGGCCAGCACCATACCAATAAAAAGACTGGAAACCACAATAATCAATAATGAAAGCACTCCCTCAGAATAAATTTGTTGCACCACCAAGGGAAGACCTTGAGAAATATTGGGCAATCTGACTAGGGAATTGAATAATAATATCCCAGCCTTGCCAAATTGTCGTAAAACATTTATCCCGTATCGTCCTATAGCAGGAACATAATCAAACATAATTTAGGCCTCTAAAAAATCTTTTTCCAGTGGCATAGCAGCATAATGAAAAGGTACGGGGCCATCGGGAAATCCTCCAATAAACTGCTTCACCTGAGGTGATGAATTCTCTTTAATTTCCCGGGGTGAACCCTGTCCCATCAATTTTCCTCCTGAAATCACATAAACATAATCGGAGATGCTTAAAGTTTCTGGCACATCATGGGAAACAATAATTGAAGTCATGCCCAGCGCATCATTTAGAGTACGAATCAACTGGACCAGCACGCCTTTAGTGATAGGATCTTGTCCCGTGAGCGGCTCATCATACATGATCAATTCAGGATCTAGAGCAATGGCACGCGCTAAGGCCACTCTTCGAGCCATGCCACCAGATAATTCACTGGGCATCAGGTCTCTAGCCCCGCGTAAACCGACCATCTGCAGCCGCATTAAAACCAAGGTACGAATCAAGGATTCTGATAAATGGGTATGTTCGCGCAGTGGGAAGGCCACATTTTCAAAAACAGAGAGATGGGTAAACAAACCACCCGTTTGAAATAACATGCCCATTTTTTTACGTAAGCGATATAGCTCGGAGCGGGAAAGAGAGTTTACTTCTTGACCATCTACAATCACCTGGCCCTCACTGGGTTTTTGTTGACCACCAATCAAACGCAAGAGTGTGGTTTTGCCAGTTCCGCTCGGCCCCATAATGGTGGTGACTTTTCCCCGTGGAATCTCTATATTAACCCCCTGAAATATGGCTTTATTACCATTGTAATAAAAATGAAGCTTGCTTATTTCAACCAGGTTGCTCATAGGAACTCAAATCCAGCTTGTGACCAGGGGTACCTAAGGTTAAGATAAGGTAATTTTACTCATAAAACAACAGACTGTTATGCAAGAACTCGAATTAGAAAACATAGAATATCTTTGTAAAGGGGTTTGCGAATTGGGCCAAGCTGTGGTAGATACGACTATCCAAGCGCTTATGGCCATTTCCAAACGCCTTGATCATCATTTTGCTAAAGCCTGTCATTATCTGCTGTCCAGTAAAGGACGCATTGCGGTAATGGGTATTGGAAAATCAGGCCATGTCGCTCGCAAAATCGCTGCCACCTTGGCTAGCACCGGTAGCCCTGCTTTTTTTGTACATCCTGCTGAAGCACGTCATGGCGACATTGGCATGATTACCCGCGATGACACCATTTTAGTCCTTTCCAAATCCGGTGAAACAGAGGAAATTGTTTCTCTTCTGCCTTTCATCAAACGCCTGGATATTCCTCTCATTGCCATTACAGGCAGTCCTCATTCTACCCTGGCCCAAATGGCCAATGTTAATTTAGATGTGAGCGTAGAAAAAGAAGCCTGTCCTCTGGGCTTAGCACCCACCACCAGTACAACAGCAGCCTTGGTCATGGGTGATGCCCTGGCTATTGCGCTCTTGGAAAAACGTGGCTTTACTGAAAATGATTTTGCCCTGTCTCACCCCGGCGGCAGCCTGGGCAAACAATTATTACTGCGCGTCGATGAAGTAATGCATCAAGGCCAAACTATGCCTATCGTTAACCAGGATGCTTTCCTGAAGACTGCTTTAGTAGAAATGACCCAGAAAAAACTAGGCATGACCACCGTCGTCAATCAACAAGGTGAATTAGTCGGCATCTTCACTGACGGTGATGTTAGACGTGCCTTTGATAAAAATGCCGATGTACAAAAAACCACCGTCAATCAAGTCATGACCAAAAATCCCAAGGTCATCTCGCCTCATTTGCTCGCAGCTGAGGCGGTGCGCATCATGGAAACTTATAAAATCACAGCACTGATCGTAACGAATGAACACAATCATCCTATTGGTGTCGTTCACATGCATGATATCTTAAGAGCGGGGGTTATTTGATATGCAATCATTTAATGAAAAAGCCAAAGGCATTCGCCTCTTGATTTTGGACGTCGATGGCGTATTAACCAGCGGTAATTTGGTTTATACCAAGGATGCCATTCATTACAAGGCTTTCTCGGTCTACGACGGTCTGGGCATTAAATTACTGCAAAAATCGGGGGTCCCCGTCGCCATTATCACCAGCTGCAAATCGGACATTATCAAGAGACGCGGCCAGGATTTAGGACTAACCTATATTTACCAAGGTAGCGACAACAAATTAATTCCCTATCAGGATTTAAAGCAAAAACTGCAGCTCAAGGATGAAGAAATTGCCTATGTGGGCGATGATTTGCCTGATTTACCCATCATCCGCCGTGTCGGACTGGGAATGACCGTTGCCAATGCGCCATCTATTCTACAGCAACAAGCTAGCTATATTTCCAAAGCCAGCGGGGGCCAAGGAGCCGTACGCGAAATTTGCGAGCTCATCATGCAGGCCCAGGGCACTTATTCAGATATGCTTGAATCCTTTTTACAATAATCGTGGTTCATATGTTATCCAAAAAAAACCTATCATTCTTTTTTCTACTGTTCACCGCTCTGTTGCTGAGCACTTGGTCAGCCTTTATTATTTATCAGAAAAAAGCTGCTGCAGCAAAAGATGACCCCGGAAGACCTGATGCCTTTATGGAAGAAGTGATAGCCACTATCATCGATAAACAAGGCAAACTCAGTATTCGAATTGTTTCTCCTAAAATGACCCACTATCCCAAAGGGGATACCACTGAAATTACTAAACCTTATCTCACCCTATTTCGACATCAAACCCAGGCCAAACCCTGGCATCTCTCCGCCGAACATGCCAGAGCCCTGCAAGGCACTGACCAAATTTTACTGTGGGAGAATGTCACCATCCAGCACCCGGGAGACTTACAAAATGAGCAAACCACGCTGCTCACACCCACTTTGACGGTTTTCCCGAGCAAGCAACTGGCTGAAACCCTGGATCCCATTACGATTTTGCAGCCAGACACTAAAATTTCCGCCATTGGCATGAATGCTGATCTCGCTTCAGGCGCGGTAACTTTATTGTCTCAAACCAAGGGAGAATACCGTGTCGAAGATTTATAGGCTGTTTCTACTACTCCCCCTGTTCAGTTTTTCCTGGCCCTTACACGCCCAACCTAAAGACAGCAAGCCATTAATGTATATTACCGCTGATAGCTCCCAGTATAATTACCGGATGAGAGAAACCTGGTTTGAAGGCAATATTAGGCTTGATCAAGGTGAGACCCATCTGATTGCCGACCGATTGATCACTAAAAAAAATCATCAAAATAAAATTCAAGAAGCACTAGCCTTTGGTCTACGACAACCGGCCCATTATTGGGCACATCATAAAAATGGCAAAATCCTGCAAGCCTACGCCAAACTAATGAAATTCTATCCTCTGGAATCACGGATCATCCTGGAAGGAGATGTCCTGGTTACCCAGGGGGAAAATCGTTTCCAAGGACAGATTATTATTTATAATATTAAATTGCAGACAATAACGGTGCCACCAACCAAAAACAGTAGAGCCACTTTTGTTATTGATACCAAACAGACTAATAAAAAATTAATAAATATATGAAAAAATTAGCAATTCATAAAATAAGCAAGCAATATAAAGCTCGTCAAGTGGTACGAGAGGTTTCTTTACATATTAATCAAGGGGAAATTGTTGGCTTATTGGGACCCAATGGCGCAGGCAAAACCACTTCTTTTTATATGATCGTCGGTCTCATATCCTGCGATAGCGGCCAGATACGCATCAATGATACCGATGTTACCACTTTGCCCATCCACATCCGTGCTCAATTAGGCCTCAGCTACTTACCTCAAGAACCTTCAATATTTCGCAAATTGTCTGTCGCCGATAACATTATGGCCATTCTAGAAATTCGTAAAGACTTGCCTAAAATCCAACGCAAAACCATGCTAGAGCAACTTTTAAAAGAATTCCATATCGAGCATTTGCGCGATACTTTAGGCATTAGCTTGTCTGGTGGCGAAAGACGTCGCGTGGAAATCGCTCGTGCACTGGCGACAGAGCCCAAATTTATCCTGCTCGATGAGCCTTTTGCGGGTATTGACCCTATTTCAGTGGTGGGCGTGAAACGGATTATTACCCATTTAAAACAAAGAGGTATTGGCATCCTGATCACTGATCATAATGTGCGTGAAACCCTGGAAATTTGTGAACGCGCCTATATTGTGAATGAAGGTAAAATTCTCTGCGAAGGTTCACCCCAAACCATTTTAGCCAATAAACAGGTTCGTGCCGTTTATTTAGGCGATGAATTTAACCTATGAGACTGTCCAAATTCGCATTTTCAGTTTATTATAACTTTCTGTGAAAATTGAGACTCGTTGATGATAAACAAACAAATTACCCTACGAAATAAATACGGTTTGCATACACGTGCCGCCGCTAAACTCGTTAATCTGGCTAAAAAATTTCAATGTACTGTGGAACTGATTGATAAAAAAAATCGGGCAGATTGCAAAAGCATCATGGCCCTGATACTGCTTGGCGCCAAAAAGGGCACTGTCTTCGAATTACAAGCAGATGGGAAAGATGAAGAAAAAGCTGCTGAAGCTATCAGCAAATTGATTCGGGATAAATTTGGGGAAGAGGAATGACGGCTACTTAGGACGAACGGATATCTTCTGCTCAGAACCCCGCTCATACTTATCTAGCATTTGAAAAACCGGTAATAGCGAAACAACCAAGATCATCATGCATAAAGGAATGGTGGGCGCTGCAATCATCAAGGCAGACATCGACAATTTCCTCACCAAACGGACACCAGAGAGCACCACGACCAGCACATAGCTTATCACCAGAAAAACTGTCCAGAATAATTTCCCATGAGCATAATGCAAGAGATAATAAGCGAGGACAAAAGTGGCCACATAAAAAATAAGCAGAAACTGCCCACTGGCCAGCAAATATTTTTTCCAGTTAAGCGGCACTGCATCATCATAAGGATCTTTCACGGGTATATCCTTAATCACCAGCAATAGTCATTTCTTCAATCAAAACCGAACCCGTTCGCACATTACCCCGAATATCAAGGTCCTTACCAATATCAACAATATGCGCATACATATCACGCAGATTGCTCGCAATCGTGATCTCACTCACAGGAAATTGAATTTGACCTTGCTCCACCCAATAACCCGCTGCGCCGCGTGAATAGTCACCAGTGACCAGATTCACGCCGGGCCCCATGACCTCTGTAACCAACAAGCCTGTGCCCATTTTCTTTAATAAGCCGGCCAAATCCAGCTGGCCCGTGGTAATTATTAAATTATGTGCCCCACCCGCATTGCCTGTGGTTTGCATACCTAATTGTCTAGCGGAATAAACACCCATGGAATAACTTTTCAAAATTCCGTTATCTACAAAAACATTCTCACGAGTTGCCACCCCATCATGATCAAAGGGCTCTGATCCCGCCCCCTTAGCCAGATGAGGTTTTTCCTGAATATTAATAAAAGCAGGAAAAATAGGCTTGTCTAATTGGTTTAGTAAAAAAGAAGATTTACGATATAAATTGCCACCTGAAATAGCAGAAAGAAAAGTACCTAATAAACTACGCGCTTCTTCCGCAATAAAAATGACCGGCGCCTTACGGGTTGAGAGGCGCCGCGAGCCTAGTCGATTGACTGTCCTCTCCACGGATTCCTTGGCTAATTGCGAACTAGAAATCAAGAGATCAGGATCACAGGAGCTGGTATAACTATAATCCCTTTGCATTTCTTCACCCTGTTTAGCCACTAATACCGCGTTCATTCCATGGCCTGTGGCAGTATAAAAACCTATAAATTGTTCACTATTCGCATACAAATACATACTCTTACTGGTTGAGAGTGAAACCCCCTCCGAATTCACGATGCGCTTATCGAGAGCAAAAGCTTCTTTTTCGCAAACACAGGCTTTTTCAATCGCCTGCTCTACAGAGATATTCCAAGGATAAGTGAGATCTAACTGAGGGTAGGAATAAGCCAACAATGAAGCCTCAGCCAAACCATTGCAAGGATCCTCTTCGGTGAAACGCGCAATATGACAAGCCGCTTGCACAGCCGACACCACGGATTCCCAGCGTGTATCCGATAAAGTCGCTGAACCAGAACGTTTGCCAAAGTAAACGGTAATATCAATGTCCTTACCCTGATGATATTCTACTGTTTCCACTTCACCCATCCGAGAAGTCACTGAAAATCCCTTGCTGACACTCAGCGCTAATTCTGCAGAACTGGCCCCTAGAATTTCAGCTTCGCGTAAAATATCAACCGCCAGGTTTTTCCAATAATCGGACTGAAAAAGCTCCTGCCCATTCTTATAAAAATTTTCTGTGCTCAATTCTTTTTGCTCATTAGCTTGTTTTATTAAATTATTCATAGGAAGAAGTTCCACCCACAGTTATGCCATCTACTCGCACAGTAGGCATACCCACGCCCACGGGAACGGATTGGCCGTCTTTTCCGCACACCCCAATACCCGTATCCAATTCCAAATCATTAGCAACCATGGAAATTTTATTTAAAATATCGGGGCCATTACCAATCAAGGTAGCCCCTTTAACCGGCGCACCAATCTTGCCTTTTTCAATGAGATAGGCTTCGCAAGTTGAAAACACAAATTTACCGGAGGTGATATCCACCTGACCGCCACCTAAATTGACTACATAAAGACCTTTATTAACAGAAGTAATCACTTCTTCTGGCGTGGACTTGCCGGGCATTAAATACGTATTGGTCATGCGGGGAATCGGCAAACTGGAGTAGGATTCGCGGCGACCATTACCTGTGGACTGGGTGCCCATCAATTCGGCATTGCGCTTATCTTGCATATAATTGCACAGAACGCCATTTTCAATCAGCACTGTGCATTGAGTGGGTGTTCCCTCATCATCAATATTCAAGGAACCTCGACGCCCTGGCATGGAACCATTATCCACAATAGTACATAGAGGGCTGGCCACTTGTTCACCCATGCGATTACTATAAATAGATAAACCCTTACGATTAAAATCCCCTTCCAAACCATGCCCCATGGATTCATGAATTAAAACCCCAGGCCAACCACAACCCAAAACAACCGGCATGGTGCCTGCTGGCGCTGATACAGCCTCTAAATTCAGTGCTGCCTGACGCACCGCCTCCCGGGCATATCCCAAGACCAAGTCTTCAGAATCAAAATGGGTATAATCGTAGCGCCCACCGCCACCGTAATAACCTGTTTCTCGGCGACCATGCTGCTCCAGTACTACACTAATACTGACTCGAATCAGAGGCCGCACATCAGCCGCCATACGGCCTTCGCTGGTGACGACCAAGACAGTTTCAAAAGAGCCACTCAGACTGATCGAGGATTGTACAATTCGCGCATCAAGCTCGTGAATATAGCGATCTATACGCTGTAATAGAGCGATTTTCTCTTGTTCAGTCCAGGAGGTCAGAGGATTAACAGGTAAATACAATTCATTCCCCGCTGCCCTATGCCAAGCCTTAATGCTACGTTCCTGGCCCTGCTTAACGATGCTGCTGGCTGTCGAAGCGGCCTGCTCCAAAGCGGGCATAACAATATCATCAGCATAGGCAAATCCTGTCTTTTCCCCGCTTAGGGCTCGCACACCTACTCCGCGGTCAACTCCATAGCTACCACCCTTAATGATCCCATCTTCTAAGACCCAGGATTCTCCATAAATGGACTGAAAATATAAATCCGCATAATCGACGTCCCTGACTAAAATTTTTCCCATTACCCGTTCGAGCTCTCTATCGGTAATACCTGAGGGTTCCAATAGATCATGGCGACCCGCTTGAAGCAGATTTTGCATAACAACCTCTTAATCTCTAGATTCCACAATTTTAACATTCTGTCATCCCAGATGCGAGCGTGGAACACTTGCCTTTCAGCCACAGATTCAATAGGATGAAATAAGGAAATGTCAAGATAAGGGAATATTACAATGCAAAGGTCTCTCTTGCGCTCCATGCTTTTCTTAACTTTTGCTGTGGCAGGATGCGCAACCGCGTATTATCCTCAACAGCTGTCTACTCGCATTCAGCCCGGTGAATCTCGGGTCTCTTTTGTCACCACTAAACATAAAGCCAAACCTCACAATGCTGTGACTGTCTATTCTAATCATGACCACTTACAACGCCCCTACCGCATCATCGGTAAAGAAGTGGTTTCCCGTTACAATTTTATTGGCCTCGAAAGACAGAGCAAGGCACTGAATGATATTATGCAAAATCTGGCAGCCTCCATGGGGGGTGACGCCATTATTAATCTGAAAGTGGATAATCAAAAAATTGAAGGTACCGTGATTTCTTTTGAGAAGATAGTGTTATAAGGAACTGTCATTGCGAGGAATGTTTTTTGCGACGAAGCAATGACAGTTCTTGAAACCTATCAGTTATTAGTGATGCACCTGACGTTCTATTTCATAATTACCATCTTGCCAAGATTTAAAACCACCAACTAATTCCATCACCGAATATCCCTTGGTAGCAAACTCTGTCGCAGCCTTAGCAGCCAAAGGACACTCTAGGTTATAGCAATAAATCACATTAATTTTATCTTTTTTCAGACCAGAGCCTATCTTCCATTGTTCTTGCGGCAAATTAATAGCCCCTGGAAGATGTCCCTTGGCATAATCTTCCATCTGGCGAACATCAACAATATGAATCAAATCTGGCTGTTCTTGTAAAAGAAAATGCAACTCCTGAGGACCCATAATATACTTATCTTTCAATGCAAAATATTCCTTGGCTTTGAGCGGATCATTGAAAGTAATTTTTCTACTCGAGGCCCCATATTCATATCTTCTTCCTTGCTTAACTGTGGTTGAAGAGGTTTTACTTTTTGAGACATTATCCTGAGAACCCGTGCGAAAGTGATTAGGCATGTAGGCACCCTCCCTATTAAATTTCTTTCAGGAGTAGTATACCTCTTTAAATCAGGTCAAAAATTAAGAGCGAGCTTATTCTATTGAAATTTCAGGAAATTCGATTTTGCTGAAAAAATCTATTGCATCTTCTAACACTAGCGCATATAATGCCATTCTGCTATTATTGTAACCATCAATAAACATTAAGTCATTGATATTATAGCATTTTTGTCGTAAAAAGTGTGGCGAAAGGAGTGCAGTAATGCGAACAACGCGGCCCACAACAGGTGGTACATCCGATAACGCAGCACCTACAACAATATTTATCGATGGAAAAGAGCATCAAATCCAATTTTTTGCTAGCAGGACCCCTGCGCCAGCAGCTAGCCACTCATTTTCTTTAAGCTCATCACCAGCACTGCTAGGCAAGCGTGAGTCACTAATAAGCGAATCCCTCCTAGAAGCCCACTATGGCTCAGAAAGTCCTGTCTCTACAGCGACTACAGTACACCATATGTCCCCTATCAGTCTTAGGACAGAAGTAGCTAGCAGTGCTAGCAGCTCTCCTCTGATCGCGGCAAGCAATAGGCACCTTAATTATGATCGCAATAATGAAATAAAAGAAAAAGAACAACAATTGCCTCCTGCCATCATGGCCCGTAAAAAGAAGATCGCTATTATTGGTGCTGGCTGGTATGGCTGCCATATTGCCCGCGCCCTTCAACTGGCAGGCTATGAAGTGACTCTCTTTGAAAGTCACGATGATATTTTTAAAGGGATCTCAGGAGAATTTGGTATCAGACTACATACTGGACCACACTATCCTCGATCAAAAGAAACGCGCAGAAGTTGCCGAGAGGGATATACAGAATTTATCGAAACCTATCCTGATTTAATCATTCCACATGAATATTCAATCTATGGCCTCGGAACTCTTGATGCTAATAATGAACCATCCAAGGTCGATCTTGAAACATTTAAAACGGTTTGCAAAGAAGTTAGAGAAATTGAAGATTCCAGAGAAATAAATTCCAAAAATAATTTACAAACCAGAGAAATAGATCCCAAAAAATGGGGATATGATAATTTACTAAGTGCTTTTGATGCCAATGAGCCTAGTATTGCATTAGGTAAGCTATTGCGCGAAGAATTTAGGAAATACTTATCAGATGCTGGCGTTAAAGTAGTATGCAATTACAAAGTTAATCAACTCACGCCGCAAGATTCTAAAGTTAATGTTATCGGTGAGTCTTCTTCCGAAGTTTTTGATCACGTCGTTAATACCACAAGTTACCAATCACTGCTACCAGCAGAACAACCACTACCTTTAAATATAAATATTTTCTATCAACCCTGCCTAGCCTTGGTTTATGAAGACACGCTATCCAAAACACTATCCACGCCGCCCTTTTCATTCATTGTAGTGGATGGAATGTACCCCTGCATTATGCCCCGCATTACAGAAGCTGAAGAAACAGGAAATAGAACCTATATTGTTACTCATGGCAAATACACCATTATGGGGTCTTATAAAACACGCAAAGAAGCCCAGGCTTGTCTTGATAAGATTAATGAAGACTTTATCAAAAAGCATATACAACCTAAATGTGAAGCTGAAATGCAAAAATTTTGGCCGCCATTTGGTGCACTGCGGCCCGACTCTACAGAGCGCCGCTTCAAATACGTCGGTTTTAAAAGTGCTATCCTGGGGAAAATAAAATCAAACACTGAATTTAGAAGTGCGGTCACTTTTGGAAAAGATGGCATTACTTATGTTATTCCTGGAAAAGTAAGCAATATTTTTGATGCAGAACGAGAGACACTTGCATTAATTAATAGCCAAAATCTAGTCCATCAACCTCAAGGCGCCTATCAATATGTCAAAAATGGCACACTCGATCAGGCTAATAAAGAGCTTACTGAAGCGATGGCCCCCGGAATAAAAAATACTTGCGACTTACAAACCTATGACGAAATTATTAAGCCTAACATCTCCATCTCCGAACACAAACAAAGCACTGACTCAGTCTCAATACCGAATGCGCCTAAGTCTAAATTAAAGAGATCTACATCGACACCGCTCTTATGGGCGACGTCCAAAACCCAAGAGCATGAATCTAGATTAAAAAGATCAAATTCGGCCTCATTTTTCCAATTACCAAAAACACCTCAATCTCAGGCGGAGACTATTTCGCTATCCAAAACAGCAAAGAAAGGAATCACTGCATAACCACATTATCAGGAGATCATTAAATGGTTATCACGGAGGCACAAAGATTTTGGCTAGAGAGTGGTTTTGTCTTGGAGCTTTTAAGACAATTACCAGCCTATGTTTTCTGGAAAGACAAAAACTCTATCTATCTGGGTTGCAATGATGCTTTTGCCCATTCTTTAGGATTATCATCACCTGCTGAGATCATTGGGAAAACAGATTACGACTTACCAACAACTCGAGAAGAGAGTGATTCTTTTCGTGCTGATGATCAAGAAATAATAAAATCTAAAAGATCAAAACTTAATTTTGAGGAACATCAAACGCTTGCCAATGGGAAGAAAGTGATTTTATTAACAAATAAAGTGCCCTTATTTGATAAACAAAAAAATGTGATTGGTATCTTAGGCATTTACCATGATATCACTGGACGAAAAAAAGAAGAGGAAGAATTACGTAAGGCCAAGGAGCTAGCTGAAGTTTCCAGCAAACTCAAAACCGAATTTATTCGCAATATGGAACATGACATCAGAACACCTTTTTCAGGCATTTATGGCATGGCAAAAATTCTTCACGACAATGAAGAAGATGAGAAAAAGAAGAATTACCTTAATGACATTGTCAATAGTGCTAAGGAATTATTAGACTATAGTACAGCTATCTTAAATTTTTCTCGCATGGAAGCCAGCTCTACTCCCTTGATTGCCAAGAAATTTAACCTGCCCCAATTGATTCAAGGCTTGCTAATGATGGAAACACCAGCGGCAAAACTTAAAAATTTGGATTTCTCTATTTACCTTGACCCGGATTTACCCAGCGTGGTAATTGGGGATCGTTATCGGCTACAGCGAATATTAATTAATTTAATCAGTAATGCTATTAAGTTTACAGAGCAAGGATTTGTAAAACTATCTGTCAAAGTGGCTAAAAAAATTGATAAGAAGCATGCTATCTTGTCCTTTCGGGTAGAAGATTCAGGGATTGGCATTGCAGAAGAAAGCCGAGATATTATTTTTGAGCGTTTTACCCGCTTAGTACCTGCTAACAAGGGTCTTTATCACGGACAAGGCCTGGGCTTGTCTTTAGTAAAGCAATTAGTCGAAGAAATGGAAGGCGATATTGAAGTAATCAGCGAAATTGGCAAAGGATCAACGTTTATGTTTACCTTAGATTTTAAATTGCCCCTGGTTGATGATTTATTAATAGCTTAATTTGAAATCATATGGAGGTGTCAAATGGCAGATGAAAAAATCAAAGTGCTCGTTGTTGAAGACCATGCTGTTGCTAAAAAAATAGCATTGGCTATTTTAGGAGCACTCAATTGTCAAGTGGATATGGCCAGCGATGGCGATGAAGCGCTAGAATTGTTTGCTAAGAATCGTTATCAGCTAATTTTGGTGGATCTTGGCTTACCCTCCATGGACGGTTTTGAATTGACCCAAAAAATTCAAACCATGAAAGCAGCCACCCAAAAACTAGCTATTGTTGCTCTAACAGCACATTGCAATAACGACTATAAAAAACGTTGCCTTGAGCTGGGAATGAATGCCTTTTTGTCCAAGCCTCTCACCACAGAAATAGCAAAAGCGATGCTTAATAATATCGTTAGGCATTAGGCTAATAACAGCTCAACCCCCCCTATCAGCTCCGTCATTGCGAGGAGTGTTTTTTGCGACGAAGCAATCCATGTGGATTGCTTCGTCGCAAAAAACACTCCTCGCAATGACAGTTTTGTCAGCCTAATTTAATATTTATCAGCTATAATTAGATATAATAAAGAATTAGGCGAGACCAGCATGTCGACCTCCAAACATGGCCCTAAAAAAGCTTCTTTTATTGAAGAACATGAAATACTCATTAATAAATTACCTAATAATAAACCAGCACATTCTGGTGCTTTAAAAAAAGAAATCTTGAAATTGGCTTATTCAGCCAGTGGAGAATTAGCTCAAGCCCTGCCCGAAACTAATTATTGGGGCCTAGCCGGCTATACTCTAATCGCCCCTGAAGTTCTCAAGTATCTAACCCGCTTTGCCCTACCCCAACCTGGTGCTATCGGTATCGCTTGGAATTATACCGATGCTGCTTGTCAGGGCATTACCGGTATACAGCAATTATTCGATACCGCGACGCATCGTCCCCTTGTCACCAAGACCAAGGGTATCATTAACCTTGCTAGTAGTATGCAATTACTGGTTCTCAGTTCTCTTAGCACTAGCCTGGGTCCTATTGGTTGTGCTGCCGCATTCGGAGTAGGATTTACCCTGTCTCTAGATGAGACGATCCGTCACATGAGAAGGCTGTATAGCCCGGAATATTTTATCGTCGATGGCCTAGCCGAATTAGATAAAGGCCTAGAACTGCTGCAACAACATGAAAGAGAATTAGCTAACCTTGAAAAAGAATATCAGCAAGGCCAACAACTAAGCAAAATAACCCAATTCATTATCGACTCCAAAAAAGAAACAATCCACCACCTCAAGGAAAAATGCACCAAAATTCAAGAACAAATCAAAACCAAATTAGATATCGATCGTTATGATCATCAATCTTCCCAAAAACCAGGCCCACTCACCTACCTCATTCAGCACTATTCTCAGGACCAACTCAAAACATCCATCTGCCGAAACTTCCTCGAGTCATTAAAGACTAGATCAATACCTAACTCCGAACAATATTATAAAGCCTTGAGGAAGAAAGCCGAGATTAAAAATGAGATTAAATCAGAATTTATCCACTCTATTTCCAACACCGTAGTCTGGGGACTGGCATTCAGCGGTGTATTACTATCCTGCATCCCTGGTATGCAACCAGCAGGCCTTGCCCTTATGGTAGCTGCTTCCGTAATTTATTTCTTAAAAAATAAAAAAGAAATCAAGGAAAAAGCCAAGAAACTGTATCATGCGATAAAAAAAACGGGGAAAGATGGAGGTAAGCAAATTCCTGAGATAGAGCTGACAAAATTTCCTCGTTCGTCTTGAGTCGCTGTCATTGCGACGAAGCAATCCACATGGATTGCTTCGTCGCAATGACAGAACAGCATTAAACAGAAGGTTCTGGCAGCAAAAGCGGTTGGCCCTTAATAAAGATTTCACTTTGTAAATGAGGAACTTTAATCTTATGCTTATCAAAAGCCTCCCACAATCCAAATAAAACTTCTGAGCGCACAGCCACACGGGAAATCACTTGCCGGACATTCACATAATAGCGAATTTCAAATTCACTATGATTATCCATCATATCCTTTAAGAAGATTTCAGGCGCTGGATCGCGCAAGACAGTTGTTTTGTCACGTAACACTGCTAAGATAATTTCCTGGACATTGACGGGATTATCTTGACGATCAATTTTAATCGTAATAACCGTGCGCACAATGTCATCATGCACTGTCCAGTTGATGAAAGATTTATTGTATAACTCAGCATTAGGCACAATAATTTCCATATGATCCCAGGTCTGAACCGTCACAGCACGACCACCAATATGCGTCACTTTGCCTTCTTGTTCATTGATCACCACGATATCCCCCACACGGATAGGACGCTCAAACAGGAGGATTAAACCGCAAGCAAAATTATTCACCAGATCTCGCAAACCAAAACTGATGGCGATTAAAAGACCCGAGGCCACCAAAAACAGAGCATGTAAATCAATACCTAAGAGTCGTAAACACAGTAGCGCACCTAAAATCACCACAGCATATTGGCTTAATATAGCCATACTGTTGCGAATACCCATATCCTTGGTTTTGGAAAGCAGCATGCGGTAAACAAATTCCCGGGTCCAACCTGCTGCCCAGTAAAATAAGGAAATGGCGAAAATCACTTCCATGATATTAATCGGCTGAATGGTAGTATTGAGCACATCAAATAAGGGATAGTGCATTAATCTATTTAAGCGCTCGACCACAGGAGACTGAGGGTTCCAACCATAGAATAAAAACAGGACAACCCAGGCCCCAAAAAAAAGTGTTACCCGCAATACCTTGTGCATCGGCTTTAGAAAAGCCTCAGTCCACAACCAACCATTATTGACATGCCGGATCATTAAATTAGATAGTCTTTCCATCGCATCGCTTAAAAATACACGCGTGAAAAAGTACATGATAAAAACCAGGGTAAATACACCTTCATACCAGGTAATCATGCCCACCAAATTGACAAAACCAAACAAGCCAATCAGTGAATTAATAAATAAAAGAATGGGAATGAAAACCCCGAGAAAATAAATCATGCGTCGCAAATAAGTCCGCCGACGGTCAACATATTGTAAAACCAAATGCGGAATTACCCGCCAAAAACGCAAGATCAGCAGAGATAAAATCAATAGCATTAATAAAAACAAGCGATCGAATAAATCCCTGAGCTCATAGATCAAGGGCAAATGATTAAGAAAAATCGCCAAGCTGCTTAGAATCAAGCCAATGATAAAAATGACCTTTAACCTTAAATATAATTGCATATCATAGCCCTGATCATCATGCACCGTCTCAACCAGAGCAGATCGAGCCACATTGGATAACACCCTAAACAGCAGCCATAACCAAGCCATATCGATTAACCAGGTATATTGGTCCAGTGGAATCTTCAGGAAATAAAATAATAGCCAGATATTGCCCATAAAAGCTAGCGGGAGCATATTTGCTGAAAACAAAGAAGCTAATAAATGCTTAATGTTGCTGATAACCTGGTCATGCTCTGGAATGCGCCCGAGAATTTGAACCCAATGTTTACGAGCATACCCAAAAGCAAAAATACCCGCCACTTCGAGCACCAACAAAATAACCCACTGTACCACAGATAAATTTTTCAAAGCGCCGCCGAAACTTAAGGAAAACCCCTTGATAAGCTGGAAGGAAAGTGTTGGCACTAATAAAGTTTCTTTACCTAAATCGAGCCAGGCCCGAGTGCTAAATCCCGGCAAACCTTGCCGAGCTGATAATTCTTGTTGAATAGCTCTATCCAGAGCTAAACGAAAATCGGATAACCGCTTATCCAAATGCAATGTATGCTGATGCAATTGCTCATAGACATTTTCTAATTCCAAGAAAGCCGGATCACCCGACAACATTTTCTGCTCTGCTTGAATGGAATTAGCAGTAACAGATTGTTTGATTAAGGCATTCAATTTTTGAGAATTAGCTTGCTTTTCATGGAGTACCACCACGCCTCGTTTCTTAATAAGCTCTAATCTATTATTGATCAATTGATCGAGCTTGATTACTTGCTTGCCTAAACTTTGGGCCTGATCGCCCCAATTATTTAAAAGGTTAATAGAATTGGTATGTGCGAGGGAAAAACGCAGTTGTCTGAGTTGATCTTGATAACGCACCAATAAGGTTTTTAAATGAACTTGATTGACCTTTTCATTAACTTGAAAGATTTCATTTTCCAGACGGGAATATTCCACACCATTCGTCCGAATGTTAACTGTTTTAAGCTCGCTATATAATTGCTCCAAACGGTGCAGCCAGTATTTCTGCTGCTCTTGAAGCTCAATTTCCGATTTTACTTGCTTTTCTTTGATCAGTATTAATTTTCGTGATTTCAAAAATGAGTTGATTTGATTGTATTGCTGATTATAAAGCTGCAGCATCTGGATTTCTGTTTTCTGGAGCTGCTGCAAATTGACATTACGCTGCTTCTCCAAACCACGTATCTTCTCTAGGTCAGTTAATTCTGTTCGCAATCCCTGACTTTGATGCCAATCCCCCTGAATAAGCTTGAGACCAAAGATCTTCAAGGCATTCAATTGATTTTCAACTTCCTGAATATTTTTCTCCAACCATGAAAGCGCCTGCTGAGAATCATTTAATTCCAGAGTAATACCTTCGAGGTTCGATTTGACCAGCGCAATGCGCAAATTTGTTTTCGATAACCAGAATTTATTTTTTTGATCATCGCTAAAAGAGCTAAAACCCTTCTCTTGCTGATGCTGAAGATAAGCATATTCCTGATCGGCCTGATTTAAACGCTGCTTCAATGAATCAATTTGCTGTTCTACCAACTGAGTTTTATCTAGATAAAATTGATCATGGCCCTCAATCGATCTCGACTCAGCCAAGCTAGCTGAGCTCAGGCAATATGAACTCAGAAAAATAGCAATTAATAAACTGAAATTTCTCAGTTTAGGAAAGAGATACCAGTGGAACATTGAAACGCAACCTCTTATTCATTATTAGCAACAAGGCTATAGCAGGCAGAGACATCATAAAGGAAGTACTATATAAAGTTATCCATCCATAATGACCGACCAACCAAGCCGCAAAAGGCCCTGACATCATCCGCGCTAAGCTATCAATAGCGGAAAGAAAGGCAAACTGGGTGGCGCTATATTGGGCCCGACACAAGGACATCAAAAAAGCCAAAAAGGCTGCCGTACTCATGCCGCTACAAAAGTTTTCAAGAAATGAGCACAATACCATCAAGAAAAATACCTTACCCGCTAGGGACAAAATCAAAAACAGTAAAATGGATACCGCCTGGGCCAAGCCAAACCAGAACAAAGCTGAAAATAAACTGATACGCACCATCAAAGCCCCGCCAACCATAGCACCTAAAATCGTTCCTGTAATAATGGCTGCCTTGGACGCTACACCAATTTCAACCAGTGAAAAACCCAGGCCATGCAAAAGAAAATTCGTCCACAGGGCCACAGCCAAAGCAGCGCCAGCTTTGTATAAAACCACAAATGCCAGGATAAGAATAATCCTGTCACGCCGCCATAAATCTAGAAAAGGTTCGATGAAAAACAGGCTTTTCTTAGACGCAGTCTCTTGTGCAAACTGAGCTTCTGGCGCGAAATAAGTGGCTATCATTCCCAGAAGCATTAAACTGCCCAAGAATTGAAAAGCTCGCTCCCAACCCCAATAATTTGCCACTACCAAAGCCAAACCGCCGGAAACAAAAAGAGCCATGCGATAAGCGAAAATAAATAAGGCCGAGCCCAGACCTCTTTCTTCCGGCAATAAAGTATCAGCACGATAGGCGTCAATAGCAACATCTTGAGTCGCGGCAATAAAACAAAGCAATAACACTAGCCAGCCAATATTTTGCAGTTGAGACTCGGGATGCAGAACAGCCAGAGCAAACAGACAAAGCGCCAAACCCAACTGGGTCAACAAGATCCAACCGCGACGACGCCCTAGCCCGGGAAAAACAAAGCGGTCTAATAAAGGCGCCCAAAGGAATTTGAAATTATAGGGAAAGCTGATCAGGGAAAGAAAGCCTATCATCATCAAATTAACATGCGCTTCCGTCAACCAGGCCTGAAGGGTCGATCCCGACAAAGCCAGAGGCAAGCCGGAAAAAAAACCCAGTAAGCTTATAAATAGCAAACGGCGATGCGGAATAAGCGATAAGGCTTTGAAATGATTAGTCATTTTTTTATTATCTACTAATAGCCATAGAGTGTCCAAGATTTTAGCATTGTTTCTTAATAAATTGAAGGTCTTGTCGTACAAAACTGTCATTGCAACGCAGCAATCCACCTGGATTGCTGCGTTGCAATGACAGTCCCTCCCTTTAAATTTTCCCCATATTTTATTATCATAATCCACAGAAAAGTAGTTAATGAGCAAAAAATGAAAAAATTAGCCATATTCAGCATTATCATTTTTGTAGCACTCAGCTGGGTTCCTGCATTTGCAGAAATACCGCCCATGAAAGATCCCATTGATGAGGAGGCACTCAAAATTCTAAAGCGCCTCTCACTTAAGGAAAAAATTGGACAAAAATTAATGCTAGATTTTAGTTATTGGTGCGCAACGAAACCATCCGATAACAAGCCTTGCACTCAAGATTTTATTAACATGAATCCAATCGTTAAGAATATCATGAGTCAAAATAACATCGGCGGCATTATTTTATTTTCAAGCAACTTAAAAGACCTTGCTCAAATAACCACTTTAACTGATGCCTTCCAGCAGGTCATGTCTGAAACTAACAATCTCCCGCTATTAATTAGCACTGATCAAGAAGGCGGAATCGTTGCCCGTTTGCCTCGTGATGTCAGTGTGACTTTTCCAGGCAATATTGCTATGGCCGCTGCTTATCTTGGCCATCCAGAAGCAGCGTATAGCACTAAAATAGGTAAAATCATTGCTACAGATTTAAAAGCCGTTGGAATCAATGTTGATTTCGCGCCTGATGTCGATGTGAATGTCAATCCACTCAATCCTGTTATTAATGTACGCTCTTTTTCTGATGATCAGGAACTGGTTTCATTATTAGGCTCACAACTGAGCCAAGCTATTCAAGCAGAAGGAGTAGCAGCAACCTTAAAGCATTTTCCTGGTCATGGTGATACCACCACTGATAGTCATATTAGCTTGCCTATTGTTAAACACAGCCTAGAAGAAGCTTGGAAAATAGATTTATATCCATTCAAAAAGATTATTGAATCTAGCTCACCCAATCTGATCATGACCGCACATATTCAATTCCCTGCACTAGACAATAGCAAAATACGCGCCTCTAAAACCGGTGAAGAAATTATTACACCCGCAACCTTATCGCGTAAAATTCAATATGACTTACTCAGAAATCAACTTGGGTTTAAGGGAGTCTCTATCACTGATGCCCTTGGCATGGGCGCTATTTCACAAAACTTTGATCCCACCGATGCAACCATAAAAGCATTTCAGGCAGATGTCGACATTGCACTCATGCCTATTGCTGTACATCAACCAGAAGATGCCGGCAAAATAACCGATTTGATTTCTAAAATCGAATCCGCAGTGCTGAATGGAAGCATCTCAGAGAAAGAATTAGATCAGTCTGTACTAAGAATCATTATACTTAAGCTGAAGTTAGGCTTGCTTCAACCCGATAAAACGCCGCTTTCACAAAAAATTAGTCGCGCACAACAAATTTTTGCTGATAAGAGCCAACGTGATTTAGAGAATCAAGTCACCAATGATGCCATAACCTTAGTACAAAATAATAATCACTTATTGCCTATCAAGGTGCTTCCTAATACCAAAATACATATCCTGACCCCTTGGCGAGAACAAGGTGCTGGTATTGCTGTCGAAATTACCCGCTTGCAGGCAGAAAATCAACTTCCTAAAGAACTTCAAGTCAACTATATCAAAATGGCCGAGACTAATTTAGAGGCAGAAAAACTGGCAATAGACAATGCAGACCTCATTATCGTTGGAAACAGCACTACAAAATCCTCCCCTTTATCCAGCTTCAAGAATATCAATCTAACAATGACCTCTTCTCAACCCAAAGGGAGTTTAGTTTTTCCTGATATTCCTAATGGAGATAATGAAAGCCCAAGCCACCACTTATTCGATACAAAAAATGGACTAAGTGACATTCAATTCGCCTATCAAGCCCTGATGTATGCTAAAAGCAAAGGGAAAAAAACCATCTTTATCAGCTTACTCGCTCCCTATGACTTACCTCACTATAAAAGCGTTTCAGATGCCATGTTAGCAGGCTATGATTTTTATGGTTATCTGACCGATGCTAATGGTCAGCACGGACATTATCGCGGACCCAGTATGCCGGCATTAACGCGAATTATTTTTGGAATCAGTCCTGCCAAAGGAAAATTGCCCATCAATATTCCTAATCCCGCTAATCCAACTGAAATCAGTTATGCGCGAGGTTTTGGGTTATTGACCACTCATTCATAAAAATCTTTAAATATTACCGAGGTAAACGCCATGGCCTTGAGCATTTTTCAACTCTTTAGCATTGGTATTGGCCCCTCCAGCTCGCATACGGTGGGCCCCATGAAAGCTGCGCATGCTTTTATACAATCTCTGCGTAACCACCAGTTACTGCTCTTAGTTGACCACCTGACCATTGAACTATTTGGTTCCTTAGCTTTTACTGGCAAAGGTCATGGCACAGATCATGCCATTTTGATGGGGCTAGAAGGTGACTTGCCGGATCAAATTGATCCTGATCAAATCAAGCCCCGCACCCAGAAAATTATTCACGGTCAGCAAATCGATTTATTCAAGGAGCACCTTATCTCCTTTCAGCTGGAAAGCGATTTTATTTTCAATTACAAGGATCTTTTACCCTACCACACCAATGGCCTACGCTTTAAAGCCTATCATCAACAGCAGGAAATTAAGCAAGGCATTTTTTATTCGATTGGCGGTGGATTCATTGTTGAAGAAACCCTGCAAGGTATTCATCACGCCCCAGATCATCACTTTCCTTATCCTTTTGAGACAGCTAAAGACTTATTGAGTCTCTGTGAAAAACATCAACTCACCATTCCAGAATTAGTCATGGCCAATGAATGCAGCCTCAGAAGCGAAACCGAAGTTAAAGCTCAAATCTTGAAGATCATTCAGGTGATGCGTGACAGTATCATCAAGGGTTGCGAAACTCACGGCCAGCTTCCGGGCGGCTTAAACCTCAAAAGACGGGCCCCAGAACTCTATCAAAAATTATCGCTCAAAGGCAAACCTCAGACCCATCAACATATTGACAGCATGGAATGGCTTAATCTATATGCCATCGCAGTAAACGAGGAAAATGCTGCTGGTAGCCGCATTGTGACTGCACCCACCAATGGCGCTGCTGGTGTTGTGCCTGCCGTCTTGAATTACTATCTCACTTTTTATAAGGAAGCTTCTGAAAAAGCAGCGATCGATTATTTACTCACTGCCGGAGCCATCGCCATTCTCTATAAAAAAGGCGCTTCGATTTCTGGCGCTGAAGTGGGCTGCCAAGGTGAAGTCGGTGTTGCCTGCTCTATGGCTGCAGGCGCTTTAACCGCAGTACTGGGTGGCAATGAGCATTATATTGAAAATGCCGCTGAAATCGCCATGGAACATCATCTGGGCATGACTTGCGATCCCATTGGCGGTCTCGTGCAAATCCCTTGTATCGAACGTAATGCTATGGGAGCTGTCAAAGCAGTCAACGCTGCCCGTCTCGCCCTTTTAGGAGATGGCGAACATTTTGTCTCTTTAGATAAAGTAATTGCGACCATGAAACAAACGGGAAAGGACATGATGTCTATATACAAGGAAACTTCCGTGGGTGGCCTAGCGGCTAATTTACCCGAATGCTAGCTTGCATCCGTCTTTGTTCACTAGCCTGTAAAGACTCAATACGCTGAGCGACCCTAAAACCTACTTTATGCCGTAAAGAAGAGAAATTGCTCGCAGGATTCGTAGCTACTACAGATTTGGCATCAGGCGTAGATGGAGCTACGGACAATGAAGGAACATCATGAGAAGCCGGCCACTTCAGTGGTCGCTGTGCCGCAACTGGCTCTGTTTTAGCCTGCGATTGTGTATGGATATTTCTCCAACCTGCAGCCACGGAAACGACGGTACCCCCAATGCCAGCAATGAACCCTAAAAGGTTACCGACGCCACCCGCTCCCTGAATAGAAATGAAACCATTACCTACGCCGTTTACCACAGCCAGCGCTTCTAATACCCGCATAGAGGACGAGGTAGCTGATGAGGCATTGGTGGTGGTGCTACCCGCTGCTGCTATCTGGGGGCTAGGCATAAATGGATATTTGATGAGATTGAAAATATTGCGAAAGGTAAAAGCAATGCGCCCCGCAACCGCCAGACCCAAGCAAATTGCTTTACTAACGATGTCCACTACAGCCTCAGACAGCTGAGGGATATATTTCAACAGAAAAGCTTTGACTCCTTTGGCACCAGCATTCATGGTCATAAATACCCCGAAAGTCGCTAGGGGGAAAATGATCACCGCTAGACCATAGACCAGAATACGTTGTGCCAAAATGAGGCCTGGCGATTTACCTTCCGTGGGGACCAGACTAATGATGTCATTCTTTATAGCCCGCCATTTATCTTCACGCTTAATTAGAGCAGCAATATCTTTAAACATCATTGCTGTCAAACACACCAAGGTCACCACCGCTAAAATGCTTGCAATAAACGTCAGGGCTGGTGATGAAAGACCCGCTAAAAATGTAAAAGCCATCGGCAGACGAAAAGTAGCGTTAAAAGTCAACATAGCCGTGGCGATACCCACGGAAAGAGCCAAGAGAAATCCTAGACCCATCAGAATTTTTTCACGGGGATCTAAAAACTTACCGTTTTCATTCACCGCAAAACCCTTGAACAATCCTCCCTTGCCAAACATATCGACCAATACAGAGGGAACTGCGCCGATATTGATGCACCAATTCATTGCAAAACCTGCAATGAAAATCAACGCGGGAAGAAGCACAGAAGCCACCCCACCGGTCAACACATTTAAGGATATCAAAGCCGCTGTGGTAGAGATTGCTGCGCCTGTAGCCATCATTGCAGTAAAGATATAACCAATCCGGATAAGCCGTGCTTGCAAGGGAGTTACTTTTTCTTCAGCAGCAGGAGAGACAAATAATTGTGCTTTTTTCTTGGCAGAAGGATGAGAGGTCGTAGCAATACGGTGTCGCTGCAACTGGCGAGAGTGACCACTCATTTTATTTTCAGTATTATTAGACAAAACTATTATCTCGTTCTGTGAATCTATCTTTATCTATGATGCCCAAGTTCAGGAGAGAAGCAAAGGAATTTATATTATTATTTTTCAATAACTTAAATGAATACTGCTAATTGTCACTTTTATAGGAATATTTAAGTTTATTAACCACTTAAGCAACATTTCTTATATTTTTTTCCACTCCCGCAAGGACAGGGATCGTTACGAGAAATGCTTTGCTTTCTCTGTGTACTGGGTACAGGGCGAGACATTTTGCCATCGAAATAATACCACTGCCCTTGCTCCAAACAGAACTCACTCATTTCATGCAAGTATTGTTTTTGCCCCTGATAAGAATAATGCGCTTTAAATTCGACTAGGCCGTGTTTATTTTCCATTTCTGAATGCAGCACCTCCAACCCCAGCCATTGTATTGTCCGCGCCCAAGCAGCAGCTTCTTGAACATTAAAGCGATTTAAGGCGGGCACTTTCATGGTCCGCACAAGATAATCCATATTCACTTGGGTATAGGCCGTGTAGCGCGAACGCATGAGTTCTTCAGGAGTCGCCGGTTTTTGTTGGGCCAGGATGAAACGACCGCAACAAGCAGTATATGAGTGATTAGAACCACAGGGGCAAGAATCCATTAATGTCTTTTGCTCCGTTTCATCTTACGCAATTGCCAAAAAGTTAGCACCGGGCCCGAAAAAATATAGATAATAAAAAGAGCAAACAAAATTTCGGGCGGATCCATGGCCACTGCAGCAATAATAAAAACGGCTAAAACCACCACAATAAAAGGCACCTTGCCTTTAAAATCAATTTTCTTGAAAACATAATAGCGGCAAGTACTCACCATCAAACCCGCCACCATAAAAGTTAAAATCGCCACAGGAACAGCAAAGGCCTGACCATTGTCTGCATAGAGGGAGCCTAGCCAGACCATGCTGGCCATCATTCCTGCTGCCGCTGTGCAAGTCAGGCCCTGGGAATAAGATTTCACTTCCGGCTCATGTAATTGCGTATTAAATCGGGCCAAACGTAAAGCTGTCGCTGCTGTATAAAGAAAAGAAATGACCCAACCTAATTTACCCAGATAGGATAAAGACCAACTATAAACCACTAAGCCGGGTGCGGCACCAAAGGACAACATGTCGGCCATGCTGTCATAATGGCCCCCAAAAATACTTTGCGTCCCTGTCAAACGGGCCACTCGCCCATCCAAGCCATCAGCGATCATTGCAATAAATATCGCAATGGCTGCTGTCTCAAAATACCCCTTCATGCCCGCTACCACGGCATAAAAACCACCGAATAAGCCAATAGTGGTCAGTAGATTCGGCAAAAGATAGATGCCACCTCGTGGTACTTGTAATTTACGTTCATGTCCCATACGTTCACCTCATCGTTCAAGGTACAAATTTTGCCCTAAAGTATGTCTATAGACAATAATTCTTTAGCAACTATACGAATGTCGCTTGCCCCAAGGGAGGGAGTAGGTGAGCAAATAGGCTCCGCGGCACATCCCTGTGCCATCCCGATTTCCTTCCATGGATCTAGTCGCCTATTTGCTCACCTACTCCCTCCCTCGTGATAAGCGGCGTTATTCTATAACTTAATTTTGATCATCCTCTGAACAAGGTTGGGGGGCGAAAAAATATTTTTTAATCCTCTTGAATTTCCTCTCATCTCGCATCACACCTGGCTTAGAACGAAGGTCAAAATTTAGAATGTCATCCCTTTGCTCTGAACCCCTTGCCAGGATTTGGGAGATACATTATCTTGATGTGTTAGAGGGGTAAGACACCTATATGTTGTGGTGTGAGCCACTTTGGGCTGCCCCCTGAAAGTCTAGGAGTCTGTCTTAAAAATTAACAGGCTCTGTCGAAACTTAATAATTAAAATGCTGGGAGATAACCCATGGAAAATGAAGCCGTTTTAAAGCAAGCAATGATTAAACCGTTTCCGACTCCAAACAGCCTTGAATTAGCCAGTATGGCACCAGGCGAAACCAAAGTCATCCGACGTAATGGCACTGTCACCCCCTTTGACGTCAGCAAAATTGCTGTTGCTGTCACCAAAGCCTTCTTGGCTGTTGAAGGAGACACCGCAGCAGGCTCACCACGGATCAAAGAAAAAGTTGCTGAACTGGTAAAAAATATTGCCGATACCTTTCATCGACGTCTGCCCACGGGTGGAACTATCCATATTGAAGATATCCAAGATCAAGTGGAATTAGTCCTGATGCGCACCGGCGAACATAAAGTAGCCCGTGCCTATGTACTGTATCGCGAAGAGCGCCGCAAAATCCGCGAACAAAAAAAGGAATTGGAAATCACCGAAGCTAAAGCGCTACAGATTACCCTGCATGATGGCAAGGTGGTTCCTCTTAATCTCGACCAATTAGCCGAACAGATCGAAAGAGCCTGCCTGGGATTGACCGAGGTTTCATCCGAGTTGATTTTAGACGATGTTAAACGCAATTTATTTGATAAAGTCCCACTTTCTGAAGTCAGCAAAGCACTGATCATGTCAGCGCGCACACTCATTGAAAAAGAGCCTAACTACTCCTTTGTTGCTGCCCGCTTACTATTGGATCAATTGAATATTGAAGCCTTGGGCTTTCTTGGCTTAGAAGCAGACACTGCCAAAGACTTATCCAGCACTTATACTCGCTACCTCAAAAAATATATCACCAGGGGCGTTGAATTAAAATTATTGGATCCCCGGTTGAAAAACTTTGATTTAGACCAATTAGGTGCTGCAATTCAGACCGAGCGTGATTTACAGTTTACCTACCTGGGTTTACAAACCCTCTATGATCGCTACTTTATTCATTCACAGGGTGTGCGCTTTGAGCTGCCTCAGGCCTTCTTTATGCGCGTTGCCATGGGCTTGGCGATCGAAGAGAAAGAAAAAGAAAAACGGGCTGTTGAGTTCTACAAACTACTCTCCTCCTTTGACTTTATGAGCTCAACACCCGCCTTATTCAACTCTGGCACTTTGCGTCCCCAGCTTTCTTCCTGCTTTCTGACCACTGTGCCTGATGATTTAGATGGCATCTATAGCGCCATCAAGGACAATGCCCTGCTCTCCAAATATGCTGGCGGCTTGGGTAATGACTGGACCAATGTCCGTGCCATGAGCGCCCATATCCAAGGTACCAATGGTAAATCCCAGGGTGTGGTCCCTTTCCTCAGTGTAGCTAATGCCACTGCTGTTGCTGTTAATCAAGGCGGCAAACGCAAGGGCGCGGTCTGTGCTTATTTGGAAACCTGGCACAAAGATATTGAGGAATTCTTGGAACTACGCAAGAACACGGGTGATGAACGCCGTCGTACTCATGACATGAACACGGCCAACTGGATTCCTGATCTATTCATGAAACGTGTGGCTGAAAATCAGGAGTGGACCTTATTCTCTCCTGATGAAACACCTACTCTACACGATCTCTATGGCAAGGCCTTTGAAGAAGCTTATGTGGCTTATGAAAAACAAGCGGATCAGGGTTTGATTAGAAATTTCAAGAAGATTTCTGCCCTCAGCTTATGGAGAAAGATGTTGACCTTGCTGTTTGAAACGGGCCATCCCTGGATCACCTTTAAAGATCCCTGCAATCTGCGTTCACCCCAGCAACATGTGGGCGTGGTACACAGCTCCAATTTGTGCACTGAAATCACTCTGAATACCTCTCAGGATGAAATCGCCGTCTGCAACTTGGGTAGCGTGAACCTAGCTGCACATATGACCGATACAGGCCTGAATAAAGATAAGCTGCGTCGAACGATTACAACGGCCATCCGCATGCTGGATAATGTCATCGACATTAACTATTATTCTGTCCCGCAAGCGAAAAACTCTAACCTGAAGCACCGTCCCATCGGCATGGGCCTGATGGGCTTCCAGGATGCGCTTTATCAATTGCGCCTACCCTATGCTTCCCAAGAAGCGGTTGAATTTGCCGATCGCTCGATGGAGTTAATTAGCTATTATGCGATTGAAGCCTCCTGTGATTTAGCGAAAGAACGTGGCTCTTATTCCACTTTTGAGGGTTCACTATGGAGCCAGGGTATTCTGCCCATCGATTCTGTGGATATTCTGCAACAGCATCGCGGCAAATACCTGGAACAAGATCGTTCACAAACTATGGATTGGAGCAGCTTAAGAGAACGTGTCAAAAAAGGTATGCGCAATTCTAATGTCCTGGCTATTGCGCCCACCGCGACCATTGCCAATATTTGTGGTGTATCTCAGTCAATTGAGCCGACTTATCAAAATCTTTTTGTAAAATCCAATCTTTCTGGAGAATTCACTGTCATCAATCCTCATTTGGTTGCTGATTTGAAACACCATCAATTGTGGGATCATGTCATGGTCAATGATCTAAAATATTACAATGGTAGCCTTAGCAAAATCAGCCGTATTCCAGCGGACTTGAAAAAGCTGTATGCTACCGCTTTTGAAGTTGATCCTCAGTGGTTAGTAGAAGCAGGTTCTCGGCGTCAAAAATGGATTGATATGGCACAATCTCTTAATCTTTACATGGCCCAGCCCTCCGGCAAAAAGCTTGATAATCTCTACCGTCACGCTTGGATTCGCGGCTTAAAAACAACTTATTATCTACGCAGCTTGGGTGCGACAAATGCTGAAAAGTCGACCATCCATGATAATTCACTGAATGCTGTGCAAATGGAGTCCACATCTGCTCCTGTACAAACATCGCAGCCGAAGGCCTGCGCTATTGATGATCCAACCTGTGAGGCCTGCCAATAAGGCGGGTCTTGTTAACAAAATTTTTTAGGAGAAAACGGAATGGCTACAATGCTTAAATCGACACCATCCAAGGGAAATGTAGATGGTGGTGCAATCGGTCTTGAATTTGAAATGAACGCTGCTCGTATACAAGTAGACGACAAGCGCATCATTAACTGTCGCGCTGATTTGAATCAATTGGTTCCCTTTAAATATAAATGGGCTTGGCAAAAATATTTGGATGCCTGTGCTAATCATTGGATGCCCAATGAAATCAATATGTCTGCTGACATTGCATTATGGAAAGACCTTAATGGCTTAACAGAAGATGAACGCTTGATTATTATGCGCAGCCTGGGTTTCTTCTCTACAGCAGATTCTCTAGTCGCTAATAACCTGGTTTTAGCCGTGTATCGGCACATCACCAATCCTGAGTGCCGTCAATATCTGCTGCGTCAAGCTTTTGAAGAAGCCTTGCATACTCATGCTTATCAGCATGTCATTGAGAGCCTAGGCATGGATGAGGCTGAAGTGTTCAACATGTATCGCGAAGTCCCCTCTGTGGCACGAAAAGCTGCCTGGTCCTTGCCCTATACCCAAAGCCTGGCTGATCCTGATTTCCACACTGGCACTTTTGAAAATGATCAACGCTTACTGCGTGATCTAATCGCCTTCTATATCGTTTTCGAAGGTATCTTTTTCTATGTAGGCTTTGCTCAAGTTTTGTCTATGGGCAGACGCAATAAAATGACTGGCACTTCGGAGCAATTTCAATATATTTTGCGCGATGAATCCATGCATCTTAATTTCGGCATCGATGTCATTAATCAAATTAAGATTGAAAATCCACACTTATGGACAGAGACTTTTAAACAAGAAGCCCTGCAAATGATCCGCGAGGGTGTTGAGTTGGAATATACTTATGCTGTAGACACTATGCCGCGCGGCGTTTTAGGTTTAAATGCGGAAATGTTTAAGGAATATCTGCAATTTATTGCTAACCGTCGTTGCGCTCAAATTGGGCTCACTGCTCAATATCCTGGCGCCACCAATCCCTTCCCCTGGATGAGTGAAATGATCGATCTCAAGAAAGAAAAGAACTTCTTTGAAACCCGGGTCATTGAATATCAAACCGGTGGAACCTTAAGCTGGGATGAGGAAAATTAATCACTAAGCGCCGTCGTCCCGCGGTCCTGAGCCCTGAGCGTAGCGAAGGGTCGAAGGATATGCGGGGTCCAGTTAATAGGGTAGATTATTTTAATAACCAGTGCTAATATATACATATCATGTACATATATGGCTATTATCATGACCCAACTTAATATACATATGACCCCCGAATTTGAACGTGACTTACGTAAATTTATGCGGGTTAGACATCTACCAAGCAAGGCTAAAGCCATCAGAACTGCGATCAGAGAATGTTTAGAACATTCTGTTTACCACGCTAAAAAAACCGATTTTTCTTCATGGATCGGCCTGGGAAAGCAAGTTCCTCCTAATAAGAAAAACAAATTTCATTCTGATGATGATCTTTGGAAATAATAAAGGCTTAGCATGGTCATTGATACTTCCATTATCTTAGCAATTTTATTTAAAGAAAAGCATTGCGATTGGGCTGCTGAACAAATGAATGTTTATGAACATGAACTCAGAATGAGTACTGTTAATTTAACAGAAACTTTAATTCATCTACAGGATCACCAGCCCCAATTATTTGAATCTCTCAAAGAAAAATTGCTTTATAATGGAATTCGTTTTGTATCGCCGGACCTTGAACAAGCACAAATTGCTGCTAAAGCCCGCTTAAAATATCCTCTCAATTTGGGTGATTGCTTTGTGTACGCCCTAGCCAAGCAAGAAGATTGTCCCATTTTGACTCTGGATAAGGATTTTAGAGTGCTGGATCTTCCTATTATTCATCCTGTTTTGAGTAGCGTATAATTAGCTAGTATTGAAACCGCTTTGTAAATGGTATAGAGTAAATTCGCCTAATATTATTAAGAGATCAAGGATGATGCGAAAATTGCTCTTTTTTTTAATCCTATCGACTCTACCCTGCTATGCTGCACTGTCTCCACCCTGCCCCCAAGCAGAGCCAGCAAATAGTCCTAATTTCTGTTCTAGCTTTAAAGCTGCAGCTAGTTGCCATTGCAAGAATTCAGGACTACCCGAAGGTATGTGCCAAAATGTAAATGACATATACGATCGCATGATCGCTATATTTAGATCAGTTAATCAAGCTTGTGCTTATCAGCAGGACACTCCCTTACAGGCTTGCATTGATGATTGGCAATGTTATCGCATGGGCGGAACTGATTCCCAAGGCAATTTATGCAGCTCGACAGGTAATCACTGCTAACATGAAATTGAAATTATCGATCCTCCTTTTGCTATTTTTAGCCTTGATAGCCAAGACCAACTATGCAGCCACTCAAGATATATTCGGCTATCCTATTTATCTAGGACTCTCTGGAGGCTATGGCTCCACAACCTGGCAGGGTCTCGTCCCCTCTCAAAATGATCAAAATAGCGCCTTACAGATTTCAACCCCCACTTCCATTAAAGAAGGTGGCTTAGTCTGGGGCGCCTTTGCAGGTTATGAATTCATTCCCTTTTTTGCCCTAGAAGGCAGTTATTTACGCTATCCCAATGCTAGCGTTAATTTCAGCTCCAAAAGCTTATTTAGCTTCCAGAATGGTCAAACTTCTTTCACTACTCATACTGAGGTTATGGCGCTGCAAGCCAAACTCATGGTGTTAATTCCGCATACACTCTTAAGAGCATATTCCTGCCTAGGGCCAGCAGGCGTTCATCGCTGGGATGCGATTAGTAATTTATGGCGCCTCAGTCCCAATTTTGGTGTTGGTCTCAGCTACAATTTCACTCCCCGCATCATGGGTGAATTTGGAGCCAGCTATACAGCTGGCTGGGGGAAATCGGAATTAAATCCTTCCCAGGATTATATTCCCTTTCTTTATTCTGCTTTTCTGAGATTAGGGTATCGGTTTTAATCGTGAACGTGCCCGAGTACGTGCCCGTTCATGATTAAACTTGTTGAAAACCCTATCAAAAAATTCGTAACCCTTTGAATAATATAATTAACAATCATTTCCCTTAGTTCAGATTAAGATCTATACTTAAATAGACTCAATAAAAATCAAAAAAACTCACTATCACCATTAATTAATCAGGGTGAGTATAATACGAGAGGTGGTTCCATTATGCTTAGAAGAGACAGCGAAGATAAAACACAGCAGGATCAAAAAGCAAAATTAAAGAGCTCCAAATCAGCATCAAGCTCAACTGAACCATTACCAGCAGATATTGCTGAGACAGAACATTATTTAAAACAAGTACAAACTTTTTACCAAGAAAATAATATCCAAAATAAATATAATACTCGTGCTCTTGATAATGCTCGAGATGATTATCTAAAAACTCAATCTACATGGGATGAAATAAGCAGTCCACTCAACTTACTAAGAGTGCATTACAGAAATCTTATCAAAAATGGCTTAAAAGATGATGAGAAAGCTGAAAGAGAAAGAGACGATCAAATAGAAGAAATCAGCGAAAAAATAAAAGCTTATCAAAAAGCACGAACAAAACATTTAGCAAAATATAAGACTCAACAAACTAAAGAAAACCCGACTCAAGAAGATAAAGAAAATCAGAACCTAATAAAGGAAGATATAGAAAAGTTCACAAAGCAAATTGATGAACAAACTCTCCTTCTTAAGAAAATAAGCACACCCTCTTTGGGTCGTTATCTCCGGGTATTTTTAAATCCACTGAATCATCTCTCAGCTCTAGGAAAGGTGCTGCTTTTAGGAATAGAAACCTCAGGCCTAGGGAAAATAGCCATTTTTCCAGCGATTAAAAACATGTTGCGATTTCTTACACTGGGATTTCTCAATGTTAAGATTGATCTTGATATTAACCTTGGCAATATGGCCGCTATCAAAAATGCAAAACCAACTATTCTAGGTTCAATTACTTTAGGTGGCCTACGATTAGCCCAACAACTTCTAGAACATCATCAAAAAAAATATCACGCTGAATTAAAAAAAATACAAATCCAATTTGAAAAAGATAAATTAAAACTCAAGGAAGATCACGCTCCTAAAATCTCTGAACTGAATAACAACACCAAGGCCTGGTATTCAACACAACTAACCTCAATATACCAGACAATCAAAAGAATGGAAAAAACTGAACCAGCACCGCAATCAGGCTGGAAAAAGTACTACGACAAAGCACTCGATATCACCACTTGGACTTACACCTCAAAAGATGATGTTAATGCTTCAAATACCTCAATCCCGGTGGGAACCAATGGCCAATTGGTAGTCAAGGAATTTGGGCCCAAGAGTTATGATTATGTCAAAACTGAAGACTTTCTGGTTCGTGGTAATTTAATGTTTGATGCTACTGAAAGTCTAATCAAGGCATCATCAGCCTTTTCAGATGAAGAGAAAAAAGCCGCAGCACTTAAGATTTTAAATGAAAATAAAGAAAAATTCAAAATAAAAATTCTGAAGAAATGCAAACTCGATCTGAATATCATGAAAGGAAAAGATACCTCAGAAAAAAAGAAATACTTCGAAGAAAAATATATTATCGCCAAAGAATGCATTCAAGACCATCTCTGGGAACTCGCACAATTGATTCCTAGCACTGAAAGACAGACGGCGATAAAGCAAATTCGAGAAGAAGAAAAACAAGTTATTAAGAAAAGAGGAAGGCCGAATCTGATTAAAATTGGCAATATATCACCAACATCAACAGCTCAAGATAATCTAATGTTCAGCGCCCAATTCACTCAAGGAAAAGAAACATTGCCAAGCTCTTTGAGGCAACCGAGCCTTGAAGATCCTATTAAATTATCCAATCATGTACTTGATTTAACTGGCCATGTAGACAATACCGACCCTACGGGTACTCGCTTAGCAGTCGACTTTATGATTGATGGACATAGCACCTACAGCCCCTATCAAGTTTCTGACAAGCTGATGCGACAAAAAATTGCTAATGCCGCTGTGAAGGAAAAAATTGAAGTGGCTACACGTCAGCTACTAGAAGCCAATCCCACCTCAGGTTTAGGTAGCCGAGATAAGCCACTGCCTATTTCCCTAACCACCTTAATGTTATTTACGCCGCTGAAAAGACCTGGACATCTATTGCAAGGCGCTGATGAATTAGATCAAATGAAAGTTTCCCGCCGCGCCCTGGAAATAGCCCGACATCAAGAACAACCCCTAGAACTTAAAATCAATGGCCAAAAGGTATATGTAAATTTCAACCTCAATTATATGAGTGTTCCAGCTAATCACTGGGGCATGAAAAGCATGATAACCCATGATGTTCTTGAAAATACTATTAATGCTGAAGGATTTTTTGGGTATTGCCATAATGTAGAGCATTTTCTAGGAAATCAAGATCCTGGTATTAATCAACATATGAGTGCAGGTGATAGCGTCTCTCTGGCAGCCCTCAATACTGAACTTAAACATAAATTTACTAAAATGAATGCAGTGTTGGCCTCCTATAATCCTGATCCCCAAGTAAATAACAAGCAAGCCGTTGAGGAATTCAAAACCCTTAAAAAAGACATCAAGAAAATTGAAGAAAAGCAATATCAGATTTACAAAAAAGCCATTGATCAGGCCAGACAGGAATTCAAAATCCAGGCTCCAGATCCTAATGATCCCAACAACCTTTTGCGTCAGCGTTATCAACGAGCCCAGGATCTATTCTTTAGTGGTAAATATAAACAAGTTGAATATGCTTTTCAATTTCATGTGCTCTATTTATTAACCAATGAACAAATAGGGCGACCCTTGGAATCTTTTTGTAAAAGCTGCGAAGACCGAACTGGCTGGCTACGAGTTTCTATCTTGGCCCAGGAAGCTTTCAGACGGGCTAATGGTCGAGACCCAGATCTCACTAATCCTCAAGATAGAAAAATTTATGATAAAGTTTATGCCTATGCAGCTCATCAACTATCAGCCAGCTTGGATAATACCCAATATAATTCAGATGCTCGCGGATTACAGATGACTGCCGCTGTTACCAATCCCTACATTGGCATCAGCATGGGGAATAAGATCGCTAAGTTGGCTAAGAAGATATTTGAAATAAGCCCAAAAAAGAAAATAGCCAAAGTAGCTGGAGATATGTTTAAGAATTTACTCTCTCGCTCTAAGCCCCCTAAATTAGCTTCACCCCAGACTACTTTTTTGCAACCACCACCCTCAACACAGAATTCTGTCGAGAATAAACAAGCTCTGGTTACAAAAAGAAAAGATCCTGATGAAACCAAACCTAATCCACCCCAGTCTACTACTGCCTCAACAGGCTTGTTTTCCCGAAATAATCACAGTCCTTCAATACCTACTCCTCCTTTGCAGGAAAAGCCCCCAACAGGATTAGACTTAATCCCCGAAGGGAAAGTAGATCTTGTTAAAATCTTACGTGACACCCCTGTCTTGCATAACTTTTGCAAAGAGCATCATTTTGACTATATCGCAGAGCCTAGGCCCGGTATGGTGCAAAGCAATCAGATCCGTTTACAAGCTCGAGATCAAGAGATTAAAGATTTTACTATTGAAGTCACACCCAAGTGCATTAAATCTAAAAATTTGCCTCTCGAAGATAATAACAAGACTAAAGCTGTTAGGGCTATGGTTGAGCTTTATATGAAGGCTTTAAAAGGTCGCAAGCCCAGATCTCATAAAATCATATGCAAAGATTCCAGTTTAACGCCCCAGGTTGAAGCCCTGCTGGCTCAGAAACTGGTTGAGAATGACATTCATGATGCCCGCATAAATAACAAGAATTTAAAAGATCTAAAAACTCATTGGCCCCAAGTGCAACCGCTGGAAACTAAGAACGAGATGTAAATTCCAACCATCATTGCGAGGAGTGTTTTTTGCGACGAAGCAATCTATGTGGATTGCTTCGTCGCAATGACGATCACATTATCTTATAAATCAAACCCACATTAAATTGATCTGCCTTGACGGAAGAATCTGGAGGCGAGGCACAAGAGCTAGAAGGTGAACTATAAAAACTATAGGTATATTCACCACGCAAATCAAAATGCTCACTCATGGCAATCTGCAAACCCAAGCCGACTTGACCACCATTAGCATTGCCACCAGCATTAGAAAAATAGGTTTTAACCACTCCTAAACGGCCATAAGCCAGGACATTGTCCAAGATCAAATAACCGGGGAGAATACTTAAACCTACGCTCCAACTTGTTTTAATACCGGGTTGTGCCTGATTGTCATCAGTATAAGCTTGTAATTGTATGCCATCGCCCACAAAAATTTCTTCGGCGATATAAAGTCCATTTTGAGCAAGATAACCAAAACCGCCTAATAGCGTCCCTTCCACGCCTTTATATACATTGGGGGTACTAGAATAATTAGTTCTGAGCCCTAAATCGAAGCCGACATAGGCACCGCCACCAAAAACAAAATGCGGAGATACCGGCTGAGGAGCAGGAGCTATAAAGGATGATTCTCCTTTATAAGCATGATGTGGATGATACGGATGTGGATTATTATGGATCGGTCCTGCCAGCGCATAAGTCGATAAACTTACAATCATAGAACCTAGAATGGCAACTTTTCTGATCATATCCCTCTCCTGAAGGCAGATGCCTTTAAACTTTCCTTAGTTTTAGAAAATAATAATGCCGATTTAAAAATGCTAATCTTTATAGGCCTTTAAGACCATTAGTAATATCGAGGGAATCAATTAGGGTAAATACTAGGATGCCAGGATAAAACCCTCTCATCCTAAAATGTTATATAATTAAAATAAAGTAGGAGTAATAATCATGAAAAACAATTTTGCTACAATATTCATGCTAAGTTTGCTCATTGCTTCTCTAACCGCCTGCACCAGTAATCAAAAAAGAGATGTGGGCATTGCAGCTGGCGCAGTGGTTGGTGGTGTAGCTGGCAATGCCATCACTGGGGGAAGCGCAGCAGGTACCATCGTAGGTGCCGCAGCTGGTGGTGTGGTTGGAAATGAGTTAGCTAAATAGTAGGCAACCAATATATCCTCCGCTTGTCATTGCGAGGAGCGTTTTTTGCGACGAAGCAATCCAGTATGCTTAAAAACTGGATTGCTTCGCCTGCAAAAAGCGCAGGCTCGCAACGACGGAGTCAATTTACGCAATGCAGCCTCGCGATGACGACTTACGTTTAGCCTGAGCCACTCGATAAAAACCCACCACGCTAATCATAATCCAAGCACACTCAATGACCACTGAAGCCAGGTTCCAATGGAAAAAAAGCGAGATCAAAATCAACCAGGCACCGCTAAAATTCAAACTAAGATAGAGCAGATTCATAGAAGTCAAACGACCAGTATTAATTAAAAAATATCCTATTAAAATAAAACTAACGCCAATGATGCCAATGATATCAGATAAATTTCTAATTATTTCTAACATAGTTATACCTCGTTAAAAGTAAGCCTTAAACGGCCTCTTCAATACAATGAATCGGTTTAATGGAAGACCATTGCTTGCAGCTCGGGCAAAGCCAATATAATGACTTACCCGAAAAACCACAGCTCAGGCATTGATAATCTGGTTTTTCAGACAGAAACTTATTCATCAAGCCTTGGAGAATCAACAAATCCTCCTTGGCCCGCCCTTCGGCATTAGCAAGATGGATATTGATAAAAAGCTGCAATCCTCGCATTGAAGGATACTGTCTAACATAATCCGCCACAAAACCAGCAGCAATCTTGTCTCCGCGCCATTTGCGGATACGATCCGCCAAAATTAAGACCACTGGTACCCGGGGATATTCCTCCAAGAGCTGCTTCAGATAAGAAACCAATTTATCTTCTTCTTGAAGTTTTTCAAAACATTGAGCCAAGGGCTCAATGGCCTCAGACAAATAATCAGGATTTTGCGCCTTGATATATTTTAGATTGCGCATAGCTGATTTATAATCTTTTCTCTCCATGTCCAATCTAGCTTGCAATAAACTAGCTCGGACACATTGTCGATCCGCATCAATAGCTCTTTTCAGATAGTTCTCTGCCAATTCCGCTTGTTCATTCTGCAAAACAGTTTCAGCCAGTTCACAATAATAATGAGCGACGACATCTTGTAAATTCTTTTGAGTCGCCGCTTCTAATTTCTGAGCCATGTGAATAGCCGACTGCCAGGATTTCATTTGCTGATAAATATCCAACAAAGCCCGTAAAGCGGGAATATGATTTTCCTTGAGGCTCGTAATTTCCATAAAAATGCGCTCAGCACGATCTAACATACCTGCGCTCAAATAATCTTGACCCAACTCAAACATCGCCTGTTCATGATGCTGTTTATCCAACTGCGGTCGTGCAATCAAATTTTGATGAATACGTATAGCACGATCTACTTCGCCGCGACGACGAAAAAGCTTGGCCACAGCCATGTGAGTTTCCACGGTTTCACTGTCCACTTCTAGCATTTTAATAAAAACATCCACCGCCTTATCTGTTTCTTCATTCAACAAGAAATTAATGCCTTCCAGATAAGCTTTGGGTACTTGGGTCTTTTTAGAGATAAAGTCATAGGGATATCGCATGCGGTATCCCAGATACCAAGCGATCGAGAGAGCAAGCAGAGCTGTGACTAACGTGAATGTGCTCATGTGCACCTAGCCATGATTTTTCTTTACACTTTTTCCCGCAAGGGAATTGTGCGTAAGTTTTCTAGCTCTTTTTCGATTAAATTAAAGTGTTGACGCAGGCGATAGTGTTTTATCTTGGACTTGAACAATAACCAAAACCCAATAATTAAGCCAAAAAAACAGCCGCCAGAAAATGTGAAAACCAAGAGAAGCGCAAGAGGCATAGAGCTCTGATCGACATAATAGTTAATCGATACAGTCTGCAGATTTAGAGTTGCAAAAGTGGCTCCGAGCAAAACGATGGCTAACAATAATAGATAATATATAACCCGCATTTATACTCCTTAGGTAGAGCGTAGGGTGAATTAGGCGCGCTTGGCGCCGTAATCCACCAAACCAGGACTAATCCTTTTCACCTTCTTCAGACTCGTGATTGCTCATCTGTTCTTTAAAGATATCCCCTAAGGTTGCTTTAATGCCAGATTCACTCTTCTTGCTAGAAGTCGTGGCGGTACCAGCAGCCTTCTTCTTGCGAGGTTTGGTCACCTTGGCCTTGGTATCTTTAGCCTTAATAGACAAGGTAATGGCATTGACCTTGCGATCCATACCCATAATCTTGGCTTCCACCGTATCACCAACATTAAAGAGAGTACGAGCATCTTCAATTTTTTCTGCTGACATATCAGCTGCTCGTAACACACCCTGCACCCCTTCAGCTAACTCAAGGATAACCTGTTTGGTATCAATCTCAATGACTTTGCCACTAACCAGGTTACCTTTTTCATACTGACTCAGGTAATTGGACAATGGATCATCCGCCAATTGTTTCAAGCCCAGAGCAATACGTTCACGTTCTGGATCAATAGTAAGGATGACAGCTTCAATTTCATCACCTTTCTGAAATTTACGCAGGGCCTCTTGGGCTTCAGCTTCATTCCAGGAAATATCAGAAGCGTACACTAGACCATCAATGCCACCTTCCAAGCCGATAAAGATGCCAAAATCGGTGATGGAGCGAATTTTACCACTGATACGTTCACCTTTCTGGTGATTCTTAGCATATTCTTCCCAAGGATTCACGGTACATTGCTTCAAGCCTAAAGAAATGCGGCGTCTTTCATTATCCACTTCCAACACGATCACTTCAACTTCCTGGCCTAAATGAACCACCTTGCTAGGATTGATATTTTTATTGGTCCAATCCATTTCAGAGACATGGACTAAGCCTTCGATGCCTTCTTCAAGCTCAACGAAGCAGCCATAATCCATAACATTGGTGACACGACCTTTGAGACGGGTACCCACAACATATCGTTTATCGATATCTACCCAGGGATCGCCACCCAATTGTTTAATACCCAAGGAAACACGATTAGATTCACGATCGATCTTCAAAACTCTGACCTTGATTTCATCGCCTACAGCTAATAATTCGCTAGGATGTTTGATACGTTTCCAGGACATATCAGTAATGTGTAAGAGACCATCAACACCACCTAGATCCACGAAAGCGCCATAATCAGTTATATTTTTGACAATACCTTTAATTTCCTGGCCTTCGCTGATGTTTTCGAGCAAGGCAGCACGTTCCACGCCACTTTCAGCTTCCAAGGCTGCACGGCGGGAAACAACGATGTTATTACGTTTGGCATCAATCTTGATAACTTTAAATTCAAATTCCTTGCCTTCAAAGAATTCGGGATCTTTAATGGGCTTGGTATCAACCAAGGAACCTGGCAAGAAGGCACGTATTTTGTCCATTTCCACGGTAAAACCGCCTTTTACACGGCCTGAGATAACGCCACGGACGGGCTGTTTGGTTTCATAGGCTTGCTCCAATCTCGCCCAGGCTTCATTTCTACGAGCACGTTCACGGGAGAGACGGGTATTTCCGAAACCATCTTCTATGGTTTCCAGAGCAACTTTGACTTCATCGCCAACCTTAACTTCGAGATTGCCGCGATCATCATAAAACTGTTCAACAGGAATAAAGCATTCTGATTTAAAACCAGCACTGACTATAACATATTTACCTTCAACTCTTTCCACAGTGGCTGAAACAATGGCACCAGGAGACATCGCTGCCCTTGTTTCACTTTCTTCAAACATTTTTGCAAAATTTTCAGCCATCGCCATGATTTATAACACCTTTTTACGTAACACGGTTAGTTAGTTTATTCATCCATGCCCTAGTACAATAAAGACTAATCCTTTAGCCTTTCTTATTAAACTCAGACAAAATCCGCTCAACTACTTTTTCAATAGTGAGATGATCAGTATTAATGCATATGGCATCGTCTGCCGGCCTTAACGGCGCTACAGCCCGCTCCTGGTCACGCTTATCACGCTCCCGGAGCTCCTCCACAAGGTCGTCAAGATTAACATTAATGCCCTTTTCCTTCAACTGGTTAAAACGCCGCCGGGCCCGCTCTTCTGGGCTTGCTGTTAGGAAGATTTTAAGGTCAGCGTCCGGAAAAACCACAGTGCCCATATCCCGGCCATCGGTTACCAAGCCAGGGGATTCCCGAAATGCTCGCTGGCGATTCAAGAGTGCTGAACGAACGGCGGAAAGAGCAGCAATTTTAGAGGCGGCATTCCCCATCTTCTCGGTACGGATGGTTTCAGTCACATCCTCGCCTTCTAATAAAATACGCGGCAGCTCATTATCAATGGCCTGAAATTGAACATCAAAATATTCAGCGAGAACTTGCAGGGCTTTTTCATTATCTAGGGCAACACCATGCTTTTGTGCCGCCAAAGCGAGCACCCTATAGAGTGCTCCGCTATCAAGAAATTTCCAACCTAGATGTTTAGCAATTAACTGACTAACAGTTCCCTTACCTGTGCCACTTGCACCATCAATTGTTATCACGGGATCTTTCTTGCTCATCCCCTTGTTTCTCCTTCAGTGTGGCAACTTGTTCCAGGCTGACGAGGATTTCCTCATTCGCCAAGGTAATCAGGCGCACACCCTGTGTGTTACGACCCACCAAGGAAATTTCATCCACTGGCATGCGAACCAGGGTTCCTTGATCACTAATCAACATCACTTCATCATGGGCGTTGACTTGTAGAGCACCAATGGCCCGGCCATTGCGCTCATTAACTTGAATACCAATAACGCCCTGGCCACCGCGCCCAGTCATACGATATTCATCGATTGGGGTTCGCTTCCCATAGCCCCGTTCTGTCGCCGTCAGAATATCACCGCCGTCATTAATCACCACTAATGAAATAGCATGTTGCCCTTCTTTTAATTTAACACCACGCACACCCCGGGCTGTTCTACCAGTGGGACGCACATTACCTTCCTGGAAGCGAATCACTTTACCGGCATCGGTAAAAATCATCACATCCTGGCTACCATTGCTGATATCAACCCCAATTAAACGATCTTCCGAGGTTAAATCAATAGCGATAATGCCTGAAGAGCGAGGACGTGAAAATTCATCTAAGGCGACTTTCTTCACTAAACCTTTAGCTGTAGCCATAAAAACATATTTTTCAGCCGCATATTCACGCACCGGCAGAATAGCATGGATTTTTTCACCTTCGCCCAAGGGTAACAAATTGATGATGGGCTTACCCCGAGAGTTTCGGCTGCCTTCTGGTAATTGATAAACCTTTAGCCAATAGACCTTGCCAAAATTTGAGAAGCAGAGAATCGTATCATGGGTACTGGCTATTACGAGACGCTCAACGAGATCCTCTTCTTTGACTGCTGTTGCTGTCTTGCCTTTACCCCCGCGATGCTGGGCTTGATAAGTTGTCAAGGGCTGGGTTTTCGCATATCCCGCATGAGATAAGGTCACTACCACATCTTCTTCGGGAACCAAATCTTCGATATTCACATCACCTTCGCTTTCCACAATCTCCGTGAGACGCTTATCGCCAAATTGCTCTTTGATAGCCATCAATTCATCACGAATAACTTGCATTAAGCGAGTAGGTTTAATGAGAATTTCATTAAGATCTTCAATCAGCACCTGAAGAGATTTGTATTCTTCAATGATTTTGTCCTGTTCTAAAGCAGTTAAACGATGCAACCTCATCTCTAAGATGGATTGGGCTTGTTCCGCTGATAGGAGATAACCTTTGTCATTCAATCCATAGGCAATTGGAATTTGCGGAATCGAAATAGGAATTTTTTGATTGTGAGTAATCATTTCACGAATAATCGCCGAAGGCTGCCAGTTACAAGCCATTAATTGGGCTTTGGCTTCCTGGGGATCCTTGGCTTTTTTGATGAGCTGGATCACTTCGTCAATATTAGTCAAGGCAATAGCCAATCCTTCCAAGATATGCGCACGTTCGCGGGCCTTGCGTAAATCATAAATGGTACGTCGAGTTACCACTTCTCGGCGATGTCGAATAAAAGCTTCTAACAATTCCTTGAGATTAAATAATTTAGGCTGACCATCGATCAGGGCGACCATATTGATACCGAAAAAACTTTGCAGCTGGGTGTGAACATAGAGATTATTTAAAATAATTTCAGCGTTTTCACCACGACGTACTTCAATCACCACCCGCATACCCTGCTTGTCTGATTCATCACGCAAGGCGGTGATGCCATCCAGCTTTTTCTCTTTGACTAATTCTGCAATACGCTCAATCAAGCGAGCTTTATTGACTTGATAAGGCAGTTCAGTAATAACAATTCTTTCTTTGCCCGATTTCTCCTCACCCGATTTTTTGGTGCTGTCTTCAATATGGGCTCGACCACGAATTACTAAGCGGCCTCGACCGGTTCGATAGGCTTCAATGATGCCGCTACGTCCGTAAATAATGCCGGCCGTAGGAAAATCAGGACCCGGGATATAACTCAGCAATTGATCAATAGACAATTGCGGTTGTTCAATCAGAGCAATACAGGCGTTAATCACTTCCGTAATATTATGCGTTGGAATATTGGTTGCCATCCCGACAGCAATACCCGAAGAACCATTCACCAATAAATGGGGAATTTGGGTGGGTAAAACAACAGGAATTAATTCGGATTCGTCATAGTTAGGCGTGTAGTCTACTGTTTCTTTATCAATATCGGCCAAAAGACTGTGGGCAAAACGAGACATGCGAACTTCGGTATAACGCATGGCCGCTGGCGCATCACCGTCGATAGAGCCAAAGTTTCCCTGACCATCCACCACCACATAGCGCATACTGAAGGGTTGAGCCATGCGGACAATGGTTTCATAAACAGCAGAATCACCATGGGGATGGTATTTACCAATAACATCACCCACCACACGGGCAGATTTTTTATAGGGCTTGTTCCAATCGTTTCCCAATTGATACATGGCAAACAGTACGCGACGATGAACAGGCTTCAAACCATCTCTGACATCCGGTAAAGCACGGCCCACAATGACACTCATGGCATAATCAAGGTACGACTGTTTTAATTCACTTTCTAGACTGACACGTTCCACTTCTTTGGCGATCGGCGTATTTTCCATAGAGGTCCACTTTTATATCGATAATGCTGGCGAAATTATATCACAGGAGGGGGGCAAGAGAGAGAGAATTTTGAAGAGCTGTCATTGCGAGGAGTGTTTTTTGCGACGAAGCAATCCATGTGGATTGCTTCGTCGCAAAAAACACTCCTCGCAATGACAGCGTCATAACTATCCTATTGATAATTAAAAATTTTTACGCCGTCTCTTTTAAAGCCCGTCTTAAAATTTTTCCCACATTGGTTTTAGGTAGCTCCTGACTAAACTGGATATACTTCGGCACCTTATATGGCGTCAACGATGCACGGCAGAATTTAATCACATCTTCAGCCCTGAGCTGCTCATTATTTTTAACGATAAAGGCCTTAACCGCTTCTCCTGAAGCTTCATCAGGCACTCCCACTACAGCCACTTCCTGTACCCCCGGCATAGCAGCGATAATGTCCTCGACTTCATTGGGATAAACATTAAAACCGGAAACCAAAATCATGTCCTTTTTTCTTTCCAAAATACGTAATCGACCTTCTTGATCCATGACAGCAATATCACCCGTTAATAACCAGCCAGCGCTGTCAAAAACATGCTGAGTTTCTTCAGCTTGCTGCCAATATCCTTTCATCACTTGCGGTCCTTTAACGGCTAATTCTCCGCTTTTGCCAATCGGCACTTCTTGATCTTGATCATCCAACAGACAAACCTCCGTTGAGGGCAAAGGAAATCCAATGTTTCCACTAAAGGATTGAGCATCGCTGGGATTAACTGCCACGCAAGGCGAGCATTCTGTTAATCCATAGCCCTCATTCAAAACACAACCCGTCACCTGTTGCCACTCTTCAGCCACCACCCGCTGTACGGCCATGCCACCGCCCACGGTAAGGGCTAAATGCTTAAAGTCCAAAGCCGCAAATTTGGGATGTTTAAGCAGAGCATTAAATAGCGTATTAACTCCCGTGACTCCTGTAAATTTAAACTTAGACATTTCCTTTATCAGAAAGGGAACATCACGCGGATTAGTAATCAAGACATTCAGTCCGCCAATTTTAGTCGTATAGAGCAGACAATTGACCATCAAGGAAAAAATGTGATAAAGCGGCAAAGCGGTAATAATGATGTCCTTGCCCAAACTCAGTTTCAGCCTAAACCAGGCATACCCTTGTTCTATGTTGGCCAGCATATTTCGATGCGTCAGCATCGCTCCTTTGGAAATGCCGGTGGTTCCTCCAGTATATTGCAAAAAAGCCAGATCCTGATTGCATAGTTCGACCGGCGTAAAAGTGAGCTTTAATCCCTGCTGAATTGCCTGCTTAAAGATGTGCGCTCCTGGTATATTCCATTGCGGAATTTTTTTACGCAGATATTTTAAAACCCAATGCACGGCTAGCGCCTTCCAAATAGGAAAATAATCGCCAATTCGAGTCACCATCACATGCTTGATAGCGGTATTAGCCAAAGATTTTTCAACTGTTTTCGCAAAGTTTTCTAATACCAGAATGGTTTCAGCACCTGAATCACGCAGCTGATGGGTCAGTTCAGGTACTGTATAAAGAGGATTAACATTGACCACGACTAAACCGGCTCGCAGAGCCCCAAACAAGGCTACAGGATACTGCAAGACATTAGGTAACATAATCGCAATGCGATCGCCTTTTTTCATTTGTAAAACTTGCTGAAGATAAGCCGCAAAAGCTCTACTGTGGACTTCAAGTTCCGCATAAGTGAGGTAAACACCAAAATTATAAAAAGCATATTGATGTTTATATCGTTCACAACTCTCTAGAAATAATTCGATGATGGACTGATATTGATCGGGATTAATTTCTGCTGGAACACCGGAGGGATAGTGTTTTAGCCATGTTTTTTCCATGCAATGCTTTTCCTTTAAGAAATCATCGGGACGGCGGGATTTGAACCCGCGACCACTTGCCCCCCAGACAAGTGCGCTACCAGGCTGCGCTACGCCCCGTTGTGAAGTTCAGGGGATAGAAGACCTTCTATCAAGGGGGATTTTGTATACTATCTGGGGGGTCAGAGTCAATGATTTCTGCATAAAACTCTCTTCTCCTGGAGCGCTTTTTGTGAGGGGAGAAGGGAGCATTAGGGCTCAGATTGTAACTGCTTTGAGTTCTTGCAGGAGGGATTCTAAGTCAGCCACCAGATGATGTGTGACCTCATCAACATAGGATTCTTTAGTCGCTTCTTTAATATCACCAGACAATTGAGCACGTGCACCCTCAATCGTAAAGCCATCTTCATATAGTAACTTGCGGATTTGACGGACCAACAATAGATCCTGATATTGGTAATAACGGCGATTTCCGCGCCGCTTATCGGGTTTTAATTGGGGAAATTCCTGCTCCCAGAAGCGCAGGATGTAAGCTTTCACGCCGCATAAACGCGCAGTTTCACTAATACTGAAATAACGCTTATCTGGAATAGAGGGCAATTCCTTTTTCAGACTCACGCCCTTACGTTTATGACTCCGTGATACCGAGGTCATTTTTCTTTCCTTCCCTCGAACTTACCAACACGGGCGCGCAGCTTTTGGCCGCTGCGGAAAGTCACTACTCGTCGCGCAGAAACAGGTATTTCTTCGCCTGTTTTAGGATTACGTCCTGGACGTTCTTTTTTGTCATGCAGGGTAAAATTACCAAAGCCAGATAATTTAACCTGATGCCCATCGGTTAACGCAATACTGACTGTTTGGAAAAACAACTCGACAATTTCCTTGGCTTCGCGTTTGTTAATTCCAATCTCTTTTGATAAGTGATCTATAATTTCCGCTTTTGTTAGTGCCATATCCTTAGCCTCGCAGCTCAATACCCCAGGTTTGTCTTAAACTTACCATAATCCTTTCCACTATTTCTGCCACTTCCTCATCACGTAGGGTTCGGGTGGCATGTTGCAGAATCAAAGCAAAAGCCACACTCTTCTTATCTTTAGGAATACCTTCTCCTAAATATACATCAAAAAGCCTAACTTGTCTTAACCATCCGCCCCCACTTTCTATTATTGTAGCGCGAATCTCCTCTGATGGTATATGCCTATCTACTAATAAGGCCAAATCTCGTCTGATTTCAGGAAATTTGGAAATTTCCGTATAATAAGCTGGCTTAGACAGTAAAAGAGCATCTAAATTGAACTCGAAAAGAAAAACTGGATCAGAAATATCAAATTTTTGTCTAATGGCGGGGTGTAAGGCACCTAAAATACCCACTGCTTCACCCTGACGATAGAGCATAGCGGTCTGCCCCGGATGTAAAGCCGGGTGTTGGACAGGCTTAAACTCAAATTCATCTTGAGAAAAACGCATTAATTGCAAGAGGCTCTCAACCTCACCCTTGGCATCAAAGAAATCTAAAGTTCTTAGTGAGACAGCCCATTGTTCAGGCAAGACAGAACCACTGATCAAACCACCCAACATCGGCAACTGCAATAAGCGCTTATTCTCTTCTACAAAGCAAAGGCCGACTTCAAAGAAACGACCCCGATCTTGTTGACGATCGCGGTTATACAAGAAAGTATGCAAAAGGCCCGGCCATAAGTTGGTACGCATGACCGTCATATCTGCGGTAATTGGATTTACTAGGGCCTTGGGTTTATTGTTAGGATCTAGGAGTTTTTGCATCTCCTCACTCACAAAACTATAACTCATAATTTCATGGTATCCCAAATCACAGAGTAAACGGCGCACCCGGGGCAAAGCCACGCGGCTCTCGGCTAAATGATGGGTCTGAAGGGGAAAATGCGGCTTAGTGGCAGAGATTTTGTCATAGCCATAAATACGAGCAATTTCTTCTATCAAATCGACTTCCTGGATGATGTCAAAACGCCAGGAGGGCACTTGGATCTGCCATATATTTTTTTGTTTTTTACAAACACAGCCTAAATCTTGCAAAATCTTTTTGACTTCCTGGTCGGAAATCGTAGTACAGCCCAGAAGACTCACCAGCCGTTCAGAACGCAAGGTCACTGTTTTGCTCATCAAATATTCTTCAGCTTTAACCTCGATCACCGGGCCTGGTTTGCCACCGACTAGATCAATCAATAGCCGAGTGGCACGCTCTAGTGCTTGCCGCTGTAAGGCAGGATCAACACCACGTTCAAAACGATAAGAAGATTCCGAACTCAGTTGATGCAACTGTCTTTGACGAGCGATCACGGCGGAATTAAAAAAGGCACTTTCCAAAAACACATCCTGGGTTAATAGATTAATCCCTGAATCGATCCCCCCCATGACACCGGCTACAGCCAGGGGCTTGGTTTGATCAGCAATAATCAGGGTTTGATCACTGAGCTTGAGTTTGGTCCCGTCCAATAATTCTAGCTCTTCATTCTGATGCGCCATACGCACCACGATCTTTTGATGCAAGTGAGAAAGATCAAAGGCATGCATGGGCTGCCCCAATTCCAACATGACATAATTGGTGACATCAACAATGGGGCTAAGCGCCCGGATACCGCTGCGCCGCAATCTTTCCTTCATCCAAATCGGGGTTTGGGCATCAACTTTAAGGCCACGAATAACCCGGCCCACATAGCGCGGACAAGCATCTTTAGCCTCAATCGCTACGGGAAAAACATCTTGAATAGTGGGCTTGACCTCACTGACCGTTATTTTTTTAGCAGTCACTTGGTTAATTGCTGCCACTTCGCGGGCAATGCCCTTGAGGCTTAAACAATCACCGCGATTGGGAGTAACCGCGAGCTCAAATACATAGTCAGCTAACTTGAGATAATCCCATAATTCCTGTCCTAGAGGTGCTTCCTGGGGAAGCTCAAATAAGCCCTCGCTTTCTTCCGCTAGACCCAACTCAGCAGAAGAACACAGCATGCCTTGCGAAAGCTGGCCACGAATCTTGGTTTCCTGTATCGATTTATTGGCCAACACGGCACCGATCATAGCCACAGGAGCCTTCATCCCAACTTTGACATTCGTCGCTCCGCAAACTATAGTCAGGGCAGTATCATGGCCAATGTCTACCTCACAAATCTTCAGCTGATCGGCATCAGGATGTTTTTTCAGATTTAAAACTTTGCCAATCACCACCTGGGAAAAATAATCTGCTACGGGTTTCAAGCTTTCCACTTCCAAACCAGTCATGGTCAGACGATCACTGATCTCTTCTCGAGACAAGTTTAGCTGCACATATTCTCGCAACCAGGATTCACTAAATTTCATTCTTGTTTCCTCATCATGGTAAGGCATTCGTCATTGCGAGGAGTGTTTTTTACGACAAAGCAATCCACATGGATTGCTTTGTCGTAAAAAACACTCCTCGCAATGACGGCTTCTCTTCTCAAAACTGCCTCAGGAACCGTAAATCATTTTCAAATAAAGTTCTTAAATCGGGGACGCTATAGCGTAAAAGCGCTAAGCGATCAAAACCAATACCGAAGGCAAAACCGCGATAACGTTCACTATCTACTTTGACACCCTGCAACACCTTGGGGTGCACCATGCCACAGCCCAAGACTTCCAGCCAGCCGGTATGACCACACACTCGACAACCGCGGCCCTCGCAATGCACACAAGCAATGTCCACTTCTGCGGAAGGCTCGGTAAAAGGAAAATAAGAAGGCCGGAAACGAATCGGAACTGGTGTGTTAAAAAAGGTTTGCAAGAATTCAGTCAACAATCCCTTAAGATCAGCAAAGGTCACCTGTTCATCAACCACCAAACCTTCTACTTGATGAAACATGGGTGTATGGGTCACATCAAAATCGCGGCGAAAAACTCGACCAATGGCAATCATACGAAAGGGTGGCGGATTCAATTCCATAAAACGAATTTGAATAGGAGAAGTATGTGTTCTTAATAACAAACCATCTTCAAAGTAAAAGGTGTCCATCATGGAACGTGCTGGATGCAAGGAAGGTACATTCAGAGCTTCAAAGTTATAATAATCATTTTCAATTTCAGGCCCCTCCGCGACGATAAAGCCCATCTCTTTAAAAATAATTTCTATTCTTTCGCGGACCTGGGTAATGGGATGCAAACTACCCATGCTTTGCCGCCGTCCTGGCAAGCTCACGTCCACAGACTCCGCCAATAATTGCGCCGACACCTGTTGGGCTTGCAATTCATTGACCTTGGCTTCTATCCATTGCTGAATTTCCGTCTTAATGGCATTCACTTTCTGGCCAACCAGGGGACGTTCCTCGGGCGGCAATTGCCCTAATTGCTTTAAATATTCCGTCAATTGTCCTTTTTTGCCCAAATATTGAATGCGGCAATCATCTAAGGTTTTTAAATCCACAGCGTTCTGGATTTGTACCATCGCCTGCTGTTTTAACTGCTCTAATTCTTTCATAATGAATTCTTAGTATTCACTGTATGATGAGACTAGCTCATTCTACCTGCTGTTGTATAAAAAAACACTATCTTATCCGTTAACTATTCACGCGTCATTGCGAACCCGAGCGTAGCGAGGGTAAAGCAATCCAGAAGTAAACGCTTGGATCGTCAAGGTCAAGCTCGCCACGTCGCACAGAGCACTCCTCGCGGCCTCGCGATAACAGAATGAACAGAGTATTTTTTAACCAAACTTACCCCTTTCCGATTAAATAATTTAGGTATACACTGCTTAGTTATTCAATGAATGTAAGAGGAGATTCATACATGAAGTTTTCAGAAATCTGGGGCAAATTCAAATCTGTAGTTAGCACAGCAGCAGAATACATAAAATATGCAGCCAGCACAGTAGCAAAATACACAATTATCTCGCTATTCACGGTTTTCACCGGTGGTATTTACCTTTGGGCCAGCAGGAGAACTGTCCGTGAAGGCTATAAAGCCATAGTTTATGACGGCGATGGTAAGTTACAGGTTCTTGGACAAGGCACACATTATCTATTCGACCCCCGTATGCGCTTTCATCGACAAATCGCTGTCAACAAACGAACAATAGCTTCTACCGATGAACCCATTAGAACTAAATCAAGTGAGGGGTTTCCTCTCACAGTCGGCGTCGAAGTTCATTATGAAATTACCAATGCTAACAATGTCGAATTACATATCCTAAAAGAAGACTACGGGAAGGAATTAATAAACCTTGTTAAAAGTCATGTCTCTTCTGTTTTAGAAAACCAGAATTTTAACAAAGCCACCTCAACTGAAGTCGCTGCCAAATTGATGAGCCAAACCCCTAGTGTTGCCAATTTAAAAAATATGATGGAAAATGGGGGAGCCAGTGGATTACAGAGCCCTCCTACTGTTCCTAGATCCATCAACAGAAAATCCGAGCAAAAAGACGGAGACGAAAAGTCAGTTCAAACTCAAACAACCCCAGCTCCAGCTCAAACGACCCCAGCTCTTTCTAATAGATTTATTATTAATAGAGACAGCAGTAGCTCTGCACTTTCAGCAGACGAAGCGATCGGGGAAGAATCAGAAGCAAAAGAAGAAAAATCAGACTCTCCATCCCCCAGTCCTGCAGACACTAAACATACCAGAAAAACCACGCTTATTGATGCAGTTGAAGTTATCAATAAAGTCAAAAATAGGCTAAAAGAATATTTTGCACATATGGGCATACATGTTCTCGATATCTTCATTAATGTTGATACTGATGAAGCAACTAGCGAGGCCATTACAAGATCCAATATAAAAAAAATGGATGCCGATGCAGATTACTACGCAATAAAACGTCATGGCGCGGGGCAGGCTGAAAGTATTGCACTTGTCCAGGGTGGTATGGTTAAGGCAGCTACAACAGTTGCTAAGCACATCACAACACCAGACCTAACACAAGCGTATAAAACAGTTGTTGACTATGAAAAAAACCGAGATTTGAGCTTTAATAACGCCGGTAGTTCTGCTGCAATCATACATAACCTCTCTCAACCTCAACAAAGCTCGACAGCTTTTCGGGCCTCAGAAGTGACTGCGACTGCACCCGCAGAGGTTAAAGTTGCATTTCGTCCAGTCCAAATGCCACCCGTCCCCAATTCACCTCCCCCCGGTGCAATACTGAGTGGCAATACAAGCGCCTTTTCCTATAATACTACAAGCAGCAGTGCAAGCCAGCAAACTCCAGCGGGACCCCAACCCACTGCAACTGCCCCGCGCGTCCAGATCTGACTTTAATAGCAATATAAAAGCTAAGCAAAAAAAAGCAGTTTCTCGTTTTAGCGAGAAACTGCTTTCTTATTTTATGGCGGATTACAGCGCCTTCGCGCCTAATCCACCCTACATTTTAGGCAGCCAAACTGGTCTTGGCTTGTTGGGCTAAAGCTGAAAAAGCCGCCTTATCGCGAACAGCAATATCTGCCAACACCTTACGGTCAACAGCAATTGCTGCCTTTCTTAAGCCATACATAAAGGCGCTATAGGATAAACCATATTCACGCGCAGCAGCATTGATACGCACAATCCATAGGGCACGGAAATCACGTTTCTTCTGACGACGATCGCGATAAGCGTATTGAGCGGCTTTAATAACTGCTTGCTTAGCATCACGATAAGTACGGCTACGGGCGCTATAATAACCTTTGGCCTGTTTTAAAACTTTTTTGTGTCTCGCTCTAGCAGCGACACCACGTTTTACTCTTGGCATAGTCTGGTCCTCTTAGTCGGCGAAGGGAAGCATTTGATCAATTCTTTGCTGATCTGTATGGTCAACCATACCATTTGCTCGCATATGCCGCTTACGCTTGTGCGACTTCGAGGTCAAAATATGATTACGCAGAGAACGGCGAAATTTATAGCCATTGGCGGTCTTTCTAAACCGTTTGGCTGCGCCGCTATTGGACTTTAATTTTGGCATATAACACCTCTTACTTTAAGTTTTCTAATACCGGGACGCCCAGCATCACTGCGGGGTACCGGGTAGTTATTAAGGCCTTAAGCATTCGCCCCGAGGAAGTCGTCATTGCGAGGAGCGTTTTTTGCGACAAAGCAATCCACGTGGATTGCTTTGTCGCAAAAAACGCTCCTCGCAATGACAACTCCTCATTCAACCTAACAACTACTTCTTTTTTGGTCCTAACACCATGACCATTTGGCGGCCTTCAAAGCGCGGATTTTGTTCTACCACGCTGTGGTCAGCCAAGTCGGCCTGGATACGCTGTAATAACTGCGCTCCAAGCTCAGGGTGTGCTCCTTCACGCCCACGAAACCTTAGGGTTATTTTAGTCTTATTTCCTTCATTGAGGAAACGAATCAGACTACGCAATTTGACCTGATAATCAGCTTCTTCTGTACCAGGACGAATTTTAATTTCTTTAATCTGGATTACTTTTTGCTTTTTCTTGGCAGCGGCCTTGCGCTTGCTCAACTGAAATTTATACTTACCATAATCCATGATGCGGCACACTGGCGGTTTAGCCTCCGGGGAGACTTCGACTAAGTCTAGACCCGCCTCTTCGCTAATCCGCAAGGCATCACGTACAGGGACGACCCCTAATTGGCCGCCGCTTTCATCAATTAATCTAACCTGGGCAGAATGAATTTCGTCATTGACCCGGGGTTTTTTTTCGGTGCTAATATCTTGTTCCTCTTAAGTTACCCGACTACGCTGGGCAATTGCCTTTTGTATCAAATCCAGGCAAGTTTGCAAGCTCATTTTGCCAAAATCTTGACCATCCTGGGTCCGGAGAGAAACTTGTTCCTCTGCGACCTCGCTATCCCCAATTACCAAAAGATAGGGGATATATTGTAAAGTATGCTCGCGAATTTTAAAACCGATCTTTTCATTTCTCAAGTCTGATTTAGCCCGAATACCCGATTTTTTGAAAAAATCCGCCACTTTTTCCGCGTACGGAGCATGTCGATCGGCAATAGTCAAGGCCATGACCTGGGTAGGGGCCAACCACACCGGTAATTTTCCGGCATACTGTTCAATTAAAATACCAATAAAACGCTCCAAGGAGCCCAAAATGGCGCGGTGCAGCATAACTGGGGTCTTGCGGCTGCTATCCTCAGCAATATAGGAGGCATCAAGGCGACCCGGCATAGAATAGTCTAATTGCAGGGTTCCACACTGCCAGGTACGGCCTAGACAGTCTTTAAGGTGAAATTCAACTTTAGGACCATAAAAAGCCCCTTCCCCAGCCAGAACATCGTAGGTTAGGTCGCAGCGGCGTAAAGCCTCTCCTAGGGCCTGCTCAGCATGGTCCCAGACTTCATCGCTACCCAACCGTTTATTGGGACGAGTGGCTAATTTCACCATCAACTCGTTAAAACCAAAATCGGTATACACTTCAAGAACCAGGCGGATAAAACGCACCGCTTCCTCTTGAATCTGGCTCTCCATGCAAAAAATATGCGCATCATCCTGGGTAAACTGCCGGGCCCGCATCAAGCCATGCATCGCACCTGAAGGCTCATTGCGATGCACACAGCCAAACTCGGCTAAGCGTAAGGGTAAATCACGATAACTGCGTAAACCCTGGTTAAAGATCTGTACATGGCAGGGACAATTCATGGGCTTAATAGCATATTGACGTTCTTCTAGCTCAACCACAAACATGCCATCTTTGAACATGTCATAATGGCCAGACTTCTTCCATAAATCGAGATCAACCACTTGAGGGGTAACAACTTCTTCATAGCCGTCTTGCTGAATTCTCTGGCTAATATAACTTTTAATCTGATTATAGATAGCCCAGCCATTGGCATGCCAAAACACCATGCCTGGGGCATCTTCTTGTATGTGGAATAAATCTAGATGTTTAGCCAGCTTACGATGATCGCGCTTTTCAGCTTCTTCTAGATTTTTTAAATAGCTTTCCAGGGTTTTTTTATCAGCCCAGGCTGTACCATAAATACGTTGTAGCATTTCATTCTTAGAATCGCCGCGCCAATAGGCCCCAGCCACTTTAGTTAATTTGAAAGCTTTAACCTTACCGGTGCTAGGCACATGGGGACCGCGGCATAGATCAATAAAATCGCCTTGCTGATACAGGGTTAGGGTTTCTTCGGCGGAGATGCCTTCAATAATTTGCGCCTTATAAAATTCCCCGATTTCTTTAAAATATTGCAGAGCTTCATTACGAGAGACTACCTTACGCAGCACAGGAAAATCTTTTTTGACGATGGCTTCCATTTTTTCTTCGATGCGCAGCAAATCTTCTGGGGTAAAAGAACGCCCAAAAGCAAAATCATAGTAAAAACCATTTTCGATGACAGGGCCAATAGTCACTTGTGCTGCAGGGAAAAGTTCTTTGACTGCTGGGCCAAAATATGCGCGGCAGAGTGGCGAATCACTTCCAGGGCCTCAGTGTCCCGTTCAGTAATAATGCGAACCTCTGCATCTCCTTCGATGAGCCCTGAGGTATCAACTAATTTGCCATTCACTTTCCCAGCCAAAGCCGCCTTAGCTAAACCGGAGCCAATGCTGGCTGCTATTTCAGCAACAGTAACAGGTTTATCATATTGCTTTTGACTGCCATCAGGAAGTGTGATCACAAACATGTTAGCCTTCTAATCAGAATCTGGTAGGCACGAGTGGGATCGAACCACCGACCACCACCATGTCAAGGTGATGCTCTACCACTGAGCTACGTGCCTCTAGGGACTGTAAAGATAGCACCAGCTTTATAGAGAAGCAACTGGGAAAATAGGTCTGTTTAGTGGAAGCTGGGGAGAGAATATACCTGCAAATGGCTCCGTGGCACATCCTGTGCCATCCCGAATTCCATCCATGGTTCCAGCCGCCATTTACGGGTATATTTTCCATTATTTTACTCTGGTTCCACGCCAAATATGATTTCTTTGATATGTCGGATCTGATCTCGAATATGGGCAGCTTTCTCAAATTCTAATTGATGCGCGCATTCATACATCGTTTTTTCAAGTTCAGCTAATTTTTTCTTTAATTGTACGGGCGATAAAGCTAGATATTCTTGATCAGGTTCAGCTGCCTTGGGATATAAGCGGCCACGTACGGTATTTTCCGCATAGGCGCCTTCGAGGATTTCTCTGACTGCTTTTTCAATACCGCGCGGTGTAATGCCATGAGTCTCATTATAAACATTTTGCTTTTGCCGGCGCCTTTCTGTTTCTTGAATGGCTTTTTGCATGGACTTAGTCATTTGATCAGCATACAAAATAGCCTTGCCATGAAAATTCCTTGCCACACGGCCAATCGTCTGAATGAGAGAAGTTTCCGAACGCAAAAATCCTTCTTTATCGGCATCCAGAATAGCCACTAAAGACACTTCGGGTAAATCTAAGCCTTCTCTCAATAAATTAATACCAACCAAAACATCAAAACGACCTAGGCGCAAATCACGAATAATTTCTACTCGCTCTATCGTATCAATGTCTGAATGCAAATAACGCACGCGTACTGCATGCTCTTCGAGGTATTCAGTTAAATCTTCCGCCAAACGCTTAGTTAACGTGGTTACCAATACACGCTCATGGACTTGCACTCTCTTATGAATTTCAGAAAGCAGATCATCGACCTGAGTACCTGCCTTGCGGATTTCCACCTCAGGATCTAATAACCCTGTAGGACGAACCACTTGCTCCACTGTAGCCTGGGTATGTTGATGCTCATAAGTGCTCGGTGTTGCGGAAACAAAAATCATTTGCGGCGCCCGGGCCTCAAATTCATCAAAGCGCATCGGCCGATTATCCAAAGCAGAAGGCAAGCGAAATCCATATTCCACTAAAGTCTCTTTGCGTGAGCGATCACCACGATACATCCCATTGAGTTGAGGGATAGTGACATGGGATTCATCAATCACGAGCAAGGCATCCTTGGGTAAATAATCAAATAAGGTTGGCGGTGCTTCGCCGGCAGCTCGACCGGACAGATAACGCGAATAATTTTCAATACCTGGGCAATAGCCCATCTCAGATAATAGCTCTAAATCATAGCGTGTTCGCTGTTCCAGGCGCTGTGCTTCTACTAATTTATTTTTTTGATAGAGTTCTTCTAAGCGTGATTTTAATTCTAATTTAATATGATCAATCGCACCGATAATAGTTTCTTTTGGTGTGACATAATGCGTCTTAGGATATATCGTCAGCATGGGAACTCGCCGCGATACTTCACCTGTCAAGGGATCAAAATAAGAGAGATTCTCGATGGTATCCTCAAACAATTCAATGCGTACTGCTTCCTTCTCTGATTCGGCGGGATAAACATCAATCACATCACCTCTGACTCGATAAGTAGCACGACTCAGATCAAAATCATTGCGCGTATATTGCAATTCAGCCAATCGTCTCACAATTTGCCGTTGATCAATCTTATCGCCACGATCCAGATGCATCATCATGCTTAGATAAGCACGGGGATCACCCAAACCATAAATCGCTGATACTGTCGCGACAATAATAACATCACGGCGCTCGAGCAAGGCCTTGGTCGCCGATAAGCGCATTTGCTCAATATGGTCGTTAATTGAAGCATCTTTAGCAATATAAGTATCTGAGGAAGGAACATAGGCTTCGGGTTGATAATAATCATAATAAGAAACGAAATATTCAATCGAATTCTTAGGGAAAAATTCTTTCATTTCCCCATATAATTGCGCAGCCAGGGTTTTATTCGGCGCCAAGATCATGGTTGGCTTTTCGACAGCCTGGATCACATTGGCAATGGTAAAGGTTTTACCCGAGCCGGTAACCCCCAACAGGGTTTGCGCTGTCAAGCCCTGTTGAATGCCTGCTATCAGCTTAGTAATAGCCTCAGGCTGATCTCCAGCCGGTTTAAAGTTGGATTGTAGATTAAAAGTCATAGTACCCTGCAATTAATAAAAACCGTCATTGCGAGAGTGTTTTTTGCGACAAAGCAATCCACGTGGATTGCTTCGTCGCAAAAAACACTCCTCGCAATGACAGCTGTTTAAGACGAAACTCCCAAAGACATCAAACGCTGATAACGTTGCTCCAATAATTTCTCGATCGAGATGGCTTGAACCTCACCCAAATAACGAATCAGGGCTTGTTTAATAGCAGTCGAGATAGCTTCATAGTTGCGATGCGCGCCCCCTAAGGGCTCGGGTATGATTTCATCAATCAAACCCAGCTGGAAAATTTTATCCGCTGTGAGCCCCATGGCTTCCGCAGCCAAGGGTGCTTTTTCCGCACTTTTCCAAAGAATAGAAGCGCAGCCTTCTGGTGAAATCACAGAGTAAACGGAATATTGTAGCATCAATACGCGATCACCTATACCAATGGCAAGAGCACCACCAGAACCGCCTTCACCAATAACAATACATAAAACGGGGGTTTTTAGTCGCGAGAGAATAAACAGATTACGCGCAATCGCTTCACTTTGATTATGCTTTTCTGCAGCAACCCCCGGATAAGCCCCCGGGGTATCAATAAAACAAATCAGCGGCAAATGGAATTTTTCCGCCATAATCATGAGACGTTGGGTTTTACGATAATCCTCAGGATTGGGCATGCCGAAATTACGTTCGATTTTTTCTTGGGTTTTACGGCCCTTCTCATGCCCCATGACTAAAACCGCTTGTCCATCCAGTCTAGCTAGGCCTGCCATGATAGAGTTGCCCTGTGAGTACATACGGTCTCCAAACAACTCATCAAATTCAGTAAATATAGAAGAAATATAATCAGTGGTATGTGGTCTTAAGGGGTGCCGGGCCAATTGGGTCACCTGCCAGGGCGTTAAACGCGAGAATACATCCTTGGTCAGTTGCTTGCATTTGGATTCCAAGCGTTGGATCTCATCATTAATATTAATATCCGCATCAGTGCCCACCATGCGAAGCTCTTGTATCTTCGCTTCCAACTCAGCAATGGGCTGCTCAAATTCAAGAAATTGACTCATCATACTTCTGTCGCCTTCAGATCAAAAATCAGGTATTTTACTCGATAGCCAGATAAAAAGTATAGGAAAGAGCATGTCGGCCGCCTTCATCCACCTGCGATTGCACACTGAATACTCAATCAGTGACGGACTTATTCAAATTCAACCGCTTATGGAGCAAGCAGCCAAGCTGGGATACCCCGCCGTAGGGATTACCGACCAAAGCAATCTCTTTGGTGCAGTCAAATTTTACCAAAATTCTTTACAAAATGGCATTAAACCCCTATTCGGGGCTGACCTCTGGCTACATCATGATAGCCAACCCAAGCAGCCTTTTCGCTTCACTACCCTGTGCCAAAATCAGACTGGCTTTAAAAACCTGCTTAAATTAATTTCCAAGAGTTTTTTAGAAGGACAGGCCGAAGGAAAACCTATCATTCAACGCTCCTGGCTCCAAGATCTAGGCCAGGGTTTAATTATCCTATCTGGCGCCCAGGAAGGTGATCTGGGACAAGCTCTACTCAACCATGATACGAAATTAATCCAGAGCACTCTGGATTTCTGGCTCCAAGAATTTCCCGATCGTTTTTATCTGGAGCTACGACGCACTGGTCGCCCCTCAGAAGAAGACTATATCCAAAAAGCAGTGGAACTTTCTGAACAGGCTGGCCTGCCCTTGGTGGCCACTAATGATGTTCGCTTTCTCTTTGCCGACGATTTCGAAGCCCATGAAGCCCGGGTTTGTATCCAAGAGGGTTATGTTTTAACTGACTCCAGAAGGCCTCGTCCCTATTCCGATCAGCAATATTTGCGTTCCCCTGAAGAAATGTGTCAATTATTTGCGGATATTCCTGATGCCTTGGAAAACACCATCGAAATTGCCAAACGTTGTAATGTTAACTTAACGTTAGGTAAATATTTTCTTCCGCATTGCAGCGTACCCGATAATTTAAGCACAGAAGAATATCTTTCCCAGGCTTCCAAACAGGGCTTAGAAACTCGCTTGTGCCAGTTATTTAAAGCCCATGATTCCAATTTCCACGAGCAAAGAAAAGCCTATGACCAGCGCTTGGAAAATGAGTTACAAGTTATCATTAAGATGGGTTTTGCCGGCTATTATCTCATTGTGGCGGATTTCACGCGTTGGGCCAAAGAAAATGGCGTCCCCGTGGGACCAGGTCGTGGTTCAGGCCCAGGCTCCCTGGTTGCCTATGCTCTTAAAATCACAGACATTGACCCGCTCAGTTATGATTTGCTCTTTGAACGTTTTCTCAATCCTGAGCGTGTCTCCCTCCCTGACTTTGATATCGACTTCTGCATGGACGGTCGTGATCGCGTCATTGACTATGTGATGCAACATCATGGTCGCGAGAGTGTGGCCCAAATCATCACCTATGGCACCATGGCCGCCAAAGCGGTGGTGCGCGATGTGGGTCGGGTTTTAGGCATGCCCTATGGGGCCGTAGATAAAATTGCTAAATTAATTCCTTTTGAAATAGGTATCACCCTGGATCAAGCTCTAGAACAAGAACCTCTGCTCAAAGAACGTTACAGCCAAGAGGAAGAAGTTCGCAACCTTATCGACTTAGCAAAAAAACTAGAAGGCCTGACCCGTAATGCAGGTAAGCATGCCGGTGGCATTGTCATCGCTCCCGGTAAATTAACCGATTTTGCACCGATCTATTGTGAACCCAATGAATCCCAACATGTCGTGACTCAATTTGACAAAGACGATGTAGAAGCCGTCGGCCTGGTGAAATTCGATTTTTTAGGTTTAAAAACCCTGACCATCATGGACCATGCTTTACGTGTCATTAATGCCGAGCGTCAAAAAAAGCAGGACGCGCCGATTGATCTCAACACCCTGCCCATGAGTGATGAAAAAACTTTTGCCTTATTTAAGGCCTGCGATACCAGCGCCATCTTCCAGCTAGAATCTCGCGGTATGCAAGATTTGGTGAAACGTTTACAACCCGATTGTTTTGAAGATTTAATTGCCTTAGTCGCCCTCTTTCGTCCTGGCCCGCTGCAATCTGGTATGGTCGATGACTTTATCAATCGTAAGCATGGACGAGCTGCCGTGATTTATCCTCATCCCCAACTGGAGCCTGTATTGCGTCCCACTTATGGTGTCATTCTTTATCAAGAGCAGGTCATGCAAATTGCCCAGGTCTTGGCTGGCTACTCTCTGGGCGCCGCTGACTTATTGCGACGCGCCATGGGTAAGAAAAAACCTGAAGAAATGGCCAAGCAACGTGAAACCTTCTGTCAGGGTGCAGAAAAAAATGGCGTTGACCCTAAAGTCGCTACGCATATCTTTGACCTCATGGAAAAATTCGCCGGCTATGGCTTTAATAAATCTCACTCGGCTTCCTATGCTTTAATTTCCTATCAAACCGCCTGGCTCAAGGCCCACTATCCTGCTGCTTTCATGGCCGCTGTACTGTCTTCTGAAATGGCTAATACAGATAAGGTTGTTGTCTATCTAGAGGAATGCAAAGTGCTGCATCTTGAGGTAACCCTACCGGATATCAATCAAGGAAACTATGGTTTCACGGTGCTAGATGAAAAGCATCTTTCCTATGGCTTGGGTGCCATCAAAGGGGCAGGTGAAGCCGCTATTGAAGCTATTGTTGCCACTCGTCAAGAAAAAGGCGAATTCAAAGATATTTTCGATTTTTGCGAACGCATCGATGGACTCAAAGTGAATCGCCGCACCATCGAAGCCCTGATTAAAGCTGGAGCTTTTGATCGTATCGGCCCGCATCGCGCCAGTCTATTTGCTAGTTTAAACGCTGCCCTGCAACAGGCAGAACAAATTTCGACTTCTCGCACCCAAGGCCAAAAAGATTTATTTGCTAAATTGACTGTGCCCACTTATGAGCGCCATTATATTGAAGCGCCACCCTGGAGTGAGCAAGAAGCCCTGCAAGGTGAAAAGGAAACTCTAGGATTTTATTTTTCCGGCCACCCCATTCATCAATTGATACCCGAGCTTAAACAAATCACTTCCTGCCGCATTGCAGAAGCACATCCTCATCTGGCTCAACCCGTCATTCTAGCCGGCATCATTACCCAAATTCGCACCTTACAAACCAAGCGCGGCGATCGCATGGCCATTGTCACCATCGACGATGAGTCCAGCACCTTTGATATCACTTGTTTTAGTGACATTTTTGAAAAAAATCGCCACTTGCTAATCGTAGATCAACTCCTCCTGGCTAGCGGTGAAATTAGTATGGATAATTTTACTAACCGCTATCGCATGTTGGTGCGCGAACTTTTTTCGATCGATGAAATGCGCAAGCGCAAGGCTAAATGCCTAGAACTCCGTTTGAGTGAATCCCAAGAAAGCTTACTAGAAAAACTAGCGACTCTTTTGGCACCCTATCGTGGCGGTAACTGCCCTCTAGTGATCCATTACACACACCAACAAAACGCCGCCAAAATTATTCCGGATGCTTCTTGGCGGGTCACGCTGTCTGATAAATTGCTGCAAATTTTGCGGGAGAATTTGAGCAAGGAAGGGGTGGTGGTGTGTTACTAAGTAGCCAGCTTACAGAGGAAATGTTGCTAGAAACAAATTTTTTTCATATAATAAGTATCCTGCATTTTCAATCAAAAAGGGAGGCCTTATGAATTCCGGAAATAAAACTCTATTAGAAACCGATGTCATTGCAGTTATTTATACTGAATATTTAAAGAATATTACAGCTATTTTTAAGGGCCTGCATAGCAAAGAAATAAAAGAACAACTAGAAGAACAAAACGAGGATTGGCATGAGCTCCTTAGTAAATACGTACCTAACGGTCATTATCTCCATTGGCGCATCGATGAAAGGTTGCAAGCTCAAAGTGACTATCCTGACTTAATGTTAATTGATTTTTTTATTGACCATTATTATCTACCTAATGGAGTTCGTATTCCAGAATCGTATTATCTTCCTCGGATTTATTTCTTGTCTTTTAAAAAGACACAAGCTTGCTTTGATAGAGAGGATACTTATGTAAAAAACTGCATAAAAACCATTCAATTGTATTTTATTAATGATGCCTTGAAGAACGTGGTGTTTGATAATACCGGTCGGAATTGGGATTCTCTTTCAGTAAACGATTTTTTAAAGAAAATAGCCTCTTTGGAAGAGGAGAATAAAAGTTCGGTTATAATGAAAATACAAAAAATGATGCAAGAGCGTTTAGAAGTACAATTAAAATATATGAAAGAATTTGAGTCATGGAAAGAATATACGGAGAATGTCAAATTTATAACAGAACCTATTGAACAAGCCATAAATGATTATTTAAAAAATCACGATTTTGATGCATTTTTTGATGTGATTGAAAAACTAAAACAAAATGAAATGGCTCAAGCGTGGTTATCAAAAGAGGGTGAACAACTAAAGCCATTAAAGGCAGACGAACCTCATAAGGCAGTTGAATATCGTATACATCAGAATATTCATCAGTTACTGAAAATCCTACAAGATGAGAAGGCACGGAGAGAAAGCTTGCGATGTATTTTAGAAAAAAGAGGATCTTCGGATCAGTTAGGAATGAGTATTGTAAAAGCAAGCACTTCAAAACAGGTGCTTGGGATTGACAGAGAAGCAAAAGAGCCAGAAGCTGTTGAAGAGAAAAAAGATATCACCAATAGTGTGAAGCAAAACCACGAGTCAAATATGGTTAAAACTGAAAAGGTGACACCGAGCACCAAGGATGAGGTAGTTCATGCTGATGTTAGCTCAACCCCCCATGTCACAAGTAGTCTTCGGGGTGCTGGCAATTTAGCTTTACTTGCTGATAATAGAAAACAGCAGACTCCAGAGAATATAAAATCTGACTTGAGTACCACGAAAACACTTGGTATGTAACTGAGTTTTTGTCATAAGAGGTGTACCGTATAACACAGCAGTTAGAAAAACAACAAGCAGAGCAGGAATTTAAAAATTGGAGTACTGAACTACAATCCATCACCACTGATATTAATCTTAGCATTGATCCTACCAGTGAAGCAGGTATTAAAATAGCTAAAAAGCTCATGGATCATGGCCACCTTAGAAAATGCACTCTAAATATACTAGCACGAATCAGTCAAAAGGATGATTCAGCAGTTCGCCAAGCCTGGGATCCCCTGCTGCAAGAAATGTATGATAATGCGCAAATACCGAAAATTGATTTATACCGATTATTGCTAACTGATCCAGAAATAAATGAAAAAGCAAAAAAATGGCTAAAAGATTCGAAATCCTATGGATAAAAAATTGCGCATATGGGTTGATGCTGATGCCTGTCCAAAGGTCATAAAAGAAATTTTATTTCGAGCAGCTAATCGAAAAAAAATAAACCTGGTATTGGTAGCTAATCAGCTCATTTTTACTCCTCCATCTGCTTATATCAAAGCCGTTCAGACACCTGCTGGATTTGACGTTGCCGATAACTATATTATTCGCTATGTTGAGCTCGGTGATTTGGTTGTCACAGCCGATATTCCGTTGGCAGACGCAGTGGTTCAAAAAGAAGGCTTCGCCCTGAATCCTCGAGGTGAGTTTTATTCAGCCAATAACATCAAGCAACGTTTATCGATAAGAAATTTTAGCATGGAGCTAAGAAATAGCGGTCTGATAACCGGAGGGCCCGCTGAATTGAATAAAAAAGACATTTTGCTATTTGCAAATGCTTTAGATCGTTTTCTGGCTAATCATTAGGGCTATCATTAACATCTTCCCCGTCCATACGCTGAAGTAAAGTTGCAGCCGAAGTGAACTGGATCCTTTTGCCGGCATCCGTGCGATCAAAGCGCTTGGATAAAAAGGTGTGATAGCGGCTGTTAAATTTCTGCGCGCGCGCATCGGACATAATAATCCCCGCCTGAATAGCAAGCTTATAAACAACCATTTCCCAGGCACCTATATCGTTTTCGTCGTTACTACTGGGAAACTTGGCAATCCACGGATGATTTTCTTCATCGGTGACGCTAGCCTTTGGACGGGCTCCACCGAGAGATCCGCCAGGTGCAATCGCATATTCTCTCCGATACCGGCAAGGATACGCTGTAATGAGGGTAAGGCTATTAATTTTCTTCTTGACATAATGGTCAATAAACGAATCAATTAATTGTAAAAATGATACTTATATTAACCATTATAACAATAATTCCAACACTAGGGCGTGCCGTCAATTACCCCTCACGCCCGTCGTCCCGCGGCTTGCCCGCGGGATCCAGCTAGATGCTGATTTCTTTATATAGATCTCGCCATTCAGGATTGAGCCCTTCAATTAAATTTAATTGCCATTCCCAACACCAATTTTTGAGTCGTTTTTTAAATATCCAAAGCACTCCGTTGATAAAAACTCTATTATCTTTTGCAGTGACTCCTACATGCCCTTTTCGCCCAGGAGGAAAGCTTTTGATTTTTTCAACTTGTTGCGTAAATCATTTTTCACACAAAACCGTCATTGTGAGGAGTGTTTTTTGCAACGAAGCAATCTAGTATGCTTAAAAACTGGATTGCTTCGTTGCAATGACAACTGCGGTCACATCAGCAGCAACGCAGCAACCGGCCCAAACGAACGGCGATGCCAATGACAGGGACCATGGGTATTGAGAGCCGTTAAATGCGCTTCCGTGGGATAGCCCTTATGTTTGGCAAAACCATATTGGGGAAATTGCACATGCAAGATTTGCATTTCGCGGTCGCGAGTCACCTTGGCAAGGATGGATGCAGCACTGATCGCTGGCTCAAGCTGATCTCCACTCACAATCGCCTTGGTCTCACAAGCCAATTCCGGACAACGATTACCATCAATCAAAGCTAAATCCGGCGTAATTTGCAAGGCAGCAACAGCACGCTGCATGGCGAGCAATGAAGCTTGTAAGATATTTATCTGGTCAATTTCTTCTACGGTGGCCTGACCAATGGCCCAGGCTAAAGCTTGCTCCTGAATTTGTTGGAATAAGTATTCTCTTTTCTTTTCTGTTAGCTGCTTAGAATCCTTTAATCCTGGAATAGGTTTTGCGGGATTTAAAATAACTGCCGCAGCAACTACTGGACCTGCTAAAGGTCCTCTACCGGCTTCGTCTACACCGGCAACGATTTGATTATTTTTTTTGTTAATTAGCATGGTTTCGTCCTTGATTAAGATTCTACTGTTCATCCGTCATTGCGAGGAGCGTTTTTTGCGACGAAGCAATCCACATGGATTGCTTCGTCGCAAAAAACGCTCCTCGCAACGACGGCTCTTTATATCGGGCTCCCCTGACAAGTCACTAAATCCAAAATCGCCCTGGCCGCTTGATAATCGGCATTTTGTGAGAGTTCACTATGGATATTCGTAAATTTATCCTGTAAGCGTGCTGTTTTCTCAGGATCATCTAAATATTCCAATAATAAATCTGCTATCACTTTCGGCTTGACTGCGGATTGAATCAATTCGGGTACAATGGCTTCACGGGCCAATAAATTAGGCAAGCCAATAAAAGGGGTTTTGACCAAGAGCTTGGCCAGAAAAAAATTAAAAGGTGCTGTACGATAAGCAATAACCATGGGATTCTTTAACAACATCGATTCTAAAGTGGCGGTTCCCGAAGTAACCAGAATAGCGTCCGCAGCAGCCATCACTTCGTGGGAGCGTTTCAGAAAAAATTTCAAAGGCAGTTGGGGCGCAAAGGCTTGATGCAATTCTCGCCATTCACGATCTCTTTCTGCATTAATCGAGGAAGTAATAAAACACAATTCCGGCTTTTGACGCTGGCAGATTAAAGCCGCTTTCAAAAAAACTTTTCCTAAATGCCGCAATTCTTGCTTACGGCTACCGGGCAATAAAGCCAGATACTGTTGATCTTTTTCTAGACCTAGGCCTTCTCGTGTCGCTATTTTATTGACACGCATAGAAATCTTATCAGCCAAAGGATGGCCCACAAATTTAACAGGAATCTGATGCTTTTTATAAAATTCTGCCTCAAAGGGAAGCAGAGTCAGCATCAAATCAACAGCACGGGCAATTTTGTGAACACGATATTGTCGCCACGCCCAGACTGAGGGGCTGACATAATGCACGGTACGAATACCTTGCTGATGTAATTTTAATTCTAATCCCAGGTTAAAATCTGGCGAATCAATACCGATAAAAACATCAGGTTTTTGCTTAACGAAATAACGATAAAGTTCGCGACGAATTTTTACCAAGCGGGGCAAACGTCGCAAGGGATCTAAGAGGCCCATCACTGAAAGCTCTTCTAAATCATAGAAGGACTCAAAACCAGCTTGGATCATGGCTGCGCCACCAATGCCGCTCAGCCGGATATCGGGATACAGGCGACGCAAAGCCTGAATCAGGCCTGCGCCTAATAAATCACCCGATGCCTCTCCTGCTACAATGCCTATATTTAACATGAAGAATTTTAAATCTATTTATCTCACGATTCCTGAACTGGATGCTTCAATAAACTCAATGAGCTGATTGATCTCGATGCAATCTTGCGTCATTCGTCTGAGTTCTTCCATGGCCTGCTTTACCGTCAAGCCCTTACGATAAATTGTTTTATACGCGCGCTTGAGATAAATCAGCATGTCCTCAGTAAAACCATGGCGTTTCAAGCCTACGGTATTCAAGCCATAGGGTTTGGCATAGTTTCCAGAAACCTTGACGAAAGGCGGAACATCCTTAACAACCATGGAAGCCCCCGTGGTGAAACTATAAGCACCCAGGCGACAAAATTGAAATACACCGACATAACCCCCAAGATTGGCAAAGTCATCAACTTGGACATGGCCTGCCAAGGAAGAGCTATTAGCAAATATAGTGTTATTGCCGACTTCACAATCATGAGCAATATGCACATAGGCCATTAAAAGATTATTATTGCCGATCCGAGTCACCCCTGTTCCCTGAGTGGTGCCACGATTCAAGGTGCAAAACTCCCGAATCACGTTATTGTCACCCATTTCAAGCGTGGTTGGCTCACCGCGGTATTTTTTGTCTTGGGGGCTTTCTCCGACTGAGGAAAATTGAAAAATCTTATTATTCTTTCCAATTTTACTCGGCCCTTGAATAACCACATGAGGACCTATCCAAGTCCCATCACCAATTTCGACATTTTCTCCGATAATCGTCCACGGTCCAATTGTTACATCCTTCCCAATCCGTGCTGATGGATGGATGATAGCAGTTTCATGTATCACAATATCACCCTCTCTGTACACTTAAGACTTCAGCAGAGCAAGCCAACTCATTATCAACATATGCTCTACCCTCAATAACCCAAATGCCCCGCTTGGAGCGAATAAAAACAACTTCGATGCGCAATTGATCCCCAGGCTCAACCATGCGACGAAAGCGTGCATTATCAATGCCTGCCAATAGGAATAAAGTACCTCCCTCACTGGGAAGCTGCCCCAGGGATTTATAGGCCAATACAGCACCTGCCTGAGCCATGGCCTCTAAAATCAGCACACCTGGCATCACTGGCTGCTGAGGAAAATGGCCTGTAAAAAAAGCCTCATTAATGGTTACATTTTTAATGGCAACTAAGGAATGGCCTTCTTTGTATTCAACAATGCGGTCAATTAATAAAAAAGGATAACGATGAGGAAGATGCTTAAATATTTCATTGATATCCAACACAGGTTTCATGATGAGGTATCCCCCATAAACTTCTCCAAAGCTTCCTCTAAGGATTTGATGCGCTCCACCAAGCGACCCAGCTGATGGACACGAGCACTGTGCTTACGCCATTCTTGATTAGTGACTAGGCCTCCAACCCCGGAAGAGTAAATACCCGGCTCACGAATTGACTTAGTCACCGCCGTCATACCCGTAACCGCAACATTATCAGCAATGATGGTATGACCACCCACTCCAGCGCCACCGCCAATCATACAATGTTTACCGATAATAGCGCTACCAGCGATTCCTACGCAGCCCGCAATAGCAGTATGTTCACCAATCCGCACATTGTGACCTACTTGAATCAAGTTATCGAGCTTGGCACCGTTTTCAATAACAGTATCTTCAATAGCGCCGCGATCAATCGCGCAGTTGGAACCAATTTCGACATCATCTCCAATCAATACACGCCCAATTTGAGGCACCTTATGCCAAACCCCCTGGTGTTTGGAAAAACCAAAACCATCACTGCCGATTACTGTACCACTAGCGATAATGACGCGCTTACCAATAATAATCTGATGATAGAGCGTGACATTGGCATGCAGTTGAGTGTCCTCTCCCAGTTCGCAACTGTTACCAATCACGCACCCCGGAGCAATCACTACCCCTGCCCCAATTTTCACTTCATTACCTATCGAACAATGGGCACCGATGCTGGCACTAGGATCAATATGCGTATTTTGGCCAATGGCAACGCTGGGATGAATACCCGTTTGTGGCTTGGATTTCTTCTCAAAGCGCTTAGCAATTTGGGCATAAATAAAATAGGGATTCTTACTAATGATAGCATTGACTATGCAGGATTTAGCATCTTCAGGAGACAAAACCACCGCTGAAGCCTGCGTCACCGGCAAATATTTGCGGTAAAGCGGATTACTCAAAAAGGCAAGCTCTCCCGATTGTGCTTGATTTAAGGTGGCAACACCTTGAATCCGGCAATCTGGATCACCCTGAATAATAACATCCAATCCTTGGGTAAGTTCAGTTAAAGTATAAGACATAGAGATCATAAAATATCACTTCCACCTCCGCATTTGATTGCGGAGATGGAAAAGCGACATTTTACTTCTTGGTATTAAACTGATCGCTGACTTGCTTGGTGATATCTGTGCTGTCAGGAGCATAGACCACAGCTTGGGCATCCAGAACAAGATTGTAACTGTTCTTTTTAGCAATGCCAGAAACAATACCATTTAAGTCGCTTAATAAGCCTTGCATAATATTGTTTTGTTCTTTGTTCAGATCTTGCTGATAAGATACCACTTGCTTCACCAAGGTAGCTCTGTCAGATTCCACTTTCTTCTGTAGACTGTCTCTTTCTTTTTGAGCCATGGTAGCTGAATCTTTCTTCAGCTTGTCCACTTCATCTTGCAAGCTCTTTTGCTGATCACTTAATTTCTGCTGACGTGGTTTGAATTGATCTTCCAGTTTTTTGCTCAAATCAGATACACGAGCGGACTGTTGTAAAATTTGCTGCACATTGACAACGGCGATCTTTAATGAGGATGCAGGAGTAGCAGCAACATCAGCAGCCAGGGCTGAGTGCATTGAAAATGCGCCCAAAACAATGGAACCAAGCAAAGCAACGATTTTACGTTTCATAACATTCTCCAGTTAATTGTTTATAAATCCTTAATTAAACTAACAGCCCTTAAAACCAGTTGAGCAGGCTATAACCACTCAAGCAAGGAATGATTTTACCCTAAATTTGCTCCGAGAGAAAACTGAAATCTCTGATCTTTATCGCCCGGCTGATTGTTTAAAGGTTTAGCATAGCTAAACCCGATAGCAAAACCCATCGGTGCCAACCAATCGGCTTCCAGACCGGTGGAAAAACGTAAGGGGCCAGAGCCTGTACTCAAACCGCTATATTTGCGGTTATTTAAGCCATTATACACGTTACCTGTGTCTAAAAAGGCCAGGGTACGTAAAGAATCTGTTACATGATTAGGGATGACCAGTCCTAAACCGCCCACTGTTAAAAGGTTACCACCAAAGGGATTATCATTTGAATCACGGGGCCCCAAGGTATTACCCTCAAAACCGTGTACACTCTCAAAACCACCCGCATAGTAATTTCTAAAGAAAGGATAATGGTTAATCCCCTCTGAGCTGTTTCCATAGCCTATCAAGGCTCTGCCAGTCGCCACAAAGCCATGCGTTATAGGATAATAAGCCCTGCCCTCATAATTCAGCTGGTAATATTTTAAAGCACCGGTAGCAACAGGGGCGTATAGCTCTAAAAAGGCCTTATTGGAGGTTCCCATCGTTGGGAAAATAGCCTTATCACGACTATCACGGGTTAGCCCAGTACGAAGATGGAGCTGTTGATAATGGCGACCATGCACACTGGTAAAATCTGTGACCTGAGTAGAAGGCTGGGCAGTCAGGTGAATGATGGTATTTTCATAGCCAAAACCGAAATACAAGCGGCTCAGCACACCCTTTTCTTGGCCAATGGGAATACCATAGGTCACTGAAGCCCCTACATCATTAGAGGTATAAGCTTTAGCTAAATTAGCTCCTCCAGGATTGACTTTAGAATAATAGAAACTCACATCCCGGCTAATACCATCCAGCGTATAATAGGGGTCGCTATAGGCCAGACTATAACTTTTCTCATAACGGTTTTCGCTAAAATTAACACCAAGAGTGTTTCCTGTACCAAAGAAATTCTTTTGATTTAAGCCTAGACCAAAACCCAAGCGATCAGTCATAGAATAGCTTGCCGTAATAGAGGCTTGCGCAGAATTATCTTCTGTCACTTTATAATTCACATCGACTTGATTGTCAGTATCAGGAACCGGTTTAACGCTCATTTGCACATCTTTAATATAGGGCAGCAGCTTCAAACGGTGCTTGGTTTCTTCCAAACGTGTTGTGGATGCCCGCGCAGATTCAAATTGCACCACGTCACGGCGCAGAGCTTCATCATTGGTTCGATGATTATCACTAAAGGAAATATGGTGAATATAGACCCGTTTTCCAGGAATAATTTCAAACTTTAAAAAGACTTCTTTTTTGGCCTCATCTAGCTTGGGATCCACATTCACTGTGACAAACAGATAACCCTCATCACCATAGGCCTCAGTAATGGCCTTTTCACTGTCGATAACTTCTTGGCGAGAGAATACACTGCCTTTCTTAACGATCATTCTTTTTTCGATTTCCGAACGAGGAATGATCATTTGGCCACTGATATCATAGCCACTGACGTAGAAAGGTTGACCCTCATCGATGGTAATCACGACATAAATGGATTTACGGTCAGGCGAAATTTCTGCTTGCGCCGATTTGATATTCATCTTCAAATAACCATGATCCAGATAATAGCCGCGCAGCTTTTCCATGCTTTCTTCTAATTTTTGCTCTGAGTAGCGGTCTTCCTGAGTAAAAAAGGTAAATAAATTGGGCAAAGAGATCGTCAATTGCTTTTGCAAGGTCAGCTCACTAAAAGCATGATTACCAATAATATGCACCGCCCGAATTTTGGCAACCACCCCTTCAGAAATATTAATCTTCACTGAGATGCGATTATTAGATAGAGAGGTAACATCGACCATAATGCGCGCATTATAATAACCCAATTGATAGTATTGGTTTAACAAGCTCTGTTTGATGCGCTCCAACATGGCTGGATTGTAAATCCGACCTTCAGCAATCTCGACACTTTTCATGACGGTATCAAGACGCTCGGTGGAAATTGCTGAGTTTCCCGTTATCTTGAGGTAACCAATAACGGGCCTTTCCTTGACTTTAATAATCAGCGTATCACCTCGACGCGCTAGGGTAATGTGCTCAAAAAACCCTGTTTTATAAAGTTCCTTAATTACTTTGCCGGTTTGGTTAACACCCAGGCTTTGTCCCTTTTTCAAATGAATGTAATGATAAACGGTAGAAGGCGAAATTCTTTGCAAGCCTTGAATTTCAATGTTGCTAAACTGAAAAGCCGCTTGCGCCCACAAGGGAACAAGCAATAGAAAAAAAAGGATAGCTAAAATTACTTTCTTCATTTTCTTATAAATTCTCAAATGCCACTGAAACTCGCGGCAATTATCCAAGGTTTTTCCTAGATTGTAAATCACTTCTGCGTACACTACGGAATTGGTGGATTACGGTGCCTACACGCCTAATCCACCCTGCTCGCAGATAACAGAAAAGCGGGTATTAAGTTGTCATTCGGCTTAAAATAATGGCTCCCAGGGTAAAAATAGGGGCTGCGGCAGTTAAACTATCAATTCGATCCAGCAAGCCACCATGTCCCGGTAATAATTTTCCAGAATCCTTCAAGCCTTCGCTACGCTTGAACATGCTTTCAAAAAGATCACCTACAATTGAAAACACAACGGTAACCAAGGTTAAACTCAGAGTATAAGGCCAGAGTTCTAATGGCACATTGAACCAATATAAAGTAGCCAAGGTAATCAGCAAAGCGGTCACAATGCCACCAAAGGCACCTACCCAAGTCTTGCCTGGACTAACTTGTCGTGCCAAGGGCTTAGCTCCCCATTTACGACCAATAAAGTAAGCAGAGATATCAGCGCTCCAAACCAGGACAAACAAGTAGAACAAGAGATATTGTCCATGCAGATTTTCAATACGCATAAAGTTGATGCCAAACCAACTAGGGATCAATACGAACCAGCCAATGAGCGCTTGGAGAAACAGTGATTTTTTCCAAAATAGTGCTCGAGGATATAAAGCAATCAAAGCAATGGCCCCCAACCAAAAGAAAAAGACTACATAGAAAAAATAAATGCAGAAGGTAATGGGTACCGGAATAAAGAAAATAGTCTGCATAACCATCGCCGTTAAAACGACGTAAATCATCCGGTAAAGGATATGAGACATGCCCATCAACAGCGTCCATTCCCAGGAAGCCCAAAGGACAACTATTTCAGTAAAGATACAAAATACGGGCGGAGCTGCAAAAAAAAGAGTCCCTAAAAATGCAGCAATCAGAACAACAGCAGTCATCACGCGGTGTTTAAGCATAATAGCTCACTTCTTAATTGTTCACTGGTACAACCAAACCTTCTCTCACGACCAGCAAAAAATGCCAGCGCCTGGTCAAACATAGCCTCGTTAAAGTCTGGCCATAAGACCTCAGTAAAGTATAACTCTGTATAAGCCAAATCCCAGAGTAAAAAATTACTGATACGCTGTTCTCCGCTAGTACGGATAAAGAGATCTGGATGCGGTAAATCTCCTAAAGCAAGCTTAGTCCTAATTAACTCAGGAGTAACATCCGCGCTTGTCAAAGATCCTTTTTCAATCTCGCTTCCAATCTTCTTCATTGCCTGTGTGAGATCCCATTGTCCGCCATAATTAGCTGCGATCACCAGTTTTAACTTGCTATTACCAGCCGTATATTCCTGGGCCTTGGTAATTTGCGTTTGCAGCCTCTCACTAAAGCGGGAGATATCTCCAATTACTCTAAGCTGAATACCTTGTTCATGCAACTTTTGGATCTCATTTTCAAGCATATTTAGAAAAAGATCTAGAAGATAACTGACTTCATAATTAGGACGGCGCCAATTTTCGCTACTAAAGGCAAATAGTGTCAAAATTTCAACACCACGTTCCATGGCTCGCTTAACAATATTGTGCAAAACATCAACACCAGCACGATGGCCAGCAACCCGGGGGAGGAAGCGCTTACGCGCCCAACGACCATTACCATCCATAATGATCGCTATATGGCGGGGTAATAATGATGGAAGCTTGCCAGACTCAGAAAAATTAGTCATCGATGCAATTTAAACCGCCATTAAATCAGCTTCTTTTGTATTCAGCAATTGATCAACTTCGGCGATAAATTTATCGGTTAATTTCTGTATTTGATCGCTTAACCTTCTTTCATCATCCTCAGTAATTTCCTTGGCTTTCAGAAGATCCTTTACTTCTGTATTGGAATCTCGACGAATATTTCGAATACTGACACGAGCAGATTCCGCTTCAGTGCGAACCACTCGGGTCAATTCCTTACGTCTCTCTTCATTTAAAGGCGGCATAGGAACACGGACTAGATCACCTGAGGTCACCGGATTCAAGCCTAAACCTGCGTTTAAGATAGCCTTTTCAATGGTAGGAATCATTTTCTTGTCCCAGGGAGAAATGACTAAGGTACGTGCATCACCAACATTGACATTCGCAACTTGGTTCAAGGGAGTTTCATTGCCATAGTACTCAATGCGAATACTCTCTAAAATGCTCGGATGGGCGCGGCCCGTGCGCAATTTAGACATTTCCTGTTTGAAAGAATCAATACATTTATGCATGCGCTGTTCAGCATCTTTAACAATCTTTTGAGACATTTCATTCTCTCCTGTATGCTACGTTTTGTCATTCCCGCGAAAGCGGGAATGACTAATGTTCCTTTAATTATTATCGATTAAGGTCCCTATGTTTTCGCCTAGAACAATTTTTTGCAGACCACCTTGCTTATTCATATTAAACACGCGGATCGGTAGATTCCCTTCGCGGCACAGTAAGATAGCGGTCAGATCCATCACACCTAAACGTTTTTCCAAAACCTCATCATAACTTAAATGTGAATAACGCTTAGCTTCAGGATTTTTGATGGGGTCGTCGGAACAAACAGCATCTACTTTGGTCGCTTTAATCACTATATCAGCAGCAATTTCTAAGCCACGTAAAGCGGCTGCGGAATCCGTGGTCACTAGGGGATTTCCTGTACCACCAGCCAGAATAACTACCTTTCCCTGTATTAACCGATCACGAGCCAAAATATGGTCATAGGTTTCAGACATGCCAGGAATAGCGAAAGCTGTCATCAAGCTGACATTAATCTGCTTTTTATTTAAAGCATCTCGCAAAGCCAGGCCATTCACGACGGTAGCTAACATACCCATTTGATCTGCTGCGACACGATCAATGCCAGAAACGCATAAGTCCGTGCCGCGAATCAAATTTCCGCCACCAACCACCAGGGCCACCTGGACGCCCAGGTTGGTCACACTGGCAATCTCCTGACCGATGCGCGTCAATCTGCCAGCATCAATACCGAATAAATTATCACCTTGTAAAGCTTCACCGCTTAACTTTAATAAAATTCGCCGATATTTAGGCTGAACAGCTTGTGGTTCCATATCTTAGTTTCCTTGGACTTGTGCCATCACCGCCTGAGCAAAATCTTCCTCTTCTTTCTCAATACCTTCGCCCACTTCAAAGCGATGGAAAGCAAGAACCTTGGCTCTATTTTTCGCAAGCAAATCACCCACTGTTTGATCAGGATCTTTCACAAAGGGCTGACCCACCAGGCTGACTTCGTTTAAGAAGTTCTTGAGCTTGCCGGCCACCATTTTTTCAATGATCTCTTTAGGTTTACCGCTGTTAGCCGCTTGTACAGCGTAAATTTCTTTTTCTTTTTCGACAACTTCCGCTGAAACATTTTCAGGGGCAATCACTAAAGGTCTACTAGCAGCAATATGCATAGCGAGATCTTTAGCTAATTCTTTGTTGTCAATATCCAACTCTACGATAACACCAATACGCTCGCCGTGACGGTAAATACCCACCGTCTGTGTTGAAGGATTAGATAAGGGCGCTGAAAACACGAGACGACGAATTAAAACATTTTCGCCTACTTTGCTAATCAAGGCCTGCCGTGCTTCTTCCACAGTTTGCCCGCCATAGGTACTCAAAGATAAAGCGTGCAAGGCCTGAAGATCACTGGCCTTCTTCTCCCAGGCTGCTTGAGCAACGGCCTTGGCAAAGGCCACAAAACTTTCATCGCGGCCCACAAAGTCAGTCTCACTGTTTACTTCGATCAACATAGCTTGCTTTTGGTCAGCATCCATCATCACCAGAACAATACCCTCAGCGGCTATGCGACCAGCACGTTTGGCCGCTTTGGCCACGCCTGATTTGCGCAATTCTTCTTCTGCCAATTCAATATCACCTTTGGCAGCCTGAAGCGCTTTCTTGCATTCCATCATGGGAGCATTGGTTTTTTCACGCAACTTTTTTACTAAAGCCGCACTAATCTCTGACATAACACACCCTCTCTATGTTAGGCCTGATAGGCATCGCCTTCATCAGACTCCGGTTGTTCCGCACCTAATTTTAATTCTTGATCGACTTCAAGAAATTCTTCTTCTACTTCTTCAGTCACATCGGTGGTGATGCCGGCACGTGCTTCCAGGATAGTATCAGCAACGCAGCGAGCATAAAGACGAATGGCCCGACTGGCATCATCATTACCGGGAACAACATAACTAATGCCTTCAGTACTATTGTTGGTATCCACAATACCGATGACAGGAATACTAAGACGATTGGCTTCGCGGACCACAATATTTTCATGTCCCACATCCACCACGAACAAGACATCTGGCAGCCCACCCATGTTCTTGATACCGCCCAAGCTATTCATCAGCTTGGCTTTTTCACGAGTCAATTGCAGAATTTCTTTTTTGGTTAATTTACCAAAGTTACCTTTATCAAACATGAGTTCCAATTCTTTCAAGCGTTTGATCGATTGGCGAATGGTTTTGTAGTTCGTTAACATACCGCCCAACCAACGACGATTGACGAAAGGCATGTGGCAACGCTCGGCTTCTTCACGAATAATTTCCTGGGCTGCATGCTTGGTGCCTACAAAAAGGATCTTGCCTTTCTTAGCAGCAACGCTACCAATAAAGTTTAAAGCATCTTGGAACATCGGCAGAGAATGTTCTAAATTAATAATATGAACCTTATTACGGATACCATAAATATAGGTCGCCATTTTGGGGTTCCAATAACGGGTTTGGTGTCCAAAGTGTACACCAGCTTCAAGCATTTCACGCATAGTAACAGCTGACATAAATAAACTCCTATTAGGGTTAAGCCTCCAGATATCCCAGCCGCCAACCCCCTGTCTTTTGAAAGAAGGCACCCAGCGGTTAGTTGCAATACCTGTGTGACTGTATTAATTAAGTTGCTAAAATAAGCATGCCTTTATACCATAGATGGTCGCCTTCAAACAACACTGAAAAATAATAAGGTAGCTATGTCAGAAATTACGATTAAATCCCCCGAAGAAATTGAAAAAATGCGGGTGGCGGGACGCTTGGCTGCAGAAGTTCTGGATATGATAGGCCCCCAGGTCAAAGAGGGGGTTACTACGGATGAATTGAACCAAATTTGCCATGATTATATTACTCAGGTTCAAAAGGCTATACCCGCCCCGCTTAACTATAATGGCTTTCCCAAATCCATTTGTACCTCGGTTAACCACCAAGTTTGTCATGGTATTCCTGGCCCCAAAAAATTAAAGGCTGGTGATATTATTAATATCGATATCACAGTAATTCATGATAACTATCATGGAGATACCAGCAAAATGTTTATGGTCGGCAAGTCTAGTATTCTCGCCGAACGCCTAGTACGGGTTACTCAAGAATGTCTTTATCTGGGCATTAAACAGGTACGCCCTGGCATTCATTTTGGAGATATCGGCTCCGCTATTCAAAAGCACGCCGAAGCCCAGCACTTTTCCATTGTTCGGGAGTATTGTGGTCATGGAATAGGCAGAATCTTCCATGAACCTCCCAATGTCCTGCACTATGGGGTACCCGGTACAGGGGAAATGTTAAAACCCGGCATGATTTTCACTATCGAACCCATGGTGAATGCTGGAAAACGACAGGTCAAACTTTTACCAGATGGCTGGACAGTTGTGACCAAGGACCATAGCCTTTCTGCTCAATGGGAACACACTATCCTGGTGACAGAAACTGGCTATGAAGTATTGACCAAACGCCAAGAGGAAGATATTTAATATGACCATTACTAATCATAAGGATAAAACCACTATGACCTTTGAATTACCCAAATTACCTTACACCATGGATGCCCTGGCACCTTATATTTCTAAGGAAACGCTAGAATTTCATTATGGCAAGCATCATCAAGCCTATGTGAATAATCTTAATAATCTTGTTAAAGACACCGAATTTTCAACACTCTCTCTAGAAGAGATCATCATGAAATCCAGTGGCGGTATTTTCAATAATGCAGCGCAAGTCTGGAATCATACTTTTTATTGGCATTGCCTTTCTCCCAAGAGTACCGAACCCAGTGGAAAATTAGCCAACGCCATCAACAAGAAATTTGGCTCCTTAGAAGAATTCAAAAAACAATTTAGTCAAGCTGCTGCCACCGTGTTTGGTTCTGGCTGGGCTTGGTTGGTTAAAAATCCTCAAGGGGAATTGGAAATTGTCCAGACCAGCAATGCTGGTACACCCATGCAGCAAAACAAAAAGGCCTTGTTTACCTGCGATGTCTGGGAACATGCCTATTACATTGACTATCGCAATGCCCGCCCTACTTATATCGAGAATTTCTGGAAACTTGCTAATTGGGACTTCATGGCAGAGAATTTTGCTTAAGCACTTTGTCATTGCGAGGAGCGCTAGCGACGAAGCAATCTATGTGGATTGCTTCGTCGCTAGCGCTCCTCGCAATGACGGCTCGTCCTCTCACCTAGAGAGCAGGAAAACAATATACGGAGTCTAATCATGACCAGCGCCCTCGTTAGCATTCTAATTCCCAATTACAAAACCCCGGAATTAACCAAGCTCTGTCTGCGCTTAATACGCAAGCATACCGATCCCCAACTCGCCAAAGTGATTGTCGTTGATAATGACTCTCAAGATGAATCTCTATCCTATTTAAAACACCTGCCCTGGATTCATTTAATTGAAAGACCTCGTATCCCCAATGAACCACCCGTCATGTCACATGCTCGTGCTCTAGATTTAGCCCTGACCCAAGTTAATACGCCTTATGTGCTCTCTATTCACACAGACACTCTCATTAAGCATCCACAATGGTTAAGCTTTTTATTAAAGCAAATTGAAAATCACCCCACCGTGGCCGGCGTGGGATCCTGGAAATTGGAAGCTAAACCCTGGCATAAACGCCTGCTTAAACAACTTGAGCGTTTCATCCTTGAAAATTATCGCCACTTAACCAAGAACACTAAGCCCGTCGGGGAGGATTATCATTATCTGCGCAGTCACTGCGCCTTGTATCGCATGGATCTCATCAAAAAATATCAACTTAGTTTTGCCGACAGTGAACAAGTCGCCGGCAAGCTCATGCATAAAAAATTAGTGGACCTAGGCTATGAAATGAAATTCCTGCCCTCTGAAACCCTGGGGCAATATCTGGATCACATTAATCATGCCACCACTCTACTGAATCCTGAATTCAAGGACACCATCCGCCGCAACCGCAACACAGAATTGCGACGTATGGAGAAAAGATTGCAAGGCTTGGGGTCACGAGAGATTTTAGAGAATGGCGGGTTGGATTGTTAACCTATGAAACTAATCAGTTTAAACATTTGGGGTGGACATGTGCGTGAACCTTTGCAGAGGTTTATAAAAACCCACCAGGAAGTTGATATTTTCTGCTTGCAAGAAGTCTATCATCAGGCCAAAGAAATGATCACCATTGAAGATCGCGTTGTCAGTTTGAATATTTTTTCTGAGCTGCAAGCTTTACTGCCAAATCACATAGGATATTTCAGACCCGTTGTTGATGGCATCTATGGAATTGGCAGTTTTGTAAAAAAGAACCTTAAGGTCTTAGATGAGGGCGAGCACATCATTCATCACAATCCACAATACCCCGGTCGTGGTCCTTCGCATTCACGCATTTTACAATGGATCAAATGCTACGAGAAGGAGCAAACCTACACTATTATGAATGTTCACGGACTTTGGAACGGCCAGGGAAAAACAGACACCCCTGAGCGACTGGCTCAATCCCAAAAAATCATGGGATTCATGTCAAAGATTTCCGAGCCAAAGATTCTCTGCGGCGACTTTAATTTAAAACCAGATACTCAAAGCTTAAAAATGCTAAGTATAGAGATGAATAATCTCATTGACGCCTATCAAGTGACTTCAACCCGCACGCGCCTCTACCCTAAAGAAGAGCGCTTCGCGGATTATGTATTCACCTCCAAGGAAATCCCCGTCCATCACTTTGAAGTTCTCAAAGATGAAGTCTCCGATCATGCCCCCTTATTTGTGGAGTTTGGAGAAAAGGCTACAAAACCTGGAATCAGGGGAGATTTTAGAGAATAGTGGGTTGAATTGTTAACCGCGCTGAGCCTCAGGTATGCTAGAGCTTAGCTTTTGGACCAGCCTGTGGCTCTACATCTGATTCGATAGCCAATATAAATTTATCTTGATGCGAATCATAGACAGTGGAGAGTATTTTGTACGCAGCAATTAAACTGGATTTATCTCCTTTTTTAATAAAATCATTGGCCAGGTTAACTAAAACATTGTAAACAAGCGGTATCACATTATGTACTTGTCACTGGATTCCCGCTTTCGCGGGAATGACAGAAGTATGACCCCCTAAGGCAAACTCGCAAATAAATGAATTTGAAGATTCAAAGTAAATCCATACTTCATACAATATTCAGCAGCATACTCGTGATTGCGCTGGTTCTTTTGGAGATTGAGTAAATCAGGTTCCCAGAAACTCACCACTTCATTAATTTCTGAACGCTGCGCCATACTGAGCTCCTGACCTTGATCGCGCATGAATTTAGCACGCCGAGGTTCTCTCTTATAAATATTCATGGGGCTGATAAAAACAGGTTTGCCGGTTTGAGTAGCCCATTCATGCGCCCAGGCAGGTACTTCACTATAAGCTGAAAACTGAGCATCTTCGGGCGCAGACATTACAAATTTCAAACAATCCGCTCGCGCCAACATTTTAGAATTAGGCTCTAAGTATTTCACTGCCTGACCTGCTTTCTCCAAACACTTTGGACTCACCACCAATACGGTTTTTTCTGGTAGATCAGATAAGACTGAAACACCATTGGATTCAATTTGTGTATGAGAAAAATAAGGTTGCGTCATTTGCAAAAATGCCGATAGATTAGCTTGTAAACTCGGTTCGCCACCGGTGATGACTAAGATCATTTTTCGTGGAGAATCTTTTGCCCAAGCAGGGACAGAGAGATTTCTTTGCTTAAAGAAATCCTCAATAACCTGGGACATTTCTACTAGCAGCAATTCAAAGCTTCTCCATTCACCAGTATCAAAATAAGTATCGCAGAAGGAACAAGCTAAGTTGCATTTAGCTAAGCGGATAAAATAAGCCGGCTGACCGCGAAAAGGGCCTTCACCTTGGAGAGTAAAAAAACGGCTAGTGACCAGTAATTCCTGACTTTTTGCATCTTTAAAGAATGACTTGCCAACAATTTCATTGAGACCAAACATGAGATAATTTTCACTCCCTAAGCAAAGCCCAAGAATAAGGCCAAGACCCTGTTTATAGAAATCAGAAGAGTATCATCTAATTTTCCGATCCAACCCTCATCGCGCTCTTCATAGCCATGCTCTTTCTCATACCTAGACACCCCTTTCTTCTGTTATTCGTCTGATCAAAAATAAATTAATGGAATCAATATATAGTGAAATTGAAGTTGCATTAATGTTGTCGTCCCGCGGCTTGTCCGCGGGATCCATAAAATAAGCGACATCCATAATTCTGTCTCTGGATTCCGCGCCTTCGCGCGGAACGACAGCGCTTGAGGCCGATTTACGCAATGACATTTCTTTATTTACCCCATATTACCTCTCGGATCAAACGGCAGCTCCTTCGCCATTTGTTCATAGAGCGCACGTTGAGTATCATTTTGCGCGGGTGGTGTCATGATTTGCAAAATCACATATTGATCGCCGGTCTGAGTTTTAGCAGGCAAGCCACGTCCTTTTAACCGTAATTTTTGCCCGCCCTGTGAACCTGGCCCTAGTTTTAATTCGACTTTACCACCGAGAGTGGGCACAGCGACTTTAGCTCCAAGGGCAGCTTCCCAAGGGGTAATAGGCAAATTGAGATACACATCATGACCTTGCATGGTAAAATAAGGATGTTTTTCAATATTAATTTCGAGATACAAATCACCCCCATTGCTCCCCTGCCCAGACAAACGCAATTGCTGGCCTGATACTAGGCCCTTAGGAATATTGACTTTCAAAGTACGCAAACCATATTGCATCTGTCCACGCGCATTAACAGTAGGTACCTGCAATTGAATGGTTTTAGAACCTCCTTGATAGACTTCTTCCAAGCTAACAGTCATCTTGGCATGTTGGTCTTGGCCACGTCTAGGCTGTTCTTGAAAACCACCGCCAAATTGCTGATGATGGCGATGCTGAAATCCTCCCATGCCAGCGCCACGCGCTTGTTGACCAAATAACATCGAGAAAAAATCACTAAATCCACCTAGGTCATCCGCCCTACCGCCGGCAAAAGCATCTTCAAATCCGCCGTGCTGCCAACCTGGCGGTGGCCTAAAATCTTGGCCGCTTTTCCAATTTGCGCCCAGCTGATCATAGGCACCGCGTTTTTTGGGATCCTTGAGGACTTCATACGCTTCTTGAACTTCTTTAAAACGTTCTTCAGCCTGAGCTTCTTTGCTCACATCAGGATGATATTTGCGGGCTAATTTACGATAGCTGCGTTTGATTTCATCTTCAGAGGCATCTCGTTTAATACCTAGGATGGCATAATAATCTTTATATTCCATTATCAGGTAATCGTACGGTTAATACATCACATTTAGCGCCATGCAAAATGGCATTGGCCGTTGAGCCCAGCAATAAAGAAAGCCCATGGCGGCCATGGCTGCCACAAACAATTAAATCGGCTTTGATTTCATCCGCAATTTTAAGAATCTTGATTTTAGCAGGACCAATTTCAATCCATTGATGATCACGGGGGATATTCAATTTTTCACCGATGCGAGCCAGGGCTTCACGGGCTTCGCTGATAAGCTGCTCTTCAATATCTTCAATGCCTAGATAGGCATAACTATACCCGGGCAGAGGTTCTACCACATGAACCAAACTTAATTGCGCCCCAGTATAACCTCTCAAACTCTGAACTTTTTCCAGGATAAAACTGATTTCTTCATTGAGATCCGTTGTCAATAAAATATGTTTGTACATACGCCTTCTCCCTGCTAACCCTCATCTGCAATCGAGGAAATAACCTTGCCGTGTACCGCAAATACCAGTTTATTATTTCTGACCTCAACCTGGATAACATCACCTGGCATAAATTTGCTGGCCAGAATTTCTTGTGCGAGGGGATTTTCAATATATTGCTGAATAGCCCTTTTTAAAGGACGAGCCCCATAGATAGGATCATAACCCGTTGCTGCTAAATAATCCAATGCCGGATTGGTCACTTCTAGACCAAAATCCTTGTCTGCTAAACGTTGCTTTAAGCTTTGAATCTGAATCTTTGCTATAGATTTGATCTGTTTTTCATCTAGTGGATGGAATACAACTACTTCATCAATACGATTCAAGAATTCGGGACGGAAATGTTTAGCCACAATACTTAAAACTGCTTTTCTCATGACCGTATAGTCCTTACCCTCTTGAGAAAGCTCTTGGATCCGATCAGAACCCAGATTAGAGGTCATTACCACTACTGTATTGCGAAAATCGACTGTACGGCCCTGGGAATCGGTTAAACGGCCATCATCCAAGACTTGCAACAGAATATTAAAGACATCCGGATGGGCTTTTTCGACCTCATCAAACAGGATTACAGAATAAGGACGGCGCCGAACCAATTCAGTGAGATAGCCCCCCTCTTCGTAGCCGACATAGCCTGGTGGTGCACCCACTAAACGCGCAACCGCATGCTTTTCCATAAATTCAGACATATCAATGCGGATCATTGCTTCTTCGGTATCAAATAAGAAAGCCGCCAGGGCCTTGCATAGCTCGGTTTTACCCACCCCAGTGGGTCCTAAAAATAAGAATGAACCAATAGGCCGCTTGGGATCAGACAACCCTGCCCGTGAACGACGAATGGCATTACATACGGCGGTAACGGCCTGATCTTGATCGATAATACGCTGATGAAGCGCCTGCTCCATATGCAGCAATTTTTCCTTTTCACCTTCGAGCATTTTAGAAACAGGAATATGTGTCCACTTGGATACCACATCTGCCACTTCTTCTTCGGTAACTCTATTTCGCAATAAACGCGTTCCTTTTTTAGGCCCCTTCAAAGATTCTTCTAATTGTTTTTCCAATTCAGGAATACGGCCATATTGCAATTCCGCCATACGGCTTAAATCTGAAGCACGGCGAGCAGTCTCCAATTCCAAGCGGGCTTTTTCCAATTTAGTTTTTATTTCCTGTGAGGAGTGCAAGAAAGCTTTCTCTGCTTGCCACACTTTTTCCAAGGCTTGGCTTTCTTTTTCCAATTTACTCAATTCTTGTTCTAGTTTTTCTAATCGTTTCTTGGAAGCCTCATCGCTTTCCTTTTTCAGGGCTTCACGCTCAATCTTTAATTGAATAATCTTGCGATCAAATTTATCGAGCTCTTCCGGTTTGGAGTCAATTTCCATACGGATATTGCTAGCCGCTTCATCAATCAAATCAATCGCCTTGTCCGGCAAATTACGATCAGTGATATAGCGATGAGATAAGGTAGCCGCCGCCACAAAAGCAGAATCAGCAATTTCCACCCCATGATGTAATTCATAGCGCTCTTTCAGGCCACGCAGAATCGCAATGGTATCGGGAACTGAGGGCTCTTCCACCAAAACACGCTGAAAGCGTCTTTCTAAGGCAGCATCTTTTTCAATATATTTGCGATATTCATCCAGCGTGGTAGCGCCCACACAACGCAACTCTCCCCGCGCCAAAGCTGGCTTGAGCATGTTACCCGCATCCATGGAACCTTCCGCCTTGCCGGCGCCGACCACTGTATGAATTTCATCGATAAACAAAATAATTTGCCCGGCTTGCTTGGACAAATCTTTCAAAACCGCCTTGAGACGTTCTTCAAATTCACCCCGATATTTTGCACCGGCAATTAAAGCGCCCATATCCAGCGATAATAATCGTTTATTCTGCAGACCTTCAGGTACTTCGGCATTAACGATACGCTGCGCTAAACCCTCTACAATTGCGGTTTTACCCACACCCGGTTCGCCAATGAGCACAGGATTATTTTTCGTTCGACGCAGCAAGACTTGAATGGTACGACGAATTTCAGCATCACGCCCAATCACAGGATCCAATTTACCGCGCTCAGCCAAAGCGGTCAAATCAACAGTATATTTTTCCAAGGCTCTTCTTTGCTCTTCTGCATTGGGGTCTTTAACGCTTTGGCCGCCACGTTCTTCATTAATCGCCTTCTCTATAGCCTGAGCTGAAGCACCCGCCTTGCGTAACAAATCTCCCAAGGTCCCTGGATCGTCAACGATAGCTAACAAAAACAAATCGCTAGAAATATAGTCGTCCTTGCGCTTCTGGGCTAACTTATCCATGACATTAAAAATGCGGTTGAGTTCATTGGAAACATGAATCTCACCCGCCGTTCCTTCCACCCGAGGTAAACGGCTTAATGCAGCTTCTAATTGTGCCCGCAACCCTGGAAGTTTAACCTTGGCACTCGCTAGAATATGAGCAATTGAGCCACCCTCTTGGTCTAGCAGAGCCTTCATGACATGGATTGGCTCGATAAAGCCATTGTCTTGGCCAACAGCCAGGGATTGCGCATCTGAAAGGGCTGCTTGAAACTGGCTGGTCAATTTGTCCATCCGCATGGGTCTCTAGCCTCCGAGGTTATTGATATTACTTTAACATGGGGGCGGGGAAGGGAGATATCAAGATACGTTCGTCCTGAGTAGACCCGCTAGGGCTGTATCGAAGGATGAACGATTATATTAAATCTGCAATCAAATGAGCTTTCTCTTGCGGTACAAAAACAATATGCCGGTAATTGGATTGAGGCTTAAAATCTCCGACGATCCAACGTTTTCTTTCAGTGCCTGGTGAAAAGAAATGACGAATGATACCACCTATTTTTTTCAAGAGTGTGGATTCCTGGGGGTTACGGCGAATAGCTTTAATCAGATAACTACCAAACAATTTATCGAGTAAATCATATTCTTCAAATTGGCGCTTGGTAATCGCCTTGTCCCATTCCATGAAAATCACTGGGCGAAATTGTTGGATAGATTGACTCAAACCCGCGATTACTTTGGCCTCAAAACCTTCAACATCAATTTTAATGAAATCCAATCGTGACAGTTGATTAAGTTCAACAACCCGATCACCCACACAGACTTTAGCTTCTTCAGTCGCAAAATGCTTAGCTTTAAGATCGGCCACAAAGGAAGTTTCAACATTGCTCTCTAAATTCCGATAGAGAGGCAGGGTTTCATCCTGATCTGAAAGCCCAAATGGACAAATTTGCCAATTCTTAATGTTATTTAAGCTCATGGTTTGCTGCAAATAAGCTGCTATCCGAGCCTGGGGCTCAAAGAGGTAAACTTTGTGACAATACTGGCTCATCCGTAGGGCATGATTACCAATACTCGCCCCCACATCGAAAACAATAGCTTGATCTATTTTTGACAATACTTTTTCAATAAAATAGAGGCCAGTTTTATCATAGATGCCATCTCTTAAGATCTTTTTTCCAATGGTATCTTGGGGGTCAAGCAAGATCTTCTGGCGATAGATATTTTCAGCGACAACGGGGTGTTCTGGCATAGAAATTACTCTAATTTTATGGGCCGTCTGCGATTCGAACGCAGGACCAACAGGTTAAAAGCCTGCTGCTCTACCGGCTGAGCTAACGGCCCAGAGCGCCCTATATTACTGCACTCTCAAAAAATATCAACGCTTAAATTGGGAGTTTTTGTAGGATTACTGCATTAAAAAGATTCGTGGTTTAGGTTTAGTGACCCGCTTGTTTAAGTAGCTTGAGTTGCTCCATCGCCAAGCGAGCTGAGGTGGTGCCAGGATATTTACTGACAACCTTTTTAAAGGATGCTTTAGCTGCCGGCCATTTTAATAAGGTTGCATTGATGAGACCCAGCTTAAGCTCGGCGTCTGCAACACGAGGGTTATTCGGATAATACTCTATAACAGAGCTAAATTCTGTAGCAGCATGTTCATTTTCACCCGTTAAACTATATAAATCACCCAACCAATAATGGGCATTGGCTGCAAACTGCCCGTTTGGATATTTGGCTAACATTTTTTGTAGGCTGCCAATTGCTTCACTATATTTCTTCATCTTAATAAGATTATAAGCGGTCTGATACGCGGCTTGTTCTTCAGCAATATTAGGCTGTGGGGGCACGGGAGATGTTTTCTCCACCACTTTCTTTGCTGCCACTTCAGCAACCACGGGTTTAGTTTTAACGGCTGCTTTGGTATGGAGGGGTTTTTGGGGGTTAGTAGAATTAGTAGAATCTTCATCACTCTCACGAGGAACAGGACTCATAGTTTGCTCGGCCAAGTCCTTGCTAACCGGTTTGTCCACTTCTGTACGCATATTTTTTTGTTGATTGCGCAGCTCTTGCAATTGATGGGTCAACTCTTCAACTTGGCCCCGCAAAGCTTGAATTTCACCCTGCATGCTGTTAATGCGGTTATTGGCCTCACTACTTTGTTTGCCATTTTCCAGTTGCTGTTCAAGCCGAGCAATTCTTTGATCTAGACTCGCAGGAGCCTCCGTTGAAGGAGCCCCTCCACCTAGATTTACTATTGGCTTGGAATCATTATCTTGCTGGGGAACAGTAGTCGCTACTTGATTATCTGTGGACATACTATCGACATCATAAACAGGTGCAGTATGTTCTGCATAAGCAAAAGCGCTGCCCATCAAGGCCAGCGCTATCATACCCAATTTAGTCAGCTTCATGATCATTCATCACTGTTGCAAATAAACCAAGATGCCACGACGATCTAATTGATAATCTGTTTCAGTCCGTCCGTTTGAAGCTAATTTCTCGGAACCATAACTAATGATGCGAATTTGTGAGGGCTTGACCCCATGCTCTCTTAAGATGTTTTCAATCGCTTTTGAACGACGTTCACCTAAGGCAATATTGTATTCACGACTGCCTCGAGGATCAGTATGGCCTTCGATTAAAGCCTTAGCATCAGGATGGTCGATTAAATATTTAGCATTGGCTTCAAGAGCAGACAGGTCATCTTGACGTACATCGCTCTTATCATAAGCAAAATAGTAAGTGCGTTTAGTTAACTCTTGATCAGCCGAACCTCGCACATTGGAATCATCACCTAGTCCCGTGGTCTGTACATTGCTAGCATAGCTTTCTCCATCAACCATAGCGGAGTTGTTGTCTTTTTGGCCGGAGTGCCAAGCAGCGCAAGAACTTAATAATGCAATACCTGCCCCTAGCAGTAAGCTGCGAAAATATGACTTCGATCGCATAGAACTCTCCTTCCTATTTTATGCCCTCAGTATACCCCGAAATGACATAACATCAAGACGTAAAAGGTGACCAAGCTGGATCCTGGGCTTCTCCATCACGTGCCGGTAAACGCAGTTGCACTCTACCATCGGTAGATACCATGGCCAGCATATTGCGTCCTTGATAAACAGTATCATATAACACCATGCTGCCATTCGGCGCCACACTGGGCGAGCTACTATCATGCGTGCCTGCAGGGGTTAGCATGCGCATGGCACCCGTGTTCAAATCAAAAAGTGCGATACTAAAAGCATCTCCATCTTTATGAATAGTTACCAAACGTTGCCCATCAGCTGTGATGCCTCCCCTGGCATTATAGTTGCCATCATAGGTCAGACGGCTAACCGCCTGGGTCTGAAAATTGTATTGGTAAATTTGAGGACCACCACTACGAGTCGAGGTAAAAATTAGCATCCTACCATCCGGAGACCAAGCCGGTTCAGTATTGATATAATAATCATGCGTAATTGCCTTGAGTTGGCGCGAGCCGATATCAAGCACATAAATGTTTGGCGCCTCTCCTTTAGATAAGACCAAGGCCAACTTTCTGCCATCCGGTGACCAAGCTGGTGCTCCATTAATACCGGGCAATTGACTCACTAAGCGTCTTTTACCGCTAGCAACGTCTTGAATATAGATTGCAGCCCTTCTATTTTCGAAAGAAACATAGGCAATCTGTTTACTATTAGGAGCCCAGGAGGGAGACATAATGGGATCATTGGAAGATAGTAGCAGCCTGGGGTTATAACCGTCTTCATCAGCTACCTCTAAAGTATAACGAGCTGGCCCGGCAGGAGAGCATTTCACCACCACATAAGCCAGGCGCGTTGAAAATACACCGCGAACCCCGAGGATTTTTTCATAAATCAGGTCACTGATATGATGTGCTACTTGGCGCAATTGCGTAGCAGAAACCACAAACTGTTGACTCAAGACCACAGCCTGTTTGTTCTGAGCCAGGTTTTGCCCCTGATGTTGCCTATCTGTCGTTGCCCGAGCCTTAAAAGCATCGAGTAATTGAAAACTGACTTGATAACGATCGCCCCCTAAGGCCTGCACATGACCTATCACAATATTGTCCGTGCCTAATTTTTGAAAATAGGAGAAGGAAACTTGGTCGAGTTGACTGGGGTGCATGGCCAAAGCACGTTGATTATACGCTCTGAATCTGCCGCTATGCTGCAAATCATTATTGACAATCTCCGCAACATGTTGCGGAGGTATGCCCACTTCTGCAAAGGGCACCACCGCAATGGGAACTGCGCCTGAAACACCCTGAGTCAACTCTAAATTGAGTAAAGCAAAAGCAGAATGAACTGGAATTAGTACAGAAAATAATACGACTACCATTATTTTTCGGAAAAGCATAACCTCGACCCTCAATATCCAAAGACCCTAGGATACTGTGAGATCTTCTTCCTGTACAGACTCCTCAGCAGCGGCGGGTAGCTTATGGACTACTTCTTGCTCACTCAAGGGGGGACTAAAAAGATAACCTTGCATAATGGTGCATCCCATCTTGAGCAAGGTTTGTTTCTGGGATTCTGTTTCCACCCCCAGGGCAATGATTCTTTTATTTAGGTTTTTAGCTAGGAGAATCATGATATTGATAATCGTCTCAGCTTCTCGACTGACAGAAAGGTCGCGAACAAAACTGCTGTCAATTTTCAAATAATCCATGGGAAAATTCTTGAGGTAGCGCAATAAAACATCAGCTCCGGCAAAATGATCCACAGCAACCCGTATCCCCAACCGTGACAATACTGTAAACACCTTATCCATAGCAGGATTCTGTTTCAAAATATCTCCCTCGCCAATTTCAAAGATTAAATTTTTCGCATTGATTTGGGTTTCCTGCAAAATCCACAGCAAATTACTCACAAAATGCTGGCTCTCTAATTGACGCATGGAAACATTAATGGCCACTGAGGGGACCTGATATCCTTGAGATTGCCATAAACGCAATTGATGGCACACATGTTTGATGACCCATTCTCCAACCGCATCAATGCGGCCATTGTTTTCCGCCAAACGGATAAATTCTCGTGGCGATACCAACCCGAGTTCGGGATGATGCCAACGCAACAAGACTTCCCAACTAATAATTTCATTGGTTTCCACATTATATTGTGGCTGATATTCCACCATGAATTCCTGAAAAATGAGATCATGGCAAAGCGCCGAGCTTAATGCTAATTCCCGCTCACTGTGACTATGCATGTCTGCACGATAAAATTGGTATTGCTGACCACCATTTAATTTAGCTTGTGATAGTGCTTGTGCTGCGCTTCGAAACAAGGTATCGATGTCCTCGCCATCCATAGGATAAACAGCAATACCCATATTCGCCGCAATAAACAATTCATGTCGCTCAACCTGGATAGGTTCTTCTAATTTTTGAAAAAGCCGGCGCACAATCAAGCCAGCAGACTCGGGATGACTCAACTGCGATAATAACATCACAAAAACATCTCCCGAAAATCGACAGACTGCATCAATCTGGCGCAGGGAAAACTCTAAGCGGTTGGCAACCTCCTTGAGCACGAGATCACCTACTGCATAGCCCAAGGTGTTATTAATAATTTTAAAATTTCTTAAATCAACAAAAAGAATCCCAAAAATAGTTTTATTACGTTCATTCTGTTTAAGAATCATTTGAACTTGGTCTTTGAATACCGCTAGGCAGGGTAAGCCAGTTACCGCATCGCGTAAAACCTCTTGGGAGAATTTATTTTTATAATCATTCAATTCTGAACTGAGCTGCTGCTCTCGCATGCCAATTTTATGGAGCTTTTCCTCTGTCCGAATTAAATGCTTTTTTAAATGAAGTGCATAAATCAATTGCCCCATTAAAAAGCAGCAAATCCCTATAAGTGCCAAGCCTTCTATCAGCAGCGTCCCTGACACACGTAATATCCTTATCATTAGGTGATTGGTTGTATTTTAACACAATGTGGGGGATTAAAGATTAGGGCGTGCCGTCAATTAACCCCCACGCCGTCGTCCCGCGGCTTGTCCGCGGGATCTAGCTAGATGCTGATTTCTTTTTATATAGGTCTCGCCATTGTCCTTACAAAGGGCGTTAGAATAGCTTAAATGCTAATAGATGACTATGTTTTGCCTGCATTTTCTGGATCCCGCGGACAAGCCGCGGGACGACGGCGTGGGGGTTAATTGACGACACGCCCTAGTGAGAAGAGGGTTAGTTTTAGCCCTTACAGTTGGTTTATGGCTTATTTTTGGTTAAGCTCTCGTTATTTAAACTTCACTATGACCAGTTTACTTTTCTCTTCGGCTTCATCCTTAGAGTCATTCACATAACCATAACACATATTATCCGATTTACACAGGTCATCCAGCAACTGGCTCGGGACAATAGGCTTGTTTAAAAAACCCTTGTGATACGATTTTTGGATAACACTTCGATAGGTATTTTCAGCTAGATTTCCATTATCTTTTAATTGGTTGATGAACTCTCTCATTATCGTCAACAGTTTAGAATGTATAGCCTCATCAGCTTTTTCCTCAAGCTGTTCTAATAAAGATTTAGCTGTTCTCATTAGCGCCTCACTAACAGTCCATAATCGATTATATATTGTCAAAAATCGTGGCGGCCTTTTATTTTTTTCGCCATAAAATATACGGCGTATAAACTCGTACCGCTTTTCACTCAGCGAGCAATACATTTGAACCAATTGCCGATATACTGCCTGCATCTCTTCTGCATTTTTTAGCTCAGCTATCTTAATACCACCCAACTCAAATTCCATTTTATCTAGATTAAAATTTTTCTGGCCTAGAGATATCACCCTCTCTATACCAGATTCCTCATCATGCAAGGACATCTTGTCTCCGAAAACAGCAGCATCACTTAATAACCAATATAAATCTGCATCTCCCATCAACTGAAAAGACGTATTACGGTGTGGATATTCAAGCAAGCGATTTTGATATCCTGGAAGCACATTAAAGCAAGTGATACAGTCAGAAGCAATTTGCCGCCTTTGGCCACATCCTGTTTGTACCTCTTCATACATTAATGGCAAACTTAAAGATACAGCATCTGTACGCTTCAAGATAAACTGATCTAGGGAATTACCTAGGTCATATTTCCTCAGTAAAAAAGGGACTTTGGTATTTATTAATAAGCGATACATTTTTTGACAGGCATCCGAGTTGTCATTGCCCAAGTTATAAAAAAAGCCATCCATGAGTAATAAACCCGAACCCGGCCTTAACAAGGAATAAGTCTGTAAAAAAGTACCTACAGGATCCACTAAATGACGAAAGGTCCAGCGTGAAACGATGAGATCTACATTTCCATCCAGCTCAAGGCCCTGCTTGGTAAACTCTTCCAATAAATTTTCAATTTGGAAGCTGCCTAACTCATAAATATAACATTTATCCTGTTTATGTGCTTTACTTACTTCATTTAATAAATTAGGTTCACCTCTTACTCCTATGATGTGCACTTCAACATCTTTGGCAATGGATTCATCCCGATTAATTGCAGCAACTAACCCCTTGCCAAAACTAAAATCACCAGCACCAATATCAAGCACATAAAATTTTTTACGATCAGGTGCTTCTTTTATAAGCGCCTTCACTAAGGCATGTTCATCCACTCCAGCTAAGCAATAGGGTTGACCTTCAGATCCTGCATAATGCCAATCACGATTACTTCCTTCTTGTAAAGCTTGCCAAGCTTTTTTAATTTGTTCCTGTAAGGATTGGGGGCGATCTCGGTAATTTAAGGAAAAGGATTCAACAGCTGTTGAAGAGCTAGAAGAACTACTGGAGGCTGCTGCCCTAGTGTACATCTTGATGCCTCTCGTTATTGGTTGAGTTGTTTATAGCTTATACTTGTTTTTTGGTCGCCTATTATACAATAACCATGGTCTATTTGACAAGAATACTCTATTACTAAGATTATATATATAATTAATCAATAGCTTATCATCATTACGAAGGTTTGTTGCGTAAATCGGCTGTCATTACGAGCCTGCGCTTTTTGCAGGCAAAGCAATCCAGTATGTTTAAAAACTGGATTGCTTCGTCGCAAAAAACGCTCCTCGCAATGACGGAGCCGATTTTAGACAACTTTCTTGCTTCAAAGCACCTAGCCCGCTACGATAGTGGGGGCGATCTTGATAACAAGGGAGATGTCGCGTGAACTTCGATTCCACACTTTTTGCTTACTTTTTGAATGCAGGCATAATTGTCAAATGCGTTCTCTTAATTTTAATCTGTGCTTCTCTACTGTCATGGACCTATATCTTTCAAAGAGCTGCTTATTTGCGCCTGATGAATCGCGCTGTTAAGTCCTTTGAAGATTTATTTTGGCAAGAGAAGAATTTATCGAAACTCTATGCTGAGAGCCTGAAAAGTAAAGATGAACTACAAGGGCTGCAATCCATATTTCATGCCGGTTTTAGAGAGTTCTTGCGCTTGAATAAGCCTGGCATTAGCCCCCATGCTATTTTAGAAAGCGTAAAGCGCGCGATGCGGGTAGTTCAATCCCAGGAACAGGAAGATTTGGAAACAGCCCTACCCTTGCTAGCTACTATTGGTTCTATCAGTCCCTATATTGGTTTGTTTGGTACCGTTTGGGGGATCATGAATTCCTTACAATCCTTAGCCCATGTGCAGCAAGCCACTATTTCCATGGTTGCGCCGGGTATTGCTGAGGCTTTAATTGCCACTGCTATTGGATTATTTGTAGCTATACCTGCAGGCATAGCCTATAACCGCTTTGCCACCGATGCTGGCCGCTTACTCAATCGCTATGATGCTTTCCAAGAATCTTTCATGAACATTTTGTTTCATCATGCCCAACATCAGGCTATGGAAAGTGGTGAGGAATATTCATGAGCCATTTATTTCAAGGCAAATCACGCCGGGTCATGTCAGAAATCAATGTCGTTCCTTTCATTGATGTGATGCTGGTTCTATTAGTGGTCTTCATGATCACCACTCCCTTGTTGACCCAAGGGGTGAAGGTGGAGCTGCCGCGCACCGAGGCCAAAGCCATTCCACCAGATCAAAAAGAACCCTTGATTGTCACGGTCGATTCTAAGGGTAATTATTATCTCAATACCGCTTCAAATCCGGATCAACCTTTAACAGATCGCATCTTGAGCAATCTCGTGCAGACCCAATTAGCTGGTACTGCTGCCGGTCAAACCCAGCGTCCGGTTCTGGTGCGTGGCGATAAAGATGTTAACTATGGCAAAGTAGTTGAAGCCATGGTTCTGCTGCAACAAGCTGGTGCAGCTAAGGTGGGTTTGATTACTCAGCCAATCAATAAAAGCATGACTTAGTAGGGTGGATTAGGCGCGGAAGCGCTGTAATCCACCCTACATCTAGGATAAATGTTCCAACATTGATAAAATAAGAGTTTATGCAAAAACAGAAAGTGAATTCAAAAAAAGCGTTTACCCTCTCAGTTTGCCTGCATATTATTGTCCTTTTATTTTTTATTGCCAGTCTGGAATTTTCTTCCCCCATGCTGGTAGTTTCCAATGATGATCCCATGATCGTCGAAGCAGTGGCTCTACAGGATTCCCCTTTAATCGCACCACCGGAAAAATTGGCAGAAACCCAACCACTGCCGCACACCTCCTCCATTGAACCTCCACCTTTACCTCCGCCGCTAGAAGCCGCGAGTAAACCCGTAGAAGCACCTAAACCTGCTCCTGCTGAAGAAATAGCTAAGGCATCTCAGGAACAAGAAAAAACAGCCATTGCCATTGACCATAAAAAACCGCGGGAAAAAAAAGTCAAAATCGTTAAAAAAGACCTAACCAAGCAGTTATTAGCAGATCTAGAAAACGAGATCGCTAAACAAGCTAAGACTAAGAAAAAGATTCTGAAAAATAAATTTAGTAAAGAACTCAAAGCACAATCGGAAAAAGCCTTGCAAGAATTGATGAAAGAGCCGCAGAAAACGGCTGGTGCACGCTCACAGCATAATCGTGGCCTGGTTGATAAATACAAGGCACTGATTCTGCAAGCCATTAGTCAGCAATGGGTTGTTCCCTCTCATGTTGATAAGCATTTAACTTGTGAATTGCTGATTAAACTAGCCCCCGGCGGCGTGGTGGTGGATGTTAGCATCACCAAGAGTAGCGGCAATGCCTTATTGGATCATTCTGCCAAAACAGCTGTATTTAGAGCTTCACCGCTTCCAGTGCCTGATGACATCTACTCCTTCGAGTCCTTCCGTGAGTTTGTGCTCAAGGTGAAGCCTGAAAATATTTTAGAAAGTACCAATGGCGATCAGGGTTTTTGGATAGAATAATTTATCTAGTCAATCCTCCAACCGGATGCGGCATTTCCATCTGTGTTTTAGCAATTTCATGTTTGCCACGGTTCCAGAACATGACTGTCATCTCGTCAACACGAACTGGACCAGCAAGATTTTTACCTTTTTTAACCAAGGCATCAGTAAAATGATTATATTGTTTTTTCTCCGCTTGCTCAGGTTTACCCTTTGCTTTAGACTCAAATTGGCGTTTGCTATTCTCGGCATCCTTGAGCACTTCTTTAACCAATTGCGTATTTAACACCAACCCCTGACCTTGTAGCTCTCGCTCTATGCCATTCTGCTGCATGTTCTTCAGGGCTTTTACACTATCATAGCGCTCTGGATTAGTCGTTCCCGTTTTTAACCAAGAATAGAATTGGGCTGTGTATTTGCCAATTGCAGCACCGACTGCAGCAAAGACACCCGAACAAACGATACTACCGATAGCAGCTCCTAGTATCATTTCACCAATACCGCCCACTACGCCAACGCCGCCAGCACCAGGAAATATTATACTTGCAGCGAGAATACCCAAGAATAAACCGCCATAAGCTCCTCCCAGGCCGCCACCAGTAATCCAAGCTAATCGCCATCGGCTGCGCCCCACTTTCTTACCTTGAGTGAGATTAGCAAGCGAGGATTTCATCTTACGGAAAGCATAGACAAATCCAGCAGCTGCTGTTGCCAAGGCTGCAACAATTGCAGCAAGAATAGCTAAACCTACCCCTGCATTCCTAGCACTGCTGCTCCCATTATTATTACCATTACTGTTACTGCTTTCCTCTCTTCTACCGCTGCCCCGACTACCGAAACGACGCAAGACAGAACCTGCGCCTTTGGCTGCAGCACCCATGGTCTGAAACCCTAACTTGAGCAGCGCCCAAGTGCCACGAAGAGTTAGTTCAGTCAATTTTGCACCTAGTTGAAAAGTGGTTTGCAAAGCTTTAAACCAAATATAATTATTAAATTGATCGGCATGATGAAACATCAGATATAAATCAATATCGGTCAATCTATTGGCATCAATAACTCGATATCCGGGATACCGTGATAATCTTTGATGAATGATATGAATTTGTGGTCTTAAGCGCGCGGCTTCAGCATGTATCTGCTCTCGTTGTTGTGGAGGTAAATTATTGATCCACTCATTAGCTTGTTGAGCTGCTTCTTCATAGCTGGGTGGTGGAGCTGAGGGAATTGCTTTCTCTTCACTCTCCCCTGCTGGTGGCACAATAGCATAATAAGCAGGCGGAAGGGGCTGAAAAGCCTCTTGCAATTCCTGTGTATACCAACTCAGGTTTCCCCAGTTTTTTTGTTGCAGCAGATCATCAGAGAAATGAAAGAGAATAGAGCAATCACTGGTACTTAATTCGCCAGGTACATACACCTCGCGGGGATAAATTTCATTAGGATAATATTGGGCATACCGATAGCGAAGCTGATCCAGAGCATGTCTAGATAATTTACTGCCTTCGTTGCGCATTGCTTGACGTTGGTTTTCTTCCAAGGCATTCCACCAATTCACGACCTGGTCGTAAGAAGGTCGATCTACTAACCCCGGCTTATCTTCAGCGGGTGGTTGTGAGGCGTAACCATTATTTTCTAAAGCTGCTGAGCTATTCATGTTATAGGTCTCAATATAAAGATATTGAGGGTTATTATAAGAGGGAAAGATTAAGAAAACCTTAACTAAGGAGGGGCTTTTGCGTCACTGCGAACCTAAGCTTGGCGAGGGTGAAGCAATCCAGGAATAAACACCTGGATTGCCGCCTCGCAATGACGGTTTGATCAAGCCTTTTACTAGATATTATTTAACCGAAAACAATATTGAACCAGAGAAAATTTATTAACACAAAAGTCAAAGCTATAACAATTCTAAAACTTTTCATATCATATCGTAATAAATGGAGCCTCATCATTTTAAACCTCCATCGTTTTATGTGTTATATTGGATAAATATTATAGCATAATATTCCTACTTTTTAACAGTGCAGACTGCTTTGATAAGCCCATGATAAGTTTTTGATTTTACTTTTATGTCGTTAACAGCAAAAATTAAATCTTAGATCTTGATGTCATATTTGACATGATTGACTGTTTTTGTAGGCCAGGAAGCTGCACATATTTTCTTTAAGTTCATGCCATTTCTTTCTGGATTGCTTCGTCGCTAACGCTCCTCACAATGACGCTGGTTTCCGAAAACCTACTCCTCCAACAAACTTAAATTCTTTGGTGCATTCAATTTATCTGGAACTTTTAATCCAAAATGAGCATAGGCATGATGCGTAGCCACGCGACCACGAGGGGTACGCATCATAAAGCCGCGCTGGATGAGGAAGGGTTCAATCACATCTTCAATGGTGTCTCGTTCTTCATTAATAAACGCCGCCAAATTTTCAATGCCTACAGGACCGCCATTAAAATTATCAATCAGAGCAATCAATAACTTTCTATCCATCATATCGAAGCCTTGCTCATCAACATCAAGAAAATCCAGGGCTTTTTGTACAGTCGAACGATTGATCTGCCCAGCTGCCCGGACTTCAGCAAAATCACGTACGCGGCGTAGCAAGCGATTAGCGATGCGCGGTGTGCCCCGAGAACGTCGGGCGATTTCCTGGGCACCTTCTTGTTCTACAGTAATCTCTAAAATACCCGCAGAACGCAGCACAATGTCGGTCAGTTCGGGAACTTGATAAAACTCTAAGCGTGCAACAATACCGAAGCGATCACGCAAGGGCGACGTTAATAAGCCTGCACGGGTGGTCGCCCCAATCAAGGTAAACGGGGGCAAGTTTAGCTTAATCGAGCGCGCGGAAGGTCCCTCACCAATTAAGATATCAATTTGATAATCTTCCATAGCAGGATATAACACCTCCTCAACCATTGGACTGAGGCGATGAATTTCATCGATAAATAGCACATCATGCTCTTGAAGATTGGTAAGCAGGGCGGCCACATCACCCGCTCTTTCCAACACTGGGCCCGAGGTTTGTTTTAAGTTCACACCTAATTCATTGGCCACGATATGTGCCAAAGTAGTTTTACCCAAGCCAGGAGGACCAAAGATCAGCACATGATCTAGGGCGTCTCCTCGTGCCTTGGCAGCTTGAATAAAAATTTCCATTTGCTCTCGTGCAGCTTTTTGTCCCACATAGTCTTTAATAAATTTGGGGCGCAGGGCACGATCAACCGTTTCAGTTGAACCGTTTTCAATTTCCTCAGGTGAAACCATGCGTTCTATATCACTCATACAGCAACCTCCCTTAAAGCGCGGCGAATCATTTCTTCACTGCTTAAACTGCCCTCATCTACTTTAGCCACCGCACGGCTAGCTTCTTGAGGTTTATAACCCAGAGCAATTAAGGCTGAAATAGCATCTTGCAGTGCTTGATTACGAGAAGGCTTGGTATTGGCTGCTGGCGTTGAGGAAAGCAAATTCAATTCAGGAGACCAGTCTTTCAATTTATCCCGTAGATCAATGATCAAACGCTCTGCTGTTTTCTTGCCGATACCGGGTAGGCAAACCAACTTAGCTGTTTCTTGATTCAAAACTGAGCGCACAAATTCATCAGGCTCAATGCTAGACAAAATGGTTAAAGCCAAACGCGGGCCCACGCCATTAACCTTAAGTAAGGTACGAAACAGGGTACGTTCTTCACGAGTATAAAATCCATACAATTGATGGGCATCTTCACGCACCACTAAATGGGTATATAAAGAGAGTTCCTGTCCCAGATTGGGCAAACGATAAAAAGTGCTCATAGGAGCATCAAGCTCATAGGCCACTCCGTGTACATTCAGCAAGAGTGTTGGCGCCTGTTTTTCAAGCAGGGTACCAAAAAGTTGTCCAATCATGTTGGGTTCCTTTATTTGTCTGAGGTAAATATAACATACTGCTTGATAATTCAGATCCTTCCACTTCACAGAGTTTACTCTGGGTTTGCGAAGAGCTTAGCATCAGCATGACGGTTTGGGAGTATAATTCCTTTTGTATTGTACTAAGCAAATAAACTTAACAGAAATATTGAACATCGTTTGACAAAAATTATTATTTTGATTATATTATAGACAAAATTAACTGTGGAGGTTTTATTGTATGGCTTTGGAAAGAGAACACCTCAACGAGCAAATACAACGATACCATCGTGAAGCATTGGCTGCGCTTGGTGAAGACTTTAGAAAGCGATACACAGAGAGTCTTGCAAAATTAGATAACTTCTATCAGTTAAATAATCCCAGCTTAAATCCTAGTTCAGCAAGAAATGCTGCAGGTGATCTTGATTTTTTTTACTCTAATTTTTACTCCAGAGTTAACATTTGCAAAGAAGAATTTCTGCTAGCCCTAGAAGCCTTAGTAAAATTTCAGGAAGCGCTACAACAATACCATCATACCAAACATCCGACTTTGGAAGTACAGCAGATAAGGATAAAGGAAGAAATTGCGCTTTACCAAGCCTGGGAAAGTGCCATCCACTTAATTAGCGCTACCTTTCGTTTTCATTCACGCATCTCTTGGCTAAAAGGCGCAACCTTACGGAATGAACCAGACTATGATCTGCTTTCTCCACAGCAAAGAGCGCTCGCCGAAGCACAAATAGCCAATATTCCTAACAACATTAATGATCTAACAGCTATCATTGTTAAAGCAATCCAAAAAGCTGAGCTAAAATCCAAGCTAGACGATTTTTCAAGGGGATTTCAAGTATCGAAGCGCCAAATAAACACCCTTTCTAAGTCTTTATTTTATAAACGCCTTGGGTTTTGGGTCTTCAGTCCTTTTAAAGCGCTTTTAGGTTTAAGCCTAGCATTTTTTCCACCATTCCTATTGACCGGATATTCCTTAGTCTTTCTTCTAACAACACCTGCTCTTCCTTTAGGAATAGCTGCCATGACCGGTGCATTAATAGCCAGCATCCCTTTCATGTGGTATGGCACGAAGATGCTTCTCAAAGGAATGCTAAACTTATTGGAAAACCAAGCTAAACTGAGCCCTGAATCGACAAAAATCGACTCTTTAAAAACCAGCTTAAATTCAGCCGAAAAAGCATTTAACCATCTCATTAGCCATGTGCAAAGGCCCCAGGCTCCAGCTGCATTAAGCTTAACATCAACGGCTACTGCTAGACGCCGCTTATCTTTTCCAGAAAATGCTGCGGCCGCAGCAAGACCGGCAGCTTCTACTACCTCCGCCGCCCTAAATTTCATCAACCCTTACCTGAGTAATTCTTTTTTATATAACAGTGGAAATAATACTGGTGCTACTGCTGTTGTTACCGGTGATAGCTCTGCACCTGCGAACAAAATGTGAAATAGCAAAGCTTATACTAAGGTATACCCTTCGATAACTCTTTCAATTTAGTAGACCAAGCACGGCTATGCGCATGACACAGTGCGATAGCTAAAGCATCGGCAGCATCACTTTGGATTTTAGTTTGGATATTCAGCAGGCGTTTTACCATTTGTTGGACTTGTTCTTTAGAAGCGGCCCCATAGCCCACGATGGCTTGTTTGATCGCTCGGGCAGAATACTCAATGACGGGGCTGCTAATTGCTACCAAAGCAGCACCGCGAGCCTGACCCAATTTTAAGGCGGAATTGGGATTGTCATTCATAAAAACTTGCTCAATGGCCGCTTCCTGCGGTTGATATTGTTGAATGATTTCACGTAAACCGGAAAATATTTGCTGTAAACGTTCAGCCAAGGTTTCGCCATTCAACGCTAGGCAGCCATGTGCTAGGTGAATGTTACGCTGCCCCTGGATCTGGATCAGGCCATAACCGGTTTTCCTGGAACCTGGATCTATTCCGATGATAATGGTCATAAAGTTCCTAAAGTAATCTATCATTCCCGGTAGATTACGGCGCTTTCGCGCCTAATCCACCCTACCTCTCAGTGTCAGAATGACAAATGATATTCCATTATGAAATGGCTACCTCGGCAATATCAGCATTTGAATAAACTTCCTGCACATCCTCGAGTTCTTCCAACATTTCCAAAAGTTTCATCGCTTGTTCTGCTGTTTCTTTATCATCAATGGCTACCGAGGTAGCAGGTACCATGGTAATTTCCGCTGATTCGGGATGTAGGCCCTTGGTCAGGACATCTTTTTTCACAGCAAAAAAAGCTTCCGGTGAAGTGAAAACATCAATGCTTTGGTCATCATTCACCACCACATCTTCTGCACCCGCTTCAAGAGCCAGCTCCATGACTTTTTCTTCTGCAGTGCCCGGCGCAAAACTTAACTGACCTTGCTTCTTAAAGAGATAGGACACCGAACCATCGGTTCCCAAATTGCCACCATATTTGCTAAAGAGGTGCCGAACTTCACCCACTGTCCTGTTGCGATTATTCGTCATGCAATCCACAATAATCGCAATACCATTGGGACCATAACCTTCATAGCGTACTTCTTCAACATCCATGCCTTCCAAACCACCAGCACCACGTTTAATCGCGCGATCAATAATATCGCGGCTCATGTTTGCATCCAGAGCCTTGTCTAAGACATTTCGCAACCGGGGATTATCATTAGGATCGCCGCCCATGCGCGCCGCCACAGTGATTTCACGAATTAATTTGGTATAGAGTTTGCCGCGCTTAGCATCTTGTCTTTCTTTGCGGTAGCGTATGTTCGCCCATTTACTATGTCCAGCCATGTTTTTTCCTCTTGGTTCAAAAGATCCTTCCACTTCGCTTTGCTCAGTGTCAGGATGACGCCGCTGCTTTTTTCTCTTCCTGACGGATCCGAATACCTAATTCCAGCAACTGCTCGGGTTCAACCGCAGAAGGCGCGTCCATTAAGGGACAAACTGCTGTTTGGGTTTTGGGGAAGGCAATCACATCACGAATGGAAGCAGAGCCTGTCATCCACATCACTAAGCGATCAATGCCCAAGGCAATACCACCATGCGGAGGACAGCCTAATTTCATGGCCTGTAATAGATGTCCAAATTTTTCCTGAGCTTTTTCCTCGCTAATGTTTAAAGCCTTAAATACAGCCATTTGCAACTCTGGCGAATGGATACGAATAGAACCACCACCAATTTCACTGCCATTAATAACCATGTCATAAGCACGAGCTAGCACCTGGGTGGGGTTTTTCTCTAATTCATCCAGATCAGTAATCTGCGGACAGGTAAAGGGATGATGACAAGCAGATAATCTGCCCTCACCTTTTTCAAACATGGGAAAATCAATGACCCATAGCGGACACCAACCCTCTTTCACTAATTTGAAATCATGTCCCAGTTTGAGTCGGAGACCACCCAAAGAATCATTCACAATTGGTGTCTTGTCGGCACCAAAGAAAATAATATCGCCATTTTTAGCCTGGGTACGATCAATAATAGCTGATACCGCTTGCTCAGGTATAAATTTGAGAATCGGTGATTGCAGCCCTTCATCAGTCATTTTGATATAAGCCAGACCCTTAGCACCAAAATTGGCAATGAACTGGGTGTAATCCTCAATTTCTTTACGGCTCAAGCGGGCACCACCAGGCACACACAGGGCAGCCACACGTCCATGGGGATCCCGTGCTGGCTCGGCAAACACTTTAAATTCGACCTCTTGGAGTAAATCACCCACATCCACTAACTCCAAGGGAATGCGCAAATCCGGTTTATCTGAACCATAACGTCTCATGGCTTCACTATAGACCATACGTGGGAAAGGCTTGGGCAACTGCACATTCAACAGATCAGCAAAAAGACCCCTGACCATTTCCTCCATGAGTTCCTGAATTTCAAGTTCATTCAGGAAGGAGGTTTCAATATCTAATTGAGTAAATTCGGGTTGCCGATCAGCGCGCAAATCTTCGTCGCGAAAACAACGAACAATTTGATAATAGCGATCAATGCCAGACATCATTAATATTTGTTTAAATTGCTGCGGTGATTGCGGCAAGGCGTAAAAATTCCCTGGATGGACACGGCTAGGCACCAAATAGTCACGCGCACCCTCTGGTGTGGCCTTGGTCAAATAAGGCGTTTCAATATCGAGAAAACCATGATCATCTAAAAAACGGCGCAAATAGCGGCATACATGGGCACGAAAACGCATACGCTCTAACATTTCGGGGCGGCGCAAATCCAAATAGCGATAATGTAAACGCGTTTCTTCGCTAACCTCATGATATTCATCAATCGGGAAGGGCAAAGTTTCCGCACGGTTAAAAACCGTCAAAGCCTCGGCATCAACCTCAATCTCACCGGTATTAAGATTGGGATTCACCGTTCCAGCTGGGCGCTCTCGTACTCGCCCCCTGACTTGAATCACAAATTCATTTCTTAAATCTTCAGCTTGAGCAAAGAGCTCCTTTTTTTCAGGTGCAAAAACAACTTGTACTAGACCTTCACGATCGCGCAGATCTAAAAAAATGATCCCGCCATGGTCACGGCGGCGATGCACCCAACCAGCCAATTGAATCTCTTTGCCCAGACAAGTCTTGGTGACCTGTCCACAATAATGTGTTCGCATTTGCATGTTATTCAAACCTCAAAATATATTTCTAATGTTGCTTAGCTAGATAATCTGGCTGCACGACGCCCAAGGAAATCACATACTTCAAGGCTTGTTCAACACTCATTTCCAGTTCAATGACTTTGCTCCGTGGCGTCATCATCAAAAATCCTGAAGTAGGGTTGGGCGTGGTTGGGATAAAGAGACTGACCATTTCACCCTGATGTACTGATTTATCAACTTCCTTAGTACCCTCGCCAGTTTGAAAAGCAATGCTCCACAAACCATCACGAGGATATTCCACCAGCAAGACTTTACGAAAAGATTGGCCACCTGGGGAAAATAAAGTGTCGAGAACTTGCTTCACCCCAGTATAGACTGTTCTCACCAGGGGAATCCGTTTCACAATCCCTTCCCAGATCACCACCAGTTTGCGGCCAATAAAATTAGCAACCAACAAGCCCGTGATTAAAATGAGCAATAAGGTGATGATCACCCCAATGCCGGGCAAATGAAAGCCCAGGAGTACATCGGGTTGATATTTGTGGGGCAGTAATGAAATGGTATTATTTAAAATATCCACTAAAAACCGAATCACTAAAAAGGTTGCCCAGATCGGTAACCAAAATAATAATCCTGAAATAAAATATCTTCTCAGACTAGCCATCATAAAATCACCCCTATATTACTTAATTACTTAGTGTCAGTTTTATCGGTAGAGGATGTGCTATCCGTCTTAGTTTTGCTATCCGAGGACTTGCCTTCGTTATTTTGGGCATCTTTTTTAGATTTTCCCTTGCCACTATAATCCGTGACATACCAGCCACCACCTTTCAATTGAAAGCCAGCTGCAGAAACCTGTTTCTGCAATTGATTTTTATTGCAAGCTGGGCAAGTTTTTAAGGACGCTTCCGAGATCTTTTGGAAAGCTTCCATCCGATGGCCACAAGCACTGCATTGATACTCATAAATTGGCATCGCCGCTATAACCTCTTGTCTGTTAAACCGAATACTCTACAATGCGGGTATTGTAATCAGATTCCCTCTTCGATGGTAGTACTAGGAGCTTGTATGGAAAAATCTATTTTGATCACGGGTTGCTCTAGCGGCATTGGACTATGCGCAGCAGAAACTCTAAAAAAACGGGGTTATCGGGTTTTTGCCACTGCCCGTAAGCCTACTGATCTGGAACATCTCAGTGCCCTAGGCCTGGAAAGCATCCAACTGGATATAACTGATTCAAATTCGATCAAAAATGCCTTGGCAACAGTCTTAGACCGGACTAGGGGCACCCTAGATGCCCTGTTTAATAATGCTGGTTATGTTCAAGCTGGGGCCGTGGAAGATTTAAGCCGCGACGCTATTCGAGCGCAATTTGAAACCAATGTATTTGGTCCTATTGAATTAACAGCCCTGGTCCTGCCTATTATGCGCAAACAAGGATATGGACGTATTATTCAAAATTCATCCATGCTAGGAGAAGTCGCTATCCCCTTTGTCGGTGCCTATAATGCTTCCAAATTTGCCCTCGATGGCTTTACGCACACCCTGCGTCAAGAGCTGAAATCTACCCCGAGTATTTATGTTTCTATCATTGCACCCGGGCCGATTACCTCTAAGCTGCGTGAAAATGCCAAGCAACATTTTAATCGCGACCAAGTTAACCCCAGCACAGCTTACAGCCAGGCTTATGAGAAAATTGAGCAGCGCTATTCTGAACAGCTGTCTCTACGGGACCAGCGAATTACCTTAACGCCAGATGCCGTCGTCAAGCAGCTCATTCATGCCCTGGAAAGCCCGCATCCCAAGACCCATTATTATACGGGTGGTTCAGCAAAATTATTTTCATGGCTGCGACGACTCTTACCAGAACAGATGTTAGACTGGATCATTATCAAATTTGTTTAGAGTTAATCATGAGCAAAATTCTCGTATTGTATTACAGCCGTCATGGCTCCGTTAAAGAAATGGCCCAGCATATTGCCCGCGGCATTGAATCTGTGCCTGGGATGGAAGCTTGTATCCGCACTGTCCCTTCTGTTTCACCGAACATCCAAGGCACTGAGCCTCCCATTCCTGAAAGCGGGGCCCTTTATGCCAGCCTGGATGATCTCAAAGACTGTGCTGGACTGGCTCTAGGAAGCCCAACTCGTTTTGGCAATATGGCTGCTCCCCTGAAATATTTTTTGGATACAACCAGCAGCTTATGGCTGTCTGGTAAGCTGATTGACAAGCCAGCCATTGTGTTTAGTTCCAGTGCCAGCTTACACGGCGGCCAGGAAACGACACTGATGAGCATGATGCTCCCTCTCTTCCACCTGGGCTTTATCATTTTAGGTCTCCCTTACACTGAGCCTGATTTAAACACCACCACGACAGGGGGCACACCCTATGGGGTAACCCATTATGCTGGACCTGATGGCAAGAAACCCTTATCCGATGAAGAGAAGCGTCTGTGTTTTGCCGCTGGAAAACGCTTAGCGGAAGTCACTCGAAGAATGGAGCACGCATGAAGCAGCAAGGATTTAGCTTATTAGAAATGTTAATTGTTCTTTGTATTATGGGTATCTTGATTGCCTTTGCGATACCCAATTTCACTCATCATTTTACTCAGCAAAGACGATTAGCCGCAGAAACGGCACTGATGCAATTAGCCGGCTACTTAGAAGCCTACTACGCTGAACATAATACCTACGAGGGTGCAGATTTTAATACCTTGAAATTGCCTGAGTTTGTTGCCAACAATAATTACCGTCTTTTGATTCAAACGGTAGATAAAACTCAATTTAAATTAGCCGCCATCCCTCAAAATCAGCAGGCCAGTCATGATGCCTTATGTGGCAGCTTGTTACTGAATTCTCGAGGGGAAAAACACAATACAGGATATGGAAATTTGAATGAGTGTTGGTAAATCAAAAAAATCGAAGCTCGTTTGTCGCGAGGAACTGTCCGTCATCAAGCCTGCCACGTCGCACAGAGCACTCCTCGCGGCTTTGGTCTCGCGATGAGGGACAGCTTCTCAGGACGAACGGCAATTTAGATCCTCCACTCCCCCCTCTCTAATACGACCTGATTGGCTGAGAGTTAAAGCCCAATCCGGGGTAGCCTTTCCAGCAGAGCAATACCAAAAAGTCCCATTTTCATAAGCAGTCATTCCTGAAGGGAGAAAATGACAATCAGGATGGTGATAGGGAAAAGCGCGCCAATGCAAAATGCCCTGGGTCTGACTGGGCTGAAAATAACGAATAATTTGTCTTTCTTCTCCAATTCTTTCCGCTTCTTTAAATACCAAAAACCCTTGCTGCCAGTTCCCCCTGCAAATCCTGCCATCCCAACTCGGACAAAGACTTAACCTCTGATGCCGTAACAAGGCTTGCTGGCGGGTGAATCGTAAGGCAGAGCTCAATTGTTCCAATAAGTTTTGGCTACAACTCTGCTCCAGGAAATGCCTCCAAGTCGGTAAAGCTAGACCCAGCAATAGGCCAGCCAGCATTAACACCACGCCGAGCTCGGGCAATGAAAATCCTCGTGTTCCTTTTGAAAAACGCATATTATTCCCTTTATGATGATTAATAATGGAGATGGTTATGTGGCCAGGCTTGGGTGAACTAGGGCTTTTTTCAGCAAAAGCCTTGATTATTATTTTGCTGGGTTTAATTTTTGTCGCACTACTTTTGGTGATACTCAGCAAAGCACGTGAAAAACTAAAAGATGGACGCCTGACAATTCGTCATCTGAATGAAAAACTTGAGGAGACCAAAGAAGAGTTACTCAGCTTAACCTTGCTCAAAGATGAATTCAAGCAATTCATTAAGGATAAAAAGAAAAAACTGAAACAAGAAAAGAAACAGCCTGTTAAAAAACCTAAGGTTTTTGTTCTTCAATTTTTAGGCGATATTCAAGCTTCCGCTGTGGCAGCTTTGCGCGAAGAAATCACCGCCATACTCTCCATTGCCGAACCTCAGGATGAGGTAGTACTCAAATTGGAAAGCGGTGGTGGTATGGTACACACCTACGGCCTGGCTGCAGCTCAACTCATGCGGGTTCGTGAAAAAAACCTTCCTTTGACGATTTGCGTCGATAAAATCGCCGCTAGCGGTGGTTATTTGATGGCGTCTGTTGCTAATCGTATCCTTGCCGCACCCTTTGCGATCATTGGTTCCATTGGCGTGTTATTTCAATTACCCAATTTTTATCGTGCCTTGCAGGAAAAGCATATTGAATTTGAACAAATCACCGCAGGCGACTATAAACGCACCTTAACACTCTTTGGTAAAAACACCGAAGAAGGCCGTGAAAAACTTCGCCAGGAACTAGAAGATATTCATCAGCAATTCAAAAAGGTTATCCAGGATTTCCGCAAGGACCTCGATATTCAAAAAGTCTCTACTGGAGAACATTGGCTAGCTGCACAAGCTCTGGAAATGAAGCTCGTGGATAAACTGATTACCAGTGATGAGTTTATCTATCAAAAAAGCGAGAAAGCCCAAGTTTATGAAATCAGCTATGAAACCAAAAAATCTTGGAGCAGCAAATTAAAAATGGCTTTGGCACAGTTCATGGAAAGTAAAGCCCTAGAACCCCTGCTTCCTCGAGCACAAATAAAAGATTAAATTAAAGCTTATGGAAATTTTATTTTATGACAATAGCACCCCTCTTGCTTATGACGCCAGCACAAGCCAGACCCGAGCCCTGGGCGGCACAGAAGCAACAGTAATCCGTATTGCTAACAGTCTCAAAAATAATCATCACATCTACGTGGCTCAACATTGTCGGGCCACTGCAAACAACACGATCAGCCAGGGAGTGCATTATATTTCGTTGGAAACGGCGCATAATCTAAAACCTGAAGTCGTTATTCTGCTCCGTCAATATCGCTTGGCGGAAGAGATCGCCAAACGCTATCCACAAGCCAGACGTTATCTATGGTTACATAACATGCCTGCTAAAGATCTCTTGGTCTGGCGAGAGGCCTTAGCCAAGCATCATTATCACCTCATTGCAGTTTCTCATTTTCATCGCCGAGCAATTGAAAAAAGATTGCATGGCAAATGGTATCAAAATATTTTTAAGCCCGGTTTTCAACTTAAGGATCTACCGATCACGGTTATTTACAATCCTATTGATGATCATTTACAACCCGATAATAGTATCGTTCATCCCAATCAATTACTATTTATGAGCTCTCCCCAAAAAGGGTTAACACAAACCCTGGAAAAGTTTGAAGCGGTATTAAAAACTTATCCTGAATATCAATTATTAATTGCCAACCCAGGCTATAACATGATGGATATTCAACTGCCGCAACAAGCCCGCATTCTAGGGGCACTTCCTCATTCACAAATTATTCAGCATCTACGCGAATCATTTTGTGTCTTTTATCCCCAGAACATACGTGTTGAAACCTTTGGCCTAATCTATGCTGAAGCTAATGCCGTGGGCACGCCCGTTTTAGCCCATGAGGCTGGAGCTGCACGGGAAGTTCTCAGCGATGAAAATCAATTGGTGGATGGTCGAAAACTTGCAGCCATCCTGGAAAAATTACAAGAATGGCGGCAAAGAAGACCCCAACTGAGTGGTAAGCCTGAATTTCGGCTCAGTGTGGTGAGAAGAGCTTGGTTAGATATGCTTCAATAGTTATTATTGCGAGGAGTGCTTTTTACGACGAAGCAATGACAGGGTCAACGGAGTTTGCATTGGCCATTATTTTAACTTATCATACTTTGACCTTTAAACTGCGAAAGCGGACAGAATATGAACAAATTATTAATTCAAATCATTGCTATCGCCACTATGTCCACTATATTCTCCACCTGGGCCTATGCTAGAGAAGGCCGAGCAGTTTGCGAGCATAACATCCAAGATTATGATGATATTCATTGCACCTATCTCAAAGGTCTATCCAATGAACTAGATGGAAAATTTATTAGGCATACCGATGTGAATTCTAATTTTTCATATACGGTCTGCGTTTCTGGAAATGAATTTGAATACGATGTGTATCAGGAAATGGGCCCCTATATGAATGGCACCCAAACTATTGAATATGCCATTTGTACTGACCTCAGTGGTACCCATTGTGAATCCTTGGCAGCAGATGTATTTAATATTGCAGAAGATGGCGAAAAAGATAGTCTGACGCATTATGCGAGCCAACCTAGTATCTATGGGATTGATATCTCCGCTGTAAAAGACAAATATCCCAGCTGCAAGGGCTTAAAAGTCAAATCGCAAGCTTTGATTCCTTACGCTGCTCAGCGCTGATGCTGTATTTCAATGCGCTTTTGGTAAAACAGCATGACTGAATGGGATCTATATGCTAACCACTGTCATTATGGTGAAAAATGAAGAGCGGACGATAAAGGCTACTTTGTCCCCTCTGTTGAAAGCTAAATTAAAGCATTTTTTTATTCTTGACACTGGATCAACAGATAATACTTTGGCAATCACCCACCAATTATTACGAGAGCATGATGCAATTTATCACCTCGTTCAAGAACCTTTTATCGATTTTTCCACTTCGCGTAACCGGGCATTAACGTTAGCAGAAAATGCATTTCCCACCATTCCTTTTATGCTAATGCCAGATGCCGAATGGCATTTATGCAATGTGGAAGAATTGTTAACTTTCTGTCATCAACAATTGCAGAGTGACTGCCCCTTATTTTTAATTAAGTGCATCATGAATAATTCATTGAATTTTTATACTGCACGCTTATTCCGCACAACCGCCAAAATACGCTTTGCAGGAGTGGTTCATGAAGCACCGATCGTTGCCACTGAAACAAAAGTACCCGATAATATTTATTTTGATCATCAACCCTCTCAGCAGAGTGCTCAAAGCAGCAGAATTCGTTGGGAAAAAGATTTAGATTTACTACTTAAGGAGTATCATCTTTCAAAACAACCGCGCACCACTTTCTATTTAGCACAAACCTATGAATGCCTGGGTCGTTTCAATGAAGCTTATGATTATTACCAACTGAGAAGCCAGATGAAAGGCTGGGATGAAGAAACCTTTATCGCCGCTTTTAAACTCGGTCAACTGGCTGAGCATCTTAGTAAAAGTAATAACCGCTTTTCATGGGAAATAGCGCAACAACATTATCACCAAGCTTTTGCATTAAGACCGCAGCGTGTTGATCCGCTGATCCATATTGCCAGCCATTACTGGCCGGACAACATTCCCTTGTGTTACCTTTACATTCGTCACGCCTGTGATGCACCCTACCCTACAAAAGATATTATATTTGTCGAAAAATCATTATATGACTATACCCGCTTCGAAATCTTAAGCCGTTGTGCTTGGTATGTAGGAGAATATGAACAGGGATTAGCTGCGACAAAAAAAGCCCTTGCTGTATGTCCTGACACACCCCATTTACTAAGCAATTTGAAAATTTACGAAGACCATTTAATTAAAAAGACCGAATAGCACGAACACCTTGAGTCGAGGTCACACCATTAATAGTCGCTGTATCACAGGTATTCGCGGCAGGAAAATAAATATACCAATCCAAGATATTGGTATCAGTTGAACCCCAATATCCTGTAGATGCTCCTCCACTACCGGTCACAGGAGCCGCCCAAGTTCCATTAGCAATACAGGCCCCTGCTGTCAGACAAGCACAGAGAAGGCGCCACTCTTCGATCGTCGGAAGACGCCAATCAGTATAAACTTGCCCTGCTGCATCAAAGTTAGTTGGCACCTTAACTGCATTGGATGCTAACCACCAGCTAATACCTGCTGAGGGAGCCATTTGATCTGTATTAGCCATTACTAAACCATGCGACCCCATTGGAGTACCATCAGGGCCTGTTGGATTCACGTAAAAAATCATTCCGCCTAATGCACTAGAACCTATTGCATAAGTAGGATTTTTAGCGTTAATCACATGAGTATCACTAATCATGATACCCCTCCCCGCCGTATAAGTTGTTCCAGCAGGGCCAGTGGGACCCGTTGGACCAGTGGCTCCTGTATGGCCTGTAGGGCCAGTGGCTCCACTAGGACCCGTGGGGCCAGTCGCTCCGCTAGGACCTGTAGGACCAGTCGCTCCCGTACGGCCTGTAGGACCGGTAGCTCCGCTAGAACCAGTGGCACCAGTAGCTCCATTAGGGCCAGTGGGACCTGTGGCACCTGTACGACCTGTAGCGCCTGCCGCTCCACTTGGACCCATTGGGCCGGTTGCTCCTGCAGGACCCGCTACTCCGGTAGGACCAGTCGCGCCTGTATGGCCTGCAAGACCTACTGCGCCACTAGGGCCAGTGGGGCCCGTTGCTCCCGTATTACCTATAGAACCTGTTGCTCCGCTAGGACCCGTCGGACCAGTGGCTCCTGTACGACCTGCAGCACCTACTGCGCCACTAGAGCCAGTGGGACCCGTTGCTCCCGTATTACCTATAGAACCTGTTGCTCCGCTAGGACCCGTCGAGCCAGTGGCTCCTGTACGACCTGCAGCACCTACTGCTCCGCTAGGGCCAGTGGGACCTATTGCTCCCGTATTGCCTGTAAAACCTGTTGCTCCGTTAGAGCCAGTAGGGCCAGTAGCTCCTGTCTTACCTATAGAACCTGTTGCTCCGCTAGGACCTGTCGGGCCAGTGGCTCCTGTATGACCTGTAGAACCTGCTGCTCCGCTAGGACCCGTGGGGCCGGTTGCTCCTGTGTAGCCTGTAGGCCCCGTTGGTCCACTAGGGCCGGTTGCTCCTGCACTACCCGCTGGGCCAGTAGCTCCTGTAGAGCCAGTAGGGCCGGTGGCTCCAGTAGCGCCAGTGGTTTGATTAATGCTATCCGCAATACAATCCACCAAACCATTTGCTATCTTCCCTGTAATAAAATTACTGCCATTCGGGATATTCAACCCAGCGACGCAATCGCTAAAATCAGCATAAACAGTGGAAGGCAAAATAATAGCCGTACAAATAGCAATTCTTAGTGGTGGCAGTTTCATAAAAAAATCCTTTTTTAACATCCGAACGCTCTAAAAGCTCATCTGAACACCTAAAAAAACAGCCTGAAATGTGGGTAATCGATCCAATGTCGCTGTTCCTGCAATCGAGTCCAGATTAGTCAACACCGGTTTATTTCCAAATATACGCTGATAATAGAGAAGCAAACTGATACTGGATGTGACATCAACCCCCAGACCAAGCTGCGCTTCAGGTCTAACCTGGTACTTGTTATTAATAGTCGCACTATCTGTTACCCCTTGTAGGTAAGCCACACCACCTTTAGCGAGTATAAATGCCGGCGTACATCCAAGATGAGCCGTCGCCGTGAGCAATGCATCAACAGGAGGTCTAATGGTCAGGAAAATAGGTGCATCTCCAAGCACTAAAACGGCATTATCGGTATAAATGCTCATGCGATTCCCATTTTGAATACCTAATTCAGCGCCGAGTAAAAAAGCATCTTTGACATCAAACCGTGCCCCAAGCGCAAAGCGAAAAACACCCGTTGTACCTTCATTATAGAGAACATTAGTAAAGCTACCATAACCACCGCTCAGACTGGCATAAAAATGCGGTTGATGATTTTTTTCAATCAAAGGAACATTATCTAAAGCTAAAGCCGAGACAGCTGACGAAAGAAGGATGAACAAAATAAAATAGCGTTTAAAAAATTTTAGACTTTTTGATTCACACTTAAGACAAGCATGGCTAACATTAAATCCCTTCATCAACTATTTCTCCTTTGTCGATGTCTCATCATACAAAATGCAAATTCAAGCCCACCATAAACTGATTGTCTGAGGGCGTAATTTTAGTGCCCGTCGGGGTGGTAAAACTTTTGGCATAAATATGAGTATATTCCGCTCGCAGACTCATATTCATATAAACAGCGACTTCAAACCCCAGCCCCAGATTAATACCACTAACGCCCGTGCTCCGGGAGGTGTTAATCCCTAAAGCAGCCAAGGTTTCATAGGTCTTGGTTTCAATCTGAGAATATCCCGTCTTTAAATAGAGTAAGGTTGATCTACCCATTTTGAAACCCGGTATTAAATTAATTCCATAACTTCCTTGAACCAAGGTCTTAATGGAATAAGTATCACCTACCCCCAGGATGCTAGCACTAATATTCTGACTGGTATCAGCACGGCTATAGTTATAAAAAATTTCTGCACCCATATAGAGTGGATCATCAAAAACTCGGCCATAGCCCCCCACCAAGGTATACGTCATTCCCTGGGCATTGAGTTGAGGATTTTGGGATATTGAACTTACTCCCAGAACATTAATATTAACCTTGGTCAACATTTGATAACTATCGAAACCAAACAAGCCTCCGATATAAAAACCATCATGTAAAGGTGTGCCACTGGGTAGTTCAGGAATCTTGTCCTCAGGCATGCTGGGAAAACTATCGCTGAGATAAACCTGTCCAGCATACTTCGGCATTGACTGCGGTACTACAGCGTGATTATTGGCTTCCATTTCACCTTTATAACTTTTGTGAGAAGACGTAGCTGCTGGATTCGATGGAGCTGGATTTGCTGCAACCTGATCAGCTGCCGAGGATGTTTCTGGAGCACTGGTAGGATCATCCGCCCAAACTAATGGAGAGAATGAAAAAATGGAAATCATGAGCAGGATTTTAAGCGCTGCCGTTAAATTTCGTAATTTTTCCATTTTCCTTCTCATCATCAACTCCGACTCGTCCTATTTTATTCAAGAAATTAGAAATAAGCCACAACAGGAATTGACCGAATTTAAATCATGCCTGTTTTCCCAAGGCGCCATTTCACTGCCGCGATAGCAAAAGGAATTAGAGGATTGCTTAGTCCACCCTGCTCACGCAAAGTCTTAGCCGCTTCATTCAGAGTTGCGCCAGAGCCAATATAGTCATCCACCAATAAAATAGCCCCCTGAGGAATCTGAGAGCTCGATTTAAGCCGCATACGGTGTGCCACATTATGCTGGCGTTGATCATTATTTAACAATTCGCCTTGCCGAGCTGGCGGATTTTCTTCCCAATACAGGAAATCATCTATCAAAGGTACTTTTAAAAATTGAGCCCAATCTTTTAGAATCGCCTTTCTTGCCCCCCAAGTCCGCGAAGGCAAAGCAATGATGGATTTGAATTGATAGCGTTCTGCTAAATCCTGCAAACACGCTTTAATAAGCTGCAACAAATCCGCACCCAGTCCCCACTGAGCCTCTTGGCTCATCGCTCTTTCCTTCATGAATTGAATAAAATCCTTAGAACGCAGCTTTCCATCCAAAACTGCCAAGCCAGGCAAAGTATCTTTTATTTTGGCTGCTAAGGTAATCGGTACTGTACGCCGATTTAGCCAGGCAGAAACAGAATGCGCCAAGGATTCATTGTGGAGATGCTCAAAAGAAATAGCTGCACAAATCGAACATTGACCACAAGCCTGGGCCTCAGGATCACCGAGAGAAGCGCGTAAAATCCTCATGAGGCACTGTTCAGCTTGCTCCGCATAGGATTGGATGGCTTGCAATTCACGCCTTTTCATTGCTAATTGCTGGGTGTAACGGCTCAGATCAGGAAACTCCTTCTTGGGCACCCATTGATAAACTTGCTTACCCTGCTGACTCTTTTTGTGCAAAAATCCCTGCTCGACTAACTCAGCGACAATAACGGTTAATTTGGTAGGATGCATGCCAGCCAAGCGTTTGATCGTCATCAAATTGGGTAATTCTGCCCCTGAGGCGACAATATCCAAGACTTGTTGAAAATCTCGGGGACTCGGCTGAGCAGAATCAATGAAATAATTTTGAACCTTACTATCCAGCGGATCATAAAGCAAAATACCTTCCGCCGGCAGACCATCTCGGCCCGCTCGTCCCACCTCTTGATAATACGCCGTAATTGAACCCGGAAAATCAAAATGAATAATATAACGTAGATTAGGCTTATCAATGCCCATCCCTAAGGCATTAGTCGCAGTAATAACCGGATATTTGTCCGCAATAAAATCCTGCTGAATAATGCGCTTATCTTTGGATTCCAATCCCGCATGGTAGGCAATGCTCTGATAGCCTTGCCCAATTAAATGCGCCGCGACAATCTCGGTATTTTCCCGAGTTGCACAATAAATCAATCCTGGAGCCTTGAGCGTTTTCAACAGTTGAGAAAGAACACTCAATTTCATGGCCATGCCGCTCAAGGGAATAACCGAAAGACGAAGATTAGGCCTATCCATGCTTTCGCGATGCAATAAAATGTTTTGTGAATCCACTTGCAACTGATGCTTGATATCTTCTTCAGTCTGCTCATTGGCTGTCGCCGTTAGTGCTAATAACTTCACGGTCGGATTTTTGGCAGCCAGAGCCCGGGCTAACTTGATAATTTGTCGATAACTGGGACGAAAATCATGCCCCCAAGTCGAAATACAATGCGCTTCATCGATTACTAATAAACTAATAGGCAAACTGAGCAAAAACTCAAAACGATTAAGATCATCTAATTGTTCGGGAGCCAGAAACAAAATTCGAATTTTTCCACTGAGGACAGCCTGCCTCGCTGCAGCATTCTCTTCTTCGCTCTGATCCGTATTAATGCTGGCCGCTGCTAAACCAAAGCGTTTTTTTAACTGTGCTTGCTGATCACGCATCAAAGCTAAGAGTGGAGAAAGCACTAAGGTAACACCCGGCAGCAACACCGAAGGCAACTGATAAAGCAATGATTTCCCATGACCTGTGGGCTGAATACAAACCAAGCGCCCATGGGTCATCAAAGCCATTAAAGCCTCGAGCTGTCCGGGACGAAATGCCTGGAAGTGAAAATGCTCGTGCAAGGCTTGATGTAAGCGTTGTGAAATATCAGTTTGCATATTGTTATAATTCCTTGACTAGAGAATCCAAAGCAGTGAGGACGGGAGAAAGCGAGAGGAATAAAAAATTTGCCATAAGATGAACATCAGGTCAAGTGAGGAGCTGTCATTGCGAGGAGTGTTTTCTGCGACGAAGCAATTCACATGGATTGCTTCGTCGCAGAAAACACTCCTCGCAATGACAACTCCTACAATTTTTCCATCAATGCATCAGTTTAACCAACTGATCCGGCACTGCGGCCAAGGTCACCGTGGCATTCACCACCAATTTATCCCCCACCGGCAACTCCCTGGTCACTGTACCTTGCGCCATTCTCACCGACACAAAAGTATTTTGCGCTACCGGAATAGGAGGTGGGAAACCGACAAAATCAATAGCATGCAAATAGAATTTTTGGCTGGGGTAAGCCTTGTTTAAGCGGTCAATTTCAATCTGAGCTTGTTGATAAATATTACTTCTCAAATCAGCATTAGCTGCCCGAAATTCATCTTCACTAGGCGTAAACAGGATATTGTCTACTGTAAAAGTTTCCCCAGGCTTACTTATTGCCTTAGCCTGGTCCCTCAAGCCAGATAAAGCCGAAGAAGGAAGCCGGGCCTGAGCAGAAATTTGAATTTTCTCTAAGCCCGATTGATCCTGGGTACGATCAAGTGAAACAATATGCCAAACCCCCTGATCAGAGATTTTTCCCAGCTTGTTTAGCACTTCATCCTGAAGTTTAACCACCCCTACATCACTAACCCCTGCATTTACCCCAATGGTCACTAAAGCCGTTTTGGTGGTAACCCATTGCTCAGCAGTTAAGTGCACAGTCACTCGATTCAATAAAGCATCGGCTTGTTCACCTTCCGCCCAGGCTAAAGGCAGCACAAACAGGCCGCATAAGGTCAAAATCAGAGAAAACCAATTGCGCATAATGATTATCCTTTCATCAGTTGAGATTTCTAATCATGATACCATTTGAAATACTACCAGAAAAATGAGAAATTTATATCATCTATCAGCAGTTTGATTCCTTCCAGGAATCAAATTGCTGAACATTCAAAAAAATGAGGATCCATATGGTGAATAAATCATTTAAAATTTTGGTACTCAGTCTACTCAGCGCCCTGGCCCTCGATTCAATCACCTGGGCCCTACCCCAATTACCGCCGATCAAACCGGGGATGCCCGGCAAAAAACGCGGCGATATTATTGCACCCATGTTAGATGAACAAATAGCCGCCTGGTGCGATTTCAGTAAGCAAATTATCATGACCCACAGTAATATTCTTTGCGTCTACGTGGGTGATAAAAATGCTTCCGAAAATCAATCCGCCAAAGCTCGCAGCCCCGTACCTAAAAAATTCGCTAAATTTGTTCCGAAAGATCTGAAACCATCGTTCTATGAAATGAATGAATATGGTGATGGGCAAGAGGCGACTTAGATAATTTTAAGCACGCCACTTTATTAAGAGAAAGAGCTAAGATTTTGCATCACCAAAGCATCCGTCCCTTGTCCAGATTATCAATCATATATAAGGCGATAAACCCGACCAACACACCATAGATAATACCAATCAAGGAGCTAATACTGGCAATCGTGGTATTGTCTCTATATTTTAAACGAAAAAAGATATACCGTTTGCTGAAAAGGATAGTTAAAAGGGAAAAACCGATGGGAACAGAAACAAATAAAAAATACGCTTAAATCAGAAAGCTTATAAAAAAAATCAAACATGGTCCTTCTCCCTGGACTAAACATAATTCCATTTTTAGATATAATATCAAAGATAGGGATATGAAATCAGCAAATTCGTCACAATGACGACTCCTCAGGATGAGCATATAAATAGGTGAAAAATGAACAAATCACTCATTGCCGCTATTCAAATGACCTCTGGCACCCAGGTCAAAGAAAACCTACAACAAGCTGGAGAATTCATTAAACAAGCCCAGGCCAAAGGTGCTCAATTAATCGTATTACCCGAAAATTTTGCCCTCATGGCTTCTTCCGATGCCGATAAACTCAAGGCCAGCGAAGAACTCGGCTCTGGACTAATCCAAGATTTTTTAGCCGAGCAAGCGATACAAAACCAAGTATGGTTAGTCGGTGGCACTATTCCCATTCATAGTCCTGACCCACACAAGGTTTACAATGCTTGCCTGGTGCATGATCACCAAGGAAAACAAGTGGCCTGCTATTACAAGATTCATCTCTTTGATGCCCAAGTAAAACCTGGTGTTGAAGTTTATGAGGAATCAAAAACAGTCTATCCCGGAAATGAACTCACGATCGTGGACACTCCCTGCGGGCGCTTGGGTTTAGCGATTTGTTATGATCTACGTTTTCCAGAACTTTTCCGCGAACTCTCGAATTTAGGCGCAGAAATTATCGCCGTGCCAACCGCATTCACTGTCCGCACCGGTGAAGCCCATTGGGAAGTGCTGATGCGCGCTCGGGCCATTGAAAATTTTTGCTATTTAATCGGTGCCTGCCAAACAGATACTCACCAGAATGGTCGCAAGACCTATGGCCATTCTCTAATCATCGATCCCTGGGGTAAGGTACTCGCTTGTCAGCCTACTCACCCCGGCCTGATTGATGCGGAAATCTCTTTAGATTACCTCACCCAAATCCGCGCTGATTTTCCCGTGCATCAACATCGCCGTCATTACTAAACTCACAACCGCGATAATCAAGGGGGTTGCGGGACTCAAATTCGCTAACAACCCAATTAAAAAACCATTGAGGGCAAAAGCAAAAGCCGAGATGGCACCGGTAATACCCATGACCCACCCCTGGGAATTCTCATCCACTTGATTGGAGAACAAGGTTAGGAGAGTTGAATACGCCATGGCTATGGAAGCACCAATCATCACATCGTAGATCCATAAGTAATTCTCAGAGGGTGCCGTAATCGTTAAAACTGTGCTCAAGGCCGCAACGATGCAACCACCCATCGTGCATTGCTTCAAGGAAAATCTTCGCAACAAGGGATCAACCAACAAACCTGTCCCAATACCAAAGCCGAGTCCTAATAAGCCCATATAAAAGCCATTTTTTAAAGAAGAAAATTGATAAACACGCAGCAAGTACATGGAGATAAACGAATAAATTCCACTCCAACCAAAAATCATGACCAGCATGACAATAGAAAGATCGCGAATTTTTTCATGCTTAAACGCCGAGACAAAAACTTCTAAGGCATAATGAAACTTGAAACGCAACTTGGGGCTGGATTGAAAGGTTTCTTGAAATAAAAATCCTAATAACAAAGCATTGATCAAGGAGATGAAGGATGCAAAATAAAATGGCAGGGCATAATTAAACCAGGGCAAAATTGTCACATCGGACAAAAAGCCACCCACCAAGGGACCAAAAACAAATCCCAAGGAAGAGAAAAATAAAATTAAACCTAAATTTCTAGCCTTGTGTTCAGGTTGGCTTAAGTCCACAATCGCTGCCTGAGCAATAGCTTGGCTGCCTGCCGTGAAACCAGCAATCATACGACCGATGAGTAAACACAGATAACTGCTGAAAATAACAGCCAAAGCAGAGCACAGATAGCCAACAAAGGCACCTAATAAACAAATCATCAGTGATTTTTTACGACCCATTTGATCGGAAATATCCCCTAAAAATGCTGCCCCAAAAAACCAGCAGAGCATGAACAAGCTGATGGTGAAACCATAAAGAATATTGCGCTGATTCACACTCAGGTCCGCAGCAATGAAATGCGCCTGAGGATCCAACACCAGTGCATTTAAAATGGGAAATACCAAGCCTAAGCCCATACTATCGATAAAAATTACTAGAAAAAGCGGGGCTGCCGCCAGGAAAAAATGCCTGGATTGGGTCATCATCATAGACATGGAGAATCCTCGAGTAAGATTTTTGAGCAGGATAAATTAATGTACACTTTTTTTACTGTGTTGTAAAACTTAATAATAGATGATGGATTACGGGCCTGACGGCCCTAATCCACCCTACTGGCAGCTTTAAATAGAGGATTTTCTTTCTAGGTTTTCATCAACTCCTTTCTCAACAGCTTCATTATTTTGTTTAATATCTTTTATGTGTTTCAATCCCGTCTTAAGTTTATTTTCACGGAAGAACTGATGAAGTGAAGAAGCTTCTAATCCTAGCGATGAGGCCACCATAGAAGCACCAGCAATAACACCAACGATACTCAGCGGTGTTGAAGCACCCAGGGATAAACCCACAGCCACAACACTAGACAAAATAAGAGCAACCCCCGCTAGCCCAAGCAATAAGTTACTTAGGGTTTTTCCTTTGGGAAACTTGGTTAACTTATCGCTTTGCTCTATACAACGTCTTCGATCTCCCTCAGAAGGAGTATTAGTAACAACCGTTGCCTTGACTATGCTCAAGGTTTGAGTTAATTCCCCTAAGGGAATAGTAGATTTTACTTTTTCTGTTTCTTTTAATATACCGTTACCCCATTCTCGTAAATGTGGATTGATGTCTTTTCTTTCGAGTGCTTTTTGTAAGTCCGCCTTAGCAACAAGGTAGAATTGTTCCTGTACAGCAGGTAAAAGTGATTTGCTAAGTTTTTTTTCGCTTTCTTTACTTTCATCTTTAACACGTTCCTGCTCTTCTAAATTATTTTCCTCACTAAGGTCCTGAATACGAGTTAGGTAACGTGGTTTAGCATGCTTAATATCGATCTCAGTCACAGCATTAAAGAGAGCTGCTTCAATCCTTAGCACATCCGATTTTTTTATAGCATCTATCTCTTGCTTGCTAATCCCTATACCACCCAGCAGAGTACCAAAGCGCTGAGGATCATGTATGGTATAAGTTGTTTCATCTCCAACATCTATTGCCGCCAGAGCCTTTTCCAGTTCGGCTGGCGTTAAGCTGGACGAGACACCAATTGCATCATGATTTCTGCTGAGAGATTGCCGATCTTTAACAGCAGCAGCCATCTTCTCTTCATTTTGAAAGCATTGGTTGAATTGTTGCAAAGCTTGCTCAGCCCACTTCTTCTTTTCCTGTGCTGATATAATAGGCATAATCACCTCGTTTTCGTGTTTTATCTTATATAATAATTATAGCAAAAATGTGAGAATTGGCCAGTTGTTAGACTACACTAGGTAAATTCTGCGAAGGATCTCTATCTTCTTGATAATTCAGATATTGCGATCCAAGCGTAATAAAAAATCTCTCCCCCGGCTGCGAGCAAATTCTCCAAGGGTAAAAATAGCTTAGCGGGCAACTCATTCCCTTTAAACCATCCCAAGCTAGGGTTTTCTCCGGCTCGTCAGCTGCACCGTTTGGTCTTGAGGATAACCGGCCGCCAAAAAAGAGGGTAACATAATACTTATTTTCCAATGACAGCTTTTAATGTTAATGAATTGATTTTCTCCTAGGCTTGTGAGGATGAGCATTAGGCTGAGCCTGAACTTCTGGCTCCTTCTTTAATACAGAGGAAAATAATTTGGCATGGCAATGAGCTCGGTCATCATAAGAGACACGTCGTTTTATAACTTGTGGCAAGGGAGCCCTAGCAACAGTAGCTGGCTCTGGTTGGGTTGGAGAAATAGATACCTCTTTTTTCGGAGAGAAAAACTGCGCCAGGCGAGTAATACCCCTCGCCAAACCAATGACAACCGCCCCCATAACGGCCCCTTCTAGACCACCAGCTACAGTCACTACGACTGTCGCTGCAGTCAAACCAATTTTCGCTGCCATCACTCCAAACAGTGCGCCTAAGGGCGCAAAAATACCGGTTACAGTTAGAGCGATACCAACCGCACCAACAATAATAGCTGCGGCAAAAGTCGCCTTGATCCATCGGCTTTTATTAATGGCTGCCGATTGCATAGTCAGTTCATTAAGAAATTCACTTTCTGCCTCTGGTCGACCCTTATAATAAATCTCTAATCCTTTTAAGGCTAAGTCATAACTGGTCTTGGGCTGTGAGACGAGCTTTTGAATAAATTGACTTCTAAATTTAGCATCGCAAAGGCAGGGAATGAGAGCATAATAATCTTCAGCATTTAACTCTGTTTTCAGTAATTTCTTTTCTGCCCGAGGAATAATAATTTGCTGCCAAACCGTCTCATCAATGATTAATTCTTCTTTACCAGGAATCAGAGTAAAGTTACCTGCTTTTTGCTCTAACTGCCAGTCACTATAGAGGCTAATCCAGGGTATTGTTGGAGAGGCACCGGTGATTTTCACTGTATCCACAGGATCTTCTATAATGTCGGCTAGTCCGTTTGATTGTAAATCAGTAGATAATTTTAATTGCCCAGTTGCCGACGAACGCTCAACTCGATAAGGAGATCCAGAACCGAACTCAGATAAGATTCTAAGCTTATACCCACCCATGAGCCACTGCTTAAAAAGATTATCAGCATATCCACACACCATGCCGCCTTGTATTGCGCCAGTTTCTCCAGCCGACTCTACAAAAGCAAATACGGCTTTCAATTCATCATTGGTCAATCTTAATTCATCAGAAAATGAATATTTATCACTGTCTCGCAAGGCTTGAATATAGAGATCTGGGTTATAAGTGCTAGTTGAATCACTGAGCACAGAACGAGGCCTTTCTATTAACTGATTTAACTCCTCAGCAAAAAGATGCGTACTCGCTGTTTTGAGATTCTTTATTTGATTAAGCTTATTAATAAAAATGGATATTCCTTCTTTGGGAATGGCTTTGACTAGCCTGGCTCTGGAAGTTTCGTAATTATGCTGAACAAGAAAAAGCTCTCTACAAGATTCAACACCGACTAAAAGATAGCTGCCTTTATAATTTTCTAAGTCTTGGGGGGGTACAGCGACAATATAGAGATCAGCACCAATAGCAGGTAACCAATATTTAAGATACTTGGGGGGCTGCGTCGCTTCCTTTAATTCTGAATCTATTTTAAAAATACAAGGACTACGATGAGCATCCTTTATATATACTGGATCTGTTAATATCCCTCGAATGCGCTCTGAGTCATGAGGAATATAATAAGCCCAGGGTTTATAATGAGTCATTTTAGGCTGTGCAATGGAGAGATATCCCTCCCAAAAGCGGTTTAAAGGCACTGTTCTCTTTAGCATGGTGGCTATTCTCTTTGATCTGAGGTTAGGAGTATAAAGCTAAAGTCCAAGGAATACATTAAGACAGGATTAAAGGTATCAATTCTATCCCTTGCTAACAGCCAGATGTTTGCTATGCCCATACATCAAAATTCGATTATCTCGTGTTAGTAGAGTCAAGCCTTCAACCCAAGCCGTAGCAACAATTTGTCTATCTGCCGGATTATCATGGAAATTTCCAGGCAAATGAGAACTGTCTACAGCTATTGAAGGGTCAAAGATACAGCCCGAGCATAAGTTAATTCTAATGATTTATGCAACCATTCTAAACAAGGCATTTCCAAAGCGATTTTGAGGAAGATTGCAATAGTCAATATTTTCGACGCCGAGTAGACCGGCGGAACCTCCCCGCCAGTCGCTCACAGATCCGTACGTGAGCCTCTCAGCTCATACGGCTCGTGTTAGACAAACACACCCACCATTCCAATTTTCCAGTGATGAAACA